>TARA_R110002110_G_scaffold414147_2_pt1 | contig 160609 bp, 152 predicted proteins | sample TARA_R110002110 | Tara Oceans TARA_R110002110 (sample SAMEA4397330) | marine metagenome | biome: Polar Biome; feature: [SRF] surface water layer (ENVO:00010504); material: water (ENVO:00002006), including particulate matter (ENVO:01000060) such as... | depth 5 m | reverse complement strand
GGCTTCGACAAGCTCAGGATGAGGCTTCGACAAGCTCAGGATGAGGCCCTCCGCTACGTCCTCACACTGAGCCTGTCGAAGTGGGAGGACGACACGAACTAGGCCGCGCGGGAGGTCTTGCTCCCGCGCACCTTCGGCTTCAGGTCGTCGCGGCAGAAGGCGTGCAGGAAGCATGTCCGCTCGCCGACTTCGAGGATCTTCTGGGCCGTGTCGTCGTCTGCATCCGTTTCCAGATAGACATGGGTCTCGACCGGTTGTGCGACGGCCGCCTTGCCGGTGCCGCCCGATGCGCCACCGAGCGAGAAATGCGTATCCTGGATGATCGCGTAACCGGTCAACGGCAGCTTCGCCATGTGGGAAAAGCGCCCCATCTGAGTCATAAAGCACAGGCCGATCCCCGCCGAGATCAGCGAGGCCGCATCCGGCGCACGGCCGTCTTCGGATGACAGGAACTCCCAACTCGGCGCCTCGGGGCCATACTGCTCCTTCATGATGAGCTTCACGCCGTCGGGCCGCAGCACGCAACTCGTGTGCATATGCAGGTTGGAGATGTCGCCGCGCTCCGCATCCGTTGCGGTCCGGGTCTTGACGAAGGCCTCATAGGCCGGCCCCTCCTCGCGCATGAAGAGGACGAGATCGGACACGGCCGGACTGTCGGCCAGGCGCTCGAGATTCGGGAAATTGTCGCCCGGGTTCGGGAACGGCGCCATGTCCAGCGGCGTCACCGCGCTCGGGGTCAGGACCTTGCCATTATGGACAAGCGTGAAGAGGCTCGGATGCTCGCCGCGCGCCAGGCCGTTGAGCGGTGCTGCAGCGATGGCTTCGTAGAGCAATGTCTGCAGGGCCGCGTCATCGCAATCTGCCTCGCAGTTGACGGTCAACTCCGGCGGCAAGGCACCACTGGTCATCGTGCCTTTGCGGAAATCACCCTCGCGGTAATATTTGTTCTCGAGCACGAGCTCGAGATCGCGCAGCTCGATCTGGCGTTGTTCGGCAAGCGCGACGATTTCGTTCATGTAGGACGAAATCATGCCCGCGCTGAGATAGGTCAGCGGGTTCGGCGCCTTATTGAAGCCCCCCAGATGCTCGCCCTCATCGCAGGCGAAACGCCAGGCCGTGCCCGTGGCGGCATTCACGACGAGCGCTTCTTTCTGCATGCCACCCAGCGAACGGACCCATGTGCGCAACGACTGGCCGTGCGGGTTCGGCGGTGTGGGGAAACCGGCTTCCGCCGCATTGCCCGCGATGTAGTAGAGGGGCTCGCCCAATTCCTCGAGAGGTGTCTTGCTCATCGTGCTCCCAATCCTTCGTTTCTGTGCCGGATATTGCTCGCTCCGGCCTTGACGTCGTTGCCTTCAAATTATGTCGTTGTGGTGCGGCGGACAAGTCGCGCCTAAAGCATCACCGTGCCGCCATCGACCATGATCGTCTGCCCGGTCACAAACCGGCTCGCATCCGATGCGAGATAAATAATCGTGCCCGTCATGTCACTCGGCTCGAGGTTGCTCTTCAGGCTTTGGCCTTGAGCGATGGTCGCCATCATGCCGTCGCGCTTCTCCCCCATGAACTCATCCGTGCCTTCGGTCTGTACCGCGCTCGGCGCGACAGCGTTGACCCGGATCCAGTCGCGGCCGAGTTCGCGCGCCAGGGACCGCGTCATGCCGATGACCGCGGCCTTCGACGTCGCGTAATCGACCGCATAGGCCATGCCGTACTTGGCCGCGAGGGACGAGATGTTCACGATCGACCCGCCGCCTGCCTCACGCATGGCCGGGACGCATGCCTTGCAGCATTGCCAGATGCCCTTGACGTTGACGGCCATGACCCGGTCCCACTGCTCGTCGGGCAGCTTGTCGAAGCGCCCGCCCGAAATATCACCGTACAGCGCCGCGTTGTTGACCAGCACATCGATGCGCCCGAACGCCGCCAGTGCGGCCTCCGCCATCGCGGTGCAACTCGCCATGTCGGCCACGTCGAGGGGAACGCCGATGATCGTTCCACCCGCGGCCTCAACCGCGGCAACCGTCGCGGCCGTGTCGCGGATATCGGCAGCCACCACGGCTGCACCGTCCGCCGCAAGCGCCTCGCAATAAGCCCGGCCGAGTCCCCGGCCCCCGCCGGTGACGATCGCCACTTTTCCCTCAAGCCCGGACATGTGCGTCTCCTATTCGCCGAGATCGGCGTTGACCGTGATCCCGATCTTGCCCATTTGTCCGCCGCCATCCAGTTTCCGCAACGCCTCGGGCACATCTTCCAGTGCGTAGACGCTGTCGAAATGAGGCGCGAACAGCTTGCGTTCGGCGGCATCGATCAACGTCCGGAACTCCTCGAAGTTACCGATCGTCACGCCGATGATCTGCAGCTGGCGAATAAACACCCGCTGCAAGTCGGCCTTGGGATTGGCCCCCGATGTGGCGCCGCACACGACAATGCGTCCGCCCCCCACTGCCGCACGCATCGAGGTGTCCCAGGTCGCCTCACCGACATTCTCGATGACGACATCAACCCCGCGCTTGTTCGTTGCCGCGCGGACAGCGGCCAGAACATCATCATCGCGGTAATTGACCAGCACATCGGCGCCATACGATTTCGCCACCGCCAGCTTTTCGTCGGATGAGGATGTCACGATGACCCGTGCGTTGCGCATCTTGCAGAACTGCAGGGCCGCCAGTGACGCGCCGCCGCCGACACCGTGAATTAGAACCGTATCTTCCTGGCTGACCTGCCCGGCCGTGGTGACCATGCGCCAGGCCGTCAGATACGCGGTCGGCAGCACCGCAGCGTCCCGGAAGCTCAGTTCATCGGAGATGGGGAAGGCACAGGCTGCCGGGACCACAATATAGTCGGCGAAGGTGCCGTCGAAATTCTCGCCGGGTACCGCGCGCTGAAACGACAGCATCTGGTCGCCGCGGCGGCTGAATTCGTCATCGCCGAACTTTGCGGGGTAGATGACGACACGCTCCCCGGGCTTGCGGTGCGACACGCCATGTCCGACGGCATCGATAACGCCCGCACCGTCAACACCCATGATCAGCGGCAGTTCATGGCGAAACCCTCTCCCGTCATGGGCCATGTAGAGGTCTACGCGGTTGATCCCCGCAGCGGCGATACGGACACGAACATCCCCGGCGCCGAAACTCGGCTTGGGACGCTCTCCCACGACGACTGACGAGAGGCCATCATGTCCGCCCAGATAGACGGCCCGCATGCTGTCCTCCTTGGACATCGCAGTTCTCCGATCGACGAAGGATATGGTGGGCGGTGACGGGATCGAACCGCCGACCCTCTCGGTGTAAACGAGATGCTCTGCCAGCTGAGCTAACCGCCCGGTATCGAGGTTCTATCCCAATTTCCGTATGGCGGGCCACCCCCGGCCCACGGCAGGGCAAAACACGCAAACCTAAAATGCAGCGGGCCGGCCGCAGAAACTACGACCGGCCCGCGCAAAACGCGAAAACGCTTCAGATTAGTTCACAGCGTCCTTGAGAGCCTTGCCCGCTTTGAACTTGGGCTGCTTGGAGGCCGGAATCTGGATAGTCGCACCCGTCTGCGGGTTACGACCGGTCGTGGCCTTGCGCTGGGCAACGGAGAAAGTACCGAAACCTACGAGACGGATTTCATTTCCGCCCTGCAAGGCACCTGTAATGTTTTCGAGTACACTGTCGACGGCTTTGCCGGCGTCGGCCTTGGAAAGACCGGATGAATCAGCAACGGATGCGATGAGATCGTTCTTGTTCACAATTGACCCCCTTATGGGTTGGTTAAATGGATCGAAGTCTGGAGCGGGAAGTCCGACTCCAAACAGTCCAGGGAGTCTAGAAGCCGGGATTCCGAACCGTCAATCGAAACGGCCCGGAATTCCGGGGTTTTTAGTGAAAATCGTACTCCGACTCGGCTTTAAATTCGCGTCAAGCCTAATGACGCACCACTCCGGAGCTGTCGGAATCATCGTCTTTGGCCGCAACCGTTGCCGAATCGTGGGCCGATTCGTCCCACTCGATGGGCACCAACGGCTGGCTCAACGCGTGCTCCAGGACCTCGTCAACAGTGGCGACCGGGATGATGGTCAGCCCCTTTTTGACGTTGTCAGGGATGTCCGCGAGATCCTTTTCATTGTCCTGCGGAATGATCACGGTCTTCACGCCGCCGCGCAACGCAGCGAGCAACTTCTCCTTAAGCCCACCAATCGGCAGCACCCGGCCACGCAGCGTGATTTCGCCGGTCATGGCGACATCCTTGCGGATCGGGTTTTGCGTCAGCGCCGAGACCATTGACGTAATCATTCCTACACCGGCGGAGGGGCCGTCCTTGGGAACGGCACCTTCAGGTACATGAATATGAATATCGCGCCGCTCGAACAATGGCGGTTCAATACCGAACTCGGCGGCGCGTGATCGCACATAGGCATTGGCCGCTTGCACAGACTCCTGCATCACATCGCCGAGCTTGCCGGTGATGGTGATTTTGCCCTTACCCGGCACCAGCAGCGCTTCGATCGTCAGCAATTCACCGCCGACCTCGGTCCAGGCCAGCCCTGTGACCACACCGACCAAATCGTCGGCCTCGGTCTCGCCGAAGCGGAACTTGCGAATGCCCGCATATTTGTCGAGATTCTTGACCGTGACCTTAACGGAGGTGACGTCTTTCTCGACGGCGATCTCCTTGACCGCCTTGCGCGCCAGGTTGGCGATCTCACGTTCGAGACTGCGCACCCCGGCCTCGCGGGTGTAGTAGCGGATCAGATCGCGTAATCCGGTGTCGGTGATCGACCATTCGGCGTCCTTGAGACCATTCTCGGAGATCTGCTTGGCGATCAGATGGCGCTTGGCGATCTCGATCTTCTCGTCTTCCGTGTAGCCCGGGATCCGGATGATTTCCATCCGGTCCATCAGCGGCCCCGGCATGCGCATGGAATTGGCCGTGCACACGAACATCACGTCTGACAGGTCATAATCGACCTCCAGATAATGGTCCTGGAAGGTATTGTTTTGCTCCGGGTCCAGAACTTCTAGAAGCGCGGAAGACGGATCGCCGCGCCAGTCGGCACCAAGCTTGTCGATCTCATCGAGCAGGAAAAGCGGGTTCGATGTCCCGGCTTTCTTCATGCCCTGGATGACTTTGCCCGGCATCGAGCCGATGTAGGTGCGTCGGTGACCGCGGATTTCCGCTTCATCGCGGACACCGCCCAGAGACATGCGCACAAACTTGCGCCCCGTGGCGCGTGCGACAGACTTGCCCAGGGATGTCTTGCCCACGCCCGGCGGCCCGACCAAACACAGGATCGGCCCCTTGATCTTCTGCATGCGCTGCTGCACGGCGAGATATTCGAGGATACGTTCTTTGACCTTGTCCAGACCGTAATGGTCCTGATCGAGAACCTCATGGGCCGCCATGATGTCCTTCTTCACCCGCGAACGCTTCTTCCACGGGATCGCCAGGATCCAGTCGAGGTAATTGCGCACGACGGTCGCCTCGGCCGACATCGGGCTCATATTGCGAAGCTTCTTCAGCTCCTGGCCGGCCTTTTCTTCCGCTTCCTTGCTCAGGCGCGTTTTCTTGATCCGGTCTTCGAGCTCCTGGAGTTCGTCGCCGCCGTCCTCCGCGTCGCCGAGTTCCTTCTGGATCGCCTTGAGCTGCTCGTTCAAATAATACTCGCGCTGCGTCTTCTCCATCTGGCGTTTGACGCGGCCGCGGATGCGTTTCTCGACCTGAAGAACACCGATCTCGCCTTCCATGAAGCTGTAGATTCTCTCCAACCGCTTCTGGATCGTGTCGGCCTCGAGCAACTCCTGCTTCTCGGGAATCTTGAGCGACAGGTGCGAGGCGATGGTGTCGGCCAGCTTGCTCGGCTCCTCGATCTGATTGATCGACACGAGCACCTCGGGCGGCACCTTGCGGTTCAGCTTGATATATTGCTCGAACTGGGTGACGACCGAACGCCCCAGCGCCTCGGTCTCACTGTCGTCTTCCTCGGCGTCGGCCTGCACCTCGGCGACGGCCTGGAAAAAATCCTCATTCTCGGTGAACTCGACGACCGAAGCGCGCTGGCTGCCCTCGACCAGGACCTTCACCGTCCCGTCCGGCAGCTTGAGAAGCTGCAGGATCGTCCCCACGGTCCCGACCGAATAGAGATCCTCAGGTGATGGATCGTCTTCACCGGCATCCTTCTGGGTCACGAGAAGGATTTGCTTGTCGTCCTTCATCACATCTTCGAGTGCCCGCACCGATTTCTCGCGCCCGACAAACAAGGGAACGATCATGTGCGGAAACACGACGATGTCGCGCAACGGCAAGACGGGGAACAACGCACCTTTGGAGATATCTGTCATGTCACATTCCGAATTCGCAATATTGGTTTTCAGACTAACCAAAAAAAGCTTGCGCTTGGGTTTACGTATGACGTCAGGGGACGCCGATTTGGCGAGTCGCGCCATGACCAATTATTTGGTCTAACGCGCCCCGACAATCAAGTGGCTGGAACAAGTTGTGAACATCGGCGCAACACGGCCGACTTACGGACAATAAGCTGCATGGCCGGGCCGGACAGCCCGTTCAAACCGGATCAGGCACTGTTGCCCAGATCCTCGCGCTTGTCCGCGTAGATGTGCAGCGGGGTGGCATTGCCTTCGACGACTTCGCCGTTGATGACCACCTCTTCGACGCCGTCCATACCCGGCAGCTCAAACATCGTGTCGAGCAGAATATTCTCCATGATGGAGCGCAGGCCGCGCGCGCCGGTCTTCCGGGCGATGGCCTTCTTCGAAATGGCCAGCAGCGAATCCTCGGCGAAGGACAGCTCGACCCCCTCCATCTCGAACAGGCGCTGATACTGCTTGATCAACGCGTTCTTCGGCTGGGTCAGAATCTGGACCAGGGCGTCCTCATCAAGGTCACCGAGCGTGGCCAGCACCGGCAGGCGCCCCACGAATTCGGGGATAAGGCCGAATTTCAGAAGATCCTCGGGCTCGACTTCGCTGAGAAGTTCACCGGTCTGCCGGTCATCGATGCTCTGCACGTCGGCACCGAAACCGATCGCTGTGTCTTTGCCGCGGCTGGCGATGATCCGCTCCAGGCCGGCGAATGCGCCGCCGACGATGAACAGGATGTTGGTCGTGTCGACCTGCAGGAATTCCTGCTGCGGGTGCTTGCGGCCGCCCTGCGGCGGCACAGAGGCAACCGTGCCTTCCATGATCTTCAGAAGTGCCTGCTGGACGCCCTCGCCCGAGACATCGCGGGTGATCGACGGGTTGTCCGACTTGCGGCTGATCTTGTCGACTTCGTCGATATAGACGATGCCGCGCTGCGCCCGCTCGACATTGTAGTCGGCCGACTGGAGCAGCTTCAGAATGATGTTCTCGACGTCCTCACCGACATAACCCGCTTCCGTCAGCGTCGTTGCGTCCGCCATGGTGAAGGGCACATCGAGGATGCGCGCCAGCGTCTGCGCCAGCAGCGTCTTGCCGCAGCCCGTCGGGCCGATCAGCAGGATGTTCGACTTGGCGATCTCAACTTCGTTGCCCTTGGGGCCGCCGCTGAGGCGCTTGTAATGGTTGTGGACCGCAACGGAGAGCACGCGCTTGGCCCGGCTCTGACCGATCACATAGTCATCCAGGACTTCACAAATCTCTTTCGGAGTCGGCACGCCGTCGCGCGACTTCACGAGTGTCGATTTGTGCTCTTCGCGGATGATGTCCATGCACAATTCGACGCATTCATCGCAGATGAAGACCGTCGGTCCCGCAATCAGCTTGCGGACTTCGTGCTGACTCTTTCCGCAGAACGAGCAGTACAGAGTGTTCTTGGAATCGCCGTTACCGGACTTGCTCATACCAATTTGGTCCCGTGCTGGGGCGTGGTCTCAGGCAGAACTCTCTACCTACGCGAATCACTAACAGAAGCAATTGAACAATAGCTAATCGTCAGCAATCAATATTTAGTTAAACGAGCGGACCGACAACACACAAGCTTTCCCGTCGATCTAGTCGCTTTCTTTTTCGTCCTCGGCATCCGCACGCTTCGAAACAACCTCGTCGATCAAGCCGAATTTCTGGGCTTCGTCGGAGGTGTAGAAACGATCGCGCTCAAGCGCCTCGCCGATCTTCTCGACCGGCTGTCCGGTGTGTTCGGCGTAAATTTCATTCAGCCGCTGGCGGATTTTCAGGATTTCCTGGGCATGAATTTCGATGTCCGTCGCCTGGCCCTGGAAGCCACCGGAAGGCTGATGCACCATGATGCGTGCATTCGGCAGCGCAAATCGCTTGCCCTTGGCACCGCCCGCCAGCAACAGCGAGCCCATCGAGGCTGCCTGGCCAACGCAAAGCGTCGCCACATCCGGGCGGATGTACTGCATCGTGTCGTAGATCGACAGGCCCGACGTCACAATGCCGCCCGGCGAGTTGATGTAGAAGCTGATGTCCTTGTTGGGATTCTCGGCCTCCAGAAACAGCAGCTGCGCACAAATCACGCTGGCAACCTCGTCCCCGACCGGACCTGTCAGGAAAATAATGCGTTCCTTGAGAAGCCGGGAATAGATGTCATAGGCCCGTTCGCCGCGGTTCGTCTGCTCGACAACCATCGGCACAAGCGCGTTCATCTGCGGTGCTTCGTAATTCGCCATGATCTTGAGTTACTCCGTACTCGGGCCAGACTGGCAGTTTCTACAAAATAGGTTTCAAAAGAGTGATCGCAAGAGGCAGCGCAGAGAGGACTAGGTCTTCGCCGCCTTGCCATCGTCCTTCTTCTTGCTTTTCGGCGCGGCCTTCTTCTTGGCGGGCTTCTTTTCGTCCGCAGCATCAGCCTTCTTTGCAGCCGGCTTTTTGGCAGCCGGCTTTTTGGCGGCCGGCTTCTTGGCCGCAGCCTTCTTCTTGGCGGGTTTCTTCTCCGCCTTGCCCGACTTGGCGTCGGCCGCTTCGGCTTCGGCCTCTGCGTTGAGTTCTTCCGGCGTCAGCTCGCGCTCGGTCACCTTCGCCATCTCTATGATGAAGTCGACGACCTTGTCCTCGAAGATCGGCGCCTGCAGCGACGCGCTGGCCTGGGGATTGTCCCGATAGAACTCGATCACCTGCTGTTCCTGGCCAGGCATCTGGCGTGCCTGCTCCATGATCGCGCGGTTGACCTCTTCCTGGGTCACCGTCAGGCCATTCTGCTCACCGATATGCGACAGCAACAGGCCCAGGCGCACGCGCCGGTTCGCGATTTCCTGATATTGCGGGCGCAGCTCGTCGTCGGACTTGCCCTTGTCCTCGTCGTCGAGCTGATCCTCTTCCTTGGCCTTCTCGACCTGTGACCAGATCTGGTTGAACTCGTCTTCGGCCATCCGCGGCGGGACGTCGAAATCATGCCCATCGGCGAGCTTGTCGAGCAGGTCACGCTTGGTGCGTTCGCGGGTCAGCCGGCCATATTCCTGGCCCAGCTGATCGCTGATCGCATCCTTGAGCGCGGCCAGATTTTCGAGCCCGAGATTCTCGGCAAACGCATCATCGACGACGACCTCAACGGCCCCGTGGATCTCCTGTACGGTGCAATCGAAGACCGCATCCTTGCCGGCCAGTTCTTCGACATTGTAATCGTCTGGGAACGCGACTTTCACCTCAAGCGGCTTGCCGGCGTCCACGCCAACCAGCTGGTCCTCGAAACCGGGAATGAATTGGTCCGCACCGAGCTCGAGCCGGATGCCCGTGCCCTGACCGCCTTCGAACGGCACATCGTCGATCTTGCCCACGAAGTCGATGATGACGACATCGCCCTTTGCCGTCGGACGGACCTCTTCGATGGCCTTGGTCTCACGGTTCTGCTGGGCGATCCGGTCGATCGCATCGTTGATCTCGTCGTCGGTCGGCGTCACCTTGACGCGATCCAGTTCGAGCGTTGCGAGGTCAACGGTCTCGATATCCGGCAGGATTTCGACCGAAATATCATACACCAGGTCCTTGCCCTCATCGAAGGATACGACCTCGATCTTCGGCTGGCCCGCCGGACGCAAACCGCGTTCACTGAGCACCTCCTGAGACGATTCCTGAACGGTAGCTTCGAGCACCTCGCCCATGACGTTGCCGCCATAGCGTTGCTTCAGGATCTTGAGCGGCGCCTTGCCGGGTCGGAACCCGGGGATGCTCACATCGCGACCCACTTCGGTCAGGCGTGCATCGACGCGCTGCTGAATATCATTCGCCGCAATCGTGATCTTGAAATCACGCAGCAAGCCTTCGGTATTTGTTTCGACAACGTCCATGACCAGGTCCGATTTCCTGCTTTCTTGTGTTTCCAATCCCGCCGGTCTTCTAAAACCACCGGTTTGCGGCAGATAACCGCTTCTCAATATACTTCAGCGCGCCTGTGCAAGTGGTGCGGGCGAAGGGACTTGAACCCCCACGACTTTTCAGTCACCAGGACCTAAACCTGGCGCGTCTACCAGTTCCGCCACGCCCGCGACGCGCTTGGTGTAGCGTTGGGCTCGCACGCCACGCGCTTCCGAGCGTCAAACCGCCCGAACGGCGGATGTCCTATACCATCGCACGAGCCGAGTAAACGCCAGACCAAGGGATCGGCTGGGGGATCAGAACGAGGTGTCCGACACGCCGTCTGGCGCCCCGTCCAGTCCGAGATCCGCATACAAGGATTTCAGGACCTGAGGCAGGCAATCGGCGATGTCGTCTGCGATCAAACCTGGGCCAAACCTCTGCGCCGCCGCGCCATGCATCCAGACCCCGGCGCAAGCGGCCGAAAGGCCAGGCATTCCCTGGGCCAGAAGCCCCAGAATGAACCCCGCCAGCACGTCACCGCTGCCGGCCGTCGCCAGCGTCGGCGGCGCGTTGTCGTTGATTGCCGCACGACCATCCGGTGCGGCAATAACCGTATCGGCACCCTTGAGGACCACCACCGCCCCCGACAGGGCCGCGGCCGCACGCGCGCGGCCAAGGCGCCCCGTTTCATCATCCTCACCCGAAGCCTTGCCGAAGAGCCGGTCGAATTCCCCTTCATGGGGCGTCAACACGGTATCCGCCGCGCGATCGCGCACGCGTGCAAACAACGCGTCGGGGTGATCGGCAAAGACCGAAATCCCGTCCGCGTCGATGACACATGCGCTCTCGCCGTCAAGTGCGGCCAGGACATTTGCGCGTGTCTCAGGGGTCACACCATTGCCCGGCCCGACGAGCACGGCACGCACCCGCGGGTCTGAGATAGCGGTCGCGAAAGCCGCGCCGTCGGCGGTCTCGCGCACCATGATGGACGGCCGCCCCGAATGGTAAATGGCGACCGCTTCTGGCGGGCTCGCGATCGAGACCAATCCGGCGCCTGATCGCAATGCCCCATAGGCCGCCAACCGCGCCGCGCCCGTCAGCGCGCCGCCCCCCGCAACGATCGCATGACCGCGGACATATTTATGCCCCTCGGCAACCGGGCGCGGGAAATCCGAGGCCCAGAACATCGGCACGTTCCGCGACAGGGTCGGGTGAATATCGGCAAGCACGTCGTCGGGAATGCCAATATCCGCAACGCGCACGCGCGCGCACAGGCCGCGTCCGGGAAACAGCAGATGTCCCGGCTTGTGGCGAAAAAACGTGACCGTCTGGTCGGCCTGCGGCGCACCGCCCAAGACCGCACCGGAATCGCCGTGAACCCCGCTGGGGACATCGATCGCCAGGCAGGGCTTTGCATAGTCGTTGATCTCGTTGATGATTTCGAGCGCCACGCCGTCAACCGGTCGGGTCAGCCCGGCCCCGAACAGCCCGTCGACCACGACATCGGCCCAACGCACCCATTCCCGTGACAGCGCATCGACTTCCCCGTCGCATTCCGTGACCCATCTCTGCGCGTTGATCGCCGCATCGCCGGCAAGGTCATCGACCTCCCCGAGCAGCCCCAGCGCCACGTCGCGGCCGCGCGCGGTCAGCAGCCGGGCAGCAACAAACCCGTCGCCGCCATTGTTGCCCGGACCACACAGCACGAGAACATGGCCGCGTGGCCACCTCGCATCCAGCGCATCGGCAATCGCCGCGCCGGCGTGTTCCATCAATTCGAGACTGGAGACGCCATGGTCCGCCGCCGCGGCATCCGCGCGGTACATCTGCGCGACCGTCAGCAGTTCCGTCGCATCGTGAGACCAGCGTGTCGTCATGATTCAAATACTCCCTCACAAACAGACACAAGCCTAGCAGCAGCGGGGCCATCCCGGTTGCGCCATGTCAGTCGCAAAATCCGTGCGGGGAGAATGGGGTGGCTGAGGGGACTTGAACCCCCGGCCTCCTGGACCACAACCAGGCGCTCTAACCAACTGAGCTACAGCCACCACAAGCGGCGTTTGTGTAATCGCCGGACTGGATGGCGTCAAGCAAACCCGACAAACCGATGCAATCTTCTTTTGCTGCCCGTTCGAAGGCGGCTATCTCGGGTAGGCCGCGAACTCGACCAGACCGACATTCCCGCCATTGCTCGCGACCACATCCAGACGCAGGCGCTTCGCCTGCAGATCCACGTCGAAACGGTGGGGTTTGCTGGCGTCGGGCAGTTTGAACGGGCCGGCGGTTTGGCCATTGTCGGCGGTCACGGTGAAAGCGAAAATCTGGGCCGTGTTGTTGCTCATCGACCGGGTCCAGACCTCGATCGCGCCCACATCGCTCGATTGTGCGAATTCGATCTCGATGAAGCCCTTATCGCCGTCGCCGTTGGTCGACCATTCCGTGGCACGACTGCCGTCGATCGCGCTGTTCGCGCCCCAGCTATCGTCGTTGGCGCCACCGCCGAAGTTGCTCGAAACTGCGGTCACGCGCGCACCCGCATCGAGCGAAGCGAGGTTCAACGCAGCGTTTGCGTCGGCCTTGGGGGTGTGGAACGTCTGCACCTTGCTCACATACAGCGTGCCGTCCACGGCGGTCCCCTGCACCCGATAGAAATAGGTCGTGTCCGGCTTGAGCCCGGTGATGGCGGGCTGGTGATCGGTGTGGGCCCCGCCGTTCATGTCCTGATCGACGGTGACCTGGCCGAAGGCAGGGGTTTCGCCATAGACCATCGAACAGGCCAGCGGCACCGAGGAGACAAATCGCAGAATGCCGTCGCGGCCCGTCAGATCCTCGATCCGCGGCGGGCCGTTCGTGAACACATCGTCGATCGGGCGTACCTTCAGCGCGGCATCCGAGATCGTGTCGGCCTTGGCGGGACCCGCGAAGAAGGGCGGCACGACATAGAGCGAGACGGCGATTGCCGTGGCGGCGAAGATGCGGAGCGGGTTCATGGTCACCTCGTGGAATGGATGGCGACCTGAATATTAGATATTCAGAATGTAATAGCCACAACCACCGTCGTTCCTCACCGATTTTTGAACAGCACCAGCCAGAACGAAAGCGGCGTCAAAGCTGCTCGACGAGCCAGTCCACCATGCCCGTGCGAACCTCGAAAGCGCGGTTGTGGCAACAATGAACGCCATCCTCGACCATCCATAGTTTTCCGTTGTCAGGCAGCGCGGCGGCGATGCGTTCGGCCTGGGCGGCCTTGAAGATCGCGTCATGCCGGCCGTGCACGACAAGTACCGGCGAGGCCACATCACCGATGCAGTCATCCAGTGTGCAGTCATGCAGTCGGGCCCGCGCGCCCGCCTCATCTTTGGTCCCCGTGGCCCACACGAAGCCGTCGCGGATCAGCGGCGGCATGGTCGGCCAGTCGCTCAGATCCCAGGCTCCCCCGAACACCACCGTGGCCTTGATCCGCGGTTCTGCGGCGGCCGCCTTGACCACATAGATGCCGCCCAGGCTCCGGCCGATCGTGCCGATCCGGGCCCCATCGACTTCCGGCCGCGCGGCCATCGCTTCGAATGCAGACGAGATGCACGCCTCATAATCAGGACCGAGCAGCAATCCGGGATGCGCCTCCCCCTGCCCCGGCCCGTCGAATGCGAGCACGGCAAGACCGCGCGCCACGGCGATGTCCATGACGGTCGCGAAATCTTCCTTGGTGGAATCGAGCCCCGGCACCAGCAATATGCTCGGCACCGGTCCGTCGCGGTCTGCGGGCACACGCAGATAGGCGGGCAGCACGCTGTCACCAAACGGAATATCGAGACGCTCCGCCGGCGGCGACATCAACGGTGCGGCCATCGCGAACGCATCCGTCTTGCGCGCCTGCAGTTCCGTTTTCAACGCGGGCAGATGAAACGCGACGACCTGTGCGAAGTGAAAACAGATCGCCGCCCTCACGAACGCGGCGGCCGCACTCAGTCCATGGCCCCGTGACTGCCGGTCCGACCCGACCGCCAGATATCCCTCGCCGATCTCGGACCAGGCGACAGGCCATTCATCCCAGGTCGCGGCGCGGTTGCGCACGGCCAGCGCATCATTGGGGTCGCCGCCATCGGCGACCAGTCGTGGAATCCAGTATTTCAGGACTTCTTCATCGTCGAGCGGACGCGATTGATCGTCGGACATGCCACATACCCCCGTAATTGCCGGCATCTGGAACAGATGTTTGCAGGTCCGAGCCCGCCGTGAAAGCTTTTGCCCTGCAAATCTCCGACCGCCTATAGTGCGCGCCGTTTCGTGGGGTGAGAAGTGAGAGACCGGATATGACAGGCGCACAACTGAAGACGGCGGAGAATCTCAGCCGTCTTGGAACGGAATCCGCATTCGAGGTTCTGGCCCGGGCCGAGGCCCTCAAGGCCCAGGGGCACGACGTGATCAATCTGGGCATCGGGCAGCCGGACTTCAGCACACCGGAACATATCGTCGAGGCCGCCGTGAAGGCGTTGCGCGACGGGCACCATGGCTACACACCCGCCCCCGGCATCCTGCCGCTGCGCGAGGCCGTCGCGGCGGACATACTTCGTTTGCGCGGTGTGGAGGTCGATCCGAACAACATCGTCTGCGTGCCCGGCGGCAAGGTGACCATGTTCTTCGCCATCATGATGTTCGGCGAGGCCGGCGCCGAGATCATGTATCCCAACCCCGGTTTCCCGATCTATGAATCCGTGATCAATTATTCCGGTGCCAAAGCCGTTCCCATCCCGCTGCTCGAAGAGAACGACTTCTCATTCGATGCCGACGAGGTTCTGTCTCTGATCACACCGGCGACCCGGCTGATCATCATCAACACACCAGCCAACCCGACGGGCGGTGCGGTGCCCAAGGCGGAGATGGACAAGCTCGCCGCGGGCCTCGAGAAACACCCCCATGTGGCGATTCTCTCCGACGAGATCTACGGCCAGATGACCTATGATGGGCACGAGCATGTCAGCCTGCTGTCTTATGAACATCTGCGCGACCGGTTGATCCTGCTCGACGGCTGGTCGAAGACCTACGCCATGACCGGCTGGCGGTTGGGCTACGCCCTGTGGCCCGAAAGCCTGGTCGACGCCGCCACGCGGCTGGCGATCAACTGCCATTCCTGCGTCAACGCCGGCACCCAGTTTGCCGGGATTGCAGCGCTGGAAGGCCCACAGGATTCGGTCCATGAGATGGTCCGCGCCTTCGACCAGCGCCGGCACGTGATCGTCGAGGAGCTGAATGCCATCGATGGATTCTCGTGCCGGACCCCGATGGGGGCATTCTATGCCTTCCCCAATATCTCGGGCACGGGCCAGTCGGCGCGCGAGGTTCAGGACAAGCTGTTGAGCGACGCCTATGTCGCCACGGTAGCGGGAACCAGCTTCGGTCATTTGGGCGAGAATTACGTCCGATTTTCCTATGCGAACTCGGTCGAGAACATTCAGGCAGCGCTGGAGCGCGTGCGCCAAATCTACAATTAGATGATTAAAAATTAGGCAAACTGCTTATTTTTCGAGCACTTTGGCCGCGGTTGAAACTGGTTTGGGATAGAATATCCCTTTAGTTTCAGACAATTGCATAAGAACGCCAAGTGGCATAAAGCATGCTATGCCCAGTATATCGGCAGTGCGCATTCCGTGCCCGTCGATTGAGCACAGCGGTGGAGGCAAACAGGCAGCCAATGAAAAAAATTGAAGCCATTATCAAGCCATTCAAGCTCGACGAAGTGAAGGAAGCGCTGCACGAGGTTGGGCTCAAAGGAATCACGGTGGTCGAGGCCAAGGGTTTCGGTCGCCAGAAAGGCCACACTGAGCTATATCGCGGCGCCGAATATGTCGTCGACTTTCTGCCCAAGGTGAAGCTTGAGATCGTCCTGGAGGACTCTCAGGTCGAACGGGCAATCGAAGCCATCCAGGAAGCGGCCCGCACGGGACGCATCGGGGATGGCAAAATATTCGTCTCAACGATCGACGAGGCGATCCGGATTCGTACTGGTGAACGCGGCGCCGACGCCGTTTAGCGGTTTTGAAGTCGAGTAAAAGTTCGATCACACATCAAAGATTTTTCCGAAAGACAGGAGAGCCTAAACAATGTCCGACATCAAAACCGTAATGGACATGATGCAAGAGAACGCCGTGGAGTTTGTGGATTTTCGGTTTACCGATCCGCGCGGCAAGTGGCAGCACACCGCCCAGCACGTCTCGACCGTCGATGAAGACATGCTGACCGAAGGCATCATGTTCGATGGGTCATCGATCGCTGGCTGGAAGGCCATCAATGAATCCGACATGACCTTGCGTCCGGACCTGAGTTCCGCAGTGATGGATCCGTTCACGGCCCAGCCGCAGATGATTCTTTTCTGTGACGTGCTCGAGCCGTCCACCGGTGAGCTCTATTCGCGCGATCCGCGCGGCACCGCCCGCATGGCGCTGGCCTATATGGAATCGACCGGCGTCGCCGACACGGCATTCTTCGGCCCCGAGGCCGAATTTTTCGTGTTCGACGATGTGCGCTTCGAAACCACGATGAACCGGAGCTATTACGAGGTCGACAGCGAAGAAGGCCCCTACAATTCCTCGGCGGACTTTCCCGAGGGAAATCTGGGCCATCGTCCCGGCATCAAGGGCGGCTACTTCCCCGTCGCGCCGGTCGATTCGATGACCGACATTCGCGCCGAGATGGTCACCACGGCGCTCGATATGGGCATCGCCATGGAAAAACATCACCACGAGGTTGCCCCCAGCCAGCATGAGCTCGGACAGAAGTTCGATACCCTGCTGCGCACGGCCGACCAGATGCAGATCTACAAATATGTCGTGCACAATGTTGCCGCCCAGTACGGCAAATCGGCCACCTTCATGCCCAAGCCCATCGCCGGTGACAACGGCTCGGGCATGCATGTGCATCAGTCGCTCTGGAAAGACGACAAGCCGATGTTCGCCGGATCTGGCTATGCCGATCTGTCGGAGAATTGCCTCTACTATATCGGCGGTATCATCAAGCACGCCAAGGCACTGAACGCGTTCACCAACCCGACCACGAACAGCTACAAGCGGCTTGTGCCCGGGTTCGAGGCGCCCGTTCTGCTCGCCTATTCGTCGCGCAACCGTTCGGCGTCCTGCCGCATCCCCTACACGGCGAGCCCGAAGGCCAAGCGCGTCGAGGTCCGGTTCCCCGACGCCACGGCCAACCCGTATCTCGCCTACTCAGCCCTGCTGATGGCCGGACTGGACGGCATCGAGAACAAGATCCATCCGGGCGACCCGATGGACAAGGATCTCTACGACCTGCCGCCCGAGGAGCTCGAGGGCGTGCCGACCGTGTGTTCGTCCCTGAGCGAGGCGCTGGAATCCCTGAGCGCCGACCGCGACTTCCTGAAGAAGGGCGACGTGTTCACCGACGATCAGATCGATGGCTATATTGCGCTCAAGCAGGAGGAGGTCACCGCCTTCCTGCAGGCACCGCATCCCATCGAGTTCGAGATGTACTACTCGGCCTAGGCAAAACCGCCGAAGTCCAAACGACGAAGGCCCCGCCGATTGGTGGGGCCTTTTTCTTTGGGCACCGGATTAGTCCGCAGAGCAGCAGGCCCCGGCGCTGTTCTCATCGCTCATGACCGGCATGCCCGGCGCACCCGCGGGGGTATCGAGGCCGTGATAGGTCTCGGACTCTCCGAAGGTGAAAAAGGTCTCCCAGGGCACATTGTCGGGATCGGTGAACCACGCCTTGTCGGAATTCGCATAGCAACAGGTGGTCCCGTCTTCGTCGGTGTGGCCGAGCGGCGCGCGATCGGCCTCGCCCCGGAATGCCTCGAACTCTTCCTTCGTGTCGAAGTGAAAGCCGAGATGCTCGATCCCGGGCGCATGGCCAGGCTCGTTCGAGATCGCGAAATTCACCTGCGGGTCGTCGAGCAACCACTTTGCGTAGTCATTCTTGACCACGTCGGGCGCCTGACCGAAGAAACGGCTGTAGTACGCAACGCTGGCCCCGACATCGGCGACCCGGGAGTGAATGTGAAGTCGTTTCATTGGCTCTCTCCTTTGGCGACGCCCTCATCGGCGTCGATGTTTTTCAATTTGATGTCGATCCCGAGACAGCAATTCTCACCCAGGTAACCGACCAGCGCGTTCATCGCGCCATAGTTCGCCGTGTAGATGATCGACCGCCCCTCGCGGCGCGACACGACCAGGCCTGCTTCGCGCAACAAGCGAAGATGGAATGAAAGCGTCGGCAGCGGCAGATCGATCGTCCGGCCAATCTCTCCAGCGGGCAGTCCGCCATGCCCGGCCTTTACAAGGAGCCGGAACACCTCCAGACGGGTCTCCTGGGCAAGTGCGGACAATTGTGCGACGGCGTTATTAGTTTCCATATTTCCATAAATATGAAATTAATATCGAAAGTCAAGACCTGCTGCCACCAGCCCTCTTTCTAGGACCATTTGGTCTTGGGCTTCACCTGCTCGACGCCGTCGACAAACACCGCATCGACCTGCTCGTTGAAGAAGCAGAGATAATCCTTGATGCGCGCGCTCTCATGCACCGGGTCGCGATAGAACCAGACGATGTCCTCGAAGGTCTTCGCCCCGACCCGGACATGGTGATAATTCGCCGTGCCCTTGTAGGGGCACTTCGTCTCCAACTCTGACGGGCGCAATTCGGCAATCACGTCGTCGCGCGGGATGTAATAGCGGGTCGGCAAGCCGGTCTCGAACAGGAACCGCGCCCGCGTCGTCTCGGCCACCGTGATGCCGCCCAGCTCGATGCGCACGGGGCGCGAACTGTCCAGAATGTCGAGCCGCACCCTGGGGCTGCGGGCATGGACGAAGACCTCTTCATCCTCCTCGTGCCAGGCGTCCATCTTGTTCCAGTAGAAGGCCAGGTAATCCTTGAGCCCGGCGGCCTCGTCGAACGGCAGCTCATAGCTCCAAACCGCGTTCTCAGCCGTCTGTCCGCCCGCATTCACGGTGAAATAGCTGGCGTCGCCCTTGAAGGGACAATGGGTCGAATGGGCGGTCGCCGTCAGCAGATCCATCGCCACATCCGCGCGCGGCATGTAGTAGACCGGCACGTGACCGCGCTCATAAACGATCAGGCCGTTCGTGGTGTCGACGATCGTCTCGCCGCCGAAGGCGACACGGATGCGCTTTGGGCTTCGCTCGAAATTCACGAAATGCTCGGGCCTGTCTTTGTAGCCCGGCGCCGGGCCCGCTGTCATACTCATGACCGTCCTCCGTCCGCTTGACGGGATTTTCCCGTCGCCAGATCGACGATCAACTCGACCCCGCCGACCCCATGCACCTTGTCATTCGCACGCAGACGGACCTCTTTCGTCCCGGCTGGAAGCTTTACGCCAGACAAGGAACGCGTGAATGGCTGCTCGTTCACATGGGGATGTGCCAACTCGCGGGTCGCCAGGACCTTGCCGTCGAGGCTGAGGACCTCCCACCGGTTGGCGTAGTGATCCCAGCCCTCGTCCGCATGGCGCACGGTGACACTGAAGCTGTAGGTGCTGCCGCTGCGCACAGTGACGGCGGTCACGTCCGCCTCGCCCGCGATGGCCGCGCCGCTGATCGTCGCAAACCCGAGGGTCGCACCGACAAGCATCGCTTTGATTCCGGATTTCCGCATCATGCGCTCATCGTCTCCTGTTGGATCTCGCGTGGTTTTCCATCTGGTCCTATTGCCACATAGGTGAAGACACCTTCGGTCACTTTTTCGCGCACGAAACTGTCCCGGCGCAGGGTCCACACCTCGATCAGGAAGGTCATCGACGTCCTGCCGACCCGTTCGAGATCGGCGTAACAGGACACGACGTCGCCCACCTGGACCGGTTTCTTGAAGGTCATGGATTCGACCGCGATGGTGACCGTGCGACCGCCCGAATGGCTGCGCGCCGCGATACCCCCGGCGATATCCATCTGTGACAGCAGCCAGCCGCCGAAAATATCGCCGTTCGGGTTGGTGTCGGCGGGCATGGCGGCGGCCTGAATGAACAATTCGCCCCTTGGTTTTTCACTGGGCGTTTCACCGGGTGCCTCGCCGGATTCTTTGCTATCTGCGTTCTTCATTGTCACCTCACCCGCGAATCATCACATATTGCGCACGGTCGTCACCATCCCGGAATTCCAATCGGACTCCGGCGGTGAGTGCCGCACGACCCAAATTAGGCTTACTTCGAACCGAGGCCACCGTGGCACGCGCGAAACGCAAAACCGAAGACCCAGGATTGTTCGACGAGGCCCCGTCGGGCGGCGGCGACTATACCGCAGACGATATCGAGGTCCTTGAGGGGCTGGAGCCCGTGCGCCGGCGTCCGGGCATGTATATCGGCGGCACCGACGAACGCGCCCTGCACCACCTGGCCGCGGAAATCCTCGACAACTCCATGGACGAAGCCGTCGCCGGCCATGCTGACCGCATCGAGATGCACCTGAACACGGACGGTTCGCTCGCGATTACCGACAATGGCCGCGGCATCCCGATCGATCCGCACCCGAAGTTCAAGGGCAAGTCGGCGCTGGAAGTGATCCTGACGACCCTGCATTCGGGCGGCAAATTCGACGGGAAGGCCTACCAGACATCCGGTGGCCTGCACGGCGTCGGCCTGAGTGTGGTCAACGCGCTCGCCTCCCACCTGCGCGTCGAAGTGGCCCGTGACAAGGAGCTCTGGGCCCAGGAATATTCACAAGGCAAGCCGACCGACAAGCTGAAGAAGATGAAGGCGGTGCAGAACCGGCGCGGCACGACCGTGACCTTCGTGCCCGACCCGGAGATCTTCGGCGAAAAGGCCGCGTTCGAGGCCGAGCGCCTCTACGACATGGCAAAATCCAAGGCCTATCTGTTCCGCGGCGTCGAAATCCGCTGGTCCTGCGATCCCGAGATCGCGACCGCCGACGACGTCCCCGAGGCGGAAACCTTCCAATTTGCCGATGGCATACTCGATTATCTGCGCACCACCATCGGCGAGCGCCCGCTGGTGGGCGCCGACATCTTCGCCGGGCGCACGGACCTGAACGGCACAACCGGGCGCATCGAGTGGGCGATCTGCTGGCCGGCCGATGGCGAGGGCTTCGTCAGCTCCTACTGCAACACGGTCCCGACCCCCGAAGGCGGCAGCCATGTCGCCGGCATCCGCACTGCGCTCACCCGCGCGCTGAAAGGCTATGGCGAGCTCACCAACAACCGCAAGGCGAGCCAGCTGACCTCCGACGACATCGCCGACGGCGCGGCCATCGTGCTGTCGCTTTTCATCTCCGAGCCGCAATTCCAGGGCCAGACCAAGGAAAAGCTCTCGATGCCCGAAGCTGCGCGGGTCGTCGAGGCGCAGATCAAGGACCATTTCGACCATCACCTGTCCAACGACCGGCAAAACGCCGACGCCCTGCTGGAATGGGCGATCGAGCGCGCCGAGGAACGCAAACGCCGGCGCGAAGACCGTGCCCTCAAGCGCAAGACGGCTGGCCGTAAGTCACGCCTGCCCGGAAAGCTTGCCGACTGCACCCGCAGCAGCGCGGAAGGCACAGAGATTTTCCTCGTCGAGGGCGACAGTGCCGGCGGCTCTGCCAAGCAGGCGCGCCAGCGTGCGACCCAGGCGATCCTGCCGTTGCGCGGCAAAATCCTGAACGTCGCCAGCGCGTCGGCCGACAAGTTGCGCGGCAACCAGGAACTGGCTGATCTGACCCAGGCGCTGGGCTGCGGTTCGGGCAAGACTTTCGATTTGTCGAAGCTGCGTTATGAACGCGTCGTCATCATGACCGATGCGGACGTCGACGGCGCCCATATCGCCGCACTTCTCATGACCTTCTTCTATCGCGAGATGCCGGAAATCGTGACCAAGGGGCATCTCTTCCTCGCGGTGCCGCCGCTCTACCGCCTCGCCAAGGGTGGCGACGTTGTCTACGCGCTGGACGATTCGGACCGGGAGCGCCTGATGGCCGAGCATTTCTCGGGCGGCGGCAAGGTCGAGATCAGCCGATTCAAAGGCCTGGGTGAGATGCCGCCGGCCCAACTGCGTGACACGACGATGGATCCTGAGAAACGCCAGATGATCCAGGTCTCCCTGCCGAGCGCAACGGATGCCGACAAGTCCCGGTCCCGCGACGCCAAGGACACCGCGCAGTTGGTCGAACAGCTGATGGGCCGCAAGGCCGAGCATCGGTTCCAGTTCATCCAGAAGAACGCCAAGTTCGCGGTCGATCTGGACGTCTAACCGCTAACTGCGCGCGTATGGCCGCTCACGCAGATGTGCCTGGCCGCTCACGCAGATGTGCCTGGCCGCAATTTGGTCAGAATTCGATCCGACACTACATATGTTAGTGGTCCACACTGCGTTTGCCGCTTGCCCGGCAGCAACGAACCAGTCTCGGCTCAATCCCAAGCCCGGAGTTTCGACAATGCTCAGCAAGCACCGTTTTATCGCAAGAATGCCCCTGACCGTCGCCGCCCTGGCGGCCCTCACCGCCTGCACCGGCGTGACCGTGTCGCGGGTGGACCATGCCAACCAGTATGACCCCCAACAGGCCTCGGCGGCCGGCGGTGGCGACCGCCAGATGCAGGTGGTCGTGCTCGGGAATCCCTTCGATATGCCCCAGGCTGCACTGGAAAAGGCCGTGATCGACGCCATGCAGTCGAGCCCGTTTTCGGTGCCAATAAACTACGCCATCAACCCCGAAAACCCCGATCCCAGCCGGCCCTACAGGGTCGTGCTCGCCTTCAATCCCGAGGGCATTCGCGATCCCGGCAAGCTTTGTAAATCCACCGACGGCCTGAAAACCGCCACCGCAACGGACGGCAAGTTGACCCTAATGGGCGCGTTTTGTTCGACGGATTCCTATCTGAGCCACGGGATCGCGCGCGCCAGCGACGTCGCAGGCACCAGCAGTAAGACCTTCGACGACATGCTCTTCCAGCTCACCACGTCGCTGTTCCCGGGCCAAAATCCCAACGATCAGTCGGCCGGCGACGTGCCACTCCCCGGCGCCTGATCCCCCTGGTCGTAGGTGAGCCATTGGCGCATCAGCGCCGTGGCGGCCTGGGGCCGTTCCATGGTCGAGAGATGTCCGCAGTCCTCGATGACGGCGAGCCGTGAACCGGGAATCGCCGCAGCCATTTCCGCGCTATGTTCGAGCGGCGTCAGCGCATCCTGACGCCCACACATCACCATTGTCGGAACGCCATACTCCATCAAGAACGGGCGGCTGTCGGGGCGCCCCATTATGGCGTGTTGTTGGCGCGTAAATGCATCAGAACCAATATGTTCTGCCATTTGTTTAATATCATTAGTTAACTTTGTTTCGACCAGCCGGTCCTCGTGAATCAGGATCGGCAGCAGCCGGTCCGTCACGCCGCGAAACTTCCCATACTTACTCATGTCGATCAGTTGGCCGCGGCGCACCAATTGCTCGGGCGTGTCCGGCCGGGCAGAGGTATCAATCAGCGCCAGCCGGCGCACCCGCTCGGGCGCGCGACGCATGATCGCGTGGGCCACATAGCCGCCCATCGACAGGCCCGCGAGCGCGAAGTTGTCGGGCGCGCTCGCGAGCACGATGTCGGCCAATTCATCGACCGATTCCGCCCCCGTGATATCGGCCACCATGCAATCGGCGATATCGGCCAGATGATCGCTTTGATGGGTCCAGAGCGTCGCATCGCACAACAGCCCCGGGATCAGCACGAGATGTACAGTCATTCCTGGTCCTCCATCGGAACCAGAGTCCCCGGTTTCAGCAGTCCTGTCCCTTTGGCGCGCCACAGTGCGCCATAGGCGTGTTCGAGTTTCCGCGCGAACCCATCACCCGCGTCGACTGTTTCGAGCGCGGCCGACAATGCCGACTTATAATTTATCAAATGATCAATAATGGTCGCGACCTCAACCGCGGTGTCTATGTATTCAGACGGGTTTTCCGCCACGAGACCGCCAATCCCGTAAGCCCGGCACAGGCTCGCCCCGACGCGTGCGGGCATGGCCTCGCCGGCACATGTCAGCACCGGCAGCCCCTGGGCGATCGCATCGGCGGCCGTCGAATGTGCGCCGTACACGAACGTATCGAGGAACAGGTCGGCGTGTCGGTGTCGGGCCAGGTGATCGGACATCGCGTTGGTGGTCGGCGCGAAGACGAGGCGGTCGGGGTCGGTCCCGGCGCTGCGCGCTGCGGATCTGAGGTTTTGCGTGGTCACCGATGCATGCGCGCGCAGCCAGAGCACCGATCCCTCGACGCGCCCAAGCACCGCCATCCAGGCCGCGAAGGTCTCGGCATCGATCTTGGGTGACGCGTTGAAAGCACAGAAGACAAACCCATCACCAGGCAGGCCATGCGCTGCCCGGGTGTCGGGATCATCGCCCGCCCCATCAAACCGGTTCAGGGGCATGAAGGTGCCCGGCAGATGGGCGATCGCCTCGCGGAACTGCCCCGCTGCACCCGGGGGCAACACGACCTCGTCAGCCAGCAGCACGTCGTTCAGGCCGCCGGACGACCCGCAATAGCCGAGCCAGCCGATCTGCAGCGGCGCCGCACGTGCCGCAAGGATCTCCGGCCGCGCGCCCTGTGTGAAGCCGCCCAGATCCACCAGGACGTCGACGCCGGCCTCACGAATACGCCCCGCTGCCTCGGCCGCCGACATGTTCGAGACGTCCTCAACGCGCCCAACACCGGAGAAAATCGCCTGCTGCACGTCGCTCCCGTCGGGCGGCGCCAGGGCGAACGCGGTCACATCGAATGCAGCCTTTTCATGGCGCGGCAGCACATCTGCCAAGAGGCGCCCCACCGGGTGTCCGCCGAAATCAGCCGACAGGTAGCCGACCCGCAACGCTGCGCCTTCGCTCTTCGCCTGTGCTGCGGCAGGCACCATGGCTGATGGTCGCAATACCGCCGCGCGCGCCTCGCTCACAAGGTTCAACTGGTCCTGCGCGAACGGCAGATAGAGCGCGACCAATGGCGACACCTCGGACAACAGGTCCTTACCTGCACCAAGCAGGCGCCGAAAATTCCCGACAAGCTTGGGGTGATCATCCCAGTCACACGCATACAGCGTCGCGTAGAAGAGCTGCACCGCTGCGCGGACAAATCCGGGATCGAGTTTGAGCGCATGGCGGAACCGCGCCCCCGCCGCCGCATAATCGTGCAGTGCTGCCAGCGTCACCCCCAAGCTGTGCTGCACCTCGGGGTCGTCGGGAGAAACCGCAACCGCCCTCTCCAGTGCCTCGGCCGACGCCGGGAGGTTTTCGGTCTGGCGATAGAGATTACCCAGATTGGCGAGGACATGGGGATGGTCGGGTGACAGGGTTCGCGCATGCTCCAGATGTTCGATCGCCGCGTCGTGGCGCCCGGCGAGCGCAAGCGCCCCGGCAAGGCTGAAGGCGAGGTCCGCATCGTCGGGTCTTTGCGCGAGGGCAACTTCATAGTCGGCAACAGCAGCGTCGATGCCGCCGAGATCGAGGCGCAACTTCGCCAAGTTGGCACGAATTCGTACGTTTTCCGGGGCCTGTACGATGGCCCGTTCAAGCAATTCGAGCCCCTCTTCCGGCACGCCAATCTGCGCGAGAAGAATGCCTTTGAGCTGCAGGGTCTCGGCGTGATCGGGCGCTTGCAGCAGGATGGAATCATAGAGTTTCACTGCGGCCTCAAGCGCACCATCGCGGTGAAGTTGGCGCGCATCGGCGACCATCGCGTCCAGTTCGCTTCGTGATATATCCATCGCGCCCTTCTTCCAGAATCCCACCAAGCATGCAACAGCCAATGGAAATGCTGGACTTTCAGGCGCTTCGCGCCCATTTTCCGCCCAACACGCGCCGAGGCGCGATTTCAACGCAGACGAGCAATATGCAATTTGAAGAAATGGGTCTCAGCGACCCACTATTAGAAGCTATTGGATCAGCGGGTTACGAGAACCCGACCCCCATCCAGGCAGAAGCCATTCCCCATCTTTTGATGGGACGTGACATCATCGGCATCGCCCAGACGGGTACAGGCAAGACGGCCAGTTTCACCCTGCCCATGATCGAGATCCTCTCCACCGGCCGGGCACGGGCGCGCATGCCGCGCAGCCTGATCCTGGAGCCGACCCGTGAACTCGCGGCGCAGGTCGCCGAGAATTTTGAAGTTTACGGCAAGAATCACAAACTCAGCATGGCGCTCCTGATTGGTGGTGTCTCCTTCAACGAACAGACAGACAAACTCGACCGCGGCGTCGATGTGCTGATCGCAACACCGGGACGCCTGCTCGATCATTTCGAACGCGGCAAGGTCCTGCTCGCAGACATCCGGGTTCTCGTGGTCGACGAAGCCGACCGGATGCTCGACATGGGTTTCATCCCCGACGTCGAGCGGATAATCAAGTTACTGCCGCAAATCCGGCAGACGGCGATGTTCTCGGCCACGATGCCGTCGGAAATCAAGCGACTGACCGACGCCTACATGATGAACCCACGCACGGTTCAGGTTGACGCCCAGGCTTCGGCTGCCGATACCGTGACCCAGGGCCTCCTGCGCGTCAGCGGCGGCTTCAAGGAAAAGCGCGCAGCGCTGCGCAAGCTGGTTCGCGACAGCGGCGTGAAGAATGCGATCGTCTTCTGCAACCGCAAGCGTGATGTGGCAACGCTCGAAAAATCACTTCGGACGCACGGCTTCAATGCCGCGGGCCTGCATGGTGACATGCACCAGAGTGCGCGCATGGAGACGCTGGCAAAATTCCGTGACGGGGAGATCGACCTGCTTGTGGCGAGCGACGTCGCCGCCCGGGGGCTCGACATCCCGAACATGAGCCATGTCTTCAACTTCGACGTTCCGATGCATGCCGAAGACTATATCCATCGCATCGGCCGCACGGGCCGAGCCGGCAAGGAAGGCCACGCCTATACGCTGGCGACACGCGACGACGCCAAATTCCTCGGCGGTGTCGAACGGTTGCTGGGCAAGCCGATCCCGCCGATCGGTGCGATCGACAGCCCGAAGGCTGACGAAAGCAAGGACGACCTGGAACAGCCGGAATCGCAGGACGCGAAGGGCTCGGAGAGCGCGGAAGAGAAAACCGAAGCGCCACGCCGGCGTCGGCGCAGCCGACGCAAGGCCACACCGGAGAACGAGACTTCAGAAAACGAGACTTCAGAAAACGAGACTCCCGAAAACGAGGTTTCCGAAAATGGTTCTGGCGAAAGCCAAGCCACGGAAAGCCAGAGTGAAACGCAGGATGCGAGTAGCTCGGAGAACCCGGAAGAGAAAACCGAAGCGCCACGTCGACGTCGTCGCAGCCGACGCACGGCCGGACCGGAAACCCCGACCGAGGGTGATAGCGAGCCGCAGGAAGCCCGCGAACCCCGCAGAGCGCGCACGCCCCGTAAGCCCCGTAAGCCCCGTGAACCACGAGAGGCCCGTGAGCCGCGCGAAACCCGGGAGCCGGTGCGCAGCGACACCTCACGTGACGCCCCTGCCCGAGCGCCGCGAAATCGCGACGACAATGACGAAGATACGGGCCCAGCCTTCGGGAATGATGAGACACCGGCGTTTCTTCGGCGCTAAACTTCTCAAACGCTTCCACAACGAACGACAATGTGATGCAGACAATCTTTGTCCAGGTGAAATGCGAACTCGGCCGCGCATATGACGTGGCCGACGAGGCTGCGCTGGGCATCGATCAGGTCTCGGAGGTCTATTCGACCTCGGGGCAGTTTGATCTTCTGATGAAATGCTATCTCCCCGACGACGCCGATATCGGCCACTTCGTGACCAGCACAATCCAAACGCTGCCCGGCGTCGCCGATACGTTCACGACGATCACGTTCAAAGCCTTCGCCTGAGACTGCCATGGGTACGGCGCCCGCGCCTATGGTGACGGACGCTCGAAACGCTGCTCGACGCGAAACCATACTCCCAACGACGGATCTTATTCATGAGCGACATCGAACTTCCCGAACTTCGGGGCGAACACCTCTTCACGGCAAAATTCGACGTGGCGACACCAACCGTTCTCGAGAACACGCCCTATGGCACGCGCATCATCGCGGGGATCAACGGCGGCTCGTTCGAGGGGCCGAAGATGAAGGGGATCGTTGCGCCGATCCCGGCCGGTGACTGGATTTTGATTCGGAACGACGGCGCTTGGCAGATGGATGTACGCCTGACGCTGGTAACGGACGATGACCACCACATTTTCATGACCTATCGGGGCGTGCGTCACGGGCCGAAAGAGGTTCTCGAACGTCTGTCCAAGGGCGAGCCTGTCGATCCTTCGGAATATTACTTCCGCAACACACCCTGGTTTGAAACCGGGTCGGGAAAGTATGACTGGCTGAATCGGATTGTCGCCGTTGCGACCGGTCACCGGTTCCCCGAAGGACCGACTTACAAAGTCTACGAGATACTCTAGACCCGGCACCCTTCCCGGGAACTCTGTCCCGGGCTTCGAAACATCAGGACGTCAGAGTGCCGTGCCTCAGCGTCGCAGGCTCAAGCCCCGACGGCCACATCCAGCTGCGCGTGTTCGGATTTTTCAACCGGCTCAGATTCAAGGATGGCATCGTCCATCTTCGTATTCTCGAGATTCGCATCGGTCAAATTCGCGTCCGCGATCATTGCGCCTTCGAGATCGGCGTTACACAAATTTGCGCCGGTGAGATCAGCGCCCCGCAAATCCGCATTGTTCAAACGGGCGTTGCCGAGATCCGCTCCGATCAGGTTGGCGCCGGCCAAATTGGCACCCGACAAGTTTGCTGGCCACAGACGACCGGTCTTTTCACCGGATGCGTCTTTCAATTCCACGGCAAGAAGATGGGCACCCTGCATATTCGCATTTCGCATATCGGCATTCTCGAGATTTGCACCTTCCAGCAAAGCATCCGAAAGGTCCGCGCCCGCGAGTTTGGCGTCGAGCATTTCGGTCATGACAAAACGACAGGACCGTAAGTTGGCACCGTTCATCATGGTGCCCTTCAAAACTGCGCCGCTCATATCTTCGTTCGGAAGATCGATGCGTTCGATGTCGCTGCCTGTCAGATCCGCACGTGCCCCAGTCTGGCCGCCGCTTTCGATCCATTCGAAATGGCTTTTGAGAATGAGTTGAATGTCCGCCGGAAATTCCGACGTGGGCCGGGAGATATTCGCGCCCGTTACATTGGCCCCCCCCAGATCAACACCCTCGAGATTGGCATCGTTCAGATCAGCATTCGTCAGGTCTGTTCCGTCGAGTACTACACCTGTCAGATCCGCACCCACAAGGCTCGCACCGTTGAGGTTGGTCTTGCTTAGGTTTGCCCCCTTGAGCGACGCTCCATCCAGGTTCGAGCCGCGCATGTTGCCATTCGAGAGGTTCGTTCCCTCCATCTTGGCCCCGCGCATGCTGCTGTGGTTCATCGACGACCCCGTTAGGTCCGCGCCGGATATATTTGCATTGTCGAGATTTGCGTGATCGAGAACGGCGTTTGTCAGGGCCGCTTCTGCGGCATCGCCGCCCAGCATCAAGGCACCACCGCGCAGGTCTGTCCCGATCAAGCTCGCGCCTTCAAGGATGACACCACGGAGATTAGCACCACGAAGGTCCGAATTGTCGAGTTTGGACTGTGACATGTCGGCACCGTCGAGCATCACAGAGAACATATCGCAGTGGCTGAGGTCCGCCTGGCGGATCGAACAGTTCGACATATTGGCACCCGCAAGCTTGGCCTTCTTCAGATTGACCCGGTCGAGCTTGTAGTTGCGGAGATCGCGCAGCGATAGATCAGCCGGCTGTCCCCCTTTCAGGCCCTTGGCCCAGAGGATGTGCCGCTTGATAATTTCTGGAATTTCCAGCTTTCGCATAAGCCGTTTCCACAACAGGGGTTTCTAGCGCTACGAGACTAGCCGGGAATGGTTAACGGACCGTTCAAATGGCAACTCAATGCGGAATGAAAACGACCAGAAGACCGATGATCCCGCGCTGTGCGATAGCCCCGGCGGGACAGGCTCAGATAGCGGTATAATCGCATGTTGGGAAATCTGAACCGCAGGCGTTAGGGTGGCGACCCGCACAACCTCCGGAAGACACAAGTATGAGTATGACCTTTCTTGCTCGCCTGCTGTTGATCGCCACGTTTCTGGTGCTTCCGGCAGGGATCGCCAACGCTCAGATGGATTTTCTGAAACGCGGGAAAGATCTCCTGCGGCAGGTACCGGGTGGGCAGAGCACCCAAAAGCTGAGCGATGCAGACATCGGCGCGGGCCTCCGCGAGGCTCTGAAAGTCGGTGCCGAGAGGGTCGTCGGTCAGGTGGGAGCGACCGACGGATTCAATGCTGATCCCAAAATCCACATCCCGCTGCCCGAGAGCCTGCAGAGGGTTCAGAGCACGTTGGCGCGGGTCGGACTTTCGTCGATGACGGACGATCTGGAGCTGCGGTTGAACCGCGCCGCCGAAGCCGCAGCACCTGAAGCGCAGGCTGTGTTCTGGCAGGCCATCGACGAGATGACCATGGATGACGTTCGCGAAATCTTCAACGGCCCCGATGATGCGGCGACCCGGTATCTGGAGCGCACCATGTCACCGCGGCTGGTGACCCGCATGAAACCCATTGTTGATACCAATCTGGCGGAGGTCGGTGCGGTGCGGGCCTACGACCAGGTGATCGGACGCTACAAGGCCGTGCCGTTTGTGCCGGACGTCAAAGCGGACCTCACCCAGCATGTGCTGGAACGCGCCCTCCAGGGTGTGTTCCTGTATCTGGCGCAGGAAGAGGCCGCGATCCGGCAAAACCCGGCCAAGCAGACGACGGCATTGCTGAAGAAAGTCTTCGGAAACTAGACCCTGCGGAAACCAGACCACTGCGCGGCTTATTCCGCATCGACCTCTTCAAGAACCTTCATGGCCGCGCGGAACGCCTCCATGCCGGTGGGCGCGCCGCAATACAGCGCGATTTGCATCAGGGCCTCGCGAAGCTCTTCGCGGGTGAGGCCATTGTTGATGGCGCCACGGAAATGGCCCTCAAACTCGTTCATCTTCCCGAGCGCGGCGAGCATCCCGAGATTCAGGAGGCTGCGCTGCTTGCGGGACAGGCCCTCCCGGCCCCACACGGCACCCCAGCCTATCTCGGTGATGAACTCCTCCATGAAATCACGGTTGAAGTCATTGAGGTTCCCCATCGAGGAATCGACCCGCGCATCGCCCATGACTTCGCGACGAATTTTCAGGCCTTTTTCGAACAGATCCTTGTCGATCACGGCGTCTCTCCCTAGCCCGCAGCCGGGAAACGGCCCCGGTCATGCGGTGCGCTATAGAAGCCTTCCTGATCCTCCGGCCCGATGGGAATGATCCCGTTCGGGTTGACCCGCTCAATGCCGTAATAGTTCATCTTCGCGTAGTCGAAGCTGAACGTCTCGGCGATGCCCGGTATCTGGTAGAGCTCGCGGGTGTAATTGGTCAGGTTCGGGTAATCCGCGATGCGGCGGATGTTGCACTTGAAGGCCCCCACATAACAGGCATCGAACCGGATCAGGGTGACCCACAAGCGCCAGTCCGCCTCGGTCAGCCTGTCGCCCACCAGGTAGCGCTGTTTCCCGAGGCGTTCCTCGAGGTCGTCGAGGGTCTCGAACATGGCCACAACCGCTTCTTCATAGGCTTCCTGGGATGATGCGAAGCCCGCGCGATAAACCCCGTTGTTGATATTGGGGTAGATGATGTCGTTGATCGCATCGATCTCCGCGCGCAGATCGGCGGGATAGTAATCCTCGGTCGCGTTGGTGAAGGCGTCGAACGCGGTGTTGAACATCCGGATGATCTCGGACGATTCATTGTTCACCACCTGGTTGGTCTGCTTGTCCCACAGGGTCGGGACCGTGACCTTGCCTGTGTAGTCACCCTGTGAGGCGGTGTAGGCCTGGTGCAGGTGCTCGAAGCCATTGACATGGTCCGGCACGCAATCGGGAAAGTCGGGATTGTCGGCATAGGTCCAGCCCTGTTCGTGTCGGCCCGGCTGCGCCAGCGAGACGGTAATCGCACTGTCGAGCCCCTTGATCGTCCGGAAGATCAGCGCGCGATGGGCCCAGGGGCAGGTGTGCGCGAGATAGAGATGGTAGCGCCCCGGTTCGGCCGCAAAACCCGCCTCACCCGTCGGTCCGGCGCTGCCATCGGCCGTGACCCAGCTTCGGAACTGGCTCTCGGAGCGCTGGAATTTGCCGTCTTTCGCAACCTCCCGCGCGGTGGCGTCATTGTCGAGCCAGGTGCCGTCCAACAGCATTCCCATGATTGTCTCCTGATACGGAACCGCTTCGACGGCCCGGTTGTTGGGGTGATTATTTCTGCAGCGGCTTGCGGAGTTCGCGCTCGGACTCACCCGCCCGCAGCCGCGCACCGATGTCCGCCATCTTGATCGGGACACCGATCGGCTCGCGATCGAATGCGCCCGTCGCGAACCATTCGTTCAATTCAGCGATGGAATCAAAATTGTCCACCTGGAGTTCGACGGCATTCCCGTCCGGGTCGTGATAATAGAGCGAGGTCGTGGGACCATGATTGATTTCCCGATAGGGATCGATCCCCTGCTCGGTCAGCCGGTCGAAGATCGTGACCAGATCCGTCAGCGAGGAATAGGAATAGGCGAAGTGGGCCAGCCCCACCGTGTTCTCAACCTTATCCTCGATCCCCTCGCGCTCGATGATCGCGACGCGGTGATGCTCATCGTCATAGGTAATGAACGAAATACCCTTGGTATCGCCCATGACCTGTCCGCCGAGGACCTTGCAATACCAATCCACCATCTCGAGCCTATTCTTCGTATAGAGCACGATATGGGCGAAATAGGCTGGGCTCGGCGTCTTGTCGGGCTCCGGCACATGCGCGAATGCTTCTGACATCGGGCGTCCTCACAGGCTGTTCTCAACACGCCTATTCTAACAGACCGGGATCGACTGCGCATGCGTCCTGGATCGAGGACAGAAATGCCAATCGTGCATGGAACCGACGGTTGGTAGCGGATATAACCAGCGCGCTATGGCACTTGATCCCGATACGCTCGAACAGCTCCTCGATACGGTCCGCCGCTTCGTGCGCGAACGGCTGGTTCCGCTGGAAGCCGACGTCGCCGCCAACGATAAGGTGCCCGAAGACCTTATCGAAGAAATGCGCGAACTCGGCCTTTTCGGCCTGTCGATCCCGGAAAGCTATGGCGGCCTCGGCCTGACCGTCAGCGAAGAAGTCCGTGTGGTGCATGAACTGGGCTGGACCTCGCCGGCGTTTCGCTCGGTGTTCGGCACCAATGTCGGTATCGGTTCCCAGGGCATCGTGATCGACGGCACGGAAGAACAGAAATCGACCTGGCTTCCCCGCCTCGCCACCGGCGAGGTGATCGCATCCTTCGCCCTGACCGAGCCGGAGGCCGGGTCCGACGCCGGCTCCCTGCGCACCTCGGCGCAGCGCGATGGCGACGATTATGTCCTCAATGGCACCAAGCGCTTCATCACCAACGCGCCCCATGCCGGCATCTTCACGGTGATGGCACGGACTGACCCCGACGAGCCCGGTGCGCGTGGCGTATCCGCATTCATCGTCGAACGGGACAGCCCGGGATTGAGCGTAGGCCCCCACGACAAGAAGATGGGCCAACAGGGCGCGCACACCGCGGACGTCGTGTTCGAGAATTGCCGGGTGCCTGCCGCAAATATCATCGGTGGCGTCGAGGGCCAGGGCTTCAAGACGGCGATGAAAGTCCTCGATCGCGGCCGGTTGCATATGGGTGCGATCGCAAACGGGATTGCAGAACGCCTGATTGACGAAAGCGTACGCTACGCGCTTGAGCGCGAGCAATTCGGCAAACCCATCGGGGAATTTCAGCTGGTCCAGGCAATGCTCGCCGACAGCCGGACCGAGGCCTATGCCAGCGGCACGATGGTCAGTGACGCCGCCCGGCGTTTCGACGAAGGCGAGAACATCTCGACCGAGGCGGCCTGCTGCAAACTCTACTCGACCGAGATGGTCGGCCGCGTCGCCGACCGGGCGGTGCAGATATTCGGCGGTGCCGGCTATATGGCCGAATACCCGATCGAACGCTTCTATCGCGACGTCCGGTTATTGCGTATCTATGAGGGCACATCGCAAATCCAACAAATCGTGATCGCGCGCAACATGTTGCGCGAGGCCGCGAACAGCTAAACACACAAAACAGCCTTTCAAACGGGGGAAGCCGTGAAGTTCATCAGTTATCGAGTGGTCAATCGTGAGTCCTGGGGCACCTACGCATCCGACGGCGGCGTCATCGATCTGGGCGCCGAATTCGGCACGAAGATCTCGACCCTGCGCGATTACCTGGCGGCCGACGATGCCGCGAAGGCAAAGGTCGCCGAGTATGTGAACACCGGCTTCGGCGGCACTGCGGGCAAGGCGTCGGATTATCCGATCAAAGACATCACCCTTCTCGAGCCCATCCGGAACCCCGACAAGATCATCTGCGTCGGCTGGAACTACCGCGAACACGCCAAGGAAGCGGGCATCGAGCTGCCCGACCACCCCACCCTGTTCGCGCGCTGGGCCAACAGCCATGTGCCCCACGGAAACCCGATCCTGCTGCCGAAGGAATCCGAGAAGTTCGACTATGAGGGCGAGCTGGCCGCGATTATCGGCAAGCCCGCACGTCGTGTCTCGGAGGCCGACGCGCTCAGCTATATCGGCGGCTACTCGATCTACAACGACGCGACCCTGCGCGACTATCAGCGCCACTCATCGCAATACATGCCGGGCAAGAACTTCTTCCAGTCGGGTGCGTTTGGCCCCTGCATGGTGACGGCTGACGAGATTCCAGAGCCCGCCGACCTGACGCTGGAGACCCGGCTGAACGGCGAGGTCGTGCAGCATACCGGGATCGACGATCTGATCTTCTCGATCCCCAAGCTGATTGCTTACATCTCGAGCTTCACCGAGCTGGTCCCGGGCGACGTCATCGCGACCGGCACCCCGAGCGGTGCCGGCCTCGGCCGCACGCCGCCGCTATGGATGAAGGCGGGCGATACGGTCGAGATCGAGGTCTCGAAGATCGGGATCCTGACCAACCCGATCGTCGCTGGCTAAGGGAGCGGACAAACCCGTCCGGATTACTCCATCACGATCGCGGCGCGGCCCGTGACCAGACCCTGGTCGAGGCGGGCATGTACCGTCTCGACCTCTTCGAGCTTGTAGGTCTCCGTGACCAACGGCCAGACGTCGCCGCGCGCGCAAAGCTCTAACGATTCGATGACCTGTTGGTGGCTGCAGTAACGGCTGCCCATCAGTTCAAGTTCCTTGGCCAGCATCTGCGGTGCCGGCGCCATGAAGGGCTGGCCCGCCCCGCCGAGGGTCACGAAACGACCGCCGATGCCGAGGCTCGCCACCGCCTGTTCCTGGGTCCCCTGCGTGGAGACATAATCGATGGCGACATCGACGCCGGCACCGCCGGTGAGCTCCATGATCTCAGCAACGACCGAATCGTTCGAGGCATCCACGATCATATCGGCCCCGAGGTCCTGGCAGACCTTGAGCTTGTCGGCCATGACGTCGACGGCAATGACGCGGGCGTTGGCCCATTTCGCCATCATCACCTGGTGAACCCCCAAGCCCCCGCCGGCACCGAACACGGCGACCGTGTCCATCGGTGTGACCCGCGCGCGCGACAATACCTTGTAGGGCGTGGCAATGGCGTCGGCGATCACGCCGACGTCCGCCGGCTTGCCCTTGTAGTCGAGGCCTTCGGGCAGCTTGATGAAGTTCTTGACCGGCAGTTTGATGTATTCCGCGTAGCCGCCATTGATCTGGCGACCGACATATCCGCGGTTGGCCGTGGAGATCGGGTCACGGCCCGCACGGGTCCATTTGTCCTCACCATCGATGAGATAGAAGTAGGCCGTTACCGGGTCGCCGACTTCGAGCCCGCCGCTGAGGCCATCGGATTTCCCGACTTCAACGATCTCACCCGTGATCTCGTGGCCGATGATGATCGGGAATTCCGCCGTGCCTCGCCCCGCGCGCAAATGATGGATCGTCAGTCCGGCGCCGCAGGCCAGGACCTTGGCCACCGCCTCGCCTGGCCCCGGTTTCGGATCGGGAACATTCTCCAGGCTGAACGGTGTGCCGGCTTTGTGTAGGACCTGGGCTTTCATTTTTTCTCTCCCCGTGAAACTCGTATCTAGCCGGTATCCAATCCGCAGAGCTGACGCAAGTCTTGTTTCGCTTGCGCCGCAGTTGGTCATCTGGCACCCAGAGCGGATGGCACATTTTATTGTTGGACGATTGTTCGGGTGGCCCGAGTTTGCCGAAGACGGCGACGATGTGTGGCTGATCCATATTGATGAACCGACGTTTTTCCTGCGGGTCATTCACCGGCCCGAGGATCTCGTGCCGACCGGGGACCTCAATGATCTTTATTTTCCACTCGTGGACGATAGCCGCTACGCCGTCGGCAACCTGATCTTCCTCGAGCCCCGACCGGCCGAACCGCGCGAGATCGCCCAGCTGGTCGCCGTCGCCATCGACGCCATTCAGAACACTGACGTCACGCGATTACTGGCGCTGGACCGGCGCCCGTTCAATCCTTCGTCGGCACAAATACAGCCCGAGGACGTGCCTGTGGGGTTCGTCACCGGTGTGTTCCATGATTCGGAGAATGGCGAGACCGACAACATGCCCTGGATTGCGCATATCGGCATGCCACCCTTTGCGATGCGAGTCTGCGATCTGAATGACGAGGATCTGGAACCCGACGATATTTGGGCCAATGCGGGAGACGGCTATGCGCTGGCCCATCTACACTGGCTGTCGAGTATCGCGAGCGACCCCGGAGATATCCGTTTTCTGGCTGAGACCGGAGCCGGCATCGTGGCCGACGCCGTCGAAGATATTATGCCCGATCTGATTCCAGAATAATTGCGACCGGCTAACGACCGACCGAACGCAGCTCCGGTACCCGGTCCATCAGAACATTGACGGTGTCATCGACAAGCCCCGGTAGTTCACCGGCAAGTTCAGAGGCTTGTCCGGCATCGCCCTCGCGGCAGGCCTTCTCGATCGCGCGCGCATGATCGCTCAGGCGCATGGCGCCATAGCTGCCAAAATTGCTGCCCATGTCATGGACTTCCTTGCGCATCTTATCGAGATCACCCTCGGCATTCGCCGCCGTGATCAGCGCAACCGTCGCCGGCACTTCGGCAACCGTCATCGAGAGCATGCTTGCAACGGCCTCGCGGCCGATCGTCTCTTCGAGCTGATCGAGGATTGATCCATCAAGACAGGATTCGGCAGGTGTCGCCTCGTCCGTAGCATCCGCCGCCGGCAGCGCAATCGAACTCGCCTTGGCCAGTGCCGACAGCAGCTTCTTCTGATCGATCGGCTTGGGTAGATAGTCATTCATCCCCGCCGAGATACATTTCTCGCGATCGCCCATCAGCGCATTCGCCGTCATGGCGATGATGTAGATATTCGACTGTTCGGGATCGTCCAGGCTGCGGATGCGCCGCGTCGCCTCAAGGCCATCCATCTCCGGCATCTGAATGTCCATCAGCACCGCATCGAAGGGCCGGCTTCGGACCGCATCTACCGCCTCGACACCGTCGGCGGCGACCTCGACCTTGTGGCCGCCCTTTTTCAGAATTGCCGACGCCAGCATCTGATTGACTGCATTGTCTTCGACGAGAAGGATTCGCATCGGCTGGACTTTGGATTGCACCTTCTTGGCCTCCTTCGCCTTGTTAGCATCGTTCTGCTGTCGTTCCCCAACAGCAGTCTCACGCGACGGTACGCCGCGGGCGCACACCTCGGCGATTTTCTCTTTCAGGAGCGACGGGCGAACAGGCTTGATCACCTTGCCATCGAACTCGGCAGATTCGCTGTTCCGGTCGCCGATGCTCGTCGCGACGATGATCTTGGCCTTCCGGAATGCAGGGTTGGCACGAATGCGAAGCCCGACCTCATAGCCACTCATATCCGGCATAGCTTCATCCAGCAGCACCAGGTCGAACGGCACGCCCTCGCGCACCGCGGCCTCGAGTGTCGACAAGGCTTCTTCCGCGCCCGACGCAGTGGAGATCGTCGCCCCCCAGGAATCGAGTTGTTTTTCGAAGACTTCGCGGTTCACCGCGTTGTCGTCGACAATCAGCACCCGCAGTCCGGCGACATCGACGTTATTGTTTTTGTCGGGTCGGGACGTCGGCTCACCGTGGACAAAGGGCAATTCAAACCAGAACTTGCTGCCGACCCCAATCTCACTGTCGGCGCCAATCGTGCCACCCATCAGGTCGGTCAGTTCCTTACAAATTGCGAGGCCAAGACCCGTTCCGCCGAACTTCCTCGTGGTCGAGGAATCTGCCTGCGTGAAACGTGCGAACAGCCGCGGCAATACGTCTTCGTCGATGCCAACACCGGTGTCGAGAATTTCGAAACGCAGACGCTGCTTGCCATCCGTGTCGGAGAGCACGGAGACATGGGTCGTGACCGCGCCACCGTCGGTGAACTTGATCGCGTTGCCGATCAGATTGATAAGCACCTGACGCAGGCGCCCGCTGTCACCGCGTAAGTAGTTGGAGACGTCAGACGCGATATAGGTATTCAGGTCTATTTGCTTGCCATGCGCGCGCGGGGCAAGAATCTGAATGACGCTGTCGATGGTGGCCGCAACATCGAAGTCCGCCACTTCAATCTCGAGTTTCCCGGCCTCCATCTTGGAGAAGTCGAGGATGTCTTCGATCAGCGCCAGCAGCGCCTCTGCCGATTCATTCACGGTTTGCGCGAACCGCTGTTGTTCCTCATCCAGATCCGTGTCGAGCAGCAGGTTTGTCATCCCGATGACACCGTTCATAGGGGTCCTGATCTCGTGGCTCATGGTAGCCAGGAATTCCCCCTTCGCCTTCGCGCCGTCCTCCGCACGCACCCGCTCACGCGAATAACGTTCCGCCAACTTAGTCAGATTTTCCGTCTGGACCTTCAGTTCGCGCTGCGACCGCTCAAGGTCGATGACAGAGCTTTCGAGCTGCTGTTCCTTTTCCTTGAGCTCGGTCACATCGGTTCGCACCACAACGATGCCGCCATCCGCTGTCCGGCGTTCCGTTACAATCAGGTAGCGGCCCGCGAGGTGCCTGATTACCGGCTCGCCCGTCGGGTTTTGGAACTGCGCCTTACGTTCGGCAAAGCGCTCTTCTTCGCGTCCGACGCCCGCGGCATCCAGACCACGTTCAAAAACCGCGCGCATCATGTCGTCATGATGTGTCCCAGGCTCGAAAAGCTCCGTCGGGATCGGCAAGAACTCCCGGAAAGCCAAGTTGGTAACAACCAACTTCTCGTCGGAATCATAAAGCGCAAAACCATCGCGAATGGTCTCGATAGCATCGCGCAGGCGAGCTTCGGCCTGCTTCAGTTCCGTAATGTCGGAAATGATCGTGACGATGCCGCCTTCGCGGGTTTTGCGTTCCGTAACCAGATGAACGCGGCCGCTGAGATGTCTCTGCTCAAGCGAGATCGTTGGATCATTGTGGTCGGCAATGCGTTTGCGCAGCCACAATTCCTTATCGGCTTCGCTGGCGTCAGGATGCCCAATATTCCTGTCGTAAAGCATAGAAACCAGATCCCGGAATTGCATGCCGGGTTGAACCCGATCCGCGATCTCGGGATAGAACTTCAAATAGGCATCATTGCGAAGAACCAGCTTGTCGTCCGCGTCCCAAAGCAGGAAACCATCGTGAAGGCTGTCAATGGCGTCACCGAGACGAGTCTCGGCCTGGCGGATTGCGGTGATGTCCGTGCGCACGGCAACCGCCCCGCCCTCTTCGGTGCGTCGCCGTGAAACCCGGACGACACGACCATCATCGAACGTCCGTTCGAAATCGATTTCCTCGCCATGCAGTGCAAACTGGTCACGAATCCAGTCTTCCTCGCGGCCGATCGCGTCCGCGACCCTGCCGCTTTCGGCGAAGACGCGGATCATCTCCTCAAACGACATTCCGAGGCTAATTTTGTCTATCGCATCGCCGAAATCGTTTGCCCAACTGCTGTTGTAGGCGGCGAGTTTATCGTTCTCGTCGAACAGGACGAATCCATCCTGGATACTCTCGATCGCGTCACGCAAACGCAGTTCTACGCGCTTGAGTTCGGTCGCTTCGGAGTTGATGACAACGACGCCATTGTCCCGCGTCTTATGCGCAGAGACCACAAAGGTACGATCATCGGGCAAGAGGACTTCGACGTCACTTCCGGGGTTACGGTGCTGCTCAACACGCGCATCAATCCACGCCTCGATATCGGATGCGTCAGGTTTCAGGATGCCGGTATCGATCGCTACGCGAATAACCTCGCGGAGGTTCATGCCGACATCGACACGGCCGCCGAAGGCGGTGAATATATCGAGATACTTGCTGTTCGCGAGAACCAGATCGTCGTTCTTGTCGTACAGGGCGAACCCGTCGCGCATGCTTTCGACAGCATCGGTCAGGCGCTCTTCGGCATGCTTCATCTCGGTGATATCCGAACGGAGCGTGACGGTCCCTCCCCCGGAAGTGCGGTGGGACGCGACCCGCAGTGTCGCTCCGCCGGTGTGGAACTCCTGTTCGGTAAAATCCGCATCATGCTTGGCGACCATGCCATCGACCCATTCTTGCCTGTCGGTCGTCTGACCCGGCGTTTCGTCGAGCTCAAAGGCGAACCCCATCAGATCGCGGAACGAAACTCCGGGGACCACTTTGTCGGCGTACTTCCCATAGCCCTGGCGATAGCGTTCGTTGGCAATCACCAGACGATCATCGGAATCGTACAGAACGAACCCATCATTCAGGCTCTCGATTGCATCCCGGAGATTGGCCTCGGCGCGCTTCACCTCGGTGATGTCTGTGCGGATACCGACGATGCAGCCATCCCGCATGCGACGGTCGGTAATCAGAATCCAGCGCCCTTCCGCTGTCTCCAACTCCAATGACTGACGAGATCTTCCATCATGCACCGCACACATGCGTTCGATCCAAGCCTCCGGATCCTCGAGTGTTTCCGGGTCGGCATAGTGTCCGCGTTCGATGCCGAGGCGTAAAACATCTTCGAAATGCATGCCGACGCCTTCAACGAGGGCCGGCATGAATGGGAAGAACTCACGATATCTGGAATTGTAACGGACGATACGATCGTCGGAATCATAGAGAATGAAGCCGTCCGAAAGCGTCTCGATCGCTTCGGCCAACAGTCGTTCTGCCTGATCAGTCTCGACCTTTGCCGTTACGGCTTCCTGACGGGCCAGGCCGAGTTCCTGCTCGCGGCGCCATTCCTCATCCACATCGCGGACCGCGCAATATAGCTGGCCCATGTCGTCGGTCGTGATGTGCCAGTCCGTCCAGCGCGGCGCGTTGTTGAGATCAATCAGGCGCACCTTGAAGCGCGCGTTCTCCTGTCCGCCAATCAGATTGTCGAGCGCGCGCTGCGCGATCGGGCGATCTTCTTCAATCATAAGATTGGTTAGCGGTTCACCGGACAGTGCTGCCGCATCACGCCCGACAACTTTTTCCCATCCCTGGTTCGCTGTATGGAGTCTGCCATCGCTGCCAGCCATCCCGAGAAGATCGTCCGACAGTTCGAAGAAGCGCTGAAAGCGTTTCCGTGAACGCGTAACGTCACGCAGCGCCTCTTCATTGCGATGTTGGTCAGTAACATCATGAAAACGCGTGACAAACCCGCCCTCAATGGGACGCCCATGAATTTCAAGAATGGCCCCGTCGGGCCGCTGGCGGGTCATCGAATAGGCCTCACCGGAAGCAAACAATGCGATGATACGTGCGGTCTGTTCCTCGACATCGCCGGGACCATAGTCACCGCGTTCAGCGGCAAAACGAACGGATTCAATCCAGAGCTGACCGGGCTTCATCAGCTCTGCGGGCATATCCAGAAGTTCCTGGGCCAACGCGTTCGACGTCACCACCCGCAACTCCGAATCGAAAATGATCACGCCGCCACCGAGCGTATTCAGAACGTTGCGGAGCATATCGCCCCCGTCCTGCGTCAAACCCGCCGAACTTCCGTCCATAGCCGTACCACCTATGCTATCTGCACGTGACAATTCCCGCTCCTGAAACAACTTGCGTATGCATGTTGCACCGGAAAAGGCGTTCGGCGTTAAGATATTTCAAATGGAGTCAAAAAAAGGTTAACGGACGGCCGTACGGCGCGGTATTTCCGCGTTTTTCCGAATGATCGGACCACTACCTTTAGTTGTTCAATGTCCATTCAACTAAACTGTTGGCCCATGGTCCATCCGGAACCCCGCAGGCATAGGATGCGCCGAGGTGATCGCAATCCGACAACTTGATGGTCTCGACCGCGCCGCCGGCATTCCGAAGCGCCTGTGCCATGTCTTCTGCTTGCACCATGAGATGGGGGAAGTCTTTGTCTCCCCAGGCGATCAGGAAAGGCGGCGTGTTCTTGATCGAGTGGATCGGGCTGGAATCGGTGTCGTTACCTGCATCTTCGCCGAGAAACCGCGGACGCGCCGGCATCCCGTTGCCCTCGGTGAAATCAAAGACGCCTGAAACCGGCAGCGCCCCGCGGATGACATCCGGCGGCACGCCAACGGCGTTCTGCCAGTCGGATCGCACGGCAAGCCACGCCGCCTGATGGCCACCCGCGGAATGACCACCGACGAAGATGCGATCGGGATCACCACCGAATTTCGCAATATTCTTATGGACCCACGCGATTCCTGCCGCGGCGTCCTCAACCCCGGCCGGCCAGGTGACTGCCGGTGCCAACCGGTAACCCATGCTGACGAATGTTATGCCAGCCGCGGTCAGTGGTGGCGCCATGAACGCCATCCATTCCTTGTATCCGTTGATCCAACCGCCACCATGCATAAAAGCAACCACGGTGCCGTTCGGTTTCGGAGCCGCGAATACCGCCACTTCCTGATAGGGGTCGTCGCCATACGCGAATGATTCACCGGTAACCCCAGCGCCCAACTCCTGAACGCGGACATGATACTTCGCCCCTATTTCGGAGAAAGCTTCTTGTTCCGGGTAGGTGGTGAGATCGCGAAGGCTCATCAGCGGATCTCACGCTCAACGATCATCTTTTCATCGAGGAACTTACCGCGCTCGATCACCACCTCATTATCGAGCATCACGGTGCAGTCTCGCATCGGCACGTCATAGTGACCGTTGGTGCTGCGGGTTCCACCGCCTTGGGTGTTCGGGCCGGTGGAGAACAGGAAATTGCCCGGGAATGTGCGCGCGGACGCGTGAGAACGCTCGGGATTGTCACCATGCAGGGCGATATTGTACCAGCGCGCCTGCGGATTCATGCCCCAGCCGAGATGCGAAACCGCATAGGGATCGAGGTCATCCTCCGAGAGCTTGTTGTCATCGAGCCAGTCGGTCATCAATTTCGCGTCGAGGCCACCCTCGACCTTGCGGATAAAACCATCGCGAATTTCGAGGCGTACCTCGTCCTGCACATAGCGGCAGTAGGGCAGGATCACGATGTCTCCGGGTGACATGATGACCGTGCCGTTGGCCGATCCCTCATTCGGAAATGTGTGGATATGTCCTACACCCCATTGATCGAAATGCCCCGGCTCGTCGGAAAAACCCCATTGGCTCATCACCGGAAAATCGCCCCGTGAGTAGGTCAGATCTGTCCCCGCATCACTGAGAACACGGACTTCCTTCGTCGCGGTGTAGCGTTGATCGGCGTATTTGACCGCCTCTTTCAGCCCCTTGGGAGAGAGAAGCAATTCGAGGTCATCCGGCGCATCGATGATCATCAGGAAACGGGTGCCCGTCCCCATCACTTCGCGCAGCCAGCTGGTGAACAGGGGAATGTGCAGCGCCACAACAATATCGGCGGCCTTGAGCGCGTCGAGCATGCCGTTGATCTGGCCGATCGTGTCGACCCCGACTTTCGTCCAGGAGGGGATCATGTTGACCCGCATCTCGTAACAGTCAGCACCAAGTTCATCGGCCGCAGCAAACGCCGCCTCGACATATTCCGTTCGTGTCGTGACGTCCGACAGCAAAGCGACCGTCTCGCCTTTTTTGATGTTGGACATCCGGAATTGCTTGAGAAACAAGCCGGGAAGTCGTCCGGCGTTGATTTCCTGATGTCGGATGGCGGCTGGCGTACGCATGGCAATAATCTCCGCTTCAACGGGTTTCGAGAGTTGGCGTCATGCTAACCGATCCAATGGATCGGCGCGAGACACCTGCCCGCAATCGCGGCGGCGGACATATTTCGCCAAGACATCCAAAGGCTCCTGTGTTGAGATAATTCTCTAATAATCAAAAATTGATGCTTGGGGAGAATTATCATGATGCGGGCTTTCACCGAACAGAAGATGAAGCGTTTCGCCGAACAACGCTGGATCCTGGACGCAATTATTTCATCGGTGGGGATGGAATGGGATCAGCCGCGCCTCGGATACACCATGTATCCATGCGGCCCCGATGCGGTTGGTGACTTCCGAACCGTCGGCATGCGCACCAAGAAGTTCGCGGATATGCACCGCGAATTCGCCGGTGCGGCCAAGCGGCGCGAGATCAAGGCCAAGGCATTTGAGGCCGAAGACCGTCACGTTTCAGCCCGCGAAAGCTACTTCATCGCCTCGCTTCTCTACTCCGCGGCCCGCTGGCCGATCTTCGAGGCGAACGACCTGCACAAGGACTACAACCAGCGCATGGTCGACTGCTACGACAAGTATATCGAGTTCGCACCACGGCCCATCGAACGGGTGGAAATCCCCTTCGGCGACGGGGTCCTGCCCGGTTTCCTCGCCTTGCCCCACGCGCCCAAGGATGGCGAGAAGTTCCCCTGCGCCATCGGTATCGACGGGATGGACGGCTCGAAGGAGATCATGTGCTCCATGTATGGCGACAAGATGCTCGAACGCGGCATGGCGAGCTTCGTCTACGACGGCCCGGGTCAGGGCGAGTGCCCGGTCAATGGCCTCTACGTGACCAAGGACAACCACATGGAGGCGGCTCAGGCGGTCTATGACTGGCTGATCCAGCACCCGCATATCGACAAGGACCGGCTGGTCATCTTCGGCATCAGTTTCGGGTCGTTTTTTGGGGCCCAGGCCGCCGCGCAACTCGGCGACAAGGTCAAGGGGGCGGCGCTCTCCTTCGTCTGCCACGAGCCGGGCTGCTACACGATCTTCAATATGGCCGCACCGACCTTCAAGCTGCGGTTCATGTTCATGGCCGGATATGACGATGAGGAAGAATTCGACGAATTCATCAGCGAGTTCTCCCTCGGCCCGATCACCGACCAGATCAAATGCCCGGTCCTCGTCCAGGGCGGACAGGATGAGGAGCTCAGTCCCGTCGAATGCTCCGAGGAGTTCGTAAACAATCTGTCGGTGCCCAAGAAGTTGGTCTTCTATGAGGGCGAACGGCATGCAATCGGCGGTGGGTCTGCCGCTTATCTGGGCGAAAACTGGTACACGATGCTGGCGGATTGGTGCCTGGATCGGGTGAACGACAAGCCGGCACCGAATGAGTCCGTTCTCATCAATTCAATCGGGCAGGCCGAAGTGACGCCCTACTAGGCGCGCGAGTCAGAAGGTCTCGGAGAATTCCGGCGCGACCGTTGTCGCGAACCGGCGCAGGGTGTCGTGGCGCACCTCACGCGGCACGCCCACGGTCGCGGGATGCACCATGATGTGATTGAAGCCGATGTCGCGCAGGCGTTCGACCTGCGCGGCGACGGTCTTCGCGCCACCAATAAAATTATGGGCGGAGAACTTGTCGATATTCTCGGGCTTTGAAAGCGCCAGGAGATTGCCGAAATAGCGATTGAACTGCTCGTAGCCCTTGATATCGGTCCAGGGCTCGGTGTCGGCTTCGTAATGGGCGCTCTGGAGCCCGAAGAACTCGGACAGATGCTGGCGGGCCAGCCCATAGGCTTCCTCGTCAGTCTCGGCCATCAGGCAGTGGGCGACAACCGGGCGCCGGCCGCCATCGGCAAACCCCACACTCGCCGCGCCTTCGTCCCAGCTCACCACCATCTTTTCCAGGATATGGAACGGGAACTGACAGATGTTGAGAGGTGCGACTCCCATTTCTCCTGTCAGACGCGCGCTCTCCGGGCTGCCGATCGCGCCGAACAGATGAACCCGGTCGGCCTGGGGGGTCGGCCGGATACGAAGTGTGCGGCCAATATTGAAATGTTCGCCCGCATAGGAAAATGGTTCACCGGTAAGTCCGAGGCGCACGATATCAAGGCATTCGCGCAACCGATCGCGGGCATGCTCCATGTTCACGTCGAAGGCGTCATACTCCATCTTCGCGGTGCCACGCCCGACGCCGATGAACAATTCACCCTCGGTCAGATTGCTCAGCATCGAGATCTCGCCCAGCAGACGCAGCGGGTGATACCAGGGTGCGACCAGCACCGAACTGCCGAAGCTCAGGCCAGGACAATGGGCGGCCACATGGGACATGAACAGAAGCGGGCTGGGTGTCGGAAAATAATCCGAAAAGTGATGCTCGAGCATCCAGGCGCTGTCGAAACCGAGGGACTGGCCGAGCTTGCAGTCGGCGATGACCTCCTGATACAGCGCCGCGTCATCGAGGCCGCTGGCGCCGACCGGTGCCACGACAAAACCGAACTTCAGACTGTCGGACATATTCTGTTCGCGGCGTGCGCGCTCCCTGTCAAAAACCGTAGCATCCGCAGAACCCCAACCCCAGCCGCTTTCCAATGGACCATCTGGCATGCGTAATCATTGACGCGGAGGCACCGGGCCGCCTTCAATGGGAAAGCACAGGGGGAGCCACGCCATGTATATCGATCCGCAAATCAAAACCTTCATCGACGGCCTCGTCGAACTGAACATGCCACATCCGGTCGACCTCGGGCTCGAGGGGGCACGCGACGGTTTCAGCCAGCTGTGGCAACAGGTCAATCTGGCCTCGCGCGAGCAGGTGAAAGTCGAGGAGGTTCAAGTTCCCGGCCCGGCCGGCAAGATCCGCGCCAAGGTCTACACGCCGAAGGGCGATGGCCCTTTCCCGGTGCTCGCATTCTTTCACGGCGGCGGTTGCTGCATGATGGCGCCGGAGGATTATGACGGAACCAGCACCGCCCTTGCCGAAGACGCAGGATGCATCGTCGTCGTTCCGGCCTATCGCCGGGCACCCGAAAATCCGTTCCCGGCGCCGCTGGAAGATTGCTTTGCAACCCTCACCTGGCTCCAAACCAACGCAGCAGAGATCGGTGGCGACCCGAGCCGGATCGCCATCGCCGGAGACAGCGGCGGCGGCTACCTGGCTGCGGCCGTAGCCCAGGAAGCAAAACGCGAGGGTACCCCACAACCGCTTACCCAGATCCTGATTTATCCGATGACAGATATGGGGGGCCTGCCGCCGAGCCGGATCGAGGAGACGATGTTCCTCGACGACCGCACCCTGCAATGGGTGATCGGCATGCATGTGGGCGAACACCGCCTCGACCCGCGTGCGTCGCCGATCCTGGAGCCCGACGTCTCGGGCCTGGCGCCCGCGCTCGTGATTGCCGCGCAGATTGATCCGCTGCGCGACGAGGGCAAGGCCTACGCCTCGAAGCTGCGCAACGCCGGCGTGCCCGTGCAGTACCAGTTGTATGACGGGGTGGTGCACGGCTTCTTCAACATGGGCGGCTTCTGCGACCAGGGGAATGTCGCCGTCGCGCAGGTTACAGGTGCGCTACGAAAGGCCTTCGCGCGGGACTAGGCGTTACCTAGAACACAAGTTCGATGAAGAGCAGCACCATCCCGACCCAACCGACGACGAATGAGAGGGTCCGCAGATAAGGTATGCCGATCGTCAGCACCACGGCGTGTGCCACCCGCCCCCAGAAGAACAGGGTCGCGCCAAGGACCGTCATCTCGGTGTTAATTCCCAGAATGTGCGCCACGAGGACCAGGGCCGCGAACGGCGCCAGATTCTCGACCATGTTCATATGCGCGCGCTCTGAGCGCTTCGCCCAGGCCGGCGGTGCCGGCGGGTTTTCGGGGTAGCCCATCGCGCCTGTCAAACCCTGGGTGTTGGTGCGCGCCACGACGTAGGGAATCCAGAGGACAGCCGTCAAACCGGCACTCAGCGTCAAATACAGAAGTTCAGTACTCATGGTGTTTTCTCCTAGCTAGCCAAGATGATGGCTCAATCTTCAAAGAAAGCGAGCACCCGGGTTTCCAGGCTCTCCCGCGGCGTGGCATTGGCCTCCGCAGTAGGGTCGTCGAACGACGTGTGCAGCGCATAACGTGCACGTCCGTCATCGGCGGTGTCGTAATTCTTGATCAGGATCGCCTCGTCCGGCGTCATGTCCGGGAAATAAAACCAGTCATTCTTCTGATCGAATGACGCGTGGCGGGTCTGCCCGACCCGGTTGTAGGCGCGGCGTTCAACCGTGTGCAGATGGGCGTCGTCGACGCTGTCCCATGAACACAAAGCCAGCGGCCATTCCTCAATCGTGCCTGCCGTCGAGCGCCAGACATTGACGATGGCGAAGCGTTTGGCCAGCAGCGCCTCGGCCTCGTCGCCCATCACCGCCTCGACACGCTTTCGCGCCGACCAGTCGGTGTAGTCCGTGTGGGCCGCGTTGGCCGGGTCGCGTGCGTTGTGCGCCTCGCGCAGACTCTGGGATGATGAACGCCGCGTATGATCGAAGACCAGCGCCCGGTTGGCACCCGTATGCGCACGAACCAAAGTTTCGGCCTCGGCGTTGTAGATCGCCGCCAGCTGTGCGTCGTCCTGAAAGTCCGTGACCGCCGTCGTGTGATCGACGAAGGCGAACCCTTCACAGTCGAGAGTGAAATCATTCGGCAAGAGGCGCGCGTTGCGTACCCTCATCGCGCGAAACTCACGTTCGCCCTCGAAGTTGGTGCGCTCGCCCGCCACATTGGATTGGTAGAAGACCGGCAGCTCCCCGGTGTTCACCAGATAGCCGATTGGCGCTTCGATGGTTTCCGATGGCGTGCTCATGCTGGACCTCTGCCGCGAATTACAGCTGACAGATTAGGCGTCGCACGGAAGCGCACGCAAGCGCGCGCGGACCGCATTCGCGGCGTGGGATCACGCAACCGTGCCCCCAAACGACAAACAGCACGCTGAACCCGTCATTAGCATCCACCAAAAAAATGAACGCAACGCCGGGGCGTGCTGTCGATCCAGTTTCGGGCCATCGAAACGGCCCGAACCGGAGAATGATCCGGAGAACGGACCGGGCCTAAGCCCGGTCCCTCCGGATCATCAGATACTTAGGCGGCCGACAGATCGACGGCCTTCGGGCCGCGCTGGTCGTCCTGAACCTGGAAGTTAACCTTCTGACCTTCGGTCAGGGTTCCCATGCCGGCCTGCTCAACAGCAGTTACGTGAACGAACACGTCCTTGCCGCCATCGTCAGGAGCAATGAAACCAAAACCACGGGTGGTGTTGAAGAACTTTACGGTACCTGTAGGCATTTGTACTTTTCCAATCGTCGTAAATCACGCAAACACCATGTCTGCGAGTTGAGACCAGCTTCGCCTGCTTATCCGGAGGTCGTATCACCGCAACGAAGTTGCGGAATTCGGCTCGCTCGAAGTCAGAGAGCAGATTTCATTGAGCGGAAGATGGGCCCGATCGGACCCATTGGCAAGTAATCTCTTGTTTCTCTTAGTGGAATTATCTCTCAAACGCCGAAATCAGCGCCATTTCGGTATGTTTGTATGAGCTGGGCGCAAGGTTTTTGCCCTCGAACGGGGCCTATACCGGAGATCCGGGTGTCGAACGGGCAAATAACCAGGCGACGAACTTAGGCGGCGCGGCTGGCCTTTTTGCGCTCATGTTCCTTGAGGAACCGCTTGCGGATCCGGATCGACACCGGCGTTACCTCGACCAGCTCGTCATCGTCGATGAACTCAAGCGCGTATTCGAGCGTCACCTTGATCGGGGTCGTGAGGACGAGGTTCTCGTCCGTGCCCGCGGCGCGAATGTTGGTCAGCTGCTTGGCCTTCAACGGATTAACCATCAGGTCGTTGGCCCGCGCATGAATGCCGATCACCATGCCCTCATAGACCTGCGCGCCATGACCGAGCATCAGCTGACCACGTTCCTGCAGGTTGAACAGCGCATAGGCGCGCGCCATCCCGGTATCGGTGGCGACAAGAACGCCGCGCAGGCGCTGGGCGAGTTCGCCCGCAACGCGGGGGCCGTAGTGATCAAACGCGTGATACATCAACCCGCTGCCCGACGTCTGAGTCAGGAAGGTGGAGCGAATGCCGATCAGGCCGCGGGTGGGCACCAGATAGTCGAGTCGCACCCGGCCGTTACCGTCGGGCGCCATATTCTTGAGCTCGGCCTTGCGTGTGCCGAGCAGCTCCATGATCGAACCCTGATGCTCTTCCTCGATATCGACGGTCAGGGTCTCCCACGGCTCGTGGACGACACCATCGACCAAATGGGTGATGACCTCAGGGCGTGAAATCGCGAGTTCATAGCCTTCGCGGCGCATATTCTCGATCAGGATCGACAGATGCAGCTCGCCGCGCCCCGACACTTTGAAGCGGTCGGCACTGTCTGTGTCCTCGACGCGCAATGCCACATTGTGGAGGAGTTCCTCCTGCAGGCGGTCGCGGATGTTGCGGCTCGTGACGTATTTGCCGTCCTGACCGGCAAAGGGCGAGTCATTCACCTGGAAGGTCATCGAGATCGTCGGCTGATCCACGCTCAGGGGCGGTAGCGCCTCGACCGTCTGGGGATCGCAAATCGTATCGGAGATGTTCAGCTTCTCGATGCCGGAAAAGGCGATGATGTCGCCCGCCGAGGCCTCTTCATGTTCGACCCGCTCAAGCCCGTGAAAGCCGAGGACCTGCAGCAGCCGTCCCTGGCGTTGCGCGCCATCGGCACCAACCACCGTGACCGGCGCGTTGCGGCGCACATGACCGCGCGCGATGCGCCCGATCCCGATCACGCCGACATAGGATGAATAGTCGAGCGCGGAGACCTGGAGCTGGAGCGGCCCGTCGCGGTCGACCGCCGGCGCATCCACCTGATCGACGATGGTCTGGAACAGGATGTCCATATTCTCGCCGCGCACATCCGACGTCTCGGAGGCCCAGCCTTCGATCGCCGAGGCGAACACGGTGGTGAAATCGAGCTGCTCGTCCGTCGCGCCGAGCCGGTCGAACAAATCAAATGTCTGGTCGACGGCCCAGTCCGGGCGCGCACCGACGCGATCGACCTTGTTGACCACGACCACGGGCTTCAGACCGGCTTCGAGCGCCTTGCGGGTGACGAAAGCCGTCTGGGGCATCGGGCCCTCGACCGCATCGACCAGCAGCAGGACGGAATCGACCATGGAGAGCACACGCTCCACCTCGCCGCCGAAATCGGCATGGCCCGGGGTGTCGACGATGTTGATCGCCCAGCCCTGCCACTCCAGTGCCGTGTTCTTGGACAGGATGGTGATGCCGCGCTCTCGCTCGATATCATTCGAATCCATCACCCGTTCCCGCCCGGCGTCTTCGCCGTGGGTCTTCAGGGTGCCGGACTGGCGAAGCAGCTGATCGACGAGCGTCGTCTTGCCATGATCGACATGAGCGACGATCGCGATGTTGCGAATTTTCTCTGCGGGTGCGGACATCTGGATATACCCAAATAAAAGCGCCGCCAGTGAGGCGGCCGGACAATAGGGGCACGCGTTAGCACGAAACACCGGGTCGTGGCGAGGAACTTTGCTGCAACTGCGAAGAAGCGCTCAGAACTGCGTCGTCAACAGGTGCGGCTCATGCCCTGTCGCGGACACGGATATCCTCGACCGCGTTCAGGATCGCTTCCGGCGTTGCCGGCGCATCCAGTTTCGCCAAATGGCGGCGGTCGGCCGTTCGCGAAACCGCGTCGCGGATCGCCAGCCAGACCGAGATCGCCAGCATCAGCGGCGGTTCGCCGACGGCCTTGGAGCGGAACACCGTGGGGAAACGGTTCGGCGCGTCTTCGAGAATATGCACGTTGAAGACCGGCGGCACGTCGCGGCTGCCGGGGATCTTGTAGGTGGACGGACCGTGGGTGAGCAGCTGTCCCTTGTCGTTCCAGACCAGCTCCTCCGACGTCAGCCACCCCTGCCCCTGCACGAAGGCGCCTTCGATCTGCCCCAGGTCGATCGCGGGATTGAGGGAATTGCCGCAATCCTGGAGCATGTCGGCCCGCAACACCCGGCTCTCACCGGTCAGGGTGTCGATCACCACCTCGGCGATCGCCGCACCATAGGTGAAATAGTAGAACGGGTTGCCGATGAGAGACTTCGCATCCCAATGCAGGCCCGGCGTCGAATAGAAGCCGGCGGCGGAGAGCTGGATGCGACGATTGTAGGTCTCCTCCGCCAGTTCGCCGAAGGACAGGCTTTCGTTGCCGGCATAGACGCGGTTCTGGCGAAACTCGATCTGATCCGCGTCTGTGTCGAAAATCTCCGCCGCGACCACGGTCATGCGATCCTTGATCGTGTTGGCGGCATTGAACGCCGCCATGCCGTTGAGGTCAGACCCCGACGAGGCCGCCGTCGCGGACGTGTTGGGCACCTTGTCGGTGCGCGTGGCCGAAATCTTGACGTTGTCGAGATCGATCTGAAACACCGACGCGACGACCTGGGCGACCTTGGTGAACAGGCCCTGCCCCATCTCGGTGCCGCCATGGTTCAGATGCACGCTGCCGTCGGCATAGACATGCACCAGCGCGCCGGCCTGATTCAGTTTGGGCGTGTTGAAGGAGATGCCGAACTTCACCGGCATCAGGGCGAGGCCCTTCTTCAGGGTCTCGTGGGACGCGTTAAAGTCATCCACGGCCTTCGACATGCCGTCGAAATCGACTTCCGTGCGCAGCCGCTCGACCAGCGGCACGATGATGTTGTCCTTCACCGTCTGCTGATACGGCGTCACGTTGCGATCTTCGATGCCGTAGTAATTCACGGCCCGGACCTCATCCAGCCTCATCCCGAGTTCGCGCGCGATATGCTCCAGCATCGCCTCGATCACGATCATCCCCTGGGGGCCGCCAAAACCGCGAAACGCCGTGTTGGAGACGGTGTTGGTCTTGCAGGGATAGCCGGCCAAGCGGGCGTTGGGCAGGTAATAGCAATTGTCGGCGTGACACAGCGCGCGGGCCAGGACCCCCGGGCTGAGATCGGCCACATTACCCGAGCGCATGCCCATCACGATATCGACGCCATCGATCCGGCCCGCATCGTCGAACCCGGCCTCGTAGCGGAACAGGAAATCATGGCGTTTGCCGGTGACGATCATGTCGTCGTCGCGACGCAGACGCAGCTTGGCCGGGCGGTCGGTGATCACGGCCATGAGGGCGGCGATCGCCGCGATGATGGTCGGCTGGCTTTCCTTGCCCCCGAAGCCGCCGCCCATGCGACGAACCTCGACCGTCACGGCGTTGCTCGCGACACCCAGCGTGTGGGCGACCCCGTGCTGGACCTCGCTGGGATGCTGGGTCGAGCTGTAGATGTCGAGATCACCATCGTCGCGCGGCACCGCCAGCGCGATATTGCTCTCGAGATAGAAATGATCCTGGCCGCCGCAGCGCAGCTCGCCCTTGATCCGACGGGCCGCACCCGCAATCGCCGCGGCCGGGTCGCCATAAGTGATGATCTGGGGCGGATAAGTATATTGCTCGCGCTCGAGCGCATCCTCAATCTCGAGGACCGGCGTCAGCTCTTCATACTCGACAACCACCTTTTTGGCGGCCGCATAGGCCTGGTCATAGGTGTCGGCGGCCACGGCCACGATCGGTGCGCCGGCATAGTCCGCGATCCCGTCGGCCAGCACCGGCTCGCCATCGAAGATCGGCCCGACGTCGTTGTGCCCTGGAATGTCGGCGGCCGTCGCAATGCCGCGCACGCCGTCCATCGCCTGTGCGGCCGACACATCGATCGACACGATCCGCGCATGGGCGTGCGGGCTGGTGACCAGCACGATCTCCTGGGTGCCCGGCAGCAGCGGCATGTCGTCGATGTAACGCGCCACGCCCGTGACATGCCCGCGGGCACTGTCATGGCGCACACTGCTGTGGACCGCGCCCCGGATGTCGCCGTCTGCGTTCATATCCTGGTGACCTCAATGTCGTCGGCGCCTTCGAGATCGCGATGCAGGCGCACGAACAGGTTTGCAGCGACACGCAGGCGATAGTCCGCGCTGGCCCGATGATCGTCGATCGGCTGGAAATCTTCCGAAACGGCGGCACCGGCGCGAACCGCGCTGTCCTCGGACCAGGGTTGCCCGGTCAGTGCGGCCTCGCACCGGCGCGCGCGCTTGGGCGTGGCCGCCATGCCGCCAAAGGCGATCCGCGCGTCGGTGACGATGCCGTCGGCAATGGTCAGGCGGAACGCGCCGACCACGGCGGAGATGTCCTGATCGTAGCGCTTGGAGACCTTGTAGCTGCGGAAGATCTGATCTGCGCCCAACTTCGGAATGCTGAGCGAGGCGATGACCTCATCGGCCGCGAGATCTGTCTTTCGGTAGTCGAGGAAGTAGGCCTCCAGCGGGATCCCCCGGGGACCGTTTGCCCCGTGCAGGGTCAGAATCGTGTCGAGCGCGATCAGGCATGGCGGCGTATCGCCGATGGGCGACGCGTTGCCGATATTGCCGCCGAAGGTGCCGACATTGCGGATCTGCCGTGAGCCGATCCGATGGACCAGCACCGCAAAGGACGGGAACAATTCCTCGATCCGCGCCATGGCCTCGGAATAGGTCACGGCGGCACCAAGCGTGATGGCCTTGTCGTCTTCATCGATACGTTTCAGTTCGGCGACGTTCTGGGTGAAGATGGTGACCGGAAAGGCCTCGCGATTCTTGCTGAAGCTAAGCCCCAGATCCGTCCCGCCCGACAGCAGCGGCGCATCGGGATGCTCGGCGCGCGCCGCAATCAATGCGGCCAAATCCTTCGGCGCCAGAAACAATTGCCCCTGTGCCTCGTAAAGTTCCCCAGCCGCCGGCTCCGGTGACGCAGTGAGCGCGGGCGCCTCGGCCGGACCCGACGTCGCCGTCTGCGCCGCCGCCACTATCGACCGGTAGCCCGTGCATCGACAGAGATTCCCGGCAAGCGCGTCGTGGACGACCTCTTCCGTAACAGTCTCGCCACTGTGGCGGAGCGCGTGCAGCGCCATCACGAAGCCCGGGGTGCAGAATCCACACTGGGTGCCGTCTTCGGCCACGATCGCGGCCTGCACCGCCTCGAGCTCGCCGCCCTTGTCAGACAGTCCCTCGACCGTCGCGACACGCGTGCCGTCGAGTTGACCCATGGTCAGAAGGCAGGAATTCACCGCCTCGACCCGGCCGGAGCCATTGCGCAGCATGACAATCGAGCAGGCCCCGCAATCGCCTTCCGCGCAGCCTTCCTTGGTGCCGGTCAGGACCTCGTCCTCGCGCAGATACTCGAGCACCGTCCGCGTCGGGGAGACCGACGCTTCCGTGCGCGCTTCACCATTCAGTACAAAATTGATCGCCACGGCCGGCCTCAAAATTCGTCAAGGTTCCTGCCATGACCAGCGGTCATGCACGGAACAAACAACCTAGGTTATCGCGCGCGCAACTCGTTGGCGAGCCCGTCGAACGCCGCTGACCCGAGCCCTCCGCGCGTGATAAGATAGATGTCGTTGAATCATTGATCCCCGAGCGCCCAATGTCGGGCGCGGGGCACCTGGAGCGCTGACGGATATGGACCACGAAACCTTCATGCGGGCCGCGATTGCCCTGTCACAGAAGAATGTTAATGACGGCACCGGCGGGCCGTTCGGCGCCGTGGTGGTGCGCGACGGGGAGGTCATCGGCGAAGGCACCAATCTGGTCACAAGTTCAAATGACCCGACCGCACATGCCGAAGTCGTCGCCATTCGGCAGGCCTGCGAGCGGCTGGGGACATACAATCTCGAAGGTTGCGTTGTTTATACGAGCTGCGAGCCCTGCCCCATGTGTCTGAGCGCGATCTACTGGGCCCGCCTCGACCGGATCTTCTACGGCAACACCAAGGTCGACGCCGCGAAGATCGATTTCGACGACGACTTCCTGTATCGCGAAATCCCCAAGCCGATCAGCGAACGCACGATCCCGACCGAGCAACTTCTGCACAACGAGTCGATCGCTGCCTTCGACGCCTGGGCGAAGTCCGAGATCAAGATTCCGTACTAGGCCGTTCAGTCTACGAGGTTCACCGGCGGGTGGACGCTCTTGCGGCCGGACTCACGGATTTCGTCCTCGTCCCAATACCCGATCAGAATCCCCGGCGGCTCGCCGCCTGCGGCCATGCGGTCGACCTGCGCCGGCGTCCGGGTGATCCGGCTGTGGTGCTGGCGCGCCCAGGCGAACATCGCCTCATGCAGCTCTGCGCGGATGGCCTCATGCTCGGGCTCGGCACCCAGGTCGACGAGTTCATCGGGATCGCTTTCCAGATCGAATAGCAGCGGCCGGAAGCCTTCGGCATGGATGTACTTCCATCGCCCGTCGAAGATCATCACCAGCCGCGCGTCTGCCTGGTCCAGATCGAGGTCGAGCCGCGACTTGCGGGTCGAATAGTCATATTCGGAGATCGCATGTTTGCGCCATTCCGTCTGGCGCCCCTCCAGGATCGGGACCAGCGAGCGCCCCTCCAGGATATGTGGCTTGGCCTCTCCGCCCATCAATTCGAGGAAGGTCGGGGCGAGATCGATCCCCTCGACCAGCGCGTCCGACGTCGTGCCGCGGGTGGCATCTGCCTCTTCGCGAGGATCGTAGATGATCAGCGGCACCCGAGCCGAGGCATCGTGGAACAGATCCTTCTCGCCGAGCCAGTGATCACCGAGATAGTCGCCATGGTCGGATGACATCACGATCATGGTGTCGTCCATCCGACCGCTCTCCTCCAGATAGGCAAACAGGCGCCCCATCTGGTCGTCGAGCTGCTTAATCAGGCCCATATAGGCCGGGATCACGCGCTCGCGCACCTCATCACGCGCGAAGGCCTTGCAGACCCGGTGATCCTGCCAGGCCTTGTAGACAGGGTGGTCGGTCATGCGTTCGGCGTTGGAGCGCACCGCCGGAATGATGTGCTCGGGCCCATACATGTCGTGATAGGGCGGCGGCACGATGTAGGGCCAGTGAGGCTTGATGTAGGACAGGTGGCAGAGCCAGGGCTTGTCGCCGGCCTGCTCCATGAACTCGATTCCGCGGGTCGTCATATAGGGCGTCTCGGAATGTTCTTCCGGTACGCGCGCGGGCTTGTCTGAATTCTTGAGCAGCCAGCCCGAGAGGAGCGATCCGTCCTCATCCTCGGCGGAGTTGGCCCATTCCTCCCACGGATTCTCACCGTCGAGGCCCTGCTCTTTCAGATATTCATCGTAGCGCGGGTTGATGTCGTAATAGCCGTCAGGGTGCATGCCGTCGTCGCGCTCAAACGGCGTAAACCCGCATTCCGCAGTGTGCACACCGATGATCGATTCCCGATCAATGCCCAGACGTTTCATCCCTTCGGCATCGGGGATCATATGGGTCTTGCCGACCAGCGCACAATCGGCACCGATTTCGCGCAGATGATCGCCCAGCGTCGGCTCGCCGACCCGCAGGGGAAACCCGTTCCAGGTGGCACCATGGCTGCGGACGTAACGCCCGGTATAGAAGCTCATCCGCGACGGGCCGCAGATCGGCGACTGCACATAGGCCTTGTTGAACCGCACCCCGCGCGACGCGAGGCGATCGATATGCGGCGTCTCCAGATGCGGGTGGCCATAGCAGGACAGGTAATCCCAGCGCAGCTGGTCGGCCATGATCCAAAGAACATTCTTCATTTTGCCCATAACGACCTCCTACGGACGGGCGTCCGTTACTCCATGAATTTCGGCAGGAAGGTGGCGATCTCGGGGAGCCAGAACACCAGCACCAACGCGATGATATCAGCGACAATAAACGCCACGACACCCTTGAAAATATGCCCAAGCTTGATGTCCGGCATGACCGAACGGACGACGAAAACATTCATCCCGATCGGTGGCGTGATCAGCCCCAGCTCTGTCACGAGTACGACGAGAATTCCGAACCAGATCATGTCCACGCCCGCCGCGAACAGCGACGGCAGGAAGACCGGCACCAGCAACAACAAGATGCCGATGGATTCGAAGACCATCCCCATCAGGATCGCGATGAACATGACGAAGATCACGATCTGGGTGCCCGTCAGTTCGAAATCCTCGACGATATCGACGAGGTCATAGGGCAGTCCCGACAGGTTGATGAACTGGGCGAACACCAGCGCACCGAAGATGACGATGAAGAGCGTCGCCGTGGTCCGGGTCGCTTCCACCAGCGCGTCGCGCCACTCGGTCAGGCTGCGCAGGTGACCACGCATGAAGGCGATTGCCGCCGCGCCCACCGCACCGATGCCCGAGGCCTCGGTCGGGGTGAACACCTTGCCGTAGATGCCGCCGAGCACGAGCACGAACAGCGCCAGGACAGGCCAGACCGCGCGCTGCGCGCGCCGCGCTTCGGCCGGATCGAGGGGCTCACCGGCCGGGCCGGCCTTGGGGTTTATCCGAACCACGACGGCCACGGCACCCATGAAGAGTGCCACCAGCAGGATCCCCGGCAACACGCCGGCGATGAACAGTTTGCCGATGTCCTGTTCGGCGACGATGCCGAAGATCACAAGCGGCACCGACGGCGGGATCATGATGCCCAGCGTGCCCCCCGCGGCGATCGTCCCCGACGACAAGCTGTCGTGATATTTGTATTTACGCATCGGCCCCATGGCGACGCGGGTCATGGTCGCGGCGGTGGCGACCGAGGAACCCGATACAGCTGAGAAGCCGGCGCAGGCGACGACCGTTGAAAGCGCCAGCCCGCCGCGGAACCGCCCGAGGCCGGAATAGGCAGCGGTGTATAAATCCTTCGACAGATCGGCGCGGTAGATGAACACGCCCATCAGGATGAACAGCGGAATGACGCTGAGGTTGTACGACATCGCGTCGTCCATGATCTGCTGACCCGTCATGGACAGGGCCGGCGACCAGCCGCGCTGTAGCGCGAAGCCGACGAGGCCGACGAACAGCGTCGCGAACCCGACGCGGAAACCGAAGAAACACAGAAGCAGGAGTATCCCGAAGCCGATTAACGCGGTGCTCACAGAGGATCTCCGTGATCACCACGCCATTCGGGGTCGCCCTGGAGAAACAATCCCAGGATCTGGACGATCAGGCTCACGATGGAAAGCCCGGCCACCGTCCCCACGACGACGACCAGCGGCCATTCAAGAACCACGGTGAAGCTACCGATTTCATGGGCTTCAATCGCAAAGACCGTCAGCTGCCAGGCGATGATCGACATGACGCCGACAGAGAATGTCTGCACAAGGATCGGCTGTAGTCGCGGGAACCGTTTCAGCAGCCAGGGCTCGAACAGTTCGACCGTGATGTGGCTGTCATGGGCGTTGATCAGGCTCAGCCCGCCGAAGATCGTCATGGCGAGCAGGAACTGGATCATCTCCGCCGCACCGAAGATCGGCGCGGTGAAGACGTAGCGTCCGATGACGTCGACAAAGGTCAACGCCATCATGACGAACAATAAGATGGCCGAAACAGCCTCCAGAACCGAGAGGATACGCGGCAGCACGGCGCGTGCGACGGACTGCATGGCGTACCCTCCCCGATTCAGGATCCCGTAACGGCCGAAGCGCTAGAGTTTCGACAACTCTTTGACGCGACTGACGTAGAAATCGTAGGCGCCCTGGCCGTCGATCCCCTTGTCCGTGGCGCGCTTGATCCAGCCCGCGGTGAGGAATTTGGAGGCCTCGGTCAGTTCTGCCTCGAATGCCGGATCTGCGTCATGAACGGTGATCCCCCACTCGGATTTGAACCGCTTGATCGCTGCGTTGTCTCCGTCCACCCAGAACTGGGCCGCCATGCGACCGAACTTCGGGCCGCTGACGGCCGTGATCGCCGCCTGGTCTTCCGGCGAAATCTCGGCCCACTTCTTCTCGTTGATAACGAAGGAGAAACTGGTGGAGTAGATGCGGGTTTTCAACTGGGTCATCGACTTGGTGTATGGCCCGAGCTGAAACGAGGCGATCGACACCGGGCTGAGCCCGATATGGCCATCCACCACGCCGCGCGAGATGACCTCGTTGGCCTGTACGGCGGGACCGGCCACAACGCCGACGCCAATCTTCTTCATCAGGTTCGCAACCGTGCCGGGCAGCGCCCAGATCTTGCGGGACTTGAGATCGGCAACCGAGTTGATCGGCTTGTCGGTCTGGCTGTAGATTTCGGCCGGCGTGATCACCCACATCGACAGGGCGTGGACGCCCTTATATTCGTCGGGGAAAAACTTCTGATAGGTCTCCCAAAGGGCCTGCGACATGGCCGGCGCATCGGCGCTCGCCACGAACGGGTTCATGGCAACCAGCGGTCCCGTCACGCGGTTAGCAACGAAGCCGTTGAACTGGACCGCCGCATCGGCGATGCCCTTCTCGACCGACCCCCATTGCTCCGGCGGTGACGCCAGAGACTTCGGCGGAATTTGGACCGTCACGCGACCGTCGGTCGCCTCCTCAACCCACTTGCCCCAGGTCGGCAGGACCTGGGTGCACATGTAATTTTGCGGCGGCCAGAAACAGTTGGTCAGAACGCGGGTTTTCGCCTGCGCGTGTGTCGGCAACGAGATCGCTGCGGCCAGCACGGCGGATGCAAATGCCAAACTTATAAAGAAACGCATGATCACCTCCCATGTTGTTGCGTGGGGCCGGTTCCTCCGACCTCTGTTGCAAAGAGAGTATCCGAGTCAAAAAAGATTGATAAATCATAATAACTCATATCAACATATCTTCTTGATATGATGATCGACCCCAAACATCTGGTTCAGCTGACCGAAATTCTGGAGTGTCAGTCCTTTACCCTTGCTGCCGAACGGCTGAACACCAGCCAACCTGCGTTGAGCCGCATGGCCAGCGCGCTGGAGGCGCAGCTGGGCGCGCCGATATTCGCGTCGCGCCGCAACCCCGTGACACCCACCGCGCTGGGCATCGAACTCGCCAGTTCCGGACGTTCGATCCGCACCGCAACGGAACAAATCTCCGAACTCGCCGAACGGGTCGCCGCCGGCCAGCAGGGAGAATTGCGGATCGGTGCACCACCGTTCCACAGCCAGCGGGTCGCTTCAGGCTTCATCGCGTCCTGGCTCAAGCGCTATCCGGAAATCCGGATCGTCCTCCAGAACGGGTATGCCCCTGCGCTGTTGAACCAGCTCGTGGAAGGCAATCTCGATCTCATCATGGCGCCGGTGGATGTGATCGAGGGTATCCCGAACCTGATCGTCGAGCGCCTGACCCGGGGCGAGAATGTGATCGTCTGCCGGGCGGGCCATCCGTTGCTCGCCGAGAAACAGATCTCGACGGAAATGCTGTCACAGGCGCGCTGGATTACCCACGCGCGCGACAGCCTGCTCAATCGCGATACGCGCCTGGCCCTGACCGCCGTCGGGGTCGACTACATCGACCTGCCCGCGTTCGAGAGCAATTCTGCCGGCGCAATGCATGCGGTGATGGAAAATTCCGACATGCTGACGGTCCTGCCCGACCTGATCGCCGGCAGTCTCGTCGATTTAGGAGGTTATGCGGTCCTACCGTTCCGGCTGCCCGGGCCTTACCGCCCCTTCGGCTACATCACACATGAAGCGCGGCAGAACCCGGCCCTGATCGCATTCCGCGAGGGCCTAGCGATCGACATCGCGCGGGACTATTTGCGCGCGCAGGAGATCTGCGAGCAGGCGTTCTTGAACGCCGCTTAGATTTCTATGACCACGTTACCTAGCTGCTTGCCGGATTCCACCCGTTCATGGGCAGCGACCGTGTCGGACAACGCATGGGTGCCGTCGATCCGCGGCGCGAGCGCGCCGTCCTCGAGTATCCGGTTCACCCCGTTGTAGATCTCGGCGAACCGGGCCGGCGACTGGGCATAGACCTCGACCAGCCGGATGGTGATGTTGTTCATCATCAACGGATAAAAATCGACGGTTGGTTTGGGCTCGGACATGGATGCGTAGGTGCCGATGACGCCGCCATGGTGCAGCACTTGCGCCGAGAGATTGACGTACGTGCCGAAATCCACGTCGACCATCCGATCGAACTTATGCCCCGCGTTGGCGTCCAGCAGCGCATCGCGCAGTTCGACGGTGATGCCCAACTCGCGATAATTCACCGCGGCATCGGCGCCGTCGTCACGCGCCATCTTTGCCTTCACGTCCGAACTGACCGTGGTGACGATGCGCGCGGCACCGGCCCATTTCGCCATCTGGATGGCGAGCGACCCCACCGCACCGGCACCGCCCGTCACCAGGACCGTCATCCCCTCGATCGGCCCATCGGTCAACAACGCGGCATGGGCGGTCATGGCCGGCACCCCGAGCGCCGCGGCCGCGACGAAGTCGGTTCGCTCCGGCAACGGGACGGCCTGGGCCGCGCGGATCGCAACATATTCCGCCGCCGTGCCGATGGCCCCCTGGCCGAGCCCGTCGGCGGTCCGGTTGACGTTGTAGGTCCAGACCCGCTCGCCGACCCGCGCCGGGTCCACCCCGCCGCCGACCGCCTCGATGACGCCGGCCCCGTCGGAATGGGGGATCGTGCGCGGCGCGGTCATCGGCCAGAGATAACCCGCCCGCGCCTTCACGTCGGACGGGTTCACGCCCGACGTGACGACCTTAACCAGCACCTCCCCGTCGGCCGGGGCCGGATCGGGCAGGTTGCCGAATTCCAGCACCTCGGCCGCGGGGCCATGACGGGTATACGAGACGGCCTTCAATGCGCTGTCCCTATTTCTCCCACCAGTGCATGGCATCCTGGCCCACGCCCTGGGTGCCGTTGGGACCGCCGCCGCCGGTGCGCAGATACATTTTTTTGTCATGACCGGCGCCGTACTTGCCGTCGAGGGCATCAGCCAGCCAGTCGTGACACATCATGTGATGGTCATGGCGCGGCTGCGTCTCTCCGAACATGCGCGCCTGATGGTAGGTGTCCTCGTAGACCCATAGCTCTTTCGGCGCCGTGATCTTGTCGTAGGACTCGTAGACCAACTCGACCGGGCTGCGGGAATCATACTCGCCGACGGTCATCAGGACCGGGCATTTGATGTCTGCCTCACGCCCCTCGACGGTCATCTGGCTGACCCAGCCGTCGAGTTCTTCTTCACTCGACGCCCCCATCAGGTAACCGAAGAGCTGCTTGTAGCGCGGCGAGAAGGTGTCGAGGATGAAGTACTTGTCGAGCGAGGAGGTCCACGGGGCCGCCACGGCCTTGATCAGCGGGTGTCCCGAGGCCGCAACCTCCAGGCCCCAATGGGCGCCCATCGACAGCGCATAGACGACGATCTTCTCGGCATCGACCTCGGCGCGTTCGGCCATGTACTCGGCGATCGCCAGCACCGCGCGTTCGTAATTGTCCGGCGTCAGCTTGATGCCACGCAGGTTCGACATGCCCTGACCCGGCCCGTCGATCACCAGCATGTGCATCCCGCGCAGGTGCGACTGCATGACGCGCGGATCGGGGTAGTTCTCCTTGGTCATGTCGCAGCCGGGGATGAAGATCACCAGCGGCGCGTTCGGCTTGCCGGGCAGCATGTGGAAGTTGCACTGCAGCTCGACCCCTTCGAACGGCACTTCCAGGCGCTCAATGGGATACGGCGCGTGCTCGATCACCTTCTCGTAGTTGGCGATGCAACGGCCGTGCAGGTAGCGCTTCTCGTCGTTGTTCTCGAGCACCGGATGTTGCGCCTGCCCAAATGTCGAGGAGGCGCGGTAGTAAAGCTCGAACGCCGTCGCCGAATGACCCGCGGCTTCTTCCTCCGCCGCGACCCGCTCGAGCCGCTGGCCGATACGCCCGAGATGTTTGGAGATCTGGGCGTGGCTCTTCACGCTTTTCGGCAGCGGGCGCCCATCCTCATCCCAGTGGAAGACCTTGCCGGTCTCCTGCACGAGATAATCGAAAATCCATTGCTGCCCGTCGCGGTTGAGTCTTGGTGTGCGCATGGGTTGAGGTCCTCCACTAAGATTGCCGGATCGTTGTCCGTAAACACCGTTGTGGTGACCGGCAGGAGTCGACTCAAGCGTCATGGTGCAAATCCTCGGCGCGGCCCCCTGATGAACTCATGTTGCATTGCAGCATAACCTCACCTATGTACGGACAACGCCGCCTGCGCCGGGTTTGGTCCCGGTCGCTCGCCAGCTTCCACGGGTACTCGCACCCCCACACTCAAGCGATGCGCGCACCGGCCCCAACGGGCCGGTCGATCGCTGCATCTGATCCGGAATTTCCATGATCTCTCTCTCCGCGTATCGCGAACAATGGTTCGGCAACATCCGCCCCGATGTGCTGGCCGGACTGGTCGTCGCTCTCGCGCTCATCCCCGAGGCCATCGCCTTCTCGATCATCGCCGGCGTCGACCCCAAGGTCGGTCTCTACGCGTCCTTCTCCATCGCGGTGATCTGCGCGTTCACGGGCGGGCGCCCCGGCATGATCTCCGCCGCCACGGCGGCCACCGCGGTGCTGATGGTGACCCTGGTCAAGGAATACGGCCTGCAATATCTGCTCGCGACCACGGTGCTGGCCGGGCTGATCCAGATCGCGGCGGGCATGCTCAAGCTCGGCTACGTGATGCGGTTTGTCTCGCGCTCGGTGATGACGGGCTTCGTCAACGCGCTGGCGATCCTGATCTTCATGGCCCAGCTGCCCGAACTGCTCGGTGTGCCGTGGCTGACCTATCTCATGGTCGCCGCCGGGTTGGCGATCATCTACCTGTTCCCCTATGTCACGAAGGCCGTCCCCTCCCCGCTGATCTGCATCTTCGCGCTGACGGCCGTCACCATGACCTTCGGCTTCGACGTGCGCACGGTCGGCGATATGGGTGAGTTGCCCTCGACCTTGCCGATCTTCCTGCTGCCGGATATCCCACTGAATTGGGAGACCCTGCGGATCATCTTCCCGGTCGCCGCCGCCGTGGCCGCCGTCGGCCTGCTCGAATCCCTGATGACGGCCTCGATCGTCGACGATCTGACCGACCAGCCCAGCGACAAAAACCAGGAATGCATCGGCCAGGGCCTCGCCAACACCGCAACCGGATTCATCGGCGGGATGGCGGGTTGCGCGATGATCGGCCAGTCGATGATCAACGTGAAGTCCGGCGGCCGTGGCCGCCTGTCGACCTTCACCGCCGGTGCGGTGCTGCTGTTCCTGATCGTCGTGCTCGGCGACTGGGTCAAACAAATCCCCATGGCCGCCCTGGTCGCCATCATGATCATGGTGTCGATCGGCACATTCAGCTGGTCGTCCATCAAATCCCTGCGCACCCATCCGCGCAGCTCCTCGATCGTCATGCTGGCCACCGTCGCCAGCGTCGTCTTCACCCATAACCTCGCCATCGGCGTGCTGGTGGGCGTGCTGCTGTCGGGCATCTTCTTCACCTGGAAAATCGCTCAGATCTTCCGCATCACCTCGACCATCTCGGACGACGGCAAGGCGCGCACCTATGTCGTCGAGGGCCAGGTCTTCTTCGCATCCGCCGGCGCCTTCAATGAGGCATTCGATTTCCGCGAGGCGTTGGAAAATGTGGTCATCGATGTCAGCCAGGCGCATATCTGGGACATCTCCAGCGTGGCGGCGCTCGACATGGTTGTGCTCAAATTCCGCCGCGAGGGAGCCGAGGTCGAGATCATCGGCCTGAACCGGGCCAGCGAGACCATCGTCGACAAGCTGGCCATTCATGACCGGCCCGGTGCGCTACAGCAGTTGATGGGACATTAGGATGTCAGACATGGAAAAGCTCATCGCCTTCGTCGACGGCTCGGTCTACTCGCAAAGTGTGTGCGATCACGCGGCCTGGGTCGCGGGCCGAACGGGTGCCGCGGTGGAGGTCCACCATGTGCTGGGTCGCCGCGAGGGCGGACCCGATCGCGCCAATCTGAGCGGCAACATCACGCTCGGCGCGCGCACGGCGTTGCTCGAGGAGCTCACCGATCTGGATGCACAACGCGCCAAGCTCTCACAGAAGCTCGGCCGCGCCATCCTCGACGACGCCCAGGCGCGCCTGGAAGAAGACGGCGTCAAGGATGTCTCAGTGCGCCTGCGCTCCGGCGACATCATCGACACGGTCACCGAGGCGGAGACCGACGCCAGCCTGATCGTCATCGGCAAGCGCGGGGAAGCCGCCGATTTCGCCAAACTGCATCTCGGCTCCAATCTCGAGCGGGTCGTGCGCGCCAGCAGCAAGCCGGTGCTCGTCGCCGCGCGGGCCTTCAAGCCCATCGAACGCTTCATGATCGCGTTCGACGGCGGCACCAGCGGCCTGAAGGCGGTCGACCATGTGGCGCGCAGTCCTCTGTTTGCGGGGCTCGCCTGCCGCCTGCTGATGGTGGGTGCCGAGACCCCGGAGAACTGCAAGGCGCTGGATGACGCCCGCGTCATGCTCGAGGCCGGCAGCTTCGCCGTCGCGGCCGACATCGTCCCCGGCCAGCCCGACACGGTGATCGCCGAGGCCGTCGAGCGCGAGGGCATCGACCTCCTGGTGATGGGGGCCTATGGGCATTCCCGGATCCGCAACCTGATCATCGGCTCGACCACGACCGAGATGGTCCGCAGCTGCAAGATACCGGTTATTCTCTATCGCTAGGGCACGCGTCGACGCAGCCATCGGGATTCCGCCCGGGCGAAACATTTGGAGCGAAGACATAGAATCACGATCTGAAATCCGGACCTCCGACCAACGGGCCGGATACGAAAATTTGCGCCGCGCAGCCGCGCAATACAGAACACCATCGTTCACGCGAAGTCTGAGCCAGATTGCCTCGTCCTTCGGCGGTTTTTTCGCGACCTGTGCCGCGATGTATGCGCTTTGGGACGTGTCCTACGCGATCACCCTCGCGCTGTCGCCGCTGGCCGCCGGCTTTCTGCTGCGCGTGTTCATTATTCAACATGATTGCGGGCACCGCGCGTTCTTCCGCTCGGCCCGCGCCAACAACATCCTCGGTTTCGTCTGCAGCCTTCTGACGCTTACACCGTATACGGCCTGGCGTCGGCAGCATGCTGCGCATCACGGCATCTGGAATGATCTCGACCGCCGGCAGACCGGTGTCGATATCTATGCCAATTGCCTGACAGTGGCCGAGTATCGTGCGCTGAACGGGCGGCAGCGTTTCTGGCACCGCTTCACCCGGCACCCGTTGTTTGCAAACCTGATACTGCCCCCCTTCGTGTTCCTGTTGTTTTATCGCTTCCCCATCGACATGCCCAAATCATGGCGCGTTGAACGCCGCCTGGTGCACGTCACGACCCTCATCATCTTCGCCGGATTGGCAGGCCTGGGGCTGCTCCTGGGCTATGCGCATGTGGCCGTCGTGCAATTTTCGGCGATGGCGCTCGCGGCGATCACGGGTGCCTGGCTGTTCTCGGTGCAGCACCGGGGGGAGCAGACGGAATGGAGCCATCACGGCACATGGGATGCGACCAGGGCCGCGCTGCAAAGCTCCAACTTCCTTCGGCTGCCGCGAATTCTTCAGTGGTTCACCGGCAATATCGGGTTTCATCACGTCCACCACCTGAACAGCCAGATTCCGAACTACCGGCTTCAGGAGTGTCACGAGGCCATCGCGGAACTGCACAACGTGCGGCCGATGTCACTGCGCGACGGCTTCACTGCCATGCGGATGACACTCTGGGACGAGGACCGCGGCCGCATGGTGACATTCCGCGACGCGACCGCAACCTGATCATCGGCTCGACCACGACCGAGATGGTCCGCAGCGGCAAGATACCCGTCATCCTGCATCGGTAGCGTTTGCGCTACATCAACAATTTTCCCCGCAGGACAGAATAGGCTTCTGCATAGTCTGGGGGAGATTCTGCCATGAACGGCCGACAGAAAAATCAAATCGAAGTTCAAACAGTTAGTGTCGACGACCTGCTGGAGGTCCTCGCCCTGGGGCTACGCGACTTCAAGGCTGGCCCGGCCTACGGCCTGTTTTTTAGCGGCATTTATGCCGTGGGCGGCTGGCTGTTAATCCTGATGCTGATCGAATTCGATCTGCCCTTTCTGGTTTATCCATTGGCGGCGGGATTTGCTCTGATCGCCCCCTTCATTGCCAGCGGGTTTTACGTCGTCAGCCGCCAACTGGAGGCGTCCGAAACGCTTTCCTGGGGCATTGTTTTTGGCACCGTCAAATCGATGTTCAGCCGCGATCTCGGCTGGATGGCACTCGTCACCGGGTTTTCTCTGTTTATCTGGATGGACATCGCGGCACTGCTGTCCTTTGGCTTCATGGGTGCCCAGCTTTTCACGTTTGGCGAACTCTTCGACATCATCCTGACCACGCCAGCCGGGTGGGCCTTTTTGGTCATCGGACATACGGCAGGTGCCCTTATTGCCTTCGGCGTATTCTCCTATTCGGTCGTTTCCATGCCGATGCTGTTTGACCGCGACATCGACTTCGTGACGGCGATGATTACCAGCGTGCGCTTCGTCAAAAAAACCCACGGGTCATGGCGGTCTGGTGTCTGACCATCGCCGTGCTTGTGGCGATTTCACTATTGTCTGGATTGGTTGGGCTGTTGGTCACATTGCCGGTGTTGGGCCACGCGACCTGGCATCTTTATCGACGCGCGGTTTCGCCGGCCCAAACCGCTGGACAAACGCCAACAGAATAACCGCCCCCCTGGTCGCCACTCAGGGTGCCCCCTGAACCGGTTTCCGAGGGTCACACAAAGTCCGACAGGGCGGGCCCGCCCCGAAAAACATCGAGACGCCGTTCAGGCCGCGGCCGCCGCCTCGTCCAACCGGCGTATCATTTCGTCCAGGTTCGGAATCTCCGTGTAGTCCTCACTGAGCGCGCCGGAACCGGCCGGACTCTTGCAAGTGAAGAAGGTGCACTCGTCTCCGAGCAGGCGGATGCCGTGGGGCACGCCGCGCGGGATGTAGACCATGTCGCCGGGGCCGATGATTTCCATCTCGTCGCCGAGAATCGTCGCGAGGCGGCCCTCGAGAAGGTAGATCCACTGTTCGTCGGTGGGATGCACATGGGGCGGCGGCGCATCGCCTTGCGCATAATTCACGACCCCGGCCTTGATGAGCTCGCCGCCATACTGCTTCATCATGATATGCGGGCGGGCGCTATCGGGCGTCGGCACCATTTCGTCGCCTTTGTAAACGGGCATATATTCTCTCCTCTGTTTGGAATGACGTGTTCTCCCTGGCAAACATGAGCCAGAGCCCCGGTTCGCTCAAGTCAGATGTATCGACCCGGGTGAGATAACTGCCCGCTACGCACTCCCGGCGATAACATGGCGGTGAAAACTCTCCGACACCTGCTTCGGGTCCAAGCCTTTGAAGATCAGCACGAGGCGGGTTTCCGCCCGACCGCCCGGCCAGGCATCGACAAACTCCGGCGGGCTGACGACCGGTCCGACGGTCTGGACGAGCAACGGTCTGTCCGCCTCCCGGATATTCACATAACCCTTGGCGCGCAGTAGCGCATAGGGACGAAGCGTGACGATCATGCGGAGCCATGCGCGCAACCTGTGCTCCTCGACGGCCGCCTCATGAACAATCGAGCAGGTCGCAATGGCACCATGATGATGGCCATCATGATGTTGGTTAGTCGACGTTATTTCGGTCCGCCGCGCGCGCTCGTCTGAGGACATCCGGTCGGCAAAGAAATCGTCGGGGTCCACGGCGCCGTTGGCCATGGATCTTATATGCCCGGCCGGATTAATGGCCGCCAACGCATCCCGAAGCCTTTGAGTGGTCGCCGCATCTGCCAGATCGGACTTACTCAGCAGGAGAATGTCCGCGACCGTGATCTGGGCAGCCACCTCTTCATGATCGTCAAGCTGCTGCAGCCCCTGCACCCCATCCACGACCGTCACGACCTGATCCAGCCGGCAATGGGCTGCAGCCGCCGGGTCGCCATCAAGGGTGCGGACGATCGGCACCGGGTCGGCAATGCCGGTGGTTTCGATCAGAATCCGGTCGAAGCGCGGTATCTCTCCGCTGTCGGCCTTTCGAAAGAGATCGAGCAGGGTATCGACGAGATCACCGCGAATGGAACAGCAGATGCATCCATTCTCGAGCAGCAGCGTGTTTTCGATCGCGGATTCGACCAGCAAGTGATCGAGTCCCACCTCGCCGAATTCGTTGATGATGAGCGCCGTCGACTCCATACCCGGCTGCCTGACCAGGTGGTTCAGGAGCGTCGTCTTGCCGCTGCCCAGGAAGCCGGTGATCAGGCTCACGGGCACCCGGTTGGCGATCCCTTCCGGGGCCGTCGGTTCTGGAATATCTGACACAGGCATCGCGCGAGTTTAGGGGAACGGACGGGGCAAAAACAATTGTCGACACGTCTCGACTTGCTCGGGCGAACGTTCTAAATCGAAAGACACATCATTTACTGGAAGGCCGCTTCGAAACGGCGGCCGCGAGGAGGACTAATGTCTGAAACACTCATTCACAATATGACGCTGATCGCACATGACGGGCTGAACGGCCATGGCGGTGTCGGCGAAGGCATGGCGCTGCAGGTCACCGGTAAGGGCGAACGGATCCTTTGGGTCGCCCATGAAGGACCGCCCAAGAATTTCACCGGCGTTGACGTTACCGACCCTCGCAATCCCCAGGTCATTTGTCAGACCGAATTGCCTCATTCGAACATGCGCTCGAATTCGCTCGAGGTCACCGGTGACATCCTCGCGGTCGCCTATCAGGTCTATGAACTGGGTCTGGAGCCGGCAGGCTTCGAACTTTTCGATGTGAGCGACCCGCGCAACCCGAAGTCGATCAGTCACTATTCCACGGCGGGGCCCCACTCGCGCGGCGCCCATTGCCTGTGGTTTGTGGACGGTGAGTATGTCCACCTGGCCAGCGGCGCGCCGGACTTCACGCCGCGCCATCCCCGGGACGATCAAATCTATCAGATCATCGATGTCCGCAACCCGAGCAAGCCCGTCGAGGCCGGGCGCTGGTGGTATCCCGGCACCCGGGAAGGCGATGACGCGCCGCCGCCCGAGCGGATCATCCCCGAGCCCCTGGACACCCTGCGCGGCGGGGATGCCTTCCGGCTGCACAATGCCAATGTGTATCCCGACCATCCCGACCGGGCCTATCTCGGCTATATCGATGGCGGGGCCTTCATCCTCGACATCTCCGACAAGTCGAATCCCACGGTCGTGTCGAGCTGGAGCCCGCACAATCCCTATCCGGGTTTCACCCACACGGTGATGCCGCTGTTCGATCGCGGCCTGATTGTGGTGACCGACGAATGCATCAAGGATGACGGCGCCGACTGGCCCAAGCTGACCTGGGTGCTGGACGCCCGCAATGAGGAGAATCTGGTCCCGATCAGCACCCTTCCCCTGCCGCCGGTCGAGGAATACACGCAGAGGGGCGGCCGTTTCGGCTCCCACAACCTGCATGAGAACCGGCCCGGTCCGTCCTTCTACAGCGAGGACATCATCGTCGGCGCGTTCTTCAATGCCGGCATCCGCGTGTATGACCTGAAGAACCCGTACCAGCCGGAATGCATCGCCTATTTCGTCCCGCCGGGGCCGGAAAATTCCCGCGTCCCGACCATCCAGATGAACGAGGTCTATGTGGACGAGAACGGCATCGTCTATTGCGGCGACCGCTGGGCCGGGGGGCTCTACATCCTAGAGATGGACATATAGACCTGCAGCTCGTCTACGGGCCGGCATCGGACCCGGCGCAGGTGCTGGCGGAGTTGGCGGGATCGGGTGCGATCCCCCAACTCGGGGACGGGCACGCGCGGATCGGCGCGTCGACACCCGGCTTTCGCCTGTCCAGCCCGGGATGGACCCATTTTGCCACCCGGGACCTCGAGCTGATCACGTCCGGGGATCGCCTGTACGATTTGGTCCGTGAAAAGCTCAACGGCAAGCTGCCGACCTTCGCCGTGCGGCTCAAGGCATTCGTGGATTGTTATCTCGCCGACGCCGAACGGCGCGCCCGCGCGCGTTTCGAGGGCCAGGACGACCCGCTGATCACCGCGGACGACTGGATCTATTCCGCGTTTCTGCCGCTGCCCAACGCGCGCATCCAACTGCCGCCGAAGAGTTTCCCCACGCCGAGTTTTGTCGAGCTGAGCGTCCTGTTCTGGACCGGCGAGATAGCCATCGGGGTGCAGCTGGAACCCGCCTCATCCGTCATCGGGTCGAAGAAACGAAATCTCGAATGGCTTCAGGAAAATTGGCCCGGGTTCACCCTGGTCGAGCTCCCCAGGGACCGGTTCAGCCAGGCCGGGGACGAATTCCCGGTCGAGCTTTTTCCGGACGCGTTGACGAATTTCTGGACCGATGTGGAGATGCCTCAGGGCCCGAGCCTGTCGGGCATTCTGGAATCTTCTCTTACGGGTTGAGGGGCCGCTGACACCGGCCGGCAAATTGGTATCCCCAACGGGGTTCGAACCCGTGTCTCCACCTTGAAAGGGTGGTGTCCTAGGCCTCTAGACGATGGGGACTCCGGGGCCAATGTCCGGCGCAGTCGAGATAACGGCTGGACGCGTTGAAATCAACCCCGCACGGCACAAATCGACAGATGCGCTCATGCTTTGCCGGTGGTATCGGAAATCAATCACGACCCCATTCGCGAAAGCCTCATGACCCAGACACCCGATCCCGCCAGCAATCGCCTCAGCGAACAGCTCCGCGACGCCCACCAGACGGCATGGAAAGCTGCGGTCGCGCATCGCTTCGTGGGCGAGCTTGTGGCCGACAGGATCGACGATGGGGTCTATGCCCGCTACCTGACGCTGGACTATGGGTTCATCAACGATTTGACGGGTGCGGTCGGCCATGCGGTGGCTGTGGCGCCGGGGATGCCCGAGAAGACCCCCTTCGCGCAGTTTCTCGGCGTGCTGACCGACGAGGAAAACGACTACTTCCTGCGCAGCTTTGCCGCCTTCGGGCAGCCCGCGCCCACCTTCGACAACCCGCTCAAGCATCCCGTGCTGGATGACTTCGCGGCATTGATGGCCCGCCAGCGCGCGGCGGGGACCTATCTCGACATCCTCGCGGTGCTGGTGCCCGTCGAATGGGTGTATCTCACCTGGGCATCTGCGGCGTCGGATGCGGTTGCGCGCGGGGATGCGATGCCGGAACGGTTCTATCTGGCTGAGTGGATCACGCTGCACGCACTGCCCGCGTTCAGGGACTTCGTGGAATGGATGCGCGCGGAGTTTGATCGTGAGGCCGCTGCTGCAGACGCCGCGGGCCGCCAGAGAGCGGAAGCGGCATTTGTGGAAGCACTTGAGCTGGAAGCGCGGTTCTTCTCCGCCGCCTACGAGGCCTAGCGCGGATCAGACGGCCGCTGCGTCGTCGATGATCATCTGCACATCGTTGCGGCCCTGCCAGTCGTCCGGCCGCAGCTTGCCGGCCAACTGAAGGGCCAAGCCGTCGGTCTGCAGCAGGGCGTCCCCCAGGGGCTCGCCCGCCGCGCGGAAGGCAATCGCCTTGAGCCGGCCGCCATCGGGCCCCGACAGAAAACAGCGCACATGCCCCGCACCGACGACGTCGGCCTTGGCCACGCGGACCGACGGCAGCATGAAGCGCGGCTCGGAATTACCTGCACCGAACGGCGCAAGCCGTTGCAGGGACTCAACAAACTCCGGCTGCACGCCCTTGACCGCGACCGACCCGTCGATGCGCAGGGTCGGGATCACGGCGTTGCGCGCCAGGTCGTTGGCGACCCGCTCGTCGAGGAAGCGCTGCAGTTCGCCAAGCTTGTCCCGCGCGACGGTCAGCCCCGCGGCCATCTTGTGGCCGCCGCCATTCTCCAGCAGTCCGGCCTGGCGCGCGGCGATCACCGCGCTGCCCAGATCCACGCCCTCGACCGAGCGCCCCGACCCCTTGCCGATATCGCCCTCGAAGCCGATCACGAAGGCAGGCCGGTTGAAGCATTCCTTGAGGCGCCCGGCGACGATGCCGATCACCCCGGCATGCCAGCCATCGCCCGATGCGAGGATCAATGCCGCGTCAGAGCCAATACAGTCGGCCTGGGCCATGGCCACGTCGAGCACCCGGGCCTCGATCTCGCGCCGCTCTGTGTTCCACTCATCAAGCCGCCCCGCGAGCTCGGCCGCCTCGGTCGGATCCTGGGTCATCAACAGGCGTGAACCCATGGGCGCCTCGCCCACGCGGCCGCCGGCGTTGACCCGCGGGCCCAACAAGAATCCGGCGTGATATTCGGTCAGGCGGGAATCCACCCGGGCCACGTCCGCCAGGGCCACCAGGCCGGGGTTCTGCCGTTTCGCCATGACCTTCAGGCCCTGGGTCACAAAGGCCCGGTTGAGGCCGATCAGCGGCACCACGTCACACACGGTGCCGAGCGCCACCAGGTCCAGCAGCCCGAGCAAATCCGGCTCCTTGCGATTATTGGCGGCATACCAGCCCGTGTCGCGCAGCATCCGGTTGGTCGCGATCGCGAACAGGAACGAGACCCCCACGGCGGCGAGCGCGCCCTGCCCGCTGGTGTCGTCGAGCCGGTTCGGGTTGACCACCGAGACCGCGCGCGGGAGCGCGGGCTCGGCGACGTGATGATCGACCACGATGATGTCGAGCCCGGCGTCGCCGGCGGCCTCCAGCGGCTCGAAGGCCGTGGTGCCGCAATCGACGGTGACCACGAGGCTGATCCCCTCGGCCCGCAGGCGAAGCATGGCCGGGGTCGTGGGGCCGTAGCCCTCTTTCATACGATCGGGGATATAGACCCGGGCCGGGACGCCTACGGCCGACAGGAAACGTGCGAGCAGCGCCGAGGATGTCGCGCCATCCACGTCATAGTCGCCGAAGATGCCGATCGATTCCCCGTCCGCGATCGCCTTGACCAGACGCGCGGCGGCCTCCTCCATCCCGATGAGGCTCGCCGGGTCGGGCAGCGCGTCGCGCAACGTGGGGTCGAGGAAGGCTTCGGCGGCATCGAGGTCGATCCCCCGCGCCGCCATCACACGGCCCACCACTTCGGGCAGGCCGAGGCGCTGGGACAGGGCCAGACCGGCGCGGTCGTCGGCACCACGCATCACCCAACGGCGGCCGGTGACCGATTTCGCGACGATGACGTCCGCCGGGGACTCGTCACGCGAAGTCGGTGCGCCCGCCGTGGTCATGCCTGGGCCATATCGGGATCAGTCGTCCCAGCCGGGCTTGCGGGTGAAATTATGCTTGGTGATCACCTCGCGCACGGTGCCCGTGACCGAGCGCATGACGATGGTGTGGGTCTCGCAACCGCCCGGGAACTTGCGCACGCCCTTCACCATGGCGCCGTCGGTCACGCCCGTGGCCGAGAAGATCACATCGCCCGAGGCCAGATCGTCGCGGTTGTAGATGCGGTCGAGGTCTTCGATGCCGAGCTTGCGGGCGCGGCCGATCTCGTCATCGTTGCGGAACAGGAGCTGGCCCTGAATCTGACCGCCGATGCTCTGTAGCGCGGCGGCCGCAAGGACACCCTCCGGGGCGCCGCCGCTGCCGAGATACATGTCGATGCCGCTGTCGGGATCGGATGTGGCCATCACACCGAAGATATCGCCGTCGGAGATCAGGAAAATACGCGCGCCCGCATCGCGGACGGACCCGATCAGCGCCTCATGGCGCGGCCGGTCCAGGATGCAGACCGTCAGATCCCCGATGTCGCAGCCGCGCGCCTTGGCCAGCCGCTTGAGGTTCTCCGCGGGCGGCGCGGTGATATCAATGATGCCGTCTTCGTAACCGCCGCCGATGGCGATCTTCTCCATATACACGTCGGGCGCGTTCAGGAAATCACCGTCCGGCGCCAGCGCCAGGACCGCCAGGGCGTTCTCGTTGGCCTTGGCCGTGATCGTGGTGCCTTCGAGCGGATCGAGCGCAATATCGATCTTCGGACCGCCCTTGCCGACCTTCTCGCCGATATAAAGCATCGGCGCCTCGTCGCGTTCGCCCTCGCCGATCACCACGGTGCCGTCGATATTGAGTTTGTTGAGCGCCGTGCGCATCGCGTCGACCGCCGCGGCATCCGCCTCGCGCTCGTCGCCACGTCCGACCCATTTTTCTGCTGCGATGGCGGCGGCTTCCGTCACCCGGACCGCCTCGATCGCCATGTTGCGGTCCATCACCGCCTCTGTTTGGCTGGTCATGAAACCCCCTTTTCCGTGTTCGTTCAAATGGCCGGTAAGCCGGCTCTGTTTAGATCAATGATTCGATTCTGATCATTGTCGGCTCTTCGACAACAGAATCCAATGCCTCGATGCGTTCGAGGGTGCGCCGCATCGCGGCCTCCTCGCATTCATGTGTGTTCAGGACGATCGGCACCGCCTCGGTACTGGAGCGCGCGCGCTGCAGCATCGATTCAATCGAGACCGCTTCGTCGCGGAATGCCGCGGTCACTTCGGCGATCACGCCGGGCTGATCGGAGACCATCAGGCGAATGTAGTAGGCGCCACGATGGCGCTCCATCGGTGCGGCGTGCGCCTCCGTCAATTGCCCAACCGGCACGCCGAATGTCGAAACCGCGAACCCGCGTGCGATGTCGACGATGTCGGCCACAACTGCGGAGGCCGTCGGTCCCGCGCCGGCGCCGCGGCCCTCATACATCGTGTCGTCCACGAAATCGCCATGGGCGACGACGGCATTGTAGGCGCCCTCGACATGGGCGATCGGCTTCTCCTTGCGGACCATGCAGGGATGGACCCGCTGCTCGAGCCCATGTTCGGTCATCCGCGCGCTGCCCAGCAGCTTGATACGGTAGCCGAACTCCTCGGCGTAATCGATGTCCTCGAGCGCGACCTTGCGGATGCCCTCGGTGTACACGCCCTCGAAATTCACTTTGGCCCCGAAGGCCAGGCTCGCCAGCAATGCCAGCTTGTGCGCGGCGTCGATGCCGTCGACATCGACACTCGGCTCGGCCTCGGCATAGCCGAGCGCCTGCGCGTCCGCCAGAACCGTCTCGTAGGACAGACGCTCTTCGCGCATCTCGGTCAGGATGTAGTTACAGGTGCCGTTGAGGATGCCGTAGACCCGCGTGACCCGGTTGCCCGCAAGCCCCTCGCGCAGCGCCTTGACGATGGGAATACCCCCGGCAATCGCCGCTTCATAGTTGAGCGACACGCCGGCTGCTTCTGCCGCTGTCGCCAACGCATTACCGTGCATGGCCAACAGGGCCTTGTTTGCGGTCACCACATGCCGTCCGGCGGCGATCGCCGCCTCGCACACGGCCTTGGCGGGCCCGTCTTCGCCACCGATCAGCTCGAGCACCAGATCGACATCGGCCTCACGCGCCATCGCGACCGGGTCGTCATACCATTCGTAGGCATCGAGGCTGACGCCGCGATCCTTGCTGCGGTTCTTCGCTGAGACCGCGACGATATCGACGTTCCGGCCGCCCCTTAGGGCGATCAATGCACGATGCTCGGTCAGGACCTGAACGGTTCCCGCCCCGACCGTTCCCAGGCCCGCAATCGCAACACGTAGTGAATTCGACATATCTCGACCTGGTTGGAGCTATTTCGCGGCGACGGACATTTGCGCGGCATCAGCCGCATCAGCCAATGCCTTGTCGGGATCGGCAAAGAGCTGGCGAATACTGCGGATGGCCTGGCGGATACGCTGGGTGTTCTCGACCAGTGCGATCCGCACATGGCCGTCACCATACTCACCGAAGCCAAGCCCCGGCGAGACCGCCACATGGGCATGTTTGAGCAGAAGCTTCGAGAACGCCACGCTACCGAGCGCGGTGAAGGGCTCGGGGATCGGCGCCCAGATATACATGCTCGCGGTCGGCGTCGGCACGTCCCACCCGGCACGGGTGAGCCCTTCGACCAGGACGTCGCGCCGCTCGCGGTAGATTGCGCGGGTTTCCTCGACACAATCCTGCGGGCCATTCAGGGCGGCCGTGGCGGCCACCTGGATCGGCGTGAACGCGCCGTAATCGAGATAGCTTTTGACCCGGGCGAGCGCGGCGATCAGCTCGGGATTGCCGGCCGCGAAGCCGATGCGCCAGCCCGGCATGGAATAGGTCTTGCTGAGCGACGTGAACTCGACCGCCACGTCCTTGGCGCCGGGCACCTGCAGGATCGACGGCGGCGGATTGTCATCGAAATAGATCTCGGCATAGGCCAGATCGGACAGCACGATGATCTCATGGGCGCGGCAGAAATCGACGACGCGGGCATAGAAATCCAGATCCGCTGTCACCGAGGTGGGATTGGCGGGATAACACAGGACCAGCGCGACAGGCTTGGGCTGGGAATGCAGCACCGCGCGCTCCAGGGCGACGAGGAACTCATCGTCCGGGGTGACCGGCAGATAGCGCACGGTGCCGTCGGCGATGATGAAACCGAATTGGTGGATCGGATAGGACGGGTTCGGCACCAGCATGACGTCACCCGGGCCGGTGATGGCCTGCGCCAGGTTGGCGAGCCCTTCCTTGGAGCCGATGGTGACGATGGCCTCGCGCTCCGGGTCGATCTCGACCCCAAAACGGCGCGCGTAGTAGCCTGCGAGGGCCTTGCGCAGCCCCGGAATGCCGCGCGAGTTGGAATAGCGATGGGTGCGCGGATCCTGCACCGCATCGACTAGTTTTTCGACGATATGCGGCGGCGTCGGCAAATCGGGATTGCCCATACCGAAATCAATAATATCGGCCCCGGCCGCACGGGCAGCCGCCTTCATCGCATTCACTTCGGCAAATACGTAGGGCGGCAACCGCTTGATGCGGTGGAATTCCGTTTGCATGGGTCCGAACCGGGTTCGAGTTTCAGAATACAAATACCGACGCCGCCAAAGGCCACGCCGTGCGCTCTTTTACATTCCTCGGGGCGGGCGAGCGAGGCCCTTTTCAACCGAACTAGCGGAGGAAGAAAATCTCGGCGCGGCGATTGCCAGCTTCACCATTCGGCATCGATTCCGAATAGACCGGCTGATCATCCGACACCGCCTCGACCGTCACCCGGTTCGAGGGCACACCGGACTGGATGAGCGCCTGCGCAACAGCGTTCGCACGCTTGAAGGAGACCTGGAAATTCACCAGCTCGTGACGCGCCTTGGGCAGTTGCTGGGTGCGACTGCTTGCATGGCCGACGATCAGCACATCGGTATCGTCGCTGCGCTGGGCTGAGGCGACCGTGGCGATGATCTGCCGGTCCCGTGCACTAAGATTGGCCGAACTGCGGTCGAACTGGATCGTCGCGACCTGCGTATCACGCCCAACGCGTGCTGAAGCCGGTACGTAGCCACCACCACCGATCGCACTCGTATCCACCACGACCGAGGGGCGCTGGGCGGACGCCAGCTGGGTGGCGGGTGCAACCGGACGCGGCTGAATGACGGGCTGGGCCACAGGCGCCGGCGGAATCGAAGGCCGTGCTGCAACGGTCGGGGCCGCCGGGGTCGCCGGAATCGAGGGCCGAGGCGCCGATATAACCGGCGGCGGCGGGATGATTGCCGGTGTCGCTGAAGCGGGTGCCGTGACCGTCGCTGGCGGGGTCGGCGGCGGCGTCACGGGACGTGCGGCGCTCTGGGTTGCCTCGGGTGCGCGGGTCGATCCCTGAAGGCGGATCGCCTCGTCGGTGTAGCGCGCATTTTCGCGATCGGAGATCAGGCCTTCAACGACCCGCTCACGATTGCTCGGTGCTGCGGGACGATTGGGGACGGTGGTGAGCGACGGGGTATCGGCATCTCCGGCCGCGGCGCGTTCGGCATCGCCACGGTCGCGCACAGCCTGCCCGGACGCCGTCTGCGTTGTGGGCTCGTCGCCGCTGAAAGCGCCGACCACGTCATCGAAGAAGGTACAACCCGCCAGCGTGAACACGAATACAATCGGCAACGCCTGACGCGCGTATTTGTAAGGTCCGGACTTCATCTGCATGCACCCCTCGTGGCACTCTTCACCGCATTGCACGAATCACAGACGCCGCGTCTACTCGCTTGATCTTTTGTGCAGTGCAACATACTCTTAAAACACCGTCCAACGACGATGAACTATCACGCTCTCGCGCACACAACCAAGCGCCCAAAAACGAACGCGAATCGCAAAAAGCATTGAAGTTATAGAGGATTGGCGGATGGCTGATCAACAAAATGCAGACAATACCGGCAAAGCCGGTTCGGATCCTGAAGCCCTCGCCGCCTCGATGGCGAAGATCGCGGAGCGCAGCCAGGCACTCGTGAACGGGTTTCTGTCGAACCAATCCGGCAGCCTGGGCATGGGCGACCCCCTGAATGTCGGCAACGCCTTCATCGAGCTGACCCAGCGCATGATGGCCAATCCCGCGCAGATGATGCAGGCCCAGTTCCAGCTCTGGCAGGACTATATGAGCCTGTGGCAGACCACGGCCCAGAAGATGATGGGTGGCGACGTCGACCCCATGCACGCGCCCGACCGCGAAGATCGCCGGTTCCGCGATTCCGAATGGGATGAAAGCATCGTTTTCGACTACATCAAGCAATCCTACCTGCTTTCCTCGCGCTGGCTGACCAACACCGTGCGCGAGGTCGACGGCCTCGACGACAAGACCGCCAAGAAGGTCGATTTCTACACCCGCCAGTTTGTGGACGCGCTGGCCCCGACCAACTTCCTGATGACCAACCCCGAAGTCATCCGCGCGACGGTCGAATCCGGTGGCGAAAACCTCGTCAAAGGCCTCGAAAACCTGCTCGAAGACATGGAGCGCGGCGACGGACAGCTGCGCATTCGCCAGACTGACGAAACCGCCTTCACCCTGGGCGAAAACGTCGCCGTCACGCCGGGCAAGGTGGTGTTCCAGAACGATCTTATGCAGCTCATCCAGTATGAGCCGACAACCAAGAAAGTGGACAAGCGGCCGCTGCTGATCATGCCGCCCTGGATCAACAAATATTACATCCTCGACCTGCAGCCGAAGAATTCGTTCATCAGCTGGTGCGTGCATCAGGGGCTGACGGTCTTTGTCGTCTCCTGGGTCAACCCCGACAGCAAGCTGGCGAAGAAATCCTTCGAGGATTACATGCTCGAAGGCCCGCTGGCCGCGCTCGACGCCATCGAGGCGGCGACCGGCGAGAAGGAAGCCAACGTCATCGGCTATTGCCTGGGCGGCACGCTGCTGGCCAGCACGCTGGCCTATATGGCCGCCAAGAAGGACAAGCGCTTCGCCTCGGCGACGTTCTTCACCGCGCTGACCGACTTCACCGAACCGGGTGAGCTGGGCGTGTTCATCGACGAGGAACAGCTCGATGCCCTTGAGGAACGGATGGAAGATGAAGGCGGCGTGCTCGAAGGTTCGTCCATGGCGACCACCTTCAACATGCTGCGCGCGAACGACCTGATCTGGTCCTTCGTCGTGCACAATTATCTCCTCGGCAAGGAGCCCTTCCCGTTCGATCTTCTGTATTGGAACTCGGACTCGACGCGCATGCCCGCCGAGATGCACAGCTTCTACCTGCGCAAGATGTATCAGGAAAACAAGCTGATCGAGCCGGGCGGGATCGAGCTCGACGGCGTGCCGATCGACCTGTCGAAGGTCGACATGCCGGTCTTCATGCTGTCGACCAAGGAAGACCATATCGCGCCATGGAAATCGACCTACGCCGCGACCCAGATCTACAAGGGCCCGGTGCAGTTCTGCCTCGCCGGCTCGGGGCATATCGCCGGCGTGGTCAATCCGCCGACCGTCGAGAAATACGGCTACTGGACGTCCGCCAAGAACCCGGCCGACCCGGACAAATGGTTCGAGGGCGCGAAGGAACATCCGGGCTCATGGTGGCCCGAATGGCGCAAATGGCTGGCCAAGAATGCCGGCGGCCAGGTCAACGCCCGCACGCCGGGCGATCACAAGCTCAAGGTGATCGAGGCCGCGCCGGGCAGCTACGCCTCGCTCCGGCTGGACGCGGAAGACAAGAAGACGGCCTAGAAAAGACGGGCGGGTTTGAAACCCGCCCCTACAAGGGAACCGGGGAACCGTAGGGGCGGGTCTGCGACCCGCCCGCGCTACTTCACCCCGTTGCCCGACTTGATGTGATTCTGGGCCAGCTTGCAGTAGGTGGCGACGGATTCCGGCCAGTAGTCGAGCTCCGACTGGCGGAGTTCACGCAACGGTTTGGCCGGGATGCCTGCCCACAGCTCGCCCGCCTTCACGACCTTGTCCGGTGAGACGACCGCGCCCGCGGCAACCATCGCGCCGGTCTCGACGACCGCGCCGTCCAGGATCACCGAACGCATGCCGATGAAGCAGCGCGACTGCAGCGTGCAGGCATGAATGAGCGCCGAATGGCCGATGGTGATCTCGTCGCCGATGATCGTCGGCATATGGTCCGAGCCGTCCTCGCGCGGGCCGTTCAGGTGGATCACCGTGCCATCCTGCACATTCACCCGCTCGCCGATCCGGATGTGGCTGCCGGCGTCGCCACGGATGACGCAGGAGTACCAGACGCTCGAGCCGGCGCCGATATGCACGTCGCCGATGACGGCGGCGTTGTCGGCGATGAACACGTCGTCGGCGATGGTCGGCGTGACGCCGAGATAGGGTTTGACGGGGTTGGTCATGCTTGTGTTCCTTTGCAACCACTCATTTTGCGCATCCTCACCCTGAGCTTGTCGAAGGGCGAGGATTCCCCCTCATGCTTCGACAAGCTCAGCATGAGGAAGAATTACATCAAAGTCCGGTGCCTTCATCGGCGCCGATCAGCAGGTTGAGAGTCTGGACGGCCTGTCCCGACGCCCCTTTTCCCAGATTGTCGAGCACACCGGCAACCACGGCCTGGCCCGTCTGGTCGTTGTGGAGCAGGTGGATACGCAGCTCATTGGTGTGGTTGAGCGCTTCGGGATCGAGGGTGGCCGCACCCTCGTCCAGCGGTGCAACCGTCACGAAGCGCTCACCGGCATAATGCTCGGCCAGCACTGCGTGCAGGTCGCCCGCAGTTGGCGTTCCCGGCAGATGCCAGAGTGCGAGCGGCACCTGCACCAGCATGCCCTGGCGATATTTGGCGACCGACGGCACGAACAGCGGCGCGTGACCGAGCCCGGACCAGCGCTGGATCTCCGGCACATGCTTGTGTTGCAGTCCCAACGCGTAACTGTAGACGACGGCATCGGTGTGGTTGTCCGCACCCGGGTCCTCGAACGCGGCGATCAGCGACTTGCCGCCGCCCGAATAGCCCGACACGGCGTTGATCGAGACCGGGTAGTCCCCCGGCACGAGGCCACCTGCGACCAGCGGGTGCAGCATGGCCACCGACGTGATCGCGTAGCAGCCCGGATTGCTGATCCGCGACGACGCACGCATGACGTCACGATGGCCCTTGTCATACTCGGGGAAACCATAGGCCCAGCCATCAACCGCCCGGTGCGCTGTCGAGGCGTCGATCACCACCGTGTCGCCGTCGATCATGGCAACAGCTTCGCGCGCGGCATCGTCGGGCAGGCACAGGATCGCCACGTCCGCCGCATTGAGCGCGTCCCGGCGCGCACCGGCATCCTTGCGCGCGTCCTCGCCGAGATGAATGAGCGAAATGTCCGCGCGCGGTGAAAGCCGCTCGTTGATCTGCAGGCCGGTCGTGCCGACCTCACCGTCGATGAAAACTTGTGTTGTCATAATGCACCCGATGTAGCGCGTCGGGCGGCAAACGAAAAGGGTTTGAACGCAAACCAGAACATTCCATCCGGGTTCGCGGAGGGCACGGGCGTCCCAATACATAACGACCTTCCCGGCTTTCAACGCATACTGACGCTGTCGTGACTGGAAATGCAGGAAATCGCGGCCAAATATTCTGGAACTAAAATAGGCCAACAAAGGGTTCTGCTATGGCGTCGGCTCGCAACTTCCAATCTCGCATCTTGCTGTTTGTGTCTTTGGTCACCGTTTCACTGTTTTTGTTCGATTCTCTGCACGCGCAGGAAAAGGCACCGCTGCCAGGCTATGTGATTGAGGAATTCGGCAACCCACCTGCCGTGCCGGTCGGGCCTTTGTCCGAACAGCTGCAGTCGGCCGTAACCGTGGCCTTTGTCGACAGCATGGCGCAGTCGAACTGGCAGGAAGAACAGACGATCGCCCTGGGCGAAATCGTCGAAGCGAAAGATCCGCGGATTGCCTGGATCATCGCCGATATGATGCGGTTCATCACGAGCCGGCGGTTTAATACAGAACTCGCTGATGCGGCTTCCGCGTTGCTGGGTATTGACCCGCCACGCAAAGACCATTGGGGCGTGATCACGGATCATCTCATTGCCTGGGACATTCCCGAACCCCCTGACTATCTGCCGGTCAAGCGCGCCATCTTCACGTCACTGGTGCCCGGATGGGACCGGATCTTCGTCGAAGGCGATATCGACTGGCGGCACGTGTCATGGGGCGGCGTGCTGATCGACGATCGCGCCTACGACACGACAGACAAAAGATGCAATTGCATTCCCGCGGCAGACAACCCCGAGGTGAGCAGTGCGGAAGACGCCACCTGGCTAAAAGACGAGGATATCGTTTTCGGCATCGGGGTGAACGGCGAGTTCCGGGCCTATCCGCGACGCATCATGGAAGTGCGCGAGATGGTCAACGACACCCTGGGCGGGCGAGACCTGGGCATCCCCTACTGCACCTTGTGCGGCTCGGCACAGGCCTATTTCACCGACCGGCTGCCCGCCGGTATCGAGCGCCCGATCCTGCGCACCTCGGGGCTTCTCATCCGGTCCAACAAGGTGATGTATGACGTCAATACATTCTCGGTGTTCGACACGTTTTTGGGGACTGCGGTGACGGGGCCATTGGCTGAGAAGAACCTGAAACTGGCCCAGGCGAGCGTCGTAACCACCGACTGGGGCACGTGGAAGGAACGGCACCCCGAGACGACGGTGCTGCTCGAACGTTACGCGCTCGGCCGCGACCCGGACTTCCGCAACGGCCGGGACGCCAACGGTCCGATCTTCCCGGTCGGCAACGTCGATCCCCGCCTGCCGGTGCACGAAGACATCATCGGCGTTCTGACAGCGTCGGGTAAACCGGTGGCGTTTCAGCGCAGCAAGGCCATCGTGGCTTTAAAGCGCGGCGAAGAGATCGCCTTCGAGAATGTTCGTCTGCAACTGGAGGCCGGTGGCGTCAAGGCTGTCGACACCAATGGGGCCGACCTTGGCAGTCACCAGGCATTCTGGTTCGCCTGGTCCCAGTTCCACCCACAAACGGTACTCTGGGACGGGCAAAGCTAACGCGTAACAAAAAACGGCGTCCCCGAGATCGGGGACGCCGCATAAAATCCAGCAGGGTTTGTTTTTCGCTTAGCGCTTCGAGAACTGGAAGCTGCGTCGGGCCTTGGCGCGACCATACTTCTTACGCTCGACGACGCGGCTATCACGGGTGAGCATGCCGACCTTCTTGAGGATCGGCCGGAGCTCCGGCTCGCGCAGCATGAGCGCCTTGGAGATGCCATGGCGCACCGCGCCGGCCTGGCCCGAAAGCCCGCCGCCGGTGACCGTGCAGATGATGTCGTACTGACCGAGCCGATCGGTGACCTGGAACGGCTGGGACAGAACCATCCGCAGTACCGGCCGTGCGAAATACACTTCACCCGTCCGTCCGTTGACCGTGAGCTGGCCGGTGCCCGGCTTGATCCAGACGCGGGCAACCGCGTCCTTACGCTTGCCGGTCGCATAGGTGCGGCCATGCTCGTCGATCTTGGGCTCGGGCTGAAGCTGGCCGGTTGCCTCGGCGAGTGCCGCGGCAGCAGATACGATAGTGCTCTCGCCTGCGGCGGGAGTTTCGGTGTTCTGGGTTTCGTCGGTCATGCCGCGCCGCCCCTCTTGTTTTTGTCGTTCATGGAAGCGACATCGAGCACCTGGGGCTGCTGAGCCTCATGCGGGTGCTCGGTCCCGGCGTATACCTTGAGTTTGCGATACTGTTCGCGACCCATCTTGGTCTTCGGCAGCATCCGCTCGACCGCCTTGCGGACGACCACATCGGATTGCGCGCTGTCGAGATACTTGTCGGCCGTGCGCGCCTTGATGCCGCCGGGATAACCGGTGTGCCAGTAATAGATCTTGTCTTCGCGCTTGTTGCCGGTCAGCCGCACCTTGTCGGCGTTGATCACGACGACATGGTCGCCACAATCGATGTTCGGCGTGAACATCGGCTTATGCTTACCGCGCAGACGCATTGCGATGATCGACGCCATACGGCCGAGCACGATGCCTTCGGCATCGATGATCCACCACTTGGCTTCAACCTCGCTGGGTTTCGCTGAATATGTCTTCATGGCGCTGGCCACCTTCTCCTGATATCTCTGTCTCGAGCGTTTCGGCTGGTATTTGCCACGAACGAGTTGCCGCCACCGGAACCACAATGGTTCGGGCAGCGGCGTCAGGGTTCTATGGCACAGGAATGGTGATGTCAAACCGAATTCTGCGTTTTCCTGCATAGGCTTATGAGAACGGTATTATAATACCCTAGCCCCGACAAACTCTTGTACGACCCGGCTCCCGGAGGCACATTGTCCTAAGCAACGAACCAGACCATGTTCAGCACAACACCCACAGCGGAACCGTCATGAGAGACCTTAAAACCCCCGTAAAGTCGGCCGATAAACCAGCTGCGAATACCGCGCCCTTCGTGCTGCGCACGGATGATGACGGCGCGGACGGCGTCACCACGCTGACCCTAAACCGGCCCGACGAGCTCAACGCCCTGTCTGAAGGCATGCTCGCAGCCCTGCAGGGCGAACTCGATGTCATCGCCGATGACCGAAGCGTACGCGTGGTCGTGCTCGAAGGAGACGGCCGGGCCTTCTGCGCCGGGCACAATCTCAAGCAGATGCGCGCGAATTACAGCCTCGCCTACCAGCAGGAGCTGTTCGCGACTTGCTCGAAGATGATGCAGTCCGTCCTGCGCCTGCCCCAGCCGGTCATCGCCAAGGTGCGCGGGCTGGCGACTGCCGCGGGCTGCCAGCTGGTTGCGACCTGCGACCTGGCCGTCGCCGCGGACACATCCCGGCTCGCCACGTCCGGCATCAATGTCGGCCTGTTCTGCTCGACGCCCGGCGTGGCCGTGGGCCGCGCCCTGCCCCGCAAGCATGCGATGGATTTGCTGCTGACCGGCGATTTCCTCGAAGCGGCGCGTGCGGCGGAGATCGGCCTGATAAACCGGGCCGTGTCGGAAGCGACACTCGACGCGGATGTCGCCGAGCTGGCCGCCAAGCTCGCCCGCAAGAGCGCCCACGCGCTGGCGTTGGGCAAGCAGGCCTTCTACCGCCAGCTCGAGATGGGCATCACGGACGCCTATGCCTTTGCCGGCGACGAGATGGCGCGCAACATGATGGACCGGGATGCGGCCGAAGGCATCGACGCCTTCATCGAGAAGCGCGATCCCGAATGGGACCAGGGCCCAAGAGACGGCGAGGACGACTGAGACATGGGCGAACTTTCCTATTCCGACGAAACGCTCCGCACCCTGTTCGAGGATGTGAAGACCATCGCGCTGGTCGGCGCCAGCCCGCGCGGCGAGACCCGGGCCAGCTGGCGCGTCATGCGCTACCTGCAAAACGAGGGCTACAAGGTCTATCCGGTGAACCCGGACGCCCTGGGCCAGGAGATCCATGGCGAGAAGGTCTATGCCAGCGTCGCCGACCTGCCCGAGAAAGTCGACATGGTCGATATCTTCCGCCTGCCCTGGAAGGTCGCACCCGTCGTCAACGAGGCGATCGATCTGGGCGTGCCCTATATCTGGATGCAGCTGAAAGTCATCAACGAGGAAGCCGCGGCCAAGGCCGAGGCCGCCGGCGCGACCGTGATCATGGATCGATGCCCGGCCATCGAACTGCCCCGCCTGCAGGCGGCAGCTTAGGAAAAAGAATATGAGCGAGCTGTATTATCCCGACTGGCAGATCCGCCGCATCCTGCGCGATGTAAACACCGTCGCCATGGTCGGCGCGAGCACCAACTGGAACCGGCCCAGCTACTTCGCCATGAAGTATATGCAGGACAAGGGGTTCCGGGTGATCCCCGTGAACCCGCGCGCGGCGGGCGAGACCCTGCTGGGCGAAGAGGTGGTCGCGAGCCTCAAGGACATCACCGTGCCCATCGACATGGTGGACATCTTTCAGCGTTCCGAGCGAGTGCCGCCGGTGGTCGACAAGGCCATCGAGGTGGGCGCCAAGGTCATCTGGATGCAGCTGACCGTGCGCCATGACGCGGCGGCCAAGAAGGCCGAGGATGCGGGCCTCACCGTGATCATGGATCGCTGCCCGAAGATCGAGTTCGCCCGCCTGTCCGGCGAGCTCGGCTGGAGCGGCATCAACACCAAGGTGATCACCTCACGGCGGTCACGCCGGATCAGGGCGTAGACCCCAAGCAACACCCTTCGAGACGCGATCTCCGATCGCTCCTCAGGGTGAGGAAAAAGAGGACCTCATGCTGAGGAGCGAGTTTCACGAGCGTCTCGAAGCATGAGCCTGGAAGGACAAAACCGATGACCGACAACAGCAACGATCCCCGCCCGCCCGGCTTCGAAACGCTGGCGATCCATGCCGGGGCGTCCCCCGACGAGAAGACCGGCGCGCGCAACGTGCCGATCTATCAGACCACCGCCTATGTGTTCGACGATGCCGACCATGCGGCCTCCCTCTTCAACCTGCAGACCTTCGGCTACATCTATTCGCGCCTGACCAACCCGACGGTCTCCGCGCTCGAGGAAAAAGTCGCCGCACTGGAAGACGGCCGCGGCGCGGTCGCCTGTGCGAGCGGCCATGCGGCCCAGATGCTGGCGATGTTCGTGCTGATGAACCCGGGCGACAATTTCGTTGCCTCGCGCAATCTGTATGGCGGTTCGATCACCCAGTTCACCCACACCTTCAAGAAGTTCGACTGGCATGTGAACTTCGTCGACCCGGCCGATCCGGAGAATTTCCGCAACGCCATCGACGACAAGACCAAGGCGATTTTCCTGGAGGTGCTGGCCAACCCCGGCGGCATCATCGTCGATCTGGAACCCGTCGCCGAGATTGCCAGGGCGGCGGGCATCCCGCTGATCGTCGACAACACGATGGCCACCCCCTATCTGTGCCGCCCGTTCGAATGGGGCGCGGACATCTCCATCCACTCGATGACCAAGTTCCTCGGCGGCCACGGCACCTCCATGGGCGGCGTGGTGGTCGAGAGCGGGCAGTTCGACTGGGCCCAGAACGACAAGTTCCCGTCGATGACCGAGCCCGACCCGGCCTATCACGGCCTCACCTTCTACGAGACGTTCGGTGATTTCGGCTTCTCGACCAAGGCCAAGGCGGTCGCCTTGCGCGATCTGGGGCCTACGCTGGCGCCCCAGAACGCCTTCAACATCCTGACCGGCATCGAGAGCCTGCCCGTGCGCATGGACCGGCACCTGCAGAATGCCCAGGCGGTCGCGGAATTCCTCGAGGGCCACCCGGCCGTGGCGTGGGTGTCCTATGCAGGCCTCAAATCCAGCCCCTATCGCGAGCTGGCGAAGAAATACCTGCCCAAGGGCCCCGGATCGGTCTTCACCTTCGGCCTGAAGGGCGGCTACGAGGCCGGCGTGCGGGCGGTCGAAAGCGTCGAGCTGCTGTCACATCTGGCCAATCTGGGCGACACGCGCTCGCTGATCATTCATCCCGCCTCGACCACCCACCGCCAGCTCACTGAGGAACAGCAGATCGCCTCGGGCGCGGGCCCGGACGTGGTCCGCCTGTCAATCGGGCTGGAGACGGTGGACGACATCATCGCCGATTTGGATCAGGCGCTGAGCTACGCCCAGGCGAAGGCCGCGGAGTAGGTCACAAAACAGGCAACGAAAAACCGCGCCACCCGGAGGCGACGCGGCTTCGTAAATTCAAACGGCTGAGACGCTTGGCCTACTCGGCCGCCTCGGCTTTGTACCACTGGCCGGGCATGCCGCCGTTGATGGCATAGGCCAGGGCCTGCACCACCTGGAACGGCTCGCGGGCCACGCCCTTGGCCGCGGCGTCCACTTCTTTGAGCGCGTGATCATGCTCGGGCGGGTGCAGGGTGATGATCGGCTTGCCCATCGCGGCGGCGTAGCCGGCATCGAAGGCCGCGTTCCACTGCTTGTATTTCTCGCCGAAGCGCACGACGACCACATCGGCCTGCTCGATCAGGGTGCCGGTCCGAATGGAGTTGAGCATCGCGCCCTTGTGATCGTGCCAGAACTTGTCCGGCTCGGGCCCGAAGACGGCCACGCCGCAATCGTCGGAATCGTCATGCTCGGTGATCGGGGCGGCGAAGGAGACCGGCAGGCCCGCCTCGGCGCAGCCCTTCTCGATCTGCTCGCGCCAGTCGGAATGGATCTCACCCGACAGATAAATCTTCCAAACCTTGTCGTTCATGGGTCTTTTCCCGCAATTTCAGTGAATGTGATGGCTTGCCCCGATTATACCAAACCGACACCGGCCCGGCGACTCCCACCTGACGGCCCCACCGAGCCCTCACCCTGAGCCTGACGAAGGGCGAGGGCGATATCCTCATACTTCGACAGGCTCAGCATGAGGATCTCTCGAAAATGGCCGGGACGTTTGCCGCGGCCGTCTTCAGGATCAGAACGGCCTCGGCGCCTTCCCGGACCTCGCCGTCCCACCAGTAGACCGAACGCATGCCGTCGATGATATTCGCGCAGGCGGCCAGCCGCTCGCGCACGAGCGTGTCGGCGATCTGCCGCGCTTCGTTAACCGAACCGCAAGTCACGTAGATCATGCTGACGGCGGGGTCGGGAGCATTTTTATCCGACATTTCAAACCCTTATAACGGAACTCTTGGCGTGGGTGACATTGTACACTACGATCCGCCGCTTCGGCAGCCACGTGATGTGGCGGCTCCGAAGGGGGAAGAGATGGCGGCCAGCAAGAATTTCGCGGCGCAGAGCAACGTGGTTGCCTTGCAGCCCCATCGCCCGCGCGGCGACCGGAAATCCGTCTCGCGCGGTAATTTGAGCGGCCCCCAGCGCGAATGGCTGGCCCGCGGCCTGGAACAGCCGGGCGGCAAGCTGCCCCTGTTCGACCGGGACGGCCAGAAATTCAGCGACCGCACCGTGCGCGCCTGCATCCAGCAAGGCTTCGCCGAGCCCTGGTTCGACAATCCGATTAAACCCGACTGGCTGGTCTGCCGCCTGACCGACAAAGGGCGCATCGCCCTCGACGTCTGAGTGGCCCTCGTCCGAACAAAAAAGCCCCGCCGAAGCGGGGCTTTTCTGTTCCTAGATGTCGGCCCGCCCAGGCGGCTTTCGCCCGGTCGAGGAAGCTCGACACGGCGGCCTGCAGCTCGCCCGACTGGGTCCTGAGCTGTTCCACTTCCCGCGCAAACGCCCCAGTCTCCTGAGCCCCGTGCGACACCTCGACGATGTTCGACGAGACTTCCTGGGTGTTCTACCGAGACTCGAATTATCCGCACACTTAATCCCTCGTTTACCGGTCGCGCTGTAATTTTGTCGACAGACGGCGCCCTCACCGCACGAGCGCTCCGACAACGTCACAACGAGTTCGGTCCGGCGCATGACACAAACCGCAGAAATCGAAGCCACAACTTCCGGTGGGGCACCCATCCGCGTCATGCTCGTCGATGATTCCGCGGTCGTTCGGGGTCTGATACGGCGTTTTGTCGACCCCGATCCCGGAATCGAGATCGTCGCGACCGCGGGCAATGGTGAGGCCGCCGTTGCCACGCTTCAGCGAACCGCCGATGTCGACGTCATCGTCCTGGATATCGAAATGCCGGTGATGGATGGCCTCACCGCCATCCCGCTGCTTCTGGAAGCCCGGCCGGGCGTCAAGATCGTGATGGCATCGACACTGACAGAACGAAATGCCGATGCCAGCCTGCGGGCAATCGCTGCGGGTGCCACGGACTGCGTGGCCAAGCCGTCTTCCGGCGCCGGACTCAGCACCGCAGACGACTTCAAGCGTGAGCTCATCGAGATGATTCACGCCCTCGGCGGCGCAACCGCGCGGGCACGGCCCGCAGGTGCTGCCGGTGCCCCCGTCGCAGCAAGGCCCATGCCAAAAACCGCGCCATCCGCGCCGATCGCGCTGAAGGCCGGCCCGGTGAAGAAGCCCGAAGCATTGGTCGTCGGCAGTTCGACCGGCGGCCCCCAGGCGTTGACGCGGTTCCTCGCCAAGGTCGACGCGTCCATGACGCTACCCATATTCATTACCCAGCACATGCCGGCCACCTTCACCGCGCTGCTGGCCAAACATCTGACGCGTGACACGGGCCGCACCGTACATGAGGCCAGCAACGGCCAGGCGGTCGAGCCGAACACCGCCTATCTGGCGCCCGGCAACAATCACATGCTTATCGAAGGGACCCGTGGGAATGCCGTCATTCGCCTCTCCCAGGCCCCGAAGGTGAACTTCTGCAGACCGTCCGTTGACCCCATGTTGGAGAGCCTGATCAAAATCTATGGTGGCGCCCTTCTGACCGTGATCCTGACCGGCATGGGATCGGACGGGAAAAACAGTTGCGAACAGGCCGTCGAGGCAGGCGGCGCCGTGCTGGCCCAGGACGAGGCCTCGAGCGTCGTCTGGGGGATGCCGGGGGCCGTGGCACAGGCCGGCATATGCCGGGAAATTTTGGATATCGATGCGCTCGCGCCCGCAGTCATGCGTATTGTTAACGGAGCCGCATCATGAGCGTCGGTGATTTCGAGTATTTTTGTGATTTGATCAAGGACCGATCCGGGATCGTCCTCAGTCCCGAGAAAGCCTATTTGGTGGACAATCGGCTGGCGCCGATTGCACGCCAGTATGAACATCCGGGTGTACCCGAGCTTCTCCACGCCATCCGCACCTCGCGCGACGAGAAACTACTGCGCGAAGTGACCGATGCGCTCACCACAAACGAATCCTTTTTCTTTCGCGACAAGAAGCCGTTCGACGCGTTTCGCGAAATCATGCTGCCCCATATTCTTGAAACACGCGCCAGCCGGCGGCGATTGAGAATTTGGTGTGCGGCCTGCTCAAGCGGTCAGGAACCCTATTCACTGGCGATGATCCTGAGAGATATGGGGCCGGCTTTCGCTGATTGGAAAATCGAGATCGTGGCGACCGATATTTCACACGCCATTCTCGACCGCGCGAAAGAAGGCGTGTTTTCCCAGTTCGAAGTCCAGCGCGGCCTGCCAGCAAAGATGCTGATACAGAATTTCGAGAAGAACGAAGACAATTGGGCCGTTAAGCCCGAGATAAAGTCGATGATCGACTTCCGTTTTTTCAACCTGCTTGAGAATCCCCGCTCCCTGGGTGTGTTCGACATCGTTTTCTGTCGCAACGTCCTGATTTACTTCGATCAGGAGACGAAGCAGACGGTCCTCCAGTCCATCGTCAGCGCCAGCGAGAAAGACGCATTCCTCGTGCTCGGCGCCGCCGAAACCATGATCGGCCTGACGAACGCCTACGAACGGCATGCAGACCGCCAGGGCCTCTACCAAATTCAGCAACCCAACGAAGCGGCCGCCTAAGGCCCGCGCCATATGATTCCCAAGGAGATCAACATGTCAGCCAAATCATTTCTCGTCGTTGATGACTCGAAGTTTGTCCGTCACGTGGCGTGCGACATCCTCAACAAGCTCGGTTTCGAAACAGACCAGGCCGATGACGGCGACACCGCGCTCGTGGCCTGCCAGGCGCAGATGCCCGATGCGATCCTGCTCGACTGGAACATGCCCCGTGTCGACGGCATCACCTTCATGCGTGAATTGCGAACGTCGGTCCCCGGCGGAACAACGCCGACCATTTTGTTCTGCACGGCGAACAATGACATCGAGGACGTTCAGACCGCCCTCACCGAAGGTGCCGACGAATACATCATGAAACCGTTCGATGAAGAGATCATGCGCACCAAGCTGGAAGAAGTCGGCTTGCTGTAACCGACCTTCCCGCAGCCAAACAAAAACCCCGCCCGGCATTCGCCGGGCGGGGTTTTCTGTTTCAACCTGCGTTGGGTCTACTACGCCGCTTCGGCGACTTCCTCTCCGAGCACCTGGCGAATGTCGAGAATCAGCATCAAATCGTCATCCAGACGATGTAGTCCGTCCGTCAGGTCCAGCCACAACGGATCGAGCGTCGCCGGCGAGGGTTCATATGTCTCTATCGTGAGTGCAAGCACATCGCCGACCGCATCGACGATCAAACTGTAGAGCTCACCATCCTGTTCCACGACGACATTCATCGATGGGAGATCGTCTGCGCGGCGCTCCACACCGAGGCGCGTGCGCAAATCGATCGCTGTCACCACGCGTCCACGCAGGTTCAGTGATCCCGCAATCTCGGGAGGGGCGAGCGGAATGTGGGTCAGGGGCTGCTCGCGCAGGACATCCTGAACCAGCAGTACCGGCACCCCGAAGCTCTGGCCGTCAATCACGACGGTCACATACTCACAAAGTTCAATTGTTTCCGAAGACATCGGGTCTCTCCTGTCCTTGTATCCGCGCTAGGCGGCATTCTTTACGGGGTTCGCCGAGCGCGACAGAACGTCGATCAGAGCGGAATGATCGGCCTTGGCAATATATTCATCGAAACCGGCCTCGATGCCGCGATCGATATCCTGCTGACTATCGTGGCTGGACAGCGCCAGAAGCGGCGTGTCTTTCCAGGCCTGCGTGCTCCGCAGTTTTGTTGCGAACTCGAGTCCGTTCATGCCCGGCATTTCAATGTCGGACACAATCACATCAAATTCGGGCTGCTCTTCCAGAACCACCAGGGCCTGATCTGCATTCTCTGTTGCGCAGACCTCGTAACCCGCCGACTGCAGCAACGGCGTCAGCAGATTCCGGAAGAACGGACTGTCCTCCACCAGGAGGATCCGCCGCTTCGCAACATCGCCTGCGATTCCGTCCGGCTTGCTCCGTGACAACCAGTCACCACCGAATGATTTCAGATAGTGACCGGCATCCAGCAAGTCTGTGGCCTGCTCGCCGATGATCGTGGAACCGAGAATGCCCGGTGCATGACCGTGAGCCTCGAACTCGATATTGTGATCGACGATATCTACGATCTCGTCGACAACGAGACCGAGAGAGCGGTCAAGATCAGAGAAGACGAGCACCGGTCGGCGGCCTTCCGAGCTCAGGGCTGCGGCTCCGTCGATCAGTGCTAGCGGCATCAGTCCCTCGCGATATTGGATCACCGGACCACCATTGGCGCTCTCGACGCCCGCCATATCGATTTCCTCGATCCGCGCGACAAGCTCCAGCGGGAATGCCTTTGGCGCACCCTCGCCTGCACGGAACAGCAGCAGAGACGATGTTTCGGCCTGACCGCCGTCGCCGCGCGCCTCGAGTTCGGCGTCGGAGTGGTCGACGGCATCGTTGCCGCTGGCCGTTACGATTCCGTTCGGATCGAGGATCATGACGACACTGCCGTCACCAAGGATCGTGTTGCCCGAGAAGAGCGTGAGATCCCGCAGCGTGCGCGCGACCGGTTTGACCACAATCTCCTCTGTGTCGAACACCTGATCGACCATGATGCCGAACGCATAGGAGCCGAAGCGCGCGACCACGACATAGCTCTCATCGCCCTGGTCCTCCTGCGCATCGATTTTCAACAGTTCGCGCAACGACACGAGCGGCAACAGCCGGTTGCGCAACCGCAGAACGGCCGTGTTGTTGACCCTCTCGATTTGATAACCCGAAGATTCGCTGGTCCGGACGAGTTCGGTGACCGCCGTCTGGGGAATAGCGAAACGGTCGCCGCCGCTCTGCACAATCAGCGCCTGGACGATCGCCAGGGTCAGAGGAATTTTGATTGTGAACCGGGATCCTTCGCCCTCGACTGACTGAAGATCGACCGTTCCGCCGATCTTGGCAATATTTGTGCGAACCACGTCCATACCGACGCCGCGTCCCGAGACATTCGTGACCTTCTCTGCCGTCGAAAAGCCGGGCTTGAAGATGAACTGCAGGATCTGCTGATCGGTCAGGTTTTCGGCATCGGCCTCGGTCGTCAGGCCATTGGTGATCGCCTTGGCCTTGATCTTCTCGACCGGAATTCCCTTCCCGTCATCGGCGATCACAATGATGATGTGACCACCTTCGTGACGGGCCGAGAGCTTGATCTTACCGGTTTCGGACTTGCCTGCTGCGAGCCGCTCTTCGGGTGTCTCCAGTCCGTGGTCGCCGGAATTGCGAACCATGTGGGTCAACGGATCCTTGATCTGGTCGAGCACCTGACGGTCGAGTTCGGTCTCTGCGCCCGACATGTCGAGTTCGATCTTCTTGTTCAGTTCATGAGAGATGTCGCGAACGATACGCGGCAGCTTGTTCCAGGCATTGCCGATCGGCTGCATGCGCGTCTGCATGACGCTTTCCTGAAGTTCCGACGTCACCTGGTTGAGCCGTTGGAGCGGCGCATCGAATTCGGTCTTGTTTCGCTCCCGAAGGATCTGCATCAGCTGATTGCGGGTCAGCACCAGTTCGCTGACGACGGTCATCAAATTCTCGAGCACATCGACATTCACGCGCAACGACTGCGCAATCGTCGTCGGCGTTATCTTGACCTCTTTCTCCACAGGCGCATCCTGTGCCGGCGCGGCCTCTGCGGCCGCCTCTTCAGCGACATCGCCATCAGCATCAGCGGCGGTCTCGACGATTCCGTCGGCACCCTCGGTCAGCTCTGCCCCATCAGCGGGAACTTCGCCATCCAATTCCTGCGCCAGAACAAGGCCCCGGGCATTGTCAAAGGCCTCAGCCAGAACGGCCATATCGGCACCCGGTATTTCCAGTTCGGCCATCGCCACGGAGAAATGCGCGAAGGTTGCATCGAAATGCTTGTCCTTCATGCCTGCTTCACGCAGCTCCGCATGTGCGTCGGTCAGGGTGTAGCTGTCGGCCGATTTGGGGCCACCCGTCGCCTCGCACAAATAGTTCTGGAACACGCCATGGATGATATCCACATCGCCGGCGGCATAAATATCGCTCAGGCGTTCATCCGCCACTACATGGCGATACATCACATCGCAGATCGCATCGATCGTCGACAGGCCGCCAATTCGCTCATAGGTCGATCGGCCGTCATCCATGGCCGGGGCTTCTTCGTTCGCCTCTGTCGCCACCTCGTCCGGCTCAGCCATCACCGTTTCAGCTTCAACTTCTGGTTCAACTTCTGCTTCCGGCGCTGCCTCAACCTCCGGCGCAGACATTGTACCGCCAAATTCACCGCGCATACCCGCATCGAGGCGTCCGATCAGGTCGCTATCATCCCCGGCCGGCTCATGCCCGAGCTCACTGATCGAGGTAACCAGATCTTTGACCCGGTCCATCGCCTCAAGAATGAGGCCGACCGCATCAGGGGTCACCTTCAGTTCCCCGTCGCGGAACTTGCCCAGGACATTCTCACCGGCATGCGCCACGGATTCGAGACGCGGCAAATCAAGGAAACCGGATGTTCCTTTGATTGTGTGGAGGACCCGGAAGATGTTCCCGATCAGCGCCGGGTCGTCCGGACGTTGTTCGAGATCCACCAGTTCGGTATCGAGCAACTCAATACCCTCAGTGGCTTCGGTCAAAAATTCTGCGAGAAGATCATCCATGGACCCAGTACCTTTATTTATTCCTTGGCGCTTCACATCTGCCCATTGGCAGGGGCGCGGCCGGTTCGAGCGCTGATCATCGGGTCCAAGTCTTAAAATTGTTTAAATTTGGACGGACCTTTGAGCGGGTTTTTACGCAGCTCCACCATTGCGTTGAATCGCCTCGAAATTAATCCGTCATTTACTCCCGTCCGGTATTCCTCGTGGTCAATCGCATGGCCTTCGCTGCGCATTCGGAAAAACTGGGAACACAAAGAAAGCGTAATCATGACCGCAAACAAAAAAGACATGAGCATCCTGATTGTCGACGATTACAAGACAATGCTCCGGATCATCCGCAACCTTCTGAACGAGGTCGGCTTCAAGAACATCGATGAAGCAATCGACGGCGTTACCGCCCTCGATTCCCTCCGCTCCAAGAAATACGACCTGATCATTTCTGATTGGAACATGGAGCCGATGACCGGACTGGAACTGCTCAAGACCGTCCGGGCCGATGCCACGCTCACGAAGTTGCCCTTCATCATGGTCACGGCTGAATCGAAGACAGAGAATGTTGTGGCCGCCAAACAGGCTGGCGTGAACAACTACATCGTGAAGCCCTTCAACGCCGCCACGCTCCGGTCGAAACTGACCTCCGTGATCGGAGAGTTCTAATGGGGGCCGCAGTCAAGAAGGAACCAGCCAACATCCTCTATGATGAGGTATGGGAGCTGGCACGGACAATCGTCGATGCGCGCAAGCAGATCGGCGCCCTGCGTCCGTCCAAACTCAAGACCAAGAATGTTTCGGCCGCATTGCTCGAAATGGACGAAATCGTCAAGGCCACCGAAGAGGCGTCGAACACCATCATGGATTCGGCCGAAGTCATGAGCAGCGCGGACACAGCCGACGCGGGCTATTCCGCCCTGGTGCAGGAAAATTGCTCGAAGATTTTCGAAGCCTGCGTGTTCCAGGACCTCACGGGTCAGCGCGTTTCGAAGGTAATGACGACCCTGGCGCTCGTCGACACGCATCTTCAGGATCTGCAGAACCTTCTCGGCCCCGAGTTCGAGGAGCCCGAGGACGAGGGAGATGAGCGCGAAGGCGACGACGCCTTGTTGAACGGCCCCGCACGCACTGATGAGGGTATTTCCCAGGACGATATCGACGCCCTGTTCGATTGAAGACGAAGAACAGTTCCCGGTCACGACAAACGCCAGACAACATTTCGTTGCCTGGCGTTTTTTATTCGAACCGCACGACTTAAAGGTCAGGCTACCAGGTCATCGCCGTCGAAATTTTGTCATGAGCCTTGTCCTGCTCGGAATGGAACAGTACCCATTCGTCCACCGGCATAAACCGTGGCGCCAGGAAGCGGTAGAGATCGCGCAGCTTGTCCATCATCCCATAGGGCTCGGACCCGGGTATAACGTTCTCCCAATCCCGCAACGTGGGGTTCCAGGCCATGAGCCGGCAATGCAACTCATCTCGCTGCTCACGAATATATTCGCGCTGGGCATCGAGGGTCTTCAGGACCGCCAGAATTTCGCCCGTCTGTGCGTCGACCAGATCGAAGTCATCTGCGAGGTTTTTGACCGGCACCTCGATCAATCGGAGAATTGGATCGATTTCCGAGATCATGCTGGCCTGATTGCGGAATTGCTGACGGAAGGCAGTGAGTTTTTCCTGCAAACCGCAGATGTCCTTGTACCGGTCACGCAGCGCCTCGATGTAGGAGAGTTCCTCGGCCAACTCCTCGACCTTCTGCGTCACCTGCTCCTTGTCTAAAACCCCAAGTTCCCTCGCCGCTTCCGCAAAGGCATCGTTGATCTTCGTCTTGGTGTTCGGATCGTCGAACAACTGCTGCAGTTCGATCGGGTCGGTGATCAGGGTCTCCTGACCCGACAGCCAGGACACCAATTGCATCGTCACGCGTTGGCGAGAGAAATCACGATGATGGGCTTCCGGGTCCCAGGACGCATCACCGGTGAGCATTTCGGCCGGCATCGGATCCCCGATCTGCAACATCGTCACATAGCGCAGCGCCTGTCCGACGAAATCGAGCATCAGTCCATCTTTGGAATCTTCCGCAATGCCCAGCTCGCGCGCGATCCCTTTGAGAGGAAGCGCAATCACCTGTTCGCCGAGCAGGCCGGAAAAAACCGGTTTCTCGTCGGTCGGGTCGGACATCCGAAAATGTGGATTCGAAAATGGCTTGAAGAACACATGACTGAGTTCAACAACTTCCGGAATCGCTTGCTTGGTCTCGCTCACTTCCCGACCTCATGGTTTTCTGCTGCAGACCAATCTGTATCGCAAAAAACTTAACAATTTCTCGACGTCATCAAGCATACGAAGCCCCGGGAACCGTCGTCGGGAACACAAAACGGGCCACCCGATGGATGACCCGTTACCAACCGGCTGATACCGGCGTCTTGGAGTTGTTGGGCACAAGCCTACTTCCCGGCCAGCTCCGTCACAATGTCGGTTATTTCCTTCGGCCGAAACGGCTTCTGTATGCTCGCCGTGGCGCCAATTCCCTTCGCCATTTCCAGCATCATCGGCTTGCCTTCCGAATTCTCTACATGCCCCGTGCCCGACATCGCGACAATCTTGATATCGGGGAATTTCTTGCGAACGTCGCGAATGACCTCAATGCCGTCCATACGCGGCATGAAGATATCCGTGATCAGCACATCAGGCACAAACGTTTCGAGCCTTTGCTCGAGCTCAAGACCGCCGCTGGCGAGTTCCACTTCAAAGCCACCACTTTCCAGAATCGCCTCAAGGGTATCGCGCACCAGATCATCATCGTCTATGACCAAAACTTTGATCTTGGTTGCGTTTGCATCAGTCATTCGTCTCGGCCTCTGTGGTTCGCTCACGCAGATACGTGATCGAGAGATTCGCGCACCCGCGCATAGAGCGTTTCACGCGTGAACGGTTTCTGGATCAGATCGTAGCCGATTTCCGAAGCGTTCGCGTCCTCCAGCGCATCATCTGTGTAACCCGACATGAACAAAACAGGTATGTGCGGATGGCGCGCGCGCATGTGCCGCGCAAACTCAGGCCCGGTAACCCCCCGGGGCAGAACGACGTCGGACAAGAGAAGATCGAACTTCAGGCCATTGTTCAGCTGATCCAGCGCCGCCACACCGTCGCCGGCCGTCACGACCGAATAGCCTTTGGCTGAAAGACTGGCCGCAACGAACGTCCGAACGTCCGCATCATCTTCGATAACAAACACCGTCTCGGCCCCACCCACGGTCGCCACTTCGGCCACGTCCTGATTGGTCTCGCTCTCCACAACGTCCGGCGCAACCGGCAGGTAAAGCTTCACAACGGTCCCGCCCCATTCGACACTCGTCACCGAAACATGCCCGCCCGACTGGCGCGCAAACCCGTAAACCATACTGAGGCCCAGGCCAGTGCCCTTACCCGCGTCTTTGGTGGTGTAAAACGGTTCGAATATATGCTCGACGACCTCGGGGGGCATACCCACACCATTGTCGCTGACCGACAGTTCGACGTAACGTCCCGGCGCGAGGTCGGCCTCCTCATCATCCGGCCCCGCCTCGGGACCAATAACAATCTCCGTCGCCGAATAGGTGATCAAGCCACCTTCGGGCATGGCGTCACGGGCATTCACCGTCAGGTTGATCAATGCCGTTTCGAGTTGGATGGGATCAATGAACACATGTGGCAGCGTGTCGACCTCGGTAAATCGCAGCGTGTTCCTTTCTTCGAGCGTCCGTTCGAGCAGCGCCATGACATCGGTGATCGTTTTGCTGACGTCGACGACAACCGGCTGCAGGTTCTGGCGCCGTGAAAACGCGAGCAGCCGCTGCGTCAGGTCGCCACCGCGTGCCGCGGCGCGCAGCATATTGTGCAGAAGCTTCCCGGCCAGCGGATTGTCCGCTACCTGATCGGTCAGCAACTCGGCGTTGCCCAGTATGACAGTTAGAAGATTGTTGAAATCATGTGCGATGCCGCCCGTCAGCTGACCGACCATTTCCATTTTTTGTGACTGCTGAAGCTGGGCTTCTGTCCGGCGCTGCTCTGTGACGTCCTGTGACAGGCAGCCGACGCCGATAATCTCACCCGTATCATCCAATATCGGGAACCGTATGTTGAGGAGCTCGACGGCAGTCCCATCTACCCCGGGGTAGGTCTGGAGGTTTTCTGATACCGTTCCTGTCTCGAGCACAGACCTGTCGATGGCGTCGACTACGGCAGCATCTTCTTTGCCAATAATGTCGAAGATCTTCTTCCCGACGCGATCATCGCCGGTGATATCGTGAACATTCTCGTAGATCGTCCCCGTCGCCAACTGGATACGCAAATCGCGGTCTTTGAGAACAATGCCGCCGGGCAAATTATTGACGATTGCCCGAAAACGTCCCTCGCTTTCAACCAGAGCCTCTTCCGCCTGCTTGTGCTCTGAAACGTCGACGAAACTAATCGCCAGATAACCCCCGCTTGTCTTCGTCGCCCGGCGGCGTATCCACTGGCCGCCTTCATACTCGGCAACAGACAAATCTGCGGCGAGATGGCTGCGATTGGCTATCCAGTCGGACATCGTCTCCTGCCCCGCAGCCACGGCAGCGGGCCGACGCCCTTCGCGGATGAGTTCCTCGCGCATTGTGCCGCGCCGCATCAGGTCTGCCGGCATCTGCATCAGCTCGGCGAAGCGTGCATTCCAGGCAAACAATCCGTCCTCTTGGTCGAAGATCACGAACGCTTCGCTCGTGTTTGAAATTTCAGACCAGGTATCCCGCTCAGCCTGGAATGCCTCGCGCATTTTCTCGTTTCGGAACCGAGCCGAAATCACCTCGCGAATTGCCCGGTTATTGATCCGGACCGTGCCGAGAATCGCCGCCATATAAAGCAGCACCAACACGGCGAGCGCAAAATCAGTCGGCGTCCCGGCCAGCACAAATGCAATAGAGGTCGGCACCAACAAAGCACTGACAAACGCTTGGCCGGCTTCGCAGAACGCGGACAACGTGCTGGTTCCACCTGCCGCCATAGCGGCGATGATGAGAAATACAAATGTTTCGAATGGAGCTTCGAGATACACGTGAGAGGCAATCGCTGCCGCGCCCCACAAGGCGCCGGACCCGAGCTTCCAAACACCAGCCTCAACTGCTGTTGGCAGGCGCCGGTTTTGGAGCATGTTACGATCTGTGAACGGTTGCCATCGCAGCCAACTGGCAATCGTAAGGGTGATTTGCGCCGCCGTCCAAGAGAGCAGGATGTCGACCGGCACCTGTTTCCAAAGAACAACGGTAACAATTATTGCTACCGCAACCGTTACGGCAGAGCCAACACCCTGACGTCGGGCGAACTCGCGCACAAGTTCCCGATGCACAACCTTTTGGTCGGAATCGATATCGATGCCGTTCGTATCATTAACCAGGTTCGTGCCGAGGGACGTTGACGTCATGCTTTCGGAATCCGTTTGAGCGGACATTCGTCTTAGACTTGTTAACGCAACAAGCATCTAGGGTTTATTAATAGCCGGATCGGTAGCGCCATGGGTGACATACCAATGCATGCGATGGCAACCGGCGTGTTTTGGAATGCATGGGACAGCGTGATTGCTCGGGGTAGACCGGGATCAACCGGTCGAGGGTATTCCGAGCTTTCCCAGAACCCATTTTGCTGCGCTCAGCAAGCGGTCGTCGTCGCGATAGCGGCCGACCAGCTGGATTCCAACCGGCATTCCGTTCGGGCCTGTGTGGGTCGGCAGGGAGAGAGCGGGGAGCCGGATTGCCGTCCACAGCCCGGCAAAACGCGGGTTGCCACCATTTTCCAGGCCCTCGGATGCCTCCCCGTCGACGCAGGGCGCGAGCAGCATGTCGAGGCCTTCGAACAGGCCATCGCTCTGCTGCCGGCAATCCTCGGTCAGACGCATCGCCGCGACATAATTCTCATAGGCTGCATCCAGACCGGTTTGCATGACCGTTTGGAACCTGTCGCTGAGGGAATCACGATGATCACGCCATTCGTTGGTCATGTGGCGGCTGCGCTCATAGCAGTTGATGAGAATGCGGACCTCCTCAAGACGGGCAAAGGCATCGGGCAACGTGACGTCGCACATCGTGGCACCGGCCTGTGCCAAGCGGGAGGCGGCATCTTCCAGGGCTGCCTGGGTCTCCGTTTGGGCGGCATCCCACAAGGGCGTGCGGCAGACACCTATTCTCGGGCCGCTCGACGCGGCCTTCAGCGGCACGAACGGCCGATTGATCAACACCGCTGTCAGAAGCTGAATATCGTCGAGGTCGCGCACGTGTAACCCGAGGGTATCGAGGCTTTGCGCCGCCGCCTTGATGCCCGCGATGTTGTATGTGCCGAAGGTGGGATTGTAGCCGATGACACCGCAATAGGCCGACGGCCGCAGGATCGAACTGCCGGTCTGGGTGCCGAAGGCAGCGGGCACCATAAAATCGGCGACGGCCGCCGCCGAGCCGCTCGACGAACCGCCGGGGCTGCGCGCGACATCGTGAGGATTGGTCGTCGGGCCGGGATGGCTACCGGCAAACTCGGTCGTCACCGTCTTGCCGAGAATGACCGCCCCGGCACCACGCACCAGGGACACACAGGCCGCATCGGCCGGCGGGCGGTGGCCAGCATAAATCGGCGAGCCCATCTCCGTCGGCATATCGTGGGTGTCGATGATGTCTTTGATGCCGAGCGGTACCCCGTGGAGCAAACCTTGCCGCGTTTCGTGGTCACACGCATGTGCCTGCTCGAGCACCAACTCAGGATCGACAAAGGCCCAAGCCCGGAGACCGTCCTCGCGCGCCTCGATGCGCGCAAGGCACGCCTCGGTGACGGCGACGGCAGTGGTCTCACCGGCGGCGATCCGCCGGGCGATCTCTGTCACGGAGAGAGAATTGAGGTCTGGACCAGACATGGAGGTTCCGTTCGACGATGCCTGCCAGTATGGCGAGGCCTGAAATAAATTTACAACATCGCCCGAAACGTCAGCTGTACGACCGGCACAAAAAAGGGCCAGCCGATTGGCGAGCCCACAAATAAATCGTTGGTCGGGACGGCAGGATTCGAACCTGCGACCCCCACACCCCCAGTGTGATGCGCTACCAGACTGCGCTACGTCCCGACCGAACGGGCCGGACTATAGAGACTTACGTTTCGCGTTTGAAGCCCGTCTAGCTCGTAGAATCGAGAAGTTTTCGTACCGCCTCAAGATCGCCGAGTATCGACGTCAATTCCTTGCGCTGATCGACAGAGATGCCCGCAGCGACAGTGGCTTGCGACGCAGCGGGTTCAGCGACGGGAGCGGGGCTGGCAGGTGCCGGCGACGCGTCGGCGGCAATCGGCTTGAGGCCACCCTCCCTGAGGAGTTTCTGTACGCCTTTGATCGTGTAACCGTCGTCATACAGAAGCGCGCGGATCGAGCGCAGCAGATCGACATCTTCGGGTCGATAGTAGCGCCGGCCGCCGCCGCGCTTCATCGGACGGACTTGCGTGAATTTGGTTTCCCAGAATCGCAGGACGTGTTGCGGCACATCAAGATGCGCTGCGACCTCGCTGATTGTGCGGAATGCAGCGGCAGACTTGCTGCTGCGACGCGCTGACAGATTTCCGGTGTCGGTCATCCGCGCGGCTAGTATGAGGTATCGGGTTCCCGAATCGCACCGTCAGACGCGAAGCTCGGTGCAGACATCGGCTCCGGGGTTGCACCCGGCTCGTCGTTGATGCGCTTTTTCAGAACATGGCTCGGTCGAAACACCAGAACCCGGCGCGGCAGGATTGGCACTTCCTCACCCGTCTTCGGGTTGCGTCCCATCCGTTGGCCCTTCTGGCGAACCTGGAAACTGCCGAAAGACGACAGCTTGACCATCTCGCCGCGGATCAGCGAGTCCGACATTTCATCCAGAACCGATTCCACGAGGTCGGCGGATTCGTTCCGCGAAAGCCCCACCTCCTGGTAAACGGCCTCCGTCAACTGCGCACGTGTGATCGTGTCATTCACCGCCTGCTCTCCCACCATTCTTGATTTGCACGACGGTACCGCGACAGCATAAATGCGTCAATATCAAAGGATTGTTCTGATTGGTTAATCTAAAAAATTGAATCTCGGCTTTGGCGCGTCACTACCAGCGCACGATTCCGGATCCCCAGGTCAAACCGCCGCCCATGGCCTCCAGAAGCACCAGATTGCCTTCCTGAATGCGCTTGTCCTCGACCGCAACGGACAATGCGAGAGGAATGGACGCCGCGGAGGTGTTGGCGTGCTGACCGATCGTCACCACAACGCGTTCGCCAGTGATACCGAGCTTGCGCGCAGTGCCATCGATAATCCGCCGATTGGCCTGATGGGGCACAAACCAGTCAATTTCGTCTGCATGGAGGCCTGTCGCCTCCAACGCCTCGATGGTCACTTCCGACATTTTCGTGACCGCGTGCTTGAACACCTCGCGGCCTTCCATACGCAGATGCCCGACCTGCCCCGTGGACGATGGTCCACCATCCACATACAGCAAATCATGCAACCGCCCGTCGGAATGCAAATGGGTTGAAAGGACGCCGCGGTCCGCACTCGTCCCATCTCCCTCCCCGGCCTTCAGGACCACGGCACCCGCACCATCTCCGAAGAGCACGCAGGTCGAGCGATCTTCCCAATCGAGAATTTTCGAGAATGTTTCGGCGCCGATGACCAGGGCGGTGTCGACCTGCCCGACCTTGATGAAATTATCGGCTGTCGCCAGGGCGAACACAAAGCCGGAGCACACCGCCTGAACGTCAAAGCCCATTGAACCATTGGCGCAACCGAGCTTCGACTGGACCACTGTCGCGGTGGCCGGAAACGTCTCGTCGGGTGTGGACGTCGCAACGACAATGATCCCGATATCGTCGGGTTTCATGCCCGCGGCCGCAAGCGCGCGCTGCGCCGCGTCGGTGGCGAGATCCGATGTCATCTCGCCGTCGGCAACAATATGACGTTGCTGGATACCACTGCGTTCCTGGATCCACTCGTCCGACGTATCGATACGCGCGGCGAGTTCGGTATTGGTCACAATCCGTTCCGGCAAATAAGAACCGATGCCGGCCACGATCGAGCGCCGCACCATCACAATGCCGCCGTCGCCTGCGGGCGCAGGGCGTCGAGTTCGAGCCGCTCCACAGTCGTCTTCAAAGAGGCGTTGCCGCCATACTTCACCATATCGATCGCTACTCCGATGGCGGTTGCAAACCCAACGGCATCCGTACCGCCATGACTTTTGACGCAGACACCGTTGAGGCCCAGGAACATGGCCCCGTTATACCGGCGGGGATCGCTGCGGTTACGCAGCTTGTCGAATGAACGCTTGGCAAAGATGTAACCGATCTTGGCCCAGAACGAATTGCGAAAGGTTTCGCGCACGAAGGCATTGATGAGCTTGGCTGTACCTTCGGCGGTTTTAAGGGCGACGTTTCCGGTGAACCCGTCCGTCACCACAACATCGACCGCACCGGCCGGGATATCGTCTCCCTCGACGAAGCCGACGAACTCGCCAGGAAGATCAAGTTCGCGCAGCAGTTGCGCGGCTTCCTTGAGGGCGTCGTTGCCCTTGGTTTCCTCTGCGCCGACATTCAGCAAGCCAACAGTCGGGTTCTCGATGCCGAGAATGGTGCGGGCAAACACTTCACCCATGATTGCGAACTCGACCAGGTTCCGTTCGCTGCAACGGATGTTCGCCCCCAGATCAAGCATCACGGTCTCGCCGCGCAGAGTCGGGAAAAATGATGCAATCGCCGGGCGGTCGATCCCCTGGAGACGTCGAAGCACGAGCATCGCCATGGCCAGCAGCGCACCGGTGTTTCCAGCAGACACAACGCCGTCGGCTTGCCCCTCCTTGACCGCTTCGATCGCACGCCACATGGATGTCTCCTGGCCGCTGCGCACGACCTGCGACGGTTTGGCATCCGCGGCGACCCCCTCGGGGGCATGACGAATTTCGACGAAGTCAGACAGCCCGCGCTGCTTGGCGACGCGCGCGGTGAGATCGGCCTCATCCCCGAACAGCACAAAGCGTGCGTCGGGATGCCGGCGTCGGGCAATATTTGCGCCCGCAACAACAATGTGCGGCGCGTCGTCGCCGCCCATGGCGTCCAGGGCGATGGTGATGAGTTCGCTCAACGGGTCCGCTCTCCTGCCGGACGCGGAGTCCGGACTTGGCCTCTAGATCTTCTCCTTGACCTCGATGACCTGGCGGCCCTTGTAGTAGCCGGTTTTCATGTCGACATGATGGGGGCGATGAAACTCACCCGTCGTCTCGTCCTCGACATAAGCCTGCTGCTTCAATGAGTCGTGAGAACGACGCATGTTGCGTCGGGATTTCGAAACTTTCTTCTTGGGTACAGCCATCTGATTCCCTTTCGCGGGAAGTATGAAATTTCTGAGCATGCCGGGAGGCGGCTGCTAATTATCCAAAAATGCACCGCTGAGCAAGCGAATCGCAAGTTTTCTGACGGAAAACATTGGTGAATACGAACTATTTTTCCCCGCCATCGCGCAACACGGCCAGTGCCGCGAAGGGTCCGGTGGGTTTTCCGGCCTCGTCATCGACCTCTTCAAACTCTGCTTCCGGCGCACGCGGATAAGGATCGAGCGCCAGGGACAGGTTCTGCACGATCACGTCTCCGACCTCAATTTCATCCTCCACGATGGGCTCGACAGGATCTTCGTCTTCGCCCTCCTCCTCCTCAACACGCGCGGAAAACCGCTGATAAAGAGGCGCATCGACATGTTGTGCAACCGGTTCCAGTGTGATGACACAGGCTTGGACAATGTCCGCCACGATCCGGCCGACCAAGGTCACGTCACCCGTGAGATCGCGGAACAACTCCAGCTGCGCCGACAAATTTTCGATCGAAAGGATGTCGAGGCGTTCGGCGATCGCGGCGCATTCAACCACGTCCACATGGATTTTCTCGACCTGGCGTTCAGCGGGTGACAATTCAGCGATCGACAGAGATCGCAACAGTTCGGGCACGGCTGTCTCGGTCATGCTGCACCTTCCTTCGGCGCCATACCGGAACCGCGCTCTGGGTCGGGAAACACCGGCCGCGCGTCCCACAACGCATCGGGTTCGCACGCATCGACCTCATCCCGAGCATGGCGCACATAAACGATCATTGCCGCCACCTCGGCGTCTGAGGGTTCGGTGCTTGCGTAGAGATTTCGGCGCAGGGCGGCGGCCATCTCATCATCGCCGGCCGCCAGACCCTGCTCATAAGCGGATATTCGTCCGTGCAGATTACGTGCGAGTTTCTTCATTCGCTTGCCAATTCCCATATCGCCCAACCCCACTTCGCGCAATGCGACGTCGAAATCATCGAAAATCATATCGTGCAGCGTCTGTGCGATGCGGGGCCCCTGCCCGCCAACCCGTTTCAGGCGGCGCAGCAACACATATGCATGCAGGCAGACCATCTCGTATCGACCCAGCATGGTGTCGGGAACACCATAGCTCACATAGAAAGCCGGGCGGCGTGCCTGGTCGATCACGACCTCCAACAATCGCGCGGCCAGTTCCCGTCGCTGTTTGCGTTCTCGAATCCAGTTCATCATGTCAGTTTGCGCATCGAATTTTGCTATTCACCGGATCGGTTGACAGGGCGAAACGGCGAGTGCCATCGTCCTGCCCGATCTGATCCACCACAACGCAAACTGCGGAACTGTCTGCCCGATGAAATTGTTTGTCCGACACGGTCGTATCCTTGTCTTGCTTGCGGCGCTGAGCGCCTGTGCACCCATTGTCAATGTGCGCGGACAGGAGCCAGACCCCGACGCGCTTGCCGCGATCGAGCCTGGCGAGACCAGCCGCCGTGACGTCCAACAAGCGTTGGGAAGCCCGTCAACCGAAGGCGTCTTTCGCCCCAACGTCTGGTACTACATGTCCGAGCGGACGGAAACCGTCGCGTTTTTCGAACCCGAACTAATTGAACGCAAAATTATCGCCATCGTCTTTGACGACAGCGAAGTTGTGGAAGATGTGTTCACTTACACTGAGAATGACCGCCGGGAAGTCGAGCTGGTCAGCCGGGTGACGCCGACAGCGGGGAACGAGCTGTCGTTGATCCAGCAACTGTTTGGCAACATCGGCCGCTTCGCTGGCTCCGGCGGCCAGTAAACGTCACAAACCGACGTCCGACAAAAAACTCCGGCCCACGAAGAACCCCAGCCCAAAAGAAAACCCCCGGGACATAGGTCCCGGGGGTCCTCCATAAACGATGTTTGCGCCTAGAGGTTTGCCAACACGGCAAGCACCAGGAGCGCCACGATGTTCGTGATCTTGATCATCGGGTTCACGGCCGGACCAGCCGTATCCTTGTAGGGATCGCCAACGGTGTCGCCGGTCACCGCCGCGTGATGCGCGTCGGATCCCTTGCCACCATGGTTGCCGTCCTCGATGTACTTCTTGGCGTTGTCCCATGCGCCCCCACCGGCGGTCATGGAAATCGCAACGAACAGTCCGGTCACGATCACGCCCAGGAGCATTGCACCCAGTGACGAGAAGGCGGCCGACTTACCCGCGATCAACAGAATGACCAAGAACAGGACGATCGGCGACAGGACCGGGAGCATCGAGGGGATGATCATCTCCTTGATCGCCGCACGCGTCAGCATGTCGACGCATTTGCCATATTCCGGCTTGCCCGTGCCTTCCATGATGCCCGGGATTTCCTTGAACTGGCGCCGGACTTCAACCACGACGGAACCCGCCGCGCGACCAACCGCCGTCATGCCCATGGCACCGAACAGGAACGGCAGCATGCCGCCCACGAACAGGCCAACGACCACGTAAGGATTGGTCAGCGAGAAGTCGAGGATGACACCCGCGAAATACGGATGCTCGGCCGACGTGGAGATGAAGAACTCCAGATCCGAGGTGTAAGCCGCGAACAGCACCAGAGCGCCAAGACCGGCAGAGCCGATCGCATAGCCCTTGGTCACCGCCTTGGTGGTGTTACCGACCGCGTCGAGCGCATCCGTCGTCTTGCGGACATTCTCGTCAAGATCGGCCATCTCGGCGATGCCGCCTGCATTGTCCGTCACCGGACCGTAGGCGTCGAGTGCGACAACCATGCCGGCCAGCGCCAGCATCGCGGTCACCGCGATGGCAATGCCCAGGAGGCCCGCCAGCGAGAACGAAACGATGATCGCGCCGCAAATGATGAGCGCCGGGATCGCCGTGGCCTCCATCGAGATCGCGAGACCCTGGATCACGTTGGTGCCGTGACCCGTGGTCGATGCCTGGGCGATCGAACGCACGGGGCGATACTCGGTGCTCGTGTAGTACTCGGTCACCCAGATCAGCAGACCGGTCACAACCAGACCGACCACCGCGCTCAGGAAGATATCCATACCCGAGAACGACGCTTTGGCAACCGATACCTGGGCATCGAAGCCGATCACCCACTCGGTGACAATCGCCACGCCAATGAGCGAGAGAACCGCAGACGCCACGAAGCCCTTGTAGAGCGCGCCCATGATGTTCTGGCTCTTGCCGAGGCGCGTGAAGAACGTGCCGATAATCGACGCGATGATGCAGACGCCGCCAATAGCGAGCGGGTAGACCATCATCGAGTTCAGCAGCGGATCGCCAGCCAGGAAGATCGAGATCAGCACCATGGTCGCCACGATCGAGACCGCATAGGTCTCGAACAGATCGGCGGCCATGCCGGCGCAGTCACCGACATTGTCGCCGACATTGTCGGCGATCACTGCCGGGTTGCGGGGGTCATCCTCGGGGATACCCGCCTCAACCTTACCGACGAGGTCGGCACCGACATCTGCACCCTTGGTGAAGATGCCGCCACCGAGGCGCGCGAAGATCGAAATCAGCGAGGCACCGAAGCCGAGCGCGACCAGCGCATCGATCAAATCACGACCGCCTGCAAGGCCCTGCTGCTCCAGCCACACCATGAAGCCGAAATAGCCGGCAACGGCCAACAGGGCGAGCCCCGCGACCAGCATGCCGGTCACCGCACCCGAACGGAACGCCACGGAAAGGCCTTCGGCCAGGCTGCTGCGTGCCGCCTCGGTCGTGCGTACATTCGCGCGCACCGAGATGTTCATGCCGATATAGCCGGTTGCTCCCGAAAGGACCGCGCCGATGACAAAACCGAGCGCAACGGTCCAACCCAGAAGGAAGAAGAGGATTACCGCAATTACAATGCCGACCATGCCGATGGCACGGTACTGCCGGTTGAGATAGGCCGCCGCACCTTCCTGGATGGCGGCTGAAATCTCCTGCATCCGTTCGGTACCCGCGCTGTGCGCGAGGACAGATCGGGATGCCCAGATGCCGTACAGGACGGCCAAACCGCCGCATGCGATGGCGAACCAGACGATGGGAGCCATTGTGAATATCCTTTGGTTTCTAAGTTGTTAGGCCACGAGGGCGAAGACGGCGAATGCCGCAGTGCGGAGCCGAATCACCCGGGCCCGTAAAAGCGGCGGGAACATGCCAAAAAGGCGGCTGTATGGCAACCGTGACAAAAGACTAAGTCTGGCATTTGCCGCGTAGATTAGGCGGCGACCGCCCTGCGATGCCCGCGCAGCCAGAACACGGCAATGACAACCAGGACCAGAAGCGGCGCGGATGCCAGGTTCACGGCAAAGAAACCGAGGGTCTGATAGACCACGCCGGCGGCCAGCGAGCAAACCGCGACGGTGCCGAACACGAACAGATCGTTGATGCCCTGCACCTTCGCTTTTTCCGCCGGCGTATAGGTACTGAGCAGAAGGGTCGTGCCGGCGGTGAACATGAAGTTCCAGCCAAGCCCGACCAGCGCCATGCCGACGCGCAGGTGAACCAGCGAATCGCCGCTGAAATTCACCGCCAAACAAACCACCGAAATGACAGCACCCGCGAGGATGATGTTCAGATCGCCGTATTTCTTGATCAACCAGCCGGTGAAGAAGCCCGGCGCGAACATGCCCAGCACATGCCACATGATGACATTGTTGATGTCGAGCTGGCCAAACGGATGGGTCGGGTGGAGATGCATGAAGATCGGCGTCGACAGCATCACGAAGTTCATGACGCCGTAGCCGATCATCGCGCTCATCACGGCCACGATAAAAGCCGGCTGGGAGGCAATCTCGCGCATGGAGCGCGTGGGACCGCTGCGTTCCTGTTCGCTCGGCGGCGGAATGTCGGTGACGAACAGCAGTACGATCATGAGCGCCTGCAGGACCAGAATAATGGCAAACACGCCGCCATAGAGGATCGGCTGAATAATGTCGTAACCGACGGAGGACAGGGTGGGCCCGACCAGTCCGGCGAAGACGCCGCCGGCAAGCACCAGGCTGACAGCGCGGGATTTGAAGTGTTCATCCGCGGCATCAACGGCAGCGAATCTGAACTGCTGGTTCGCCCCGGCAGAACTGCCGAACAGGGCCGAACCCAGGCAAAACAGCACAAAACTTTGATTCAGGAGCGCATAGATCATCAACGCCGCGCCCGTCGATCCGAGGATAAGGAATGCAATGAAACCGTTGGCCCGCCCGATCTTCTTCATCAACAACGCGGCCGGCACCGTCGACATGGTCATGGCGATGAACTGGAAGGTGATCGGCACCGTTGCCCAGCCCGGATTCGGCGCAATGGTCGCACCGATGATGGAAGAGACGGAGAAGATGAGAATCATCTGTGTCTGGCCGAAGGCCTGACACATCGAAAGAATCGCAACGTTACGGGAACTACGTTTGAGCTTCATGGGGCGAACATCCGGCATGACCTGATAAAACACAAGTCATTGCTGTGAATAGCAGCCCTGCGTCAGCCGTCCTTCTGTTCGATGTCTTTGCGCAGCACATTTTCGACAAACAGATCGACCACGACATCGGCTCCCAGCTCACGGATCGCGGTACTCCGCATCCGCCGTTTCACGGAATCCAGCGGAATATCGATGCCCTTGCGGCGTTCGACCAAACTGTAGAGATCGCGCAACATGGCGTCGCGCAACCGAGATTTCGCCGCAGACACCAAGGATCGCTGTTCTGCCGTGGCCAGCTCGAGCGTCAAGGCGGCGGTATACAGGCCGGCCACCGCGTCATTTTCGAACAGGGTCACGGTGATTGTGTCGAGACGCATATAGTAATGCTCGCCAACCACCAGCTTTTCATCCTTCGGCTTGACCTCCTCCTCCGTCTCCGGCGACTTCCCACCCAGGAGAAAGAACGCACCGGCGCCGCCACCGAGCAGGAGAATCACCACAAGAATGAGAATCTTTTTCATAGATCAGCCCGGCAAGACGCGAATATCGCGCACGAGGACATCGTTGACGACGCCGAGCCCCAGCAACCGGATGTTTTCTGCCCGGATTCTATTCTTCAGATAGACCGTCTCGATCGATCCGTCTTCGATTCCCGGAAAGGGCCGTGACGTCAGAGCGCGGACATAGGATTCGCGAAGCCGCGGCAGCAGAGACCGCACAAGCTTGTCTTCGTAGCGCGCCCGGCCGACCTCAAGCGACAGCATCACCACAATCTTGTGGCGCGCGCCCTTTTCCGTCCTGAACGGGATGAATAGAGGGGCGAGGTCGATATAGGTCAGATCTTCAGGCGCGACGACCTCGGGTTCGGGTACCGGCACCTCGGCGACATTCGAGGGTTCTTTGGTCACCAGCAGCTTATACGCGGCCCCCCCGCCGCCGATCAAAACGGCGAGCAGCATGAATACGATTAGCTTCTTTTTGCTTTTCTTGGGGTTTTCGGACGCGTCATCGCCGCCGCCCGCGCGCATGGCACGGATCGCAGCCTCATTTTCAGCGCGTGCCGCCTTCGCCGAAGTGTCGGTATCCGCCAATGCCCACCTCGACCTTATTGCCCGTCTCGTCACGCACGATGACCTCCGGCTTGCCGTCGGTCACTGGGATCATGCGTCCGATCCGTGTGATTGAAACACCGGTCGTCGGTGCCAACGAGACTATCGTCTCGCGCAGCGATACCGGGGCCGTGAAAACGATTTCGTAGTCGTCACCGCCGGTGAGCAGGTTAGTGCACAATGGTTGATTGTCCGTTACCAGGCGCCGGGCCGCATCCGACAAGGGAACGGATGAAAGATCGATTTCCGCCGAGACGTTCGATGCGCTGCAGATATGGCCGAGGTCTGCCACAAGGCCGTCGGAGATGTCCGCCGACGCGGCAGCCGTGCCGACCAAAGCCGGGCCCAGCGTCACGCGTGGCTCGGGCCGCTGAAAACGACCCTCCAGAAAGGCGCGGTCATCGGCGCGCTCAACCGACATTGTGCCCATGATCGCGGCCAGTCCAAGCATCGCATCGCCGATCGTCCCGGTGATGTAGACGTCATCTCCGACGCTCGCCGATGACCTTTTAATCATATTATTTTCAGATACTTGTCCGATTATATTAATGCTCAACGACAGCGGACCCGACGTCCTGGTCGTGTCGCCTCCGAGCAAGGAAACGCCATACGTCGCCTGATCTTCAGCAAGACCGGACGCAAACGCCGCAACCCAATCTTCGTCGATCGTATCCGGCAGTTGCAGCGCCACCGTGTAGCAGCGTGCGCGTGCGCCTTTGGCAGCGATATCCGACAGATTTACGCGCAATGCGCGGCGCGCCACATCGGCGGGTGCGGTCGAAACTGGGAAATGAACACCCGCGACAATGGCATCCGCCGAGACAACGAGCTCCGTTCCCGGATCGGGGCGTAACCAGGCTGCATCGTCCCGCAGCCCAAGTGCGCCCGCCTCGCCGTCACTGAGCGGCGCGAAATAACGTCGGATCAGATCGAATTCGTCAATCCCGCGCGCCATGATCGGTTCCGTCCTCGACCGCATCTTCCTCGGCCGCGGTGCCGACGACATTACCGGCCGACGCTTCGTCGTCAGCTTCATCTGCGGCTTTGTCCGCGACCGCTGCCGGCTTGTGCCGCGTGGTCTCTTCGTTGCGAACAACGCGTGCCAGCCGATCGAGCACGGCATTCACCAGACCGGGCTCCTTGCCCTCAAAGAAGGCATCGGTCAGTCGGACATATTCGCTGATCGCGACCCGCGCCGGAATATCATCGCGTGATCGAAGCTCGTAAGCCCCCGCACCCAGAATTGCACGCAACAGCGGCTCCAGACGCTCCATCGTATTGGCCCCGTCGAGGCAACCGTCGAGCGCCGCATTCAAATCTGCGCGGCCCCGTGCCACCCCGTTCACCAAATCGGCAAACAACGCCTTGTCCGCGTCGCGTGGCCCCGCCAAATCCTCATCGCTGTCCGCAGAGGCCGGCGCCTCGGTGCGGTGTTCAATGAATTCCATGATCGTGGATTCGGCCGTGCCGCCGCGTATATCCATCTGGTAGAGCGCCTGCACCGCCAGGAGCCGTGCCGCGCCGCGCGCAGAGGCGCCCGATGATTTGCGTGCTGCCGTGGCGGTCGTTTCGCTATCCCCGGTCATCAGCGGGGAAACATTCGGAAGGAGCTCTTGAACGCGACCATCTGCAAACAGGCGTTTGCCGCATCGGCGCCCTTGTTCCCCTGATCAACAGCCGCGCGGGCCATCGCCTGATCTTTGTTCTCCGTGGTCAAGACCCCGAACCCCAGCGCCAGACAATGCTTGATCGCCAGATCTTGCAATCCACGCGCAGTTTCCTGGCACACATAATCATAATGGGTTGTCTCTCCGCGAATAACGCAACCAAGCGCCACATAACCATCGAAACGCCGGCGTCCGCCCGAAAACTCAGGCGACCGCATGGCCGTCGCAATCGCAGCCGGAATCTCGAAAGCACCAGGGATATCAAAGACCTCGTGGGAGGCCCCGGCTTCTTCGAGCACGGCGAGTGCGCCTGCCAGCAGCTGGTCGGCGATCTCCTCATAGTATTTCGAGACCGCAATCATGATATGGGGTTTGTCGGACATCGCCTTTTTCCTCAATCACCGGATACGGTTTCGCTCACCGGCACCGAACGAGTCTCGATCAACCTGAGACCGAAGCCTTCGAGGCCCACGATCGAGCGCTGTGAATTCGACAACAGAATGATATCACGGACCCCCAGATCGACGAGGATCTGGGCGCCGACACCATAATTTCGCAGTTCATTGACCGGCGTGCTCGGCGCACTGCTGAATTGGCGAATACGGTCGGACAAGGATGTCGGCGATGTGTCGCGGATCAGAACGATCACCCCGGCACCCGCCTCCCCGATGAGTTCCATCGACCGCTGGAGGATTCCCGAGTCAGGTGCCTCGAGACTGCCCATCGCATCAGCGCCAATGGAAAAAGAGTGCATGCGCACGAGGACCGGCTTCTCGGGATCAATCTCGCCCTTCACGATCGCCAGATGCTCGGCATATTCCACCGTGTTGCGATAGACGTGCCATTTGAAATGGCCGCCGAAGCGCGAGTGGAAGTCATGCTCCATCAGCTGCTCAACGATCCGGTCGTTGCGCCGGCGATAGGCAATCAGGTCTGCGATCGCGCCAATCTTGAGGCCGTGGAATTGGGCAAAGCCGATCAGATCGGGCAACCGCGACATCGTGCCGTCGTCATTCATGATCTCGCAGATCACCGCCGAGGGGTTGAGCCCGGCAAGTCGCGCGATATCAACGCCGGCTTCGGTATGTCCGGCACGCACCAGCACACCGCCGTCACGGGCCGCCAGCGGAAACACGTGTCCGGGCGTCACGATATCCGCCTCGGTCGATCGCGGGTCGATCGCCACCGTGATCGTTCGCGCCCGGTCGGGTGCGGAGATTCCCGTGGTCACACCCTCCGCTGCCTCGATGGAGACGGTAAAGTTCGTCGCCAGGCGCTGGCCATGTGTCTGGGGCATCATCGGCAAGCCGAGCTGCTGGGTTCGCTCACGAGTCAGGGACAGGCAAATCAGGCCCCGTCCGTGGGTCGCCATGAAATTGATTGCGTCCGGCGTCGCCATTTGAGCCGGGATAACGAGGTCGCCCTCATTCTCGCGGTCCTCATCATCAATGAGAATGAACATCTTGCCGTTGCGGGCATCCTCGATGATGTCCTCGATCGGCGACAAAATTTGTTCATCGCCCACGGCGCGCTCTACATCCTGCTTGGAGACGCTGCGCATGCCTTCGGTTTTATCTGTCACGTTCAATCCCGTTCCAAAAGACGCGCGACATAGCGCGCGATAACGTCCGCTTCAATATTCACAATGGTCCCGACGGTGATATCGGCCAGGGACGTGTTGTCCCATGTATGGGGGATAATGTTCACCCCGAACACCGCATCGTCCACTTCATTCACAGTCAGTGAGACACCATCGACCGTGATCGAACCCTTTGACGCAACATAATGCTTCAACGCGTCGGGCACTTTGATGCTGATCCGGTGATTGTCACCCTCACGTTCCATTCCAACCACCTGGCCAACGCCATCGACATGGCCAAGCACCAAATGTCCACCCAGCTCGTCGGCGGCCCGCAAGGCGCGCTCAAGGTTGATCCGCGTCCCAACGCTCCAGCTGCCACTTGTCGTCTTGTCGAGAGTTTCACCCGAGACATCTGCTGAGAAACTCGATGCCGTCTTTTCAACCACAGTCAGGCAAGCACCGCTGCACGCGATCGACGCGCCGATATCGATTCCCGACGTGTCGTAAGCGGTCTCGATGGTCAGCCGACGACCCACGTCTTGGGTTTGGATCTCGGCGATCCGTCCCACATCTGTGACAATTCCTGTGAACATCGCGCTTGGTTACGGCACGCAGGCGAAAATTTCCAGCGTATCGTCACCGACCGGTGTGAGAGATATGGATTTGAAGGTCGGCATTTCGGACACATCGCCCACGCCAAGGTCGCCAAACGGCGGCAATCCATCGCCTCCGATCAGGGATGGCGCGCGGAACCAGAGGAGGCGATCCACGAGGCCCCCACGCAGCAACCCGGTGGACAGGCGCGCACCCCCTTCGACCATCAGGCGCGTGATACCCATCGCGCCAAGCGCCCGGAGGGCGGCAGCCGGCTCTGGCTGGCCATCGACGACCTCCTCGATGGGCACGACCATGACGCCCGCCCCTTCCAGGGCGTTGCGGCGTTCCTTGTCGATCTTGGCCGCCGACAACACCCAGGTTTGCACCTCGCCCGACGTCCGCACGAGCTCGGAATCCAGTGACATCCGGAGCTGGGAATCGAACACCACGCGTACGGGCGACCGCCCTTCCATACCGGGCAATCTGCAGGTCAGGCTCGGGTCATCGGCCACTGCGGTTCCGATGCCCACGGCGATGGCGTCGTGCTGCGCACGCAGCAGATGCGCGTGGCGCCGTGCCGCAGCCCCGGTGATCCACTGGGACGCCCCGGTACGGGTCGCGATCCGCCCATCTGACGTCGTCGCTGTTTTCAACGCGACCATTGGTCGGCCCTCTCCAACGCGGGTCAGGAAGCCGACGTTGATATCCTCGGCCTCCGCGCGGCAGACATCGGTATCGACCGCGATGCCCGCATCACGCAGCCGCGCGATGCCTCGACCCGCAACGCGCACATCAGGATCACCACACGCAACAACCACCCGGGCCACCCGCGCGCTGATCAATGCGTCCGCGCATGGCGGCGTGCGCCCCAAATGGCTGCAGGGCTCCAGCGTCACATAGGCCGTCGCCCCGACGAGCGCCGCAGCACCGAAGCGCACCCGCGCCTGGTCGAGTGCGACCGTCTCCGAATGCGGGCGGCCGCCCGGCTGGGTCCAGCCGCGCCCCAACACGCGTGGCTCTGGGTCGCCTGACACGATGACGCAGCCGACCGCCGGGTTGGGCCAGGCGTTGCCCAACGCACGCCGCGCGAGCCGCAGCGCTGTTGTCATGAAATCCTGATCGGTGTGCATGAGGATAGGGTTGAGCGAAAGCCGCCCGCGATCAATCGTTTTCGATCGGTTCGCCGTCGGCCGTCAAATGCTCGTTCCCGATAAAATCCTCGAAATCGCGAACTTCGCGGAAGTTTTTGTAGACCGAGGCGAAGCGCACATAGGCGATGGAATCGAGATTTGCCAACGCATCCATCACCGCTTCGCCGATGGCATCGGAGGGAATATCCGTCTCACCCGAAGATTCGAGCCGCCGAACAATGCCACTGATGACGCGTTCCACGCGATCGGCATCCACCGGGCGCTTGCGCAGCGATATGCGCATTGAACTTTCCAGCTTGTCCCGATCAAAGGGGACCCGCTGACCGTTCTTCTTGACCACGGTCAGGTCACGCAGATGGACCCGCTCGAATGTGGTCCAGCGCGCGCCGCAATCGGGGCATGCCCGGCGGCGACGGATCGCGGTGTTGTCCTCGGTCGGACGCGAATCCTTCACATGCGTGTCGGAGTGTGCACAGAACGGGCAGCGCATTACGTTTCCTCTCGCGTCTCTATTCTTGTTGATTCAATCAGCCGGCCGGGTAAATCGGGAACCGGCCGCATAGTTCTTCTACGCGTCGGCGCACTGATTCCTCGACCTGCGCATCACCGTCCGGATTCCCACTCAAACTGTCGAGCACCTCGACAATCAGTTCGCCGACCTGGCGAAATTCTGCCGGACCAAAACCGCGCGTGGTGCCCGCAGGCGTGCCGAGCCGAATGCCCGACGTGACCATCGGCTTCTCCGGGTCGAACGGGATGCCATTCTTGTTACAGGTCAGGCTGGCCCGCTCGAGCGCGACCTCGGTGATATTCCCGGTCAGCGATTTCGGCCGCAGGTCCACCAGCATCAGATGCGTATCGGTGCCGCCCGAGACGATATCAACGCCGCCTTCGACCAACGTCGCCGCCAGTGTGTGGGCGTTCTCGACAACCCGTTGCGCGTAGGTCTTGAACGAAGGCTGCAACGCCTCGCCAAACGCCACCGCCTTGGCGGCGATCACATGCATCAACGGCCCGCCCTGCAAGCCCGGGAAAACAGCGGAATTGATCTTCTTACCGAGATCCGCATCGTCCGCCAGGATCATGCCGCCGCGCGGACCGCGAAGCGTCTTATGGGTCGTGGTCGTGACGATGTGCGCGTGCGGGAACGGGCTTGGATGTGCGCCACCGGCAACCAGCCCGGCAAAATGCGCCATGTCCACCATCAGGTAAGCCCCGACCGCATCGGCGATCTCGCGGAATTTCGCGAAGTCGATCACCCGCGGATAGGCCGAACCGCCGGCAACGATCAGGGCCGGCTTGTGTTCACGGGCCAGCGCCTCGACCTCTTCCATGTCGATGCGCGCGTCGTCGCGGCGCACGCCATACTGGACGGCGTTAAACCATTTGCCTGAGAGATTGGGTGCCGCGCCGTGGGTCAGATGGCCGCCGGCCGCCAACGACATGCCCAGCACGGTGTCACCGGGCTTGCACAAGGCCAGAAAAACCGCCTGGTTCGCCTGGGCTCCCGAATGGGGCTGCACATTCGCGAACGCACAACCAAACAGCCGCGTCGCCCGTTCGATCGCCAACTCTTCGGCAATATCGACGAATTCACAGCCGCCGTAGTAGCGGCGTCCGGGATAACCCTCGGCGTATTTGTTGGTCAGCACCGAGCCCATCGCCTCGATGACGGCACGCGAGACAATATTCTCCGATGCAATCAGCTCGACCTGGGATTGTTGACGTCCCAGTTCCCGCTGCATCGCGTCGAAAATGTCCGGATCGGCCTCGGCCAGCCCGCGATCGAAAAATCCGTCGGTCACATTGCCCGCATCCGGGGGTTCGCTCGTCATCGACATACTCGTTCCTCTGTCGCTCGTTCAATCTGTTTGTCCGGCGCGGCCCGTTGCAGACCAGGGCGCCTGATTAATCCTGCTAGCCCAGCTTCCCCACCCGACGATCATGTCGTTCGCCCCCGGGATATTCCCCATCCAGGAATGCACGCAGACAATCATGGGCCACCTCGTGTCCAAGCACGCGGGCGCCCAACGCCAGGACGTTCGCATCATTATGTTCGCGCGCCAGGCGCGCCGTTGTGGCGTCATGGCAAAGCGCCGCGCGTACACCGGCAATGCGGTTGGCCGCGATCGAAATGCCGATGCCCGTGCCGCAAATGATGACGCCCCGGTCCGCTTCGCCCGCCGCGACCGCTTCGCCGACCGCTTTCCCGAAATCGGGATAGTCGACGGAGGCATCACTGTCGGTGCCAAGATCAAGGACGGTCACGCCGCGTTCCAGAAGCTCTGTCTTGAGATCTTCCTTCAGGGCGTATCCCGCGTGGTCTGCCGCGATTGCGATCGTGCCTTCGCTCATGCATCAAGTCCGTTTAAACGTCGCTGAAGTCGGGATATCAGATCGCGCTCGAATTACCACATCTCGTCATTCGCCGCCAGCGATACACAAGCTGTCGCGGTGAAATGGTGTGGACAATGAGATAATTTATTTTCCCGCATTGCAACATTTCGTTGCTTGCGCAGGCGAAGTTACTGACGCAGTAAGCGGATCTACTTTAGCAAACTCAAAGTCGGAGGTTAGACCAGTTCCATCTGTTCATTTCGCTATTGCCGAAAAGTACTGACGATTATTCGAATGGCGTATTGACTGGCTCCGAACTGCATGCGATCACGATTGCCAACTGCGCAACGAAGCAAGCGCGGGACCCGGGGGGAACATGACCGATAACGATCCTGAAAACTTGTCTCGCGACGAACTTCTGCGGATGACCACGCAAGTCGTGTCGGCATATGTCGGCAACAACCCAATTCAGGAAACCCAGATTTCAGACGTGATCCAATCGGTCTACGGCAGCCTCGAAGGTCTCGGCAGCAACGCAGCGAGCGTCCAGACAAAGCAAAAACCCGCCGTTCCCGTGAAACGTTCGATCACCCCTGACCACATTATTTGTCTGGAAGACGGCAAGAAGCTGAAGATGCTCAAACGCTATCTTCGCACCGCCTACAATCTGACGCCGGAAGAGTATCGGGCCAAATGGGGCCTGGCCGCAGACTACCCGATGGTGGCACCGAATTACGCCAAACAACGTTCGGCATTCGCCAAGCAGATCGGCCTCGGCAAGCGCGCGCGCTAACCGCGCGGCGCATCAGAAACGTTGATCAGGCGAACACGCCTCCACGATCCAGCTGCGGCGGCTGACGTTTGTCCAACATATAGCGAAGCTTCGACATCGCGGTGCGACGCAAAGCCTCTTCGCCTGCGTTAACCGGCCCGACAATCGAGACTTCGAGCCCGGAATCAGGATCGATCGCACAGACCTTCACGGCGTTTCCCATGGCGGAAAATTCAAAGATCACGTTGCCTAGCCCCATGTTGGGAGCATTCGTTCGAGAATTTCCGGCCATTTCACTTGGTCTCCGCGCTCATGGTCAGTGCCTGGGTACCGGCGTATAATTCGTTCCTGCACAATTATCGTGGGAGCGATGAACCATGAAACCCGGCAAACAAAAATTTATCGTTAAACACACGCATGACGCCGAGTGGAAAAAGGGGCTGCGGGAGGACTTCGAGTACAGCGATCTGGGCATCCGTGACGCGACAAAGGGCCAATTCAGCGCCCATGTCATCCGCATTGCCGATCCATCGGCCGACCACCACACGGGCAAGCATGCCCATATGACAGACTTCCAAATGATTTATGTATTGCAGGGCGAAGCCCGCTTCTGGTTCGAGGGCGAAGGCGACGTAAACGTCGCGAAGGGCGATTGCTTTTTTCAACCCGACGGCATCATGCACGACGCGCTGTGGATGTCGGACGACTGCGAACTGCTGGAAATCACATCGCCGGCCGATTTCAAAACCGTCAGCGACTAAAGCGGTGCGCCTCACATTCTGAGACACCAAATCGATCACGTGAATATTGCGGTGCATCGCTGACTATGTTGCAGCCGCACAATTTGGAGTTGAGGTCATGAGTCTTACGTCAGACAACGCAAAACAGACACGCACCGGCGGCGACAAGCCACGTTTCCAGTGGGACGATGCGCTGCTGCTGGACGATGCGCTCGGCGAAGACGAGCGGATGGTGCGCGATATGGCGCGGGCCTATAGCCAGGAAAAACTGCTGCCGCGGATCATCGAGGCCAACCGCAACGAGACCTTCGATCGTGAGATCATGAACGAATTCGGCGAGCTCGGCATGCTGGGCTCAACCCTGCCGGAAAAATACGGCTGCGCGGGTGTGAACCATGTCTGCTACGGACTGATCGCGCGCGAGGTCGAGCGGGTCGATTCCGCCTACCGCTCCGCGCTCTCTGTGCAGTCTTCCCTGGTCATGTGGCCGATCTACGCGTTTGGCTCGGAAGAGCAGCGCATGAAATATCTTCCCAAACTGGCGACCGGTGAATGGGTCGGCGCATTCGGACTGACCGAGCCCGACCACGGTTCTGATCCAGGGAGCATGGTCACCCGGGCAAAATCGGTGGATGGCGGCTATTCGCTGTCGGGCGCGAAGATGTGGATTTCCAACGCGCCGATCGCCGATGTGTTCGTGGTCTGGGCGAAGGATGACGAGGGCGTCATTCGCGGCTTCATCCTGGAACGCGGCATGAAGGGGCTGTCCACGCCCAAGATCGAGGGGAAATTCTCCCTGCGCGCGTCGGCCACCGGCGAGGTCGTCATGGACGAGGTCTTCGTGCCGGAAGAGAATAAGTTGCCCAATGCCTGCGGCCTCGGCGGCCCGTTTGGGTGCCTCAACAAGGCGCGTTACGGCATCTCCTGGGGCGCCATGGGTGCTGCCGAAGCCTGTTGGCACGCGGCACGCGACTACACACTCGAGCGCAAGCAGTTCGGGCGCCCGCTGGCGGCGAACCAGCTCATCCAGAAGAAGCTCGCGGACATGCAGACCGAAATCACGTTGGGACTGCACGGAAGCCTGCGCCTGGGCCGCCTGATCGACGAGGACAAGTCGTCCCCGGAGATGATTTCACTGATGAAGCGCAACAATGCCGGCAAGGCGCTGGACATCGCGCGGGTCGCCCGCGACATGCATGGCGGCAACGGCATTTCCGACGAATATCACGTCATCCGGCATGTGATGAATCTGGAATCCGTGAACACCTATGAAGGCACCCACGATATTCACGCGCTGATCCTGGGGCGGGCGCAGACCGGCCTGCAGGCGTTTACCGGGGCCTGACCCGGAGACGGCTCAGACCCGATCAGCAGCTTTCGGTGTCGGCGTCCGGCATGAAATTCACACAGAAGCGCTTGGCATCCTCACAGGTGAGTTCCGCCTGCTTGAGGCCGCACATCACGTTGCCCGTGTCTGTGGTGCCTTCGAGATGGCCGCAGGTCTGACAAATTCCCAGATCCTGTCCGCCACAGCGTGACTGCATATCCGCACACAGCCGGGTCAGGCCGGCGGCCATCGTGTCCACCGTCTCCGGCGGCAGATTGGAGATCGCCTTGTCGAGACAGTTGAGCGGATCTTCGGCCAGCAAATTCGCGCCGAGCTCGGTCAGTTCGATATGGCGCACACGGCGATCATCGGGATCGGGAACGCGGCTGAGATAGCCCTTCTTCTCCAGCGCATTCAGCGTCTGGCTCGCCGTTCCCTTGGTCGTCCCGAGAAAGGAGGCCAACGCGCCGGGGGTCCGCGAGAAGCGATTCGCCTGCCCGATGAACCGCAGACAGTCCCACTGGGCGGGGTTCAAGCCATGACAATACTGCAACCCACGTGACATCCTGCCAAGGCGGTCCAGAAGCCGCGAAAGCTCATCTTTATCAATATTATCAGTGGCTTGCGCGCACATACTAACCTGTTCTTCAAACGAGCTAATCAGACCGATTTCGGCCCGACCTTATATCAATTGGATAATATCGAGTCGATACCACCTTGTAACCGTCACACGCCGTGCGTATATTTACTTCGTATCGAGTCGAAACAATAAGCGCTGGTCATCCTTGCGGGATATAGCCTCCCGCGCCGAGTTGTCAAAGGACTGAAATATTATGGCTGCATTCGCATCACAAGCAATCGAACGCGGAAACCGACGCTACGCCAACGCCGTCATGCAGGCCCCCATTCTCGAACGGGAGCATGAATTCGACCTGGCCCGCCGCTGGCGCGAGGAGCAGGACGAGTCTGCACTCCATGAACTGATCGAGGCCTATGCCCGGTTCGTACTGCGGATCGCCTGGAAGTTCCGCGGCTATGGTTTGCCCGTCGGCGACCTCGTGCAGGAAGGCAATATCGGCCTGATGGAAGCCGCGCAGCGTTTCGACCCGTCCCACAACGCCCGGTTCTCAACCTATGCTTCCTGGTGGTGCATGGCCGCCATCCAGGACCATATCCTGCGCAACACATCGATCGTGCGCGTCGCCACGACGCCGGCCCAACGCCGCCTGTTCTTCAATCTGCGCAAGGTCCGCGCCCAACTCGCCACCGGCCCCGACGGCACGCTGACGGACGAGGACCGCGAGCGGGTGGCCGAACGGCTGCAGGTCAAGACACGCGACGTCGTGCGCATGGAGGCCCATCTGGGCGGCCCCGACAACTCGCTGAACGCGAGCTATGGCGACGAGGATGACTTCGAATTCCAGGACATGCTGGAAGACGACGGTCCCAACCCCGAAGACATCACGGCCTGGCATCACGATGGCGAAGTCCGCACGGGCTGGCTTGAGGATGCCCTGGACACACTGGGTGACCGCGAACGCCAAATCATCGTGCGCAGGTTCCTGCAGGAAAAGAAGAACACCCTGTCGGAGATCGGTGAGAGCTTCGGCGTCAGCAAGGAGCGCATCCGCCAGATCGAGGCCAAAGCTCTCGGCAAGCTCAAGCATGTGCTGGCCGAACATGGCGAAGACGCAACAGCGCTGCTGTCCAACGATCTGCAGGCCTGACGCGCCCAGACAAGCGGCGAATTTCGGACATGAGAAAGGGCGACTGCATATGCAGCCGCCCTTTTTTTGTCGTCGATAGAATGTCGGCTTGCGACTAGGCCGCCGTCTCGACCCGGGAGAATTCCGCTACACGCGGGCCAAATCCCAGCTGCTGGAGCCAGAACCGCTCCACGTCCCGCAGGCTTTCGTTGGCCGCAGCTAGATTGTCTTCGTCGATCGAGTCCGCCACCGCCTCAACATGACGCTCGAACATCTGTTCGAGCAGACGGCTGAGCTCGAGGCCCTTTTCCGTCAGTTTGACGCGCACGGAGCGGCGGTCATGGGACGAGCGCTCCTGATGAAGATAACCATGCTCGGTCATCTTCTTGACGTTGTAGGACACGTTCGAACCCAGATAGTAGCCGCGCAGAGTCAGCTCTCCGACGGTCATCTCATCGCCGCCGATATTGTAGAGAATCAGTGCCTGCACGTTGTTGATGTCGCGAATGTCGTGACCTTCGAGCTCGGACTTGATCACCTCAAGAAACTGACGGTGCATCCGTTCGAGCAGGACGATCGTCGCTAGATATGTCTGTTTCATGGCCTGCATCTCCCGCGTTCCGAGCCCAGAATTTGAGCCTTCAGGATCGCAGGCACAGGTTAAGGATGGCTTAAACCCCGCGCGGCCCCTGAATCACTCATGAAACAAAGGGAATCTCAGTGGATCAGAGCCGAATTCGGCGCAATTCCGACCGAAAAATCGACTATTCCGCCGGCTCAACGGGGTCAAAATCGGGAATTTCGAGCTCCGGCAGGACCTTCTCCATGAAGATCTCCAGCTCCTCGATCACGGTCTCCTTCGGGCACATCGCATAATGCCAGATGAGGCAGATATACTCCGACGGGATGCGCTCATAGGTGTGCTTCCACTCGGCGATCGTGTCCTCGACCGAGCCGCCGATGAAGATGCCCGTATCGACCATCCGATCGACCATCGCCTCGTCGCTGTCGACACCGTCCACCAGAAACGGGAAGAAGGAACCATAGATATTCTTGTAAAACTCGGCGTCGTAGGCCGCGAGCTGCTCGCGAAAATGCGCCTTGTCGCGAGAGAAATGCGGCCAGCGGACGATCGTCTGGTTGGCGCCGAACTGCAGATCACGACCCGTCTTTTTGCCCTCATCCACATAAACATTGGCAAGCTCGACCAGATGGTCGAGCGGCGTGAAATATACAGGTGAGAACCCGTTGCGCGAACAGAAACGGATCGATTCCGGGCTGGAACTGACGGCGACGAACACCGGCGGGTGTGGGTCCTGATAGGGCTGCGGGACAACGGAAACACGCCGAACTGTCGTGCCGTCCGGATCGATCTCGCCCGGCGCACCCATGCGTTGTGCGACCGGTGCTGCGGGGAAGTTCTCGACCCCCGTGTCATAGGGGTAAGGCGCCTGATAATATTTGCCGTCGAACGCGACAGTCTCGTTCTTCCAGCAATCGACGACCTGCAGCACGCGTTCCTCAAACAGCTCGCGGTTGCGCTCATCGACTTCGCCGCCGTCGGACGAGGTCGCCTGGGCGTCGACAGACTGGCCCAGGATATGCGCCCACCGTGCCTGATAACCCCGCGCGAACCCGGCGAAATACTTGCCCTGTGTCACATGATCCATGACCGCCATTTCCTCGGCCATGCGGATCGGATCACGCGTCGCTGCGACATAGCCGATGGTCCCCACGCGGGCATTCTTGACATGCTGGGACCACATGGCATTGACGATCCCCGGACTGGGGGCCAGCTCGTAGCCTTCGGAATGCAGATGATGCTCGATGGTGCTGACGCCCCAGACGCCAAGGTCATCGGCCGCTTTGACGATGTCGACCATCTCATGCAGCACGCTGTTGTAGATCTCGGAATTTCGCCCGATCGGCCGCTTGGCGGCCCGGTCCGCCTCGCCAGCGGCCGGTAACACCGGATACATGTTCACAATGACTTTCGGCTTGGCCATGTTCTGCTGCCCCCAAATTTGTTTGCGCTCACCCGCGCGCGTGTCACTCCTGTAAAATAACGTAAATCCCTTCCAAAACTATAGGCGCAGACCGCGTAGCGGGGAAAGCGTGCAGGGCTTGGTCCCGCAGCCGGTTGCGGCTATGTTTCCGGCCCTTTCAGACATTGCTCAGGAGCGGTCATGGCCCGCGGCCCCTCGACACCGGTTGGTGTCTTCCCGCAGACACGTATGCGTCGAAACCGACGCTGGGATTGGACGCGCCGCATGGTGCGCGAGAATCACCTGTCCCCGGACGACTTCATCTGGCCCATCTTCGTGTGTGACGGCAAGGACCGGACAGAAGAAATCCCGACCATGCCGGGCGTCATCCGCTATTCACCCGATCGCCTGCCGGCCGCCGTTGGCGAGGCCAAGGCGCTGGGCATTCCGTCGGTCGCATTGTTCCCCGCCACGCCGGCCGCGCTGAAGACGCCCGACGGCGCGGAAGCCTGGAACCCGGACAATCTCGTGTGTCAGGCGATCCGGGCGATCAAGGACGCGCATCCCGATATCGGCGTGATGTGCGATGTCGCGCTGGACCCGTTCAATTCGGACGGCCATGACGGGATCGTGCGGGACGGCCATGTGGTCAATGACGAAACCATCGAGGCGTTGTGCCGCCAGGCAATCGTCCAGGTGGAGGCCGGCTGCGACATCATCGCGCCATCAGACATGATGGACGGACGCATCGGCGCGTTGCGCAAGGCGCTGGATGCGGGCGGATATGACCGCGTGCTTCTGATGTCCTACGCGGCAAAGTTCTCGTCGGGCTTCTATGGCCCGTTCCGCGACGCCATCGACAGCGCGGGGTTCCTCAAGGGCGAGAGCAAGGACACCTACCAGATGGATCCGGCCAACAGCGACGAGGCGCTGCGCGAAGTCGCGCTCGACATCGACGAAGGTGCGGACATGATCATGGTGAAACCCGGCCTGCCCTATCTCGATATCATCCAGCGGGTGAAGTCCCAGTTTGGCATCCCGACCTTCGCTTACAATGTCAGCGGCGAGTACGCGATGCTGCGCTTTGCAGCCGACAACGGCGCGCTGGATTATGAACGGGTAATGATGGAGACTCTGATGGCGTTCAAGCGCGCGGGTTGCAGCGGCGTGCTGAGCTATTTCGCGATCGATGCCGCGCGGCTGCTCAATGACCACTGAGGACGAAGAGACCGCACCACCAGAGGCGCCCGAGCCGCTGATCGTCCGCTACAATCGCACGGTTCACTCCTGGCGGTTGCTCGCGATCCTGGTCCTCGCGGCGATGTGCCTGATCATCCCGTTCGCTGCCGAGGGGCCGGTCGAGGATTCCTGGCGGTTTGCCGGCGCCCTGATTGCCGGGGCGCTGATCTGGGCGCTCGTCACCGTCTTCCGGTTGCGCGACCGCAGCCCACAGGTCCTCATAAATGGGGATGGCGTGTTCTTCCGCGAATGGCTGGTCGGCACGATTCCCTGGGAAAATATCGTGTTCATTGCCCATTCGAGCCAGGTCCGCCGCGGCATCGTGGCCTCGATCACCCGCACCCGCAAAAAACCCTACCTGATGTTCAAGTTCGTCGAATTGCCCAAGGTGCGCCCCACAGCACCCATACCGTTCAAGTGGCTGCAGTTCGTGCGCGCGGAATTCGCGATCCAGGAACCGATCCTGCAGCAATACGGGCTCGACACCCCCGTGAACGACATCCTGACGTCGATCCAGCAGCACATCGCGTACTGGCAATCGCAACAGCCGGACACGGCGGAAGAGGACGGCGAACAATCGGGACCTGACAAGCCAGGACAAGTCCCGCCTGCGCCGGCCGGCTAACCGCCCCACCTATTTCACACGGTTTTTTCGTGAATTTCTTAATTTACGCATCTACCTTGTCATTAATGCCCCTTCACTCTAACTAACCATCAGCTTGTCATTTTGACGGGCCAAAAATGCGACGCGGCGGTCGATACCCGGCCGCCGATGGGGATCAAACACGAGGAGAAACCAATATGACGGTACAGATCGGAAATACTGCGCCCGACTTCGAGGCACAGACGACGCAAGGCACGATCAAATTTCACGACTGGCTGGGCGATAGCTGGGGCGTTTTGTTTTCTCATCCCAAGGATTTCACCCCGGTTTGCACAACCGAGCTGGGCTATATGGCGAAACTCAAGCCCGAGTTCGACAAGCGCGACGTCAAGATCATCGGCCTGAGCGTCGATCCGGTGGACAATCATGCGAAATGGGTCGCCGACATCGAAGAGACCCAGGGCGCCAAGGTTACCTACCCGTTGATCGGCGACAGTGAGCTGACGGTTGCAAAGGCCTACGGCATGCTGCCGGCGACCGAGGACGGTACGTCCGAAGGACGCACCGCGGCCACGAACGCGACCGTGCGCAACGTCTACATCATCGGACCCGACAAGCAGGTCAAACTGGTGATCTCCTATCCGATGAGCACGGGTCGTAACTTCGACGAGATCCTGCGGGTTATCGATTCGCTGCAGCTCACCGCCAACCACAAGGTGGCAACGCCGGTTAACTGGAAGAATGGCGAAGACGTCATCATCCTGCCGGCCGTGTCCGACGAGGACGCCAAGGTTGCCTACCCGGACGGCTGGGACGCACCGCGCCCTTATCTGCGGATCGTCCCGCAGCCGAAGTAGCCCGTACCGGGTTTAAATTCAGGGGCGTCCCGATCGGGGCGCCCCTTTTTCTATGCCTGCGTTCTAGTGCGGGACAGCGGCATCGCCACCCCCCAGGAACCCCAGCGTGGCCTGGTCATGCCAACGGCCATTTACGCCGTGAAATCCGACATGCCCGCCGCCCGATGCCAGCGCGATCAAAACATTTGGCGGCGTGGTCGTTTCATAGCGCCGGTAAATCTCGGCCGGTATCCATGGGTCGTCGGCGGCGTGAACCAACAGGGTCGGGACAGCGATCTCGCCGAGGCGCGGCCCCGCTGCGCATTGTGCGTAATAGTCTTCGGCGCTCGCGAACCCGTTGCTCGGCGCCACCACCCCGTCATCGAACTCGCGGATCGAGGTGGATCGTTCAATTGCCTCAAGCTGCGCCGGGTCAAGATCAAGCGGCCCGCCGCGCCAGTTCAGCTTCATCCGGTCCAGCAGCCAACGGTGATAGAGCCGGTTGCGCGAAGCCTCCAGGCGACGCGACACGGTCGACAGATCCAGCGGCGCTGAAACAGAGACGGCACGCAACACGCGCGCATCCGAGCCGGTTTCCGCCAGATATTTGAGCAGAATGTTCCCGCCGAGCGAATAACCGACCGCGAACATCCGGTCCGTGCCATATCCCCGTTCGGCCAGGCGTTCGAAGACCAGCGCCAGGTCCTCGCTTCGCCCGGAGTGATACATCTGCCGGCAATCCTGTCGCGACGGTTGTGCGCCGCGCAAATTCAGGCGCAACACCCCATACCCTGCTTCCAGGAGATGCCGTGCACTGGCACGCACATAGGCGCTGTCCTCGCACCCGGTCAGCCCATGCACGAGCACCACCAGCTGGTGTTGGTCGTCGCGTGCGACATGCAGCACACCGCTGAGGCGGTCGCCATTGTCTGCCTCGAAGTAGATGCGCTCCCCCGGCCATGGGTCGAGATCCGCATGGTCGCGCATGAAGCTGTTGCGCAGGGTCTGCAAGTCACCGCCCCACCAGGGAATGCGTGCGCGAAACGGCGCAAGACTGTCCAGCCCCCGGATCATTTGAGCAAAAATTCTACGACCGGCTCGATCTCGGCGGGGCGCGAGAAGGTCGGCGCATGGCCGACACCGGCGATCTCGACCAGATTCGCCTTCGGACCGCGCGCCGTCATTTCCCGGGCCGTGTCCGCGGGGAGCAGCAAGGACATCGCGCCTCGCACCACGAGCGTGTCGCAGCCGATCGCGTCCCACACAGGCCAGAGATTTGCATCCACGGCCGGCGTTGCCTTCATCGGTACGGCGATGGCCGGGTCATACGCCAGCGCAAACGAGCCGTCGTCGGCCTTGCGGGCGGAAGTTTCTGCAAGATGCGCCCATTCGTTGTCAGGCAGATCGCCGAACGGCGCCCAGATTTGCCGGAGATAGGCTTCCAGCGCCTTCAAATCGGCAAATTCGGGATCGGTGCCCACATAGTCGCGAATCCACTCCAGCGCAGCTTTCGGAATGAACGGCCCCACATCGTTGACGACGAGCTTGTTGATCGGCGTGTTCGGCAGAGCGGCAAGCAGCATGCCCATGATCCCGCCCATCGACGTGCCGACGAAATCGATGCGGTCCACACCGAGCCGCGCAACCAGCGCATTCACGTCGGCAAGATATTGCGGAAAATCATATCCCGACGGGTCGGCGAGCCAACCGCTTCGCCCGCGCCCAACCACATCCAGACAGATCACGCGCCGGTCCGCCGCCAGGACTTCGGCCAACCGGTCGAACGAGCGCGCCGTCTGGGTCAGCCCATGCACACACAGAACAACCGGCGCATCCGGCTCGCCCCACTCGGTGTAGTGCAGGCGGTGGAAGCCCTTCTGGCTTAATCCTCGGAAAGACCGTGACCGCATCACATCATGCCTCTAACGTCGTGACCTACTGGGTATGGAAATGGCGCGCGAACCTAGCGCACGCCTACCCGCATCACCAACCATCAAACGGCCGGCGAGACCTCTCATGGCGACCATTCAAATCGAGCCCCCCGCACCCGAGGACAAGGCTGCGTGGGCAACATTGTTTCAGGGATACAGGCGTTTCTACGAGCTGCCCGACGATCCCGATGTCATCGAACGGGTCTGGGACTGGATTCATGACCCCGCCCATCAGACCGAATGTCTTCTCGCGAGAGATGAGACCGGCCAAGCCATCGGCCTCGCGCATTTCCGTGGCCTCGCCCGGCCCCTGTCCGGCACCGAGGCCGGCTTCCTCGATGATTTATTTGTCTCGGAGGACGCGCGCGGCAGCGGCGCGGCCGATGCGTTGGTGAACGCCATCGCCGAGATCGGCCGCACGCGCAACTGGTCCTGGCTGCGCTGGTTCACCGCCGAGGACAATTACCGTGGCCGGGGCTTCTATGACCGGGTCGCCCATGTCACGCCCTGGAAGACCTATCAGGTCGATATCTAGGCCGCACGGATGCGGATCATTCAATCGATCGCGGGCGTCATTGCCGCACTGCTGGCACTGCCCGCCGGGTTGGTGGTGCTGGTCGGCGTGATCATTGTGCTGATCTTCGCAACCGCGCAAACAGACACGGGCGGCGAGGCACAACTGACCGGGCTCGATGGACCAGTGACCATCCTCCGCGACGCGCATGCGGTGCCACACATCTTCGCCGACAGCAAACTCGACGCCTATCGCGCGCTTGGCTTCGCGCATGCCCAGGACCGCTTCTTCCAGATGGAGCTCACCCGCCGGACCGCCGCCGGACGGCTGTCGGAAGTCATCGGACCATTGGGGCTGCGTGGCGACAGGTTCATGCGGACCCTGGGCATTTACAGGCTGGCGGAGGCTTCGGTCGCAACACTGTCACCCGAAGCGCGCGCCGTGGTCGAGGCCTATGCTCAGGGCGTGAATGCCTGGCTCACGAGCCCCGACACCCGCCGTCCTGCCGAGCTGATCGTGTTGGGAATCGATCCGGAGCCCTGGCGGCCGGCAGACAGTGCGGCGTGGGTCCGCCTGATGGCGATCCTTCTGGCCGGCGACTGGCGCACTGAAATTCTGAAGGCGCAATTGTCGGGGAGACTTAGCGCCGAGCAAATTCGCGATCTGTGGCCCGACGAGCCCGATGACAGCCCCACCACGTTGGCGATGTCATCCGCCACCCGTGCGCAACTCGCGAATCTGGCGGCCGCGATTCCCGATTTCTTTCCCGCGGCCAGCGCCTCGAACGAATGGGTGGTCGCTGGATCGCGCAGCCGATCAGGCAAACCGCTGCTCGCCAACGACCCCCATCTGGGCCTGAACGCGCCGGGCATGTGGCACCTCGCCCGCATCGAAACGCCGGACTTTGCGGCCTCCGGCGCGGCCCTGCCCGGCCAGCCGTTTTTCATGGTCGGGCAGAACAGCCACCTCGCCTGGGGATTGACGACGACCCATGCGGACACACAAGACCTGTTTATCGAGCGACTGAACCCCGACGATCCGAACCAGTATCTGACACCGGACGGCAGCCTGCCCTTCGAGACCCGCGTCGAGACCATCCGGGTTCGCGGCCGGGCCACGCCCGAGCGCCTGACGGTGCGGACCACGCGCCATGGCCCTGTGATCTCGGATATCTCTCCCGGATCGAGAACGATCGCGGCCGCAGACACAGTGGTGTCGCTCGCCTTCGCGGCCCTGCGCGAGGATGACGCCACAGCCGACGCCGTCCATGGGATCAACACCGCGCGCACGGTGCCCGATTTTCTGGCCGCGCTGCGGGGGTTTCATGCGCCGATGCAGAATGTCGCCTACGCCCATCGCGATGGGACATTTGGCTTCGTCAGTGCCGGCCGCCTTCCTATCCGACCCGGCGGGCCGGGCAACCGCCCACAGCCGGGATGGACGGGCGAACATGACTGGGCGGGCTTCGTCCCGTTCGGAGATCTGCCGCAGAGCCAGAATCCGGAATCCGGCCTCGTCGTCAATGCCAACAACCGTGTGGCCGCGCGCGACTACCCACACACGATTGCCAATGACTGGCCTGAGGGTTTTCGCGCCCAGCGAATCCTAGATCTCCTGGCGGAAACCCCGGTCCACACGTCCGACAGTTTCGCCGCGATCCAGAACGATGTCGTGTCGCTGGGAGCCCAGTCCCTCGCACAGGCCATGTTCGACAGTCTCCGCTCAGACGACGCCACGACACCGGCGGTCGCGGCGCTGAACCAATGGAACGGCGCCATGTCGGCAGACCGGCGCGAGCCTCTCGTTTACGCCGCCTGGAGCAAAGCGCTGCGGGCGCGCTTGATCGACGACGAACTTGGTGAACTGGCAGAGGCATATCGCGGCGTCCCGGTTCGCGCCCTCACGGACATGCTGACGCAGCGGCATGGCTGGTGCGATGACATCAGGACCCCCAACGCCGAAGGCTGCGAGACGATCGCCGTCAACGCGTTGCTTACGGCGTTGGACGAGATCGGCAACAAACACGGATCCGACCGGCAGAAATGGCGCTGGGGAGACGCGCACAGAGCCGCCTTCGAACATATCCTGCTCCGGTTTGCAGGGCCCTTCTCCGGCCTGTTTTCGCCGCGTGTCGAGACGAGCGGCGGAAATCACACGATCAATCGGGGCACCTATGCCTCGCCGGGAAACGGATCGTTTCCCCATGTGCACGGTCCGGGCCTGCGCGCGATCTTCGACATGGCCAGCCCCGGCGAGGCGCGCTTCATGATCGCACCAGGCCAGTCGGGACATATCGCGTCACCCTACTACGGGGACCTCGCACCGGCGTGGCGGGATGGTCGCTATATCGTGTTAAATGGCACGCGCGACGAAGTCCGCCGCACCGCTACATCCGAGCTCTCGCTGACGCCATGACCGTAACCATCGCCGATATCGAAACCGCCGCAAGCGTGATCGCAGGCGATGTGGTGCGCACGCCGACCGTCGCTTCGCCCGGCCTGTCGCGTGAGGCGGGATGCGAGATTTATCTCAAGCTCGAAAGCCTGCAGCTCACGGGCTCGTTCAAGGCACGTGGCGCACGAAATCGGCTGGGCGCGATCGACCCGGCGACCAGTCGCGGCGTGATTGCCTGTTCGGCCGGCAACCATGCCCAAGGTGTCGCCTATTTCGCCGAACGAATGGGCATCTCAGCAACGATCGTCATGCCCCGCGATACGCCCTTCGCCAAGGTCACCCGCACGGAACGATACGGTGCCCGGGTCATCCTCGAGGGCGACAGTTTCGCGGCAGCGCAGAGCCACACCACCGCACTCGCCGCCACCGAGAATCTGATATTCGTGCATCCCTATGACGACGACCTGATCATCGCCGGCCAGGGCACAGCCGGGCTCGAACTGGCCGAGGACGCGCCGGATATGGACGTGGTCCTGATCCCGGTCGGCGGTGGCGGATTGATCGCGGGCTGCGCCATCGCGCTCAAGGCACGCATGCCGTCGGTCGAGATCATCGGAGTCGAGGCTGAACTTTATGCCTCGATGAAGGCCGCACTCAATGGCGAGGCCATCGAAGGCACAGGCGCAACCCTGGCCGAAGGTATCGCCGTCAAAACCCCCGGCGCGCGAACCTTGCCGATCGTCAAAGACCTCGTGGACGACATGGTGACCGTGGACGAACCTGCCATCGAGGCGGCGGTCGAACTGATGGCCGACACAGGCGGGGTCATCGTCGAAGGCGCAGGCGCCGTTCCACTCGCAGCAGTGATGCAGGACCAGCTGCGGTTCGCGGGGCGCCGGGTCGGGCTTCTGGTCAGCGGCGGCAACATCGACATGCGTCTCTACGCTTCCGTCCTGCTGCGCGGGCTCGTGCGGGGCGGCCAAATGGTGCGCCTGCGCGTGCAGATCACCGATGCGCCCGGCAGTCTTGCGCATGTGAGTCAGCTGATTGGCGATGCCGGCGGAAACATCATCGAAATCGTGCATCAAAGGATGTTTTTTGACGTGCCGGTGAAGGAAACCGATCTCGATGCGGTGGTCGAGACGCGAAATGCCGCGCACGCCGCAGAAATCGTGGAAAAACTCGAAGCCGCCGGCCTGCCCACACGCCTGCTGAGCGATGCCGCGGGAAGCCGCAGGACCTAACGGGCTCCTAAACTGCTTCTTAACCTATCGGCGTCACTCTAGGCCCAGCGGAATTCCCCGTTTTCATTGGGCTAGTGATGCGATGCTTGTATTAGGTGGATGGTTGATGGTGCTTGGTTGTGTGCTCGGCGGCTATGTCGCCATGGGCGGCAAACTGGCAGTTCTGTACCAACCCTTTGAACTCGTGATTATCGGCGGTGCTGGTGTCGGCGCCTACATCACATCCAATCCAAAGAGCGTTCTGAAGGCGACCGGCAAGGGCTTCAAGACCGCGCTCAAGGGTCCGACGAATTCCAAGGCGGATTATCTCGAACTGCTGTCGATGATGTACGTCACGTTCAAGCTGGCCAAGGCGAAGGGCAACCTCGCGCTCGAACAGCATATCGAGAACCCCGACGACAGCGAACTCTTCGCAAACTTCCCGGGCTTCGTCGGCAACCATCATGCCGTGGAATTCTTCTGTGACTATCTGCGCCTTGTGACGCTTGGATCGGAAAACCCCCACGAGCTTGAAGCCCTGATGGATGAAGAGCTCGACGTTCACCATCTGGAAGACGAACAGACCGCAACCGCGATGCAATTGCTCGGCGACGGCTTCCCGGCGCTGGGCATCGTTGCCGCTGTGCTGGGCATCATCAAAACCATGGGCTCCATCACCGAACCGCCGGAGATTCTCGGCAAGCTGATCGGTGGCGCACTTGTCGGCACCTTCCTCGGCATTCTCCTTGCCTATGGTTTCGTCGGCCCACTCGCGAGCGCCATCAAGATGGCCCAGGAGGCCAACAGCAAATACCTGATCTGCCTGAAGGCCGGCATCCTCGCCCATGTCGCGGGCAATGCGCCGGCGGTTTCGGTCGAATTCGCGCGCAAGACGTTGCTCAGCAGCGTTCGGCCGACATTCGCGGAACTCGAAGAAGCGAACGAGAACGTGCCCGCCTAGTTCGGCGCCGGCACTGCGAGCGCGGATATGGCTGAAGCAGGCAACCCAAACCTACAACCCATCATCATCAAGAAGGTGAAGGGACACGGGCACGGCCATCATGGCGGCGCCTGGAAAGTTGCCTACGCCGATTTTGTCACCGCGATGATGGCGTTCTTTCTTCTGCTCTGGTTGCTGAACGCCACAACCGAGGAACAGCGCTCGGGTATCGCTGATTACTTTTCGCCGGAATCCATCGCCTCACCGGGCAGCGGCTCGGGCGGCATTCTCGGCGGACAGACCGTCGCGATCGACGGCAACAAGCTCTCGGCGGCCGCCGAGGCCGATGGTGCGAGCGTCCCCCTGCCTCCGCTTCCCTCAGGAGAAGGCGACGGCGGTATCGAAGGTGAAGAGACGACAGCCGGTGACGGTGGCGAGACCGAATTCCCCCAGAACGGCTCTACCGAGTTCGCCGAAAATGGCGAGACCGACCAAATGGCCGACGACACTGTCGACGAGGCCACCATACAGCAGGCGATGGCCGAGCGCGAACAGGCCCAGTTCGACGCGGCCGCCGACGCGCTCCACCAGGCGATCAAGACCGTTCCCGAACTCGCCCAGATGGAAGACAGTCTGTTGATCGAACAGACACCCGAAGGCCTGCGCATTCAGCTCGTGGACCAGGCCGGCTATTCGATGTTCGCGCTGGGCAGCTCGCAGCCAAATGCCGAGACGCGCAAGCTCCTCCATCTCGTCTCGCGGGTCGTCAATCAGCTGTCCAACAAGATTTCAATCAGCGGGCACACGGACTCGCGCGGTTATCGGTCCGCCGTAGGCTATACCAACTGGGAACTCAGTTCCGACCGGGCAAACGCCGCGCGGCGGCTCCTGATCGAATCCGGCCTCGGTTCCCAACGCATCGCGCTGGTTCAGGGTCGCGCCGACACCGACCCCCTGCTGCCGGACGAGCCGGAGAGCGAACAGAATCGCCGCATCAGCATTGTCCTTCTGCGTGAGAACGAAGTTCCCCTCGAACTCGATACGGAGAATATCAAGAACGATACATTGCCAACGTCGCCAGGGCCTGCGGCCCCGCGCCCCAACGATTTCGGCGTCAACGACAAGAATGCCCCGGGCGCCGTCACGCCGGCGCGGAAAACCGAGATCGACGACCGACAGACTTCCGGCTGAACACCGCAACTACCATGCGGAGCACTTTGCGCGACACGTTCGATGTCGCTAGAATTCGGGCTGTTTCGCGATTTTCCGTCCGGATTTGTGCATGACCGCCCAAGCGCCCAAACCCCCGCTTGTTTTCTACCGGACGGGTCCGATGCCCTGTCCGTATCTCGATGGCCGTGTCGAGCGAAACCTCTTTACCGAACTGCGCGGGGCCCAGGCGCAAGACCTTCACAATCAGCTCGCGCTCGCCGGATTTCGCCGGTCTCACCACATCGTGTATCGGCCTGCCTGTCCGGGCTGCAACGGCTGCGTCCCGATCCGGGTCCCGGTCGCATCGTTTACGCCCACCCGCTCGCAACAGCGCGTCTGGAAGAAGAATAGCGACCTCATCGTCGACACCGGGGCCGCGCTCGCAACCGACGAGCATTACGATCTCTTCTTCCGCTATCAGCGCGCGCGCCACAGCGGTGGCGAGATGGCCGCGATGTCGTTCTCGGACTTCCGCGCCATGGTCGAGGATTCCGTCGTCGACACCGAGCTGATGTCGATCCGCGATACATCCGGCACCCTTCTGGGCGCGTGCCTGACCGACATCCTCTCAAGCGGTCTCTCTGCGGTGTATAGCTATTTCGAGCCCACGGCAGATCGCCGGAGCCTCGGCACCTTCAGTATCCTGCAACTCATGCGCGAAGCGATGGCGCGCGAGCGGGCCTATGTCTATCTGGGCTACTGGATCGAGGATTGTGACAAGATGACCTACAAGAGCCGCTATCAGCCGGTCGAACATCTGGGGCCGAATGGCTGGACCGACGACCCGCTGCCAACCAGCGAACCGCCCCGCTGAGCCCCACGACCACCTGATCGTCATACTTTTGGATGGCGTCCGTGCCGTTGCGCACCCACACATGCTGACATAAGGTTTCTGCAACCGTTTGCGGTCGATTTACGATCGTCAAATTTTGCACATCCCTGGCCTCAACTGCATGCGCAGAACCGGTCGGGGAAACAAACACGAAAACGCACCCCAGGGAGCCATTCATGGAACGACGTAAATTTATCAAAGCCGCCGGCCTCGCCGGCGTCACCGGCGCAGCCGCCGCGGCCTCGGCCTTCCCGAAACCGGCAATCGCGCAGGAGCGGGTTGAGTTCGCGATGGTTTCGACCTGGCCGCGCGATTTCCCGGGTCTCGGCACCGGCGCGCAGCGCCTCGCGGACCGCCTTTCGACAATGAGTGAAGGCCGCATCCAGATGCAGTATTTCGCGGCCGGCGAGCGCGTGGGTGCGTTCGACAGCTTCGACGAAGTCGCCTCGGGCAACGCACAGGGCTATCACGCCGCCGACTATTACTGGAAGGGCAAGCATCCGGGCTGGGCGTTCTTCACCACCGTGCCATTCGGCCTGACCTACACCGAGATGAACGGCTGGATCCGCTGGGGCGGCGGCCAGGAACTCTGGGACGAGCTCGCGGGCGAATTCGGCCTCAAGGGATTGATGGCCGGTAACACGGGCGTCCAGATGGGCGGCTGGTTCCGCAAGGAAATCAATTCGGCCGACGACCTCAAGGGCCTCAAGATGCGCATCCCTGGTCTTGGCGGTGACGTCATGGCCAAACTCGGCGCCTCGCCGGTCTCCCTCCCGGGCGGCCAGATTTATGAAAACCTGGTCTCCGGCGCGATCGACGCCACCGAGTGGGTCGGCCCGTGGAACGACGGCTTCATGAAGTTCTATGAAGCGGCCAAGTTCTACTACTATCCGGGCATGCACGAGCCAGGCGCGATGCTGGCGCTCGGCCTGAACGCGTCGTTCTGGGGCAAGCTGTCGAAGTCCGACCAAGCCCTCATCGAAGCAGCAGCCGCGTCCGAGAATGACTGGATGATGGCTGAATACAGCGCCAAGTCCGGCACAGCGTTGAAGGACCTGATCGCCAACCAAGGCGTTCAGCTCCGTCAATTCTCGGATGAGATCTACGACAGCTTCGGCGAAGCCTCGGATGAAGTCTTTGACGAGGTGCGGTCGCACAGCGATCTGTCGGGCCGTATCTACGACAGCTTCCTCAAGGCGCGCACCGACATCGGCGCCTGGACCAATATTTCGGACCAGGCCTATGTTGCACAGCGTAACCGCGTCCTCGGCCAGTAGGCGCGACGGCGACAACGACAATGTGGAGCGGAGCCCTCGGGCTCCGCTCCACATTGCGTTAGCCTTTTGGTACGGACCTCATCCGGGTCCGAGCCTGTTCCCCGACAGCGAGCCTCGCGGAATCCATGACGGATACAACGGCAGCGTCACCATCACTCGACACCGGCTTCGCGCCGCTCGCGTTGCGGTCCTTCGCGCTCTCGGTCGTCGGTCTGGGGTTTCTGTTTGTCCTGAACAACTACCTGATTTTCTGGCAGGACTGGCCGGGCCTCTCAAACGTTTTTGCACATCAGGGCTGGTTCGGTTTCGATCCCCTGCGCAAACCGCTTTCGGGCCTGTCCCTCACCCTCGGTTGGGTGCAACTCGCGAGCTATCTCCTGATGATCCTTGGCATCATCGGGTTTGTCGTCTCGACACCCCAGCGATTGATGCATCACGAAGCGGCCCGGCTGGGTGCCATTGCCGCCTACATCGTGCGCGCGGCGTTCTGGGCCGTCTTCATCGTTGGTCTGGGTGATGCCATCATCTCCTTCCTGCGCGTCGAGGGTTTCCTCGGCTATTTCGTCGGTGCCGATCTCGAAAAACAGCTCGGCCAGTCACGCTTCAGAGGCACCTATTTCCATATGCCGCTGATCGGTCTGGCCTGTGTCATCGCCTATTTCAGGAAAACGCTGGGCTTCAGTTGGCTGGCCCTGCTGGTGGTGGTCGCCGAACTCCAGATCGTGATCGCCCGCTTCGTCTTTTCCTATGAACAGGCCTTCATGGGCGACCTGGTGCGCTTCTGGTATGCGGGTCTGTTCCTGTTTGCCAGCGCCTACGCGTTGGTCGAGGAAGGCCATGTCCGCGTCGATGTCGTCTATGCCGGTCTCGGTCCGCGCGGCAAAGCGTGGGTCAATGTGCTCGGCTGCCTTCTTCTCGGTGCGCCGCTGTGCTGGGTCATCATCACCCTCGGCATGTGGTCGAAGGCCGCCGTCATCAACAGTCCGATCCTCGCCTTCGAGACCACCCAGGCCGGCTTCGGCATGTTCGTCAAATATCTCATGGCAGGTTTTTTGGCCGTTTTCGCCATGTCCATGCTGGTGCAGTTCATGAACTACTTCCTCGCCAACGCCGCAGAACTGCGCGGTGAACCCGGCCGTCCGGCGCGGCCTGCCGGCTTGAACGACTAGCGCGCGGGACCAGCACGGATGGAACTCTTCTTCGTAGCATTGCTGGTCCTGATCATGGCGGGCGCCCTGGGCATGGGCTTTCCCGTCGCCTTCGCGCTGCCCGGCGCGGCCATCCTCACCATCGGCATCGCCTCCCTGACAGGCGGCGTTTTTGCCGGCGATGTCGGCGCCTATTTTGCGCAAGACGGGCCCGTCCAGTGGCTGACGGCCGGCGTGACCAATTTCCGCGGGGTGTATTGGGAAGTCGAACGCGACACGCTGATCGCGGTGCCGCTGTTCGTGTTCATGGGCATCATGCTCCAGCGCTCGAAAATCGCCGAAGATCTGCTTGTGACGATGGCCCAGCTGTTCGGCCCCGTACCGGGCGGGCTTGGTATCTCGGTCGTCTTCGTGGGCGCGCTCCTGGCCGCAACCACCGGCATCGTCGGGGCCACGGTGGTCGCGATGGGGCTTATCTCGCTCCCCGCGATGCTGCGCAACAATTACTCCAAGCCACTGGCCACCGGCACCATCGCCGCGTCGGGCACCCTGGGGCAGATCATCCCGCCCTCTATTGTGTTGATCATCCTGGCTGATCAATTGTCGAACGCCACCGATCAGGCGAGCACCGCCCGCAAGCTCGAATACAAATTCGGCACCGGCGAAGTCTCGATGCCGAGCGAGTTCGACATCACGTCCACCAGCGCCGGCGACATGTTCCTGGGCGCCCTGCTTCCCGGGCTCGTGCTGGTGGGGCTCTACGCCGCCTATATTCTCATCTTTGCGTTGCTGAAGAAGGGCTCCGCCCCGCCCGTCCCCTATGAAGGGCGCTACGATGTTCGTTTCTTCGGACGCGTCGTTCTGGCGTTGGTCCCGCCGCTGACTCTGATTCTCGCCGTTCTCGGCTCGATCATCATGGGCATCGCCACGGTGAACCAGGCCGGCGCGATCGGCGCGGTCGGGGCTATGATCATGGCCGGTTACCGCCTCAAGGATGGCCAGCGCGGCGCCTTCTATCCCGCCATCCTGGCGGTGGCCTCGATCGCCGCGATCCTGTTGCTGATCAGCCAGTTCGACCTGAACGTCAAATCGATCGACAACGGCACCGATGCACTGGGAGTCGGCCTTGCGGCCATCGCTGTCGCCGGGCTCCTGATCGGCGTCGTCTGGAGCGCCTGGCGGACCTTCAAGATCGACGACACCCTGCAAGGGGTGATGATCGAGACCGCCAAGACCACGTCGATGGTATTCATCATTCTGCTGGGTGCGGCCATGCTGACCGCAGCCTTCCGGTCCTTCGGCGGCGAAGAACTCGTCAAGGAATTCCTCGGCGGACTTCCCGGCGGCTTCTGGGCGCAGTTCATCGTCGTGATGGCCGTGATCTTCGTCCTCGGCTTCTTCCTCGACTTCATCGAGATCGCCGTGGTCGTGGTCCCGATTATCGCACCGATCCTGCTTGCCGACCCGTCGGCCAACATTACGGCTGTCTGGCTCGGGGTCATGATCGGCGTGAACATGCAGACGTCGTTCCTGACGCCGCCGTTCGGGTTTGCCTTGTTCTATCTGCGCGGCGTCGCCCCGCCGGAAGTCAAAACCACCGACATGTACAAGGGCGTGACAGCCTTCATCGGGCTGCAACTCGTCGGCCTTACCATCGTGGGCTTCTTCCCGGGCCTGGTGAACTTCCTGCCCAACAAGTCATTCCTGACGGCAGATACCGCACCACCACCACAAAACCCGCGGCTCCAGGCCTGTATCGAAGAACATCTGTTCAGCTTCTACGATCAGAACGGCAACCAAATTCAGACCGCCATCAACAATGCCCATCAGCTCAACCTCTCAGCCCTGCCCGACGCCCACGCCAGTTCCTTGCGGGCTGGCCTGGACAAGGCCGGAAGCGTGTTCGCCCTGGTCGAGAGTGTGCGTATGGCGGCGTCTAAAGTTGAGAGCTTCACGCCGGGCTATGAGCCGCTACATCGCGAAGTCCGCAAATTGGAGGCCGACGCCCGCGATGTCGACGAGGAAATCGACGAGATTCGCACATCGATTTTCCAGCTCAAACGTGACGGCGATACCCAGGGCATCCGCGACGCCGAGTTGGAGATCGAAGAACTGCTGGCACACCAAGCCGAACTCCTCACGCGGATACCCGCTGAATGGAAGGATACCCGCAAACAATTCGTTGAGCTGATCGGGGCCGAGCGCAAGGCCCGCCAGACCTATCGACGGACCGTGGATGATGCCTACAGCCCGGTCCGCGATATCCGCGCGATCCTCGCCGATACGAGCGCGCTCGAAGCCGTTGGAGACAAATACGCGAGCCTGCAGGATATCGTGCGCTCCGCCAGCCCGGAGGATGCGTCGGCGGCTATTCGTGCCTTCATAACCGATAACCTGTCGGGTCTCGCACAGGTGAACGACATCCGCAGCCCCCTGTCCAAAGCACGACGCGCACTGAGCCCACGACGCCTCAATCGTGATACGGCCAACGCGGAAGTCGCGAAATCCATCGCGGCTTACACCTCCGAACTGGAATGGCGCAAACGCGCGGAGGCCGCATTGTTCTCGGGTTTGACGGCCTATGACCAGGCCATCCAGACATCCATTGGACTGCGCCTGCAGGACCGGCTGCCGAAAGAGATCACCAGCGATATAGCCAGCTGCCTCGCGGTGCACCGGGATATCTCCCTGAACTTCTAGATCGATTTCGAAGACGCCCAGGCACGCACGCAAAACAAAACGGTCGCCCCCTCGTCATGAGGTCGGGCGGCCGTTTGCGTTTCCGCTTATGCGTGAAATCAGATGCCGCGTTTCCGGATCGCGAGCTTCCAGACCAGCGGCAAGACTGCGGCTGCGAGAGCAATTTTCACGAACCCGCCGATGATGAACGGGCTGAAGCCATTCGCCAATGCGGCTTGAAAATCATTCAGGAAAAACGAAAGCCATGCGACACCCAGCGCGAATATCACGACGGTGCCGCCGAACATGGCCACGAAGGTCAGCGGGACACTGCGGTCCCAACCACGTTCGCCCAGCCATCCCACAAGCACAGCTGCGACGAAGAAGCCAACAAGATAGCCGGTCGTCGGGCCTGCGAAGTAGGCGATGCCACCGCCACTGGCAAAAACGGGCAATCCGACCGCGCCTTCGGCGAGGTACAGCAAAATGGTCGCCCCTGCGAGGCGGTATCCATAGGCCATACCGATCACGAGAACCGCGAAGGTCTGCATGGTCATCGGCACCGGCCACATCGGGACCTGGGTACGCGCCGACAGCGCCATCAGAATGCTGCCGACAACCGCCAGAAGCGCCATGCGGAGCAAACCGCCGGACTGCCGTGGCCAAATTGCATCGATCAATGTGGGCGCTGTGCCTGCCGTTACCTGCATTTCATGCCTCCAATTCGCCTAAATAGGGTACGCTGACTGTTAACAGCTTCCCGCCCCGGTGCCAATAAATCTGGCGCCGAAAATCTTACGAAAACCGTGGTGCGCTCGGGAAACCCTTCGGGACTTTGCGACCCGACTGGGCCCGCTTTCCGATGCAGTCCTCGAGCTCATCCGCCGCGAATGTCCGATGCCGATCACCGGTTCGCGTGGTCAGTCCCTCCGACATCGCAAACGTCGCCACATCAGCCAGGCTGTCGCCAGATGCGTAACTCTGCAGCTTCACGCCGCGGCCACGCGACATCTCCGGCAGTTCCGACAGCGGGAACACCAGCATCTTCCGCTTGCGGCCGAGGATGGCGATATGGTTGCCCACGGCCGGCGTGCAGGCCACCGCCTCGATATCACCGCGCATGTTGAGCACTTGTTTGCCGCTCTTGGTCTGCGCCACAACCTCATCCTCGGGCACGATAAACCCGCGCCCATCGCTGGAGGCCACCACCAGCTTATCACCGGGCTTGTGCACCTTCAGCGTGACGATGTCGGCATCGTTGCCGAGATCGAACATCAGCCGTAGCGGCTCGCCATGCCCACGTCCGCCCGGGAGCTTGTCCACGGCCACGGTGTAGAAGCGTCCGTTCGTTCCAAACACCAGCAGCTTGTCGGTCGTCTCGGCGGGGATCACAAATTGGCCGCCATCGCCTTCCTTGAACTTCAGATCCTTGGGGTCGATGCCATGCCCCTTGATGGTGCGCACCCAGCCCTTTTCCGAACACACGATTGTCACGGGCTCGCGCTCGATCATCGCTTCGACCGGCACGGCGACGGGATCGGGTGCATCGGCAATCTCCGTGCGCCGGCGTCCCAGCTCGGTCTTGGGCCCGAAGGCCTTCTTGAGGTCGGTGAGTTCCTCGGCAAGCCGCTTCGTGCGCATGGCCTTGTCACGCAGCAGGGCTTTGAGAGATTTCTGTTCCCCCTCGAGGCCCTCGATCTCCTGGCGGATGGCAATTTCCTCGAGCCGCCGCAGCGAACGCAGGCGCATATTCAGGATCGCATCGACCTGGACATCGTTCAGCTTCCAGCGCTTCTTCATCACCGCGCGCGGATCATCTTCCTCGCGAATAACCGCGATCACCTCATCGAGATTGAGGAAGACGACCATGTAGCCTTTCAGAACGTCGAGCCGGTCTGCGATCTTCTCCAGCCGGAACTTCGTGCGGCGCACCAGAACTTCGTGACGATGGTCCAGATAGGCCTGGAGCACCTCGCGCAGGTCCATGACCCGCGGCACGGTCTCCGCGTCCAGCACGTTCATGTTCAGCGGGATACGCGATTCCATATCCGTATTGCGGAACAGGCTCTCCATGAGCATTTCGGCGGTGACATTTCGGCTTTTCGGTTCCAGGACCAGCCGGATGTCATCGGCAGATTCTTCGCGAATATCACCGAGCAGCGGCAGCTTTCGCGCGTGCATCAATTCCGCGATCCGCTCCACCAGCCGGGATTTCTGCACCTGGTAGGGAATTTCCGTGACCACGACCTGATACTGGCCGCGGCCCAGAGATTCCTCTTCCCAGCGCGCGCGAACGCGGAAACTGCCGCGGCCGCTGGTATAGGCCTCGACCACGGTTTCGCGATCCTCGACAAGCACGCCACCAGTCGGGAAATCCGGACCCGGCATCAGCGCCACCAGCTTCGCGATCGTCGCGTTGGGGGTCTTCAGCAGGTGCGAAAGCGCATCACAGATTTCGCCCACATTGTGCGGCGGGATGCTGGTCGCCATGCCGACCGCGATCCCGGTCGCACCATTGGCGAGCAAATTCGGGAAATTCGATGGCAGGACGACCGGTTCTTCGCCTTCGCCGTCATAGGTGTCGCGAAAATCGACCGCATCCTCATCGATCCCGTCGAGAAGAGCCTGGGCAACCGAGGTCATCCGCGCTTCGGTGTAACGCATGGCTGCGGCGTTATCGCCGTCGATGTTGCCGAAATTGCCCTGCCCGTCCACCAGCGGATAGCGGACCGCAAATTCCTGGGCGAGACGCACCATGGCGTCATAAATCGCCTGGTCACCATGGGGATGATACTTGCCCATCACATCGCCCACGACGCGCGCGCATTTTTTGTATCCCTGATCGGGATCCAGGCGGAGTTGCCGCATCGCATGCAGCAATCGGCGATGCACCGGCTTCAACCCGTCGCGCACGTCCGGCAGGGACCGCGCCATGATGGTTGAGAGCGCATAACTCAGATAGCGTTCGCTCAGGGCGTCCTTGAACGCCTCCTGACGAATCTCACCACCAATAACCGTCATTCTCATTGCTCCATTACACGACACGCCCTTGTAGGGTGTGCGCGTGAGTCACCTCAAGAAACCGGCGTATCTTTCTCGTCATCGTCCTGGGCTGTATCCAATTTCCGACTTACGAGGGATTCGAGCCGTGTCCGCGCGGGCGGTAGCGGCCGATCCAGCGGGTCAAACGCGTGCCGGGCCAGAAAATGCCCCGTCAAACGCAGCCCCGCGGTGAAATCCTCCGCCGTCGCACCATGGCCGCGACCATCAGGCTGGAGGAACCGAGGCAGCGTCAGCATGCGTTCGGCATAGGGTGCGCCCGCCTCACGCGAGACGGCCCGACCCGTTTTGGGGCTGACATAGACCAGTTCCGTCGTCATTCCCGTCGCCGCACAGGCCTGCAGATCAAGGCCAAACCCCAATTCGGCCAGCAACCCCATTTCCCACTGGATATACACGGCAGGCCAGATCTCCTGATCGCCATGGGTCAGTGCCGCAAACAGCGCAGCAGTGGCTTCAAACAGGCCGGGATGGGGCTCACGCTCGGGTATGACCGTCTCGGTGACAGCACACGCCGCCGACAATGCGGCCAACCGCGCGGGATCATCCATGATCTGGGCAGCGGTATGTCGGGACGGTTCAATCGTGAAACGGCCGAGATGCTCCGTCAGGCGCGCGCGCCAGACGGCGTCGACCAGGTTTCCCGGCTCGACCGTCGCGCGTTTGCTGCGCGAGGCCCCGCCATGCACGAGGCCGGCATGGCGGCCGTGATCGCGGGTCAAAATCTGGACGACCGCCGCACCCTCGCCATGGGGCCGGGCAGCCAACACAAATCCCTCGTCACGCCACTCCATGTCGCCGGGGTCGTCTGTGATTAAGCATCGTAGCGCAGACCCCAGTCGCGGAAATGACTGGGATCCTCGGCCCATTTCTCACGCACCCGAACCCGCACAAACAGATGCACGGGGCGCCCGAGAATTTCGGCCAGATCTTCCTGTGCCTCGGCCCGGATGCGCTTGATCATCTGCCCGCCCTTGCCCAGGACGATGCCCTTCTGGGAATCCCGCGCAACGGTCAAATTTTGCTCAATGCGCACGCTGCCATTGTCGAACTCTTCCCAACTCTCAGTCTCGACCGTGAGGGCGTAGGGAATCTCCTGATGGAGCACAAAATACGCCTTCTCACGGGTGAGCTCGGCCGCAAACAGCCGCTGGGGAAGATCGGAAATCTCGTCTTCGGGAAACAGCCAGGGCCCCGGCGCCATCAAGCCGTAAAAATACTTCTCCAGATCGTCCACACCGCTGCCGTTCAGCGCGGAGATCATGAACGTCGAATCAAACCGCGCCATACCATTCATGGTCTCGGCCAGGGCCAGCAGGACTTCGCGCTTGAGCCCGTCCACCTTGTTCAGGACAAGGGCCGTGGGACTGGAATGCATCTCCAGCCCTTCGATGATCCGCTCGACGTCCCGATCGATCCCGCGTTTGGCATCGACCAGCACCACGATCACATCCCCATCCGAGGCCCCCCCCCAGGCCGCGTCCACCATCGCGCGGTCCAGCCGGCGCTTCGGGGCGAAGATGCCGGGCGTATCGGTGTAGATAATCTGGGTCTCGTCCTTGATCGCGATGCCACGCACGCGCATGCGCGTGGTCTGCACCTTCGGGCTGACGATCGTCACCTTCGAGCCCACCAGTCGATTGACCAGCGTCGACTTTCCGGCGTTCGGCGCCCCCAATACGGAGACGAATCCACAACGGGTCGGTTTGTCGGCCGGCGGGTCGGTTGGCGTTTCGTTTGACGTGTCACTCATCTGGATCAATCCCGAGCATCCGCAGCATTATAGCTGCGGCATCGCGTTCGGCCGCACGTTTACTCGCACCGACCGCCTGCACCGGCTCAAACCCTTCGATCCGAACCTCGACCGCGAACGACGGCGCATGGTCCGGTCCCTCCCGACCGGTATCATGATAGCTGGGCAAACCGTGTGCGCCACGCTGTGCCCATTCCTGCAATGCCGTCTTCGGATCGCGCGGGGGCCGCGATACTGTTTCGATGAGCGGCGCCCAGATTCGGCGCACAAATTGCTCGGCCGCCGCAAATCCGCCATCGCGATAGATGGCCGCGATCAGCGCCTCGACCACATCGGCAACGATCGATTCATTTGTCACGCCTGTTCCGGCGCGAATATGGTGAGCGAGTCCCAGCCCCGCACCGATCTGCGCCAGCGTGCCCGCATTCACCAGCGCTGCAAACCGCCGACCGATCTGGCCTTCATTCTCGTCCGGGAAGGTATCGAGCAACATTTGCGCGACAACCAGGCCCAGCACCCGGTCTCCGAGAAACTCGAGACGCTCGTAGGAATGTACAGGGTCTAGACTTGCATGGGTCAGTGCACGCTCCAGGCGTGCACGCTTTGCAAAAACATGGCCGAGTATGCGCTCGAGGGCTTCAAGATCCGACGCGACGGCCATCAGTCCACGGAATCGAAAATGCGATTGAAGCGTGTGGCCTGGATCCAGCGCCACGGTTCCAGCCAGCCGGCCGATCCATCGGTCGAAAAGAAGAGAATCTCCGCCCGACCAATCAGATTATCCTTCGGCACAAAACCCCAGCCACGGCTGTCATTGCTGTCGTCGCGATTGTCGCCCATCGCGAAGTAGTTTCCGGCCGGCACCACGAATTCACGGGTGTTGTCCGAAGGCCCGCGATCTCCGAAGCTCTCACGGATAATATAGGTACGGCCGTTCGGCAGGGTTTCCTCATACTGCGGGACCCGGCGCACTTCGCCGCGACGGTCACGCGAGAGATGGTCGTCAATGCGACGCCGGGGGACCACTTGCCCGTTGATGTTCAAACGGCCGCCGACCATTTGAATTCGATCACCCGGCATTCCGACAATCCGCTTGATGAAGTCTTCCCGATTGGTCGGCGGATGCCGGAACACCGCCACGTCGCCACGGTCCGGGGGGCTGCCGAAAATGCGCCCTTCAAAAAAACCGAGCCCGAGTGGTAGGGAGAAGCGGGTATAGCCGTAGGAGAATTTGGATACGAACAGGTAGTCGCCGATCAACAGGGTCGGGATCATCGACCCCGACGGAATGTTGAAGGGCTGAAACAGGAACGTGCGCACCACGCCCGCGATCAGCAGCGCATAGATGATCGTGCGCACCGTTTCCATGGTGCCACCGGGTTTCTTGTTGCGGTCTTTCGCCATGCCTGCCCGTTTCGATTATGTGTCCGATGGCCGCCGGGTGGGGCGCAGTGACGCGGGTTCTAACTGTCTGCCCGTGATTTCGCCAGTCACGAATTGGGGCAACGCGATGAATACCCGTGAGATCAATCGCCCAAATCAGGGATTGCCGAGATAATTACGATGGCCTGGGCGATCGGCGGCTCGTCGGTGAGCGACAAATCGATCAGTGGTTTCATGCCCGGTGGCGTGATCTCCGCCAGGCGCGCGGCCGCTCCGTTGGTGAGCGCCATGGTCGGTTTGCCCGACGGCAGGTTCACTACCCCCATATCACGCCAGAAGACGCCTTTCCGAAAGCCTGTGCCGAGTGCCTTCGAGCAGGCCTCTTTTGCCGCATAGCGTTTTGCGTAGCTGTCGGCCCGATTGGCCCGGCGGTCGGACTTCACCCGCTCGGTCTCGGTGAAGCAGCGCTGCACAAACTTGTCGCCAAACCGCTCCAGGGTGCGTGCGATACGGGTAATGTCGATCAGGTCACTCCCCAGGCCAATAATCATCGGATACATAGGGGTGGGCGGCACGGGAGCTTTCGCGTCGTCTTCGCTCATGCGCTCGCCTCGCCCCGGGCCTCGGCACGGGCTGCGTCCATCAGGGAGCGCATGCGCCTGATTGAGCTGTCGAGCCCGCCGAAGATCGCTTCACCGATGATGAAATGCCCGATATTCAATTCAACAATCTCCGGGATCGCAGCGACGGGGCTGACCGTGTCGAACGTGATTCCATGGCCGGCGTGGATCTGTAGTCCAAGGCCCGCACCATACGCGGCCGCATCAACGATCCGTGTCAACTGCGCCGCGGCGGCATCATCGTCACCATCGATCACGGCGTCGCAATAGGCCCCGACATGAATTTCCACCGCGGGCGCACCGATCGAATGGGAGGCATCCATTTGGCGGCGATCCGGCTCGATGAACATCGAGACGATTGCCTTGTTCCCCGTCAGTCGATCAACGAAATGCTTCAGGTGATTGTGACCCGACGCGACATCGAGCCCCCCTTCCGTCGTCCGTTCCTCGCGGCGCTCCGGCACGATACAAACCGCGTGCGGCGCGTGGCGAAGTGCGATCTCGAGCATCTCGTCGGTTGCGGCCATTTCCAGCGTCAGCGGAATTTCGATCATGTCCATAAGCTGGGCCAGATCATCATCGGATATGTGCCGCCGGTCTTCGCGCAAGTGCGCAACGATGCTGTCCGCACCCGCCGCGGCGGCCGCCGCGGCCGCGCGTACGGGATCGGGATGCCCGCCGCCACGCGCATTTCGGATGGTCGCGACATGATCGACATTAACGCCCAAGCGCAAATCAGAAGCCATTGGAGTATCTCGTTATTCTCTCGTTTGCCGGTACAATTGGCGTTCGCGCATACAAGGTCAACCCGGGGATTGGACCGGCCAGGTTCGCCGCCTAGCTGCGCGCACGTTCGACAGTGCTGACCGGGCGGCGCCCGCGAAGGCTGGTGACGATATTGTTGAGATGCTTCGCGTCCTCGACTTCGATATCGACCACCATGTCGAAGAAGTCGGCCGTCCGGTTCGTGAACTTCAGGTTCGAGATGTTGCCGCGCGCCGAGGCGATTGTCTCTGCCATCTCTGCCAGGCTGCCCGGTTCGTTCATCAGGGTGATGTTCAGGCGGCTGACCTGGGCACCGATCCCTTCCTGTTCACGGTCCCAGTCGACGTCGATCCAGCGCTCGGGGCTGTCTGCGAAGGCTTCCAGGGTCATGCAGTCAATCGTGTGGACCGTGGCACCTTTGCCCGTGGTCATGATCCCGACAATTCGGTCCCCGGGCAGCGGATAGCAGCATTTGGCCATATGCACCGCAATTCCCGGGGTCAGGCCACTGATCGGGACCGCATATTCGCCTTCCGAATGTTGCGGGCGCCGCCGGCGCAGCGAAAAGATCGATCCGCCTGATTTCTTGCCGCTGATTTCGTCGGCGCGGTCGGGAAAAATCGATCGCACAACATCGCTGCCGGTATAGACGCCCTGCCCGACCATGGCGAACAAATCCTCGCGTGAGTCTGCATGAAACTCGCGAAAGGCCGTGTCGAGATTGATGTCCGCGAGGGTCTCGCCGAACCGGCCAAATGCCTTTTCAACGATGTTGCGACCCAGATCGACATACTGGCGCATCTGGTCTTCGCGCAAGACCCGGCGAATACGTGCCCGCGCCTTGCCGGTGATCACCAGTTTCTCCCAGTCCGGCGACGGGGTCTGATTCTTGGATGTCAGGATTTCGACCTGATCGCCGTTCTGCAGGACCGTGCGCAGGGGCAGATTGCGACCGTTGATCTTGGCCCCGACTGCCCGGTCACCGATCTCGGTATGCACGGCGTAGGCGAAATCGATCGGCGTCGCGCCGCGCGGCAACGAATACACATCCCCGCGCGGTGAGAAACAAAACACCTGATCGGAGAACATCTCCAGACGCGTGTGCGCCAGAAAATCCTCGGGCGCAGATGCGTTCTCCAGAATTTCCAACAGCTCCTGCAGCCATCGATATTGCTGGCTTTCGGTCTTTGCCGCACTCGCCCCCGGCCCCGATCCAATGTCCTTGTATATCCAGTGTGCCGCGACACCGCGTTCGGCAACATCGTGCATCTCGCGGGTGCGTATCTGAATTTCGATCCTCTGGTCGACCAGGCCCAGGACGCTCGTGTGCAGCGAGCGGTAACCATTCGGTTTGGGGTTTGAGATGTAGTCCTTGAAACGGCCGGGCACGACCCGATACCGGCTGTGGACGACCCCGAGTGCCTGATAACATTGGGGGATGTCGGAAACGACAACGCGAAAGGCGATGATGTCGGACAATTGCTCGAGTGACGATTGCTGGCGTTGCATCTTCCGCCAGATCGAATAGGGTCTCTTCTCGCGCCCGGCGATATCCGCTTCGATTCCCGCCTCTGCAAGCACGGCGTGCAAATCCCGCACGACCTTTTCGACGACGTCTTCGCCCTCGGCGCGCAGGAACCCCAGCCGCCGGGAGATGGAATCACGTGCCTCGCCGTTGAGCTCGCGGAATGCCCGGTCCTCAAGCTCGTCCTTGATGTCGTGCATGCCGATGCGTTCGGCCAGCGGCGCATAGATGTCCATGGTCTCACGCGCGATCCGCGTGCGCCGATCCTCGCTGCCCACATGTTCGAGGGTGCGCATGTTGTGAAGCCGATCGGCGAGCTTCACCAGCAATACGCGGATATCCCGGCTCATCGCCAGCAACAGCTTGCGGAAATTCTCCGCCTGCTTGGCGCGATCCGATTGCAGCTCGAGCTGAGTCAGTTTGGTCACACCATCGACCAGCTGGGCCACTTCCTCGCCGAACAACTCCGCGATTTGCTCGCTTGTCGTATCGGTGTCCTCGATCGTGTCGTGCAGCAACGCCGTGATGATCGAGGCTGTGTCGAGATGGTAATTGGTCAGGATGCCGGCAACTTCGAGCGGATGGCTGAAATACGGATCGCCCGATGCACGGGTCTGGGACCCGTGTGCTTTCATCGAGAACACATAGGCACGATTGAGCGCCTCCTCGTCCGCGCTCGGATCGTAGGCTCGCACCCGTTCAACCAATTCGACTTGCCGCATCATCGCAACATCATAACCCCGATGCGCGCGTCCGGGCCCCACGAAAAAGCCCGGATGCACTCACGTGCGCCCGGGCCAAATATCGAATGTCACCCGCGCTATGTCGGGGCGGCGCAGCGCGCCGTTTGAAAGCTTGGTTCAGCTCTTGGAGTCCTGGCTTTCGTCCACCGCATCCTCAAAGCGCATCTGCGGCATGTCAGGGTCCGTCTCGGCGTCCGCCTCGGGCATATCCGGTGTGACGCCGGGAATGTTTGATTCGGATTCGAGCAGCTCGATGACCTCATCCTCTTCGGGGAGATCGAACTCGATATGCTTCTGCTGGCTGACGATCAGGGATTCCTGGAGACTCTCCAGTTCGACCGTCTCGTCCGCGATCTCGCGCAACGCGATCACCGGGTTCTTGTCATTGTCGCGCTCAACCGTGATCGGCGCGCCGGCCGACACTTCGCGCGCACGCTGGGACGCGAGCATGACCAGATCAAACCGGTTGGGAACCTTATCGATGCAATCTTCAACTGTAACGCGAGCCATTCCGCTGTCTCCGTACATTCGTGAAATTCGGCCTGTATATAGGCACAAAATCACGAAATGCCAAGCGCTTGGGTGCGCCGCAATAAAGTCGGGGATATGGATTATGGCTCCAAGGCGTGCACATCTGCGCGATCTGCCGCCTGCGCCAGCAATGCTGCGACGCCTTCCCCTGTCACGGGGTGGCACCAATCGGGCGCGAGATCATGCAGCGGGCGGAGCACGAAGGCGCGTTGCGCCATGCGCGGATGCGGCAGGATCGGCCATTCCGCGTCGATTTTCCCGTGATAGTCCAGCAGGTCGATATCGATGATCCTGGCCGCGTCGCGAACGGACCGGATCCGCCCCATCGCGCTTTCAATCTCATGCAGCAATGTCAGCAACGGCCCGGGCGCCAGATCCGTCTCAAGTGCGGCGACCGCATTCACATAATCGGGCTGATCGGACGCGGGCACCGGCGCGCTGGTATACCAGCCCGACTGTCCGGCAACCGTGACACCGGCCGCCTCCAATGCCGCGAGCGCCGTGGCCAGGGCGTCGCGCGGAGACTCTTCGTTCGCGCCGGGCAGATTGGCCCCAAGGCCGATCAGGATCATGAACAACTCCCAGAATACCGGCAGCGGACGGCGTCTGGACAGCCCGGCAATCGCGAGCTATCTAGACGAACATTCAATAACGCCAATTTCAGACACGCGTATATGGGCATCGGTCTTTCGATCTCTTCGGCGCGTTTTAGCATTTCAGACGAGGATTTTGAGACATGCTGAACAAAAGTGAAAAGACCGTCGTCTTCATCGATGGTGCCAATCTCTATGCGACCGCGCGCGGTCTGGATTTCGACATCGACTACAAGAAACTGCTGGCGCTGTTTCGTGAGCAGTCCAATCTGGTGCGCGCTTACTACTACACCGTGCTGATCGAGGATCAGGAATATTCCCCCATCCGCCCGCTCGTCGACTGGCTCGACTATAACGGCTACACGCTGGTCACGAAGCCGGCGAAGGACTTCACCGATTCCACAGGCCGCCGCCGCATCCGCAATTCCATCGACGTGGACCTGGCCGTCGACATGCTCGAAATTGCGGAGCGGGTCGACCATGTGGTTCTGTTTTCCGGCGACGGCGGGTATCGCAGCCTGATCGAAGCGGTTCAGCGCCGCGGTGCACGCGTCACGGTGATCAGCACCACGGCCAGCAACACGGCCTCCGTTGCCGACGAGTTGCGCCGCCAGGCAGATCGCTTCGTCGATGTCAGGGAATTGCGCGGCGAGATCGCCCGCGCGCGTTCAGCCCAGCCCGCACGCCAGGATGGGGACAGCGACGACGACAGCGAATATGACGATGATTACGAGTATGACGGCCCCGATGACGACTTCGATGATGAAGACGATTTTGAAGACGACAAGCAGACCGCCGTGGCCGGCAATTGATCGCCATGGACGCGCCCACACCCGACTGCCCGCTCTGTCCGCGCCTGGTTGAATTCCGGACCGACAATCAGGCGAAGTTCCCTGATTTCCACAATGGCCCCGTCCCCAGCTTCGGCGCGACGGATGCGCGCCTGCTGATTGTCGGGCTCGCGCCGGGTCTGAAGGGGGCGAACCGCACGGCGCGTCCATTCACCGGCGACTATGCCGGGGACCTGCTTTACCCAACGCTTGTGAAGTTTGGATTTGCCCGCGGCAGCTACGCCGCGCGGCCCGACGACGGCATCGAATTGATGGACTGCCGGATTACCAACGCGGTGCGCTGTGTCCCGCCGCAGAACAAGCCGGTCGGTGCCGAGGTAAAGGCCTGCCGCCCGTTCCTGGTCTCCGAGTTTGACGCCATGCGCGAGCTTCGCGTCATCCTCGCGCTCGGCGGGCTCGCCCACAACGCCACCCTGGCGACGCTCGGCTACAAGCAATCGGCCTTCAAGTTCGGCCATTGCGCGCAACATGAGATCGCCCAGAACGGGCGTCCCATCCTGCTGATGAACAGCTATCACTGCTCGCGCTACAACACGAACACCGGCCGCCTGACGACCGAGATGTTCGAGAATGTCTTCACCGCGATCCGCGGTCACCTCGAGCCGATCAGCGGTTAGTCGTCGCGCAGGACACCGCGGCGAATCTGGTCTTCCTCGATCGCATCGAAAAGCGCGTTGAAGTTGCCTTCGCCGAACCCTTCATTGCCCTTACGTTGAATGATCTCGAAGAAAATCGGGCCGATCACCGTATCGGTGAATATCTGCAACAACAGTCCCTGGTCTTCGGTCGGCGCGCCGTCGAGCAGAATGTTGTTCGCGCGCAACCGGGTCACATCCTCGCCATGGCCGGGGACCCGTGCGTCGAGCGCCTCGTAGTAGGACTCGGGCGTGTCCATGAAACCGATGCCGCGGGCCGTCAACGCCTCGACCGCTGCGAAGATGTCACCCGTGCCCAGCGCAATATGCTGAATCCCCTCACCGCGATAGTCGCGCAGATACTCGGCGATCTGGCTTTGGTCGTCGGCGGATTCGTTGATCGGGATTCGAATTTTACCGTCCGCGCTCGTCATCGCGCGTGAGCGCAGTCCGGTGAGCTTGCCCTCGATGTCGAAGTAGCGGACCTCGCGAAAGTTGAAGACGTCTTCATAGAAGCCGGCCCACTGGTCCATGTTGCCCTGATACACATTATGGGTGAGGTGATCGATATAGGTCAGACCAACTACTTCTGCCGCGACCCCCTCGATCGGCTCGAAATCCACATCGTAAATGGATCCGTTGGAACCGTAGCGGTCGACCAGATATAGCCGGCTGTCGCCGATGCCCTGGAGCGTCGGAATGTTCAACTCCATCGGCCCCACATGGTTGGGCACGTTGGCACCACCACGCGCCAACGCCTTTTCGAAGGCCACAGCCGCATCGCGCACCCGGAAGGCCATCGCGCAAGCGCTCGGCCCATGTTCGCGGGCGAACTCAGCGGCGAAACTTCCCGGTTCGTTATTGAGGATGAAATTGACGTCACCCTGACGGTAGAGCGTGACATCCTTTGCCCGATGCCGTGCGACCGCGGCGAACCCCATCTGTTCGAACAGGCGGCCGAGCACCTCGGGCTCGGGTGAACAATATTCCACAAATTCGAAACCGTCGGTCCCGATCGGGTTTTCCCATAAGTCGTTCACCTGCTCGGCCATGATGCCTCTTTCCGGTCATCTGAGATGCGCGCGATTGACCCGGCGCGGACAGCTATCTATTTTAGTTTCATATGTAACTATTTCAAGGTTTGTCCATGACCGACCCCTCTCACGGTTCCGCGAAACCCCACCTCGCGCTGGAGGCCTTCCTCCCCTATCGGATGTCGATCCTCTCGAACACGGTCAGTAACGCCATTGCCCGCGACTATCAGGATCAATTCGGGCTGACAGTCCCGGAATGGCGGGTGATGGCGGTTCTCGGACGTTTCGGCCCTGATGCCGCGACGGGGCTCTGCACCCGAACGGCAATGGACAAGGTCACGGTCAGCCGCGCCGTAAACCGCCTCAACAAGAATGGTCTGATCAAACGAAATTCTGATTCCGACGACCGCAGGCGCGTCATCGCCCGGTTGACGCGCAAGGGGCAGTCGATCCACGACAAGATTGTTCCCGTCGCCCTGGCACATGAGCGCAATCTTCTCGGCGCACTGGAGCCGGGGGAAGCCGCGACACTCGACCGCTTATTGGCCAAGCTTCAAGACAGGGCTGGCAAGCCGACCAGCGCCTAAATGTAATGCTCGTCGAGGGGCGGAAAACCATTGAAGCCCACCGAAGCATAGGTCGACGTATAGGCACCCGTGTCATAGAGCGTGACGACATCACCTGCCTTCAACGCGAGCGGCAGAGCGCACATCGTCGCCTCGTACATCACATCATGGCTGTCGCAGGTCGGTCCCGCGACCACAACCGGTCCGGACGGGCCATCGTGACCAACAGCATCCATGCGATAGCGGATCGCCTCGCCTTCGGATTCTGCCAGGCCGCCATATCGCCCGACATCGAGATAGACCCAGCGCTCTGTCGTGTCATAGGCACGCTCGGCGACCAGGATCACCTCGCTGCGTATGACCCCCGCATTGGCCACGATCGCGCGGCCGGGTTCGACAATCACCCGCGGACGTGTACCGGGAAATGCCGCATCGAGGGCCTGATCGATGACAGCGGACACGCGCTCCAGCGCGGGGACATTGCCGTCGCCATACGGCACGGGAAAACCGCCCCCCAGGTTCAACAAATCGAGTGACATGCCGGCCTCTGCAGCTATCGCGAACAGTTCAGCGCAGGTTGTGATGGCCTCGCGCCAACGCGCGGGATCGGTTTGCTGGCTGCCGACATGAAATGAAAGGCCGGCAGGCCGCAATCCCGCATCACCGGCGCGCTTCAAGAGTGCGATCGCCTCATCCGGGTGACAGCCGAACTTCCGGGTCAACGGCCAACGGGCGCCGTCATTCGAGACAACGATCCGGCAGATCACCGATGACCCCGGCGCGCCCGACGCCAGTTTCTCGATCTCGCCGGCGCTGTCGAAGGCAAAGAGATCAACGCCCTGCCCGGCCGCAAAGGAAATATCGGACAGCTTCTTGACCGTGTTGCCGTAGGAAATACGATCCGGCGCGACCCCCGCCGCCAGGCAGGTCGCGATTTCCGACGGGCTCGCCGCATCGAAAGCGCAACCCGACGCCGCCAGCCGTGCAACGATCTGCGCCGCCGGGTTCGCCTTGACGGCATAGAAAATCTCGCCCCAGGGCATAAGCTTCGCCATACGCGCATGGTTTTCAGCGACCCGATCGAGATCGACCACCAGGCACGGTGTCTGGGTTTCAGCGTTGTCGAAGAAACGCTCAATTTTCTGGGTCATCGCACTGCCGTTCCGCCGGATGCTAAGGCGCCGCCTTATAGTTCAATTTGACGACAAGCCAACCGAAATCCGCACCCATTCGCAGTCAAACGATGTCGCACGTCAATTGCCCTGAATCGCGGCCTTGTGTTAACCGGCGAGCTCCACACGCTGATTGGATGAGTCGGGTGACAGAGCACGGTTCCATATGGGTCCTGAACGGGCCCA
>TARA_R110002110_G_scaffold362241_1_pt1 | contig 166257 bp, 129 predicted proteins | sample TARA_R110002110 | Tara Oceans TARA_R110002110 (sample SAMEA4397330) | marine metagenome | biome: Polar Biome; feature: [SRF] surface water layer (ENVO:00010504); material: water (ENVO:00002006), including particulate matter (ENVO:01000060) such as... | depth 5 m | reverse complement strand
ATTCAGTTTAATGAATACCGGTGTCCCCCTTTAATGATGAAGAGCCAAAAGTTCGGCTCTTCGGTTCTTCCCCATTAAAGGGGGACACACCGTTACTCACAAATCCCAGTTGATGACTTTTCAGGATTTTTCTTGGCCAGATTGTTCGATTCCGATCGGTCCACGTCAACCTGATACAAGTCCCACTCGTCTTTCTCAAAATTACCCAGGCCAGAGAGCGGTGGATGGATCGCTGCTGCGTTCCAACCACCTTTCCAGATACCCCTGGACCCCAGCATGGTGTAGTACTGGACTTTCTTCTGCGTGGGGTCGTTGGGTTTGGCATCAAAGGTATAAGCCATGGAAACCCAATTCTTCAAATTTTGTGTCGAAAGTCGGTGACGTGTATTGGAGTTATCCAATCGTTTTTCTTTAGCAATAGTACCAATCAACGGGGTTTTTTGGACAATTCAGGTGACTGTTGGGAGGTGTCTGTATTGTGTAAGTGCTTTTTGTATCAAGGGGGCGTGCTGTAACGACCCGATGAAAAAACGCCTGATTTTAGCTTGTGGATTCGATTCCTGCGAGAATAGGATCTGCCCTTGGTGGCGCTCTGGTTGCTGGTCCCGGGGGCGGCAAAGCGGGGGCCTTGTATTGCTTGCTGATAGGCTGTTCCAGGCTTGAATGTTATTCGCATATTGCGAGACAGGCAGCCTGTTTTTGCTGAAGTCGCCCTAAATCTGAAGCCTGACGGTGTGTTCATCTGGTAGGGTTTCGCCATGATGAGATTTTCATTCGATGTATGTATCAATTAGCAGGCTTGCGGTATGACACGCCTGGTGGCACTGATATTTGCCTACTTTTTCCTGATCTTCGCGATCGTGGGAGTTTTTCTTCCGGGTGTGCCAACGGTTCCCTTTCTACTTCTAACAGCCTGGTTTGCAGCAAGAGGTTCTGAGCGCTTGCACCGTTGGCTATACGCTCATCCACAATTGGGTAAGTTGCTAATCGATTGGGAGCGGCAGGGCGCGGTCTCGCGCACGAGTAAGGTAATAGCAGTAGCAATGCTGATTATCAGCTGGGGGTTTATGTATTTGCGCCTGGATAGTGCCTGGGTTCTTGCTGGTCTGGCTGTTCTATTTGTGGCGGTAGCGACTTTTCTAATCACCAGGCCTGAGCCTGATGCAGAATTGTAAGCGGCAGAAAAATGTGGAGCATGGCAAAGCCCCGAAGTACCGATCTGGCGTCAAACGCTAAGCGCGAAATTGAATGTGTTCATGGGGACGCGACGAGCGTGTAGCCGGAGAACCCGCTGCATGGCTTACCGCTGGCGTGTGTTGTTACGAAATTAAAGGACCACTTTATCCCCCGAGTACCTCCCGGTTGCGGCTGTCAGGAACCCGCGCAATACCTCATCGTGCGTTGGCAAAAGTGGGTCGGTCTGTATCACCGGCCAGTTCGACCCAGTAATTACTTGTTGAGTGTGTCTGGCACAGCTTGCGCCGTTCTTTTTATATCACTCCATGATCAACCCTAATTAGGCGCGCAGACTGTTGACTTGATAATCGTTTGGATTTAACTTGCTTGTTCCAAACAAGATAATCAAGAGCAGAGTAGAACCACGATAGAACCGGCAGTTCAAACCCACCATAAGACGGGAGTTCTGAGTCAACAGCATGAGCATCACCGAAGTGCAATTGCAGCAATTGGTTACGCGTGTCGACGAACTGGAAAGCCGTACGGCAATCCGCGATCTGGCATCGGATTACTGTCACGGTTTTGATAAGCGTGATTACGAGCGCTTTCTGGGAATCTGGTGGGAAGACTGCGTCTGGAACATCGGCCCGCCCTTTGGGGAATTTGAAGGGCACGATGGCATTCAGACAGCGGTGAAAGAGGTTCTCTGGCCTGCCTGGGACGAATCACACCACGTGACAACCAACCTGCGAATCGAATTTGTTGACGCCGACTCAGCCAGCGCCATGTGCGATGTGGATTGCGTCGGAAGGCTGGCGGGCGAGGATACCTGCACCATTGTCGGAGCCACCTATTACGACGATCTTCAGCGCCGCTCTGGCGTGTGGAAGATCGCTCAACGCACCGTAAAGATTCACTATTTCAACCCTGTTCCCGGCACCGTGCTGTCAGCGCCAGAGAGTGCCTAGCTCATGCCGGATACCGCAACTAAACCCAACCCCAAGCAAGTATTTTAATAAGTTCATACCTGGAGATTGCTCATGAAAAAGAAGATTTTATGTACCGCCCTGGCCGTTGCGACAAGCTCAATTGGCGTGACGGTAGCGCCGCTAGCCACCGCCCAGCAGCTTGCGCTGGAAGAGATCGTTGTGTCAGCGCGTAAACGAAAGGAAGACATGCAGGATGTAGGTCTTTCTGTCAGTGCGATGAGCGGTACCGAGATTAGCCGCACATTTGCCAGGGATATCAAGGACCTCGCGTTCATCTCACCCAACCTGATTATCGATGATACCTCGCAGGGGCCCGGCGGCAACGCGGCCATGTATATCCGTGGTATCGGGGTGGCTGATGTAGAGAAGAACTTTGAACCGGCGGTGGGTGTCACCATTGACGGGTTGTTTATTGGCGCCAACAGCGGCGCGCTTCTCAGGAGTATCGATCTCGCCTCGGTCGAGGTATTGCGAGGCCCGCAGGGCACGCTGTTCGGCCGCAACACGATTGGCGGAACAATCAATATTGAAAGGACAAGGCCCACCGGCGAGTTCGGTGGCAAAGTGCGCGCAGGCTACGGCGATTACGATAACTACTGGTTGGACGCTATCGTAAATTTCGGTATCACCGATGACCTGGCCGTCAAGCTGAGCGCAGCTAAGAACGACCAGCAGGAAGGTTACTTTGAAAACGTCAACACGGGTGATGACGAAGGGATGATCGATTACGAGTCCTACGGCATTAATCTGCTGTGGAATGCGACTGATACCCTCGAGTTTGAATACACCTACCAGAATGAGGAAACGGTGCAGGACACGCCGCCACTGGTCAACATGGCCCAGCCGGACACACTGTTCTGTGGTTCCTTTGGCTTTTGTGCCCAATCCGTGTCTACACCCAGTTCGGGAGACAGGTATAAAGTCACTACGCTGAAATTTGAGCCCACGACAGCGTCGTTGTCACCACCGCCTACTGAAATCGTGACATCGCCAATAGCTGATTTGATTCCAAACAATGATGACGCCACCTTCGATGCTGAAACACACATCCTTGAAGCAAGATGGGAAATCAACGACAGCCTGACCATGAACTACATCTACGGTACTTTTGAGACAGAAGAAACTGTGGTGACCAACTTTGCTGCAGAACCCGTGATGTTGTTTGGCACAGATCGCCCGGCAGAGTACGAACAGGAAAGTCATGAACTCAGATTCACCTACGATGACGGTGGTGCGTTCAAACTGGTTGCTGGCGCTTATTTCTGGGAGTCAGAGTATGACATCCGTCTGCGCAGCTGGATCACTTTTTCCATACCTGACACCGTTGTAGATATACCGCAAACCACCCATCAGGAAACAGATTCCACGGCACTGTTCTTTGAAGCGGATTACGCGTTTAACGATAACTGGACCCTCACTCTGGGTGGGCGCTATACCGAAGATGAAAAGCTGTCTGAACAAAGAGGTAACCTGTCAACAGAAGGAGACGATCCCAGCGAAAAATGGGATGAGTTTACACCCAAGGTCGGGGTGCGCTACCGCATAGACGATGACGCCATGATCTACGCTACCTACGCCAGAGGCTATCGCAGTGGTGGCTTCAACGGGCGGGTTGATGAACTGCTTTCGGCCACCGTGCCTTACGATCCAGAGACAGTAGACAACTATGAACTGGGTTTCAAGACAGAATGGTCAGACGGTCGTATCCGGTTCAACGGCGCCCTGTTCTACATGGATTACCAGGATAAGCAGGAAGAAATAGGTTTGCCTTCTGAGGGTGCCACAGGCCAGCGTATCTCTGTCTTCAACGCCGCTGACGCAACCATGCAGGGTCTGGAACTTGAATTGCAGGCGATCGTCACTGAAAACCTGAGCATGCGCGCCAACATGGGCTACCTCGACTCTGAGTACGATGAGTTTACCTTTAACGATGGCTTCGGCATCGTTGATAACAGCGGCCTGGAATTCCGTCGGGCGCCTGACTTTACCGGTTCTGTGGATGCCACCTATGAGTGGGATATCGGCAACGGCAACGCCTGGGTACGAGGCTCATATCGCTTCCTGGGTGAACACTTTATCGAGCAGACCAACCGGCCTGAGCTGGAAAATGATGCTCAGCATATCGTCGATCTGTCAGTCAACTACACAACCAATGGCCTGACCTTCAGCGTGTTTGGCCGCAACCTCACCGAAGAAGACGGTTGGGCGCATGGTTTGAATGTGTCTGGTTTGTGGGCCTACGCGTCCCCGCGTGCGCCGCGGACCTGGGGTGCAGAGGTGGTCTACAACTTTGGCGACAATTGATTGTGAACCTTGCATGACTCTTCGTTAACTGCAAGCGCATGCCCTGTCTGCACAGGCGCATGCGCTTTTCACTTCACAGGATATGTATGAGCGAACAACAGTTGATCGAGTTGCTGGACAAGCAATCAATCTCAGATGTCATTATGACTTACGCGCGCGCTATCGACCGTCTGGACGAAGCGATGCTGCGATCCGTATTTCACCCCGATTCCAAACACGCACACGGATTCGTGGGGCCTTCATCAGATCCTTCACTGCCCTCAAAACCCGGCGAGCCTGGCGACTTTGTCGCCTATGCGTTTGATGTGCTCAATACACACAGCCGCACTCACCACCAACTGGGCAATATCTTTATCGAATGGGAAGTGAATAACGCCTACGCCGAATCCTACTTCACGGCATATCACCGCATGCGTCCCAAGGGTGATCCCAAGGCGGCCGCAAATGCCTGGGATACAGAAATGGATTTCTGGGTTGGCGGGCGCTATCTCGATCGCTTCCAGAAGCGCGATGGTGTTTGGAAAATCAGCCATCGTACCGGCCTGACAGACTGGATCAGAACGGAGCCGCCTGCGTGCCAGGGCTTTTTCGATACGCCGGAAGAATTGCGGGGCCATCGGGGCGAGAAAGATCTCGTCTATCGTCGCCGGGAAGTCTACAAGTAAGGTGATATGCAGGCAGGGATTGCTTTGCAGTGGCACAGTCTGAAAGTGATAGCGATCAAATAACACAACTGAACCTGATCAGGAGAACAACATGTCTAATCGTTTAGCGGGAAAAGTCGCTGTGATTACCGGTGCCGCAAGTGGTATCGGTGAAGCTACGGCGCGCAGGTTTGTCGAGGAAGGCTGCAAGGTCGTTCTGGGAGACATCCAGATTGCAGAGGGCCAGGCACTGGCAGAGGAGCTGGGCGCAGGTGTCGTGTTTGCGCAGTGTAATGTCACTAAAGAAGATGAAGTGGCGGCCCTTGTTGATCTCGCTGTGAAGGAGTTCGGGCAGCTGGATGTCATGTTTAACAATGCCGGTATCGTTGGCGCGATTGGTCCTATCGACACCACCATCGACGCCGAATGGAACGCCACGCTGGCTGTGCTGCTCAATGGCGTGTTTTACGGTATGAAGCACGCGGCCCGGGTGATGAAAACGCAGAAATCCGGTGCGATTATCAGTATGTCGAGCGTGGCTGGGCTCACGGGCGGCCTTGGTCCTCACGCGTATGCAGCAGCCAAGCATGCTGTCGTAGGGCTGACGCAGAATGTCGGCGCGGAGCTGTGCGCCTATGGTGTGCGGGTGAATGCGATAGCGCCCTACAGTGTGGCAACGTCGATGGTGGCGGACGCCTACCTGCATGACCACAAGGCCATTGATGAAGCGACCAGAATGCTGGCCGATGAATCACCGCTGGTTGGCCGCCCGGGCCTGGCGATCGATGTTGCCAATGCCGCGCTTTGGCTGGCCTCGGACGAAGCAGGATATACCTCGGGCCATACCTTGACGGTAGATGCAGGTATTACCTCTGGTGCCATGCCCGGAGGACCCAGGTTCAACGAATACTCGCCGATGCAAAGAGAGGCCGGTAAGTCCGGGCTGTAGCGGGGCGCTCTTTCGCGCACTGCTTGTTTCCATAAGCCATCCCAGGAGCTGCATAATGACGACTGCCCAGGAAAGCATTCTCGCGTTGATGAACGAGTACTGCTACCGCATCGACCAGGGAGATCTGCAGGGTTTTGCTGATCTGTTCAGCCAGGGAACATGGCTGGTGCGGGGTGATCCTTCCGGCGGTGATGCGGGCTCGGCAGAAGTCATGGAGACGTTAAAGAACATCATTCTCTATGATGGCAAACCGAACACCAAACATGTGATGAGCAACGTACAGATTGAAGTAGAGCCCGATGGCAAGACCGCAACAGCGCAATGCTACATCACGGTGAATCAGGCCGTGCCGCCCGACTTTCCGTTGCAGCCGATCTTTATCGGGCACTACTATGACAGCTTTAGTTGCGTAAACGGCATCTGGCATTTCACGTTGCGCGATATCAGTCCTGACCTGGCGGGCGATTTGAGTCATCATCGGGCAGACTTCTGAGGCCAGGCTTGAACAGCGGGTTTGCCCCGCATGCTCACGCGGCAGCAAAACGCGCAGTAGCGGGGATGACCAAAAACGTAGCCGCGGAACTCGCCGGTGGTGGTGTGCGCGTCAATGCGATCGTCGGCGGTGTCATCAACAAGTGATCAATTTGTGAGACTTTTGTGATGCCTCGAGCTGCGCCTCGCGCGCAGACTGGGTTCTCCATCCAATCCTGGAAATTCTGGAGAACCGTCATGAAGAAAACGCTCACCTCGATGTCATTGCTCTGTGTCATAGCGGCGGCCCCCGCCGGGGCTACGAACTTTGATGTCGAACTCGTCAACCTGACGCGCGGCAGCTATTTCACCCCGTTTCTTGTCGCGGCTCATGCGCCCACCGCCAGCCTGTTCAGCGCCGGCGAAATGTCGAGCGCCGGTCTGCAAGCCATGGCGGAGGGTGGCGATATCTCCATGTTGGCGGGAGATCTGGAAGCGCTTAACGCGACGCTCGTCACGAACCCGGCAGAGGGTTTGCTCGCGCCGGGAGCGCGCATCAGCGCAAGCCTTAACACCGATGATGCGCCGGACAATACGCAGCTGTCGATTGTGGCAATGCTTTTGCCAAGCAATGACGGGTTTATGGGACTCAATGCGATTGATATTCCCACCGAACCTGGCCGCTACGTCTACAACGTCAGTGCCTATGACGCCGGTACTGAAGGCAACGATGAAGTTGTTGGCAGCGGTGCGCCTGGTGAGCCGGGCTACCCCGCACCGCCGCCGGTGCTTGCAGCCAGCGGTTCTGGCGGAACAGGCATCGACGCGACTGCCGAGGGTTTTGTGCACATCCATCGCAACGTGCTGGGCGATGACGATATGTCCGGCGGCAACAGCGACATCGTGAACACTGTGCATCGCTGGTTGAACCCGGTTGTGCGCGTCGTCATAACGGTTAATTGAGAGGAGTATGACCATGAAACGACTCACCGCGCCGTTACTCCTTTGCCTGGTCGCAGGCTGTAGCGACAACAATAACTCCGGCCCCGACCCCGTGCAGCCGCCACCACCTCCACCGCCGCCGCCGGCGAATGCAGTATTTGAGGTCTCGGCGGTCAATCTGACGATCGGGCAACCGCTGTCACCCCTGGCAGTGATTGTTCATGACGACAGTTTCCGGGCCTTCACGGTTGGCGAGACGGCGTCCCCAGGGCTTGAAACGCTCGCCGAAGGCGGCGACAACAGTATTTTCCTGGATGAAGTCGAGGGGCGCGCTGAAGCCAGTGGCTCTGCGCCCGTGGCTCCAGGGGCCAGCGACACTGTTACGCTGGAGCTGGACAGCGACGATCCCGCCGGCGCACTGCTTACAGTGATGACAATGCTGGTGAACACCAACGATGCTTTTACCGGTCTTAACGCGGTAGACGTTTCATCGATGGAAGTCGGTGCCAGTTTCACGCGCGAAGCTATCGCCTATGATGCAGGCACCGAGGCGAACAATGAGGCAGCGGGTACCATTCCGGGGCCGGCAGACGGTGGTGAAGGCTTTAACAGTGCGCGCGATGACCTTGTTGATCGGGTCACGATGCACGGTGGTGTCGTTAGCGGCGATGACGGTCTTGCCAGCTCGGCGCTTGACCAGAATCACCGGTTCGACAATCCGGTTGTGCGATTCACTGTCACGCGCACGCGTTAGCTGCGCACCGTTCAGAGGGAACTCGTGCTTTGCCGGCAGGTCTAAAAAATCTCTTTCGCCTGAAACCGGACGCGTTGATGTCGGACCTGCCGCAGCGGATAGCGCCACCACGCATCCTTCTTGTTGAGGACGACACAGATATTGCCCGGCTGATCTGCCTGCATCTGGAGAACATCGATGCTGAGGTGGAGCACTCTGATCGTGGTGATGACGCCCTGCAACTGGCGCTGAGCGGGCACTGGGACCTGGTTGTGCTCGATCTGCGCTTGCCCGGGATCAATGGTCTGGACATCTGCCGGCACCTGCGTCAGCAGGGACGGCAGGTGCCTATCCTGATGCTGACGGCTAAAACCAGCGAACTGGATCGTGTGTTGGGCCTCGAACTGGGGGCCGATGATTATCTGGGTAAGCCGTTCAGCCCGCTGGAAATTGTCGCACGCGTCAAGGCGCTGTTGCGCCGCGCGGCGATAAGCCATGCATTGCAGGAACACGATGAGTTGCTGCACCAGGATGAAGCGCCTATTGAACTCGGCCCTTTCACCATCTGTACGCGAAGCCATCAGGTAACGCTCAACGGCAAACCTACGGAACTGACCTCGCGGGAGTTCGACTTTCTCCTGCATTTCGTGCGCCAGCCAGGACGTGTCTTTCGGCGCGCGGAGCTGCTTGATGAGGTCTGGGGCTACGGCCATGAGGGTTATGAGCACACCGTCAATACTCATATCAACCGGCTGCGACGCAAGATCGAGGTTAACCCCGGTGCTCCCGAACACATCGTGACAGTGTGGGGTGTTGGCTACCGGTTCCAGACTGCTACATGAGCATTTTCCGACGTTTGTATTTTCAGTTGGCACTTGCGACAGGCCTTTTATTTGTGCTGGTCGGCGGGGCCCTGATTGCCATCAGCACGCGTACCAGTGAGTTGTATTCGCTGGAGACGACTCAGCGTGTCAACCGCGACATCGCCCTGCACGCGGCAGAAGATATGCCGTTATTGGATGCCAACGGGGTGAATAAGGTGGCGCTGAAGGAGCTGGCGCATCATGTGATGTTTATCAACCCGATTGTTGAGGTGTACCTGCTCGATACCAGCGGTGCCATCCTCTCACATGCGCTGCCCTACGGGACGGTGTTGCGGGAGCAGGTCGATATGGCTCCCCTGCATGCGTTCATGGCCCAGGGTAGCCAGCTACCCATCTTCGGCGATGACCCGCGCAGCCTGGACCAGACCAAGCCGTTTTCCGTTTCACCGATCCTGGGTGACGATGCCAGGCCCAGTGCCTACCTCTACACCGTTCTTAACGGCAAGGCCTATGACGGTATTCGCAAGTCGTTGTCGGAAAGCTACAACCTGCGCGCCGGTACGCTGACGATTGTGGCCGCCGTTTGTTTCGCGATTCTCGGCGGCTTCGTGCTGTTCTTTTTTCTTACCCGGCGCCTGCAAAAACTCTCAAGCGCTGTGCGCGCCTATCGTGAAGGCAGCTATCGGGGGGATATAGACATTGATAGTCGTGAGCATGCGCAGGATGAAATAAGCGTATTGGGCGCCGCGATCAAGGACATGAGCCAGCGAATAGAGCGTCAGTTCGATGCCCAGCAGGAGATCGATCGCAACCGTCGTGAATTGATCGCTAACGTTTCCCATGATCTTAGAACACCGATCAGTTCCGTACAGGGTTTTCTCGAGACGGTGCTGGTCAAAGACCTGGATGCAGGCACCCAGCGAGACTATCTCGAAACAGCGCACAAACATTGCTTGCGGCTGAACGAGCTGATTGGCGAGCTGTTTGAGCTGTCAATGCTGGAATCCGGAACTGCTGAGCCGCACTGGGAGAGTTTTCCTGTCATGGAGCTGGTGCAGGATATTATTCACGATCACGAGGTGACTGCCCGCGAGAGAAATATCACCCTGTCAGCTCAGACGACGGAGCAGGGCGTTCATGTCTACGCTGACATAGCGATGATTCACCGCGTGCTGGATAACCTGATACAGAATGCGTTCAAACATACGCACGAGGGTGGTGAAATTGAGGTCCGGGTAAGCAGTTGTCAGGAAGGTGTGATGGTTGAAGTCATTGATGACGGTGAAGGCATCGCGTCAAAGGATATTCCGCACATCTTCGAGCGTTTCTATCGACCGGATACGGAAGGTTCAACATCGGGCCATGGCCTGGGGCTGGCCATCGTCAAGCGCATTGTGGAGCTGCATCAGTCACAGATTGCGGTGCGTAGCGAGCGCAATGGCGGTGCTGAATTCAGCTTCTGGTTGCCGCAGTCAGCCTGAGAAATTAGTCACTTACAACGAGCCTGAGCCAGGCTGCGAACTCTCTGATAAATCACACAACGATTACAGGGTTTTTATGTTTTTACGCTGAATGTGGAGTAGTATAGATTCCACTAATAATATCCAGAGAAATTCATACTGATGTCTGCCCGCAAACAGCAGGCTTTCACCATTGTCGAACTGATGCTCATTGTGGGCATAGTCAGCGTGCTGATGGCAATCGGGGTGCCTGTTTACAAAAGCTATATAGACCGTGCATCAGCCGGTTCTGCTTCAAAAGATATTTTTGAAATTTCCATTACTCTGGACGACTACTTTCTTACCAAGAGACGTTTTCCGGATAGCCTTGACGACATCGGTTATGGTGATGCCGAGGACCCGTGGGGTAATGCATACCAATATCTTAATATCGCGACGGTGCAAGGCAGTGGGCGACTGCGTAAGGACAAAAACCTGGTACCTATAAACACCGACTATGACTTGTATAGCATGGGCCCTGATGGCCGCAGTGTTGGGCCGCTGACAGCAAAAGCCAGTCGCGACGATATCATTCGAGCCAATGATGGCGCCTATGTCGGTAGGGCCGAGGATTATTGATCAAGCGTGGCAGTCGAGGTGATTGAACACAGGCGCAACAAGGTTTTGCGCAGGGTTCTGTTGCTGTTCGTGCTCGCTGCCGTGCTGCCCATCGTGGTGGGAGCGGCCATATCCTACTTTCAGGTTAAAACGTCGCTGGAGGAGCAGGCCTATGCCCGTTTGCACAGTGCCAGTAAGCTGCGTGGTGGTCTGCTGCTGAACAGATTGCTGGAAACCGAGGCGTTGTTGGCGCATCTGTCTGTGGCGCTCACGTCGGAAGTGGAGGCTACAGCGCGATTACTCAGCGACTTGACCAACCATACAGATGCCATTCTGTTTATGAACGCGCTTGGGAAGGTATCACAGATTGCTGGTGACGTAACAGCGAGTGCTTTGGCTGATACGCTGTTCCCCGAGAGCAACAGCGCGCAGAATAGAACAAGTATCATAAGACCGGTTCAATCAAGCGACGTTTTCATGACGGTAGCTGTACCCGAGCCCGCGGCAAACCAGGCCGCCAACAGAGTTGTCGCCTTGTTAAGCAGAAAACACCTGTTTGGCACACAAGATAGCGATCTACTCGGCTCTCATTTTTGTGTTTTCGATGCGCTGAAACTGCTGTTTTGTTCATCGGGTTTGCAGGATCGCATGCATGATGTGCAGTCACTGCGCAACCGGCAGTTCGACCAGAATCGCCTTCGCATGCGTTCAGAAGGTGAGCTATTTTTTGTAGTGAGTCGTGATCTTTTTTTACCTTCGCGGTTTGAAAGCAATACCTGGTCGATCATTTCGATTGAGGATGAATCTTCGGTGTTCGAACCGATCAGCACATTTCGATGGGTCTTTCCCCTGACGGTCGTTCTCGCTGTCATGAGCATATTGTTGCTGTTGATCTCACAGACGCGGCGTCAGTTGAGCCCACTTTCAGCACTGCGCAGGGCTGCTGTAAAGCTGGGTGAAGGCGATTTCGACAATCGTATATTAATAGAAACGGGCGACGAATTTGAAGAACTGGGAGACAGTTTTAACATTATGGCTGACAAACTCGGCGCCCAGTTCCGGTTTCTCATTGCCATGACAGAAATCGACGCCATTCTGCTGTCTTCTCCCGATCTTCTTAAAGTCACTGAATCTGTGGTCAAGCGACTGCCAAGTTTTATTCCTGTGCAGGTTGCGGCTGTCCTGGTTGTCGAACTGGAGAATGCCCTTCAGGCACTTATGCTTGTGAATGATGCAGAAGCTCAAGCTGGGCAGGTATCAATGGATCGAATTGTCTTTAGCGAATCACTTCGAGACAGTATGTCGCTGGGGGTTCAGTTCACGGCACAGGCGGACGATTCAGGTCTTGAGTTTCTGGCCGGGCGTCTGTCGGATAACACCACTGTGTACTTGTTTCCATTACTGTACGAACAACGCCTGTTTGGTTGCCTTTGCCTTGGTGAACGAAAGGACACTCCGCTTTCGGAAGAACTGCTTGAACAGGCACATAGCGTGGCAGATCGCCTGAACGTGGCTTTTTCTGTTGTCGAGCGTCAGCGTCATCTGTATGAACAGGCTCACTTTGACAGTATGACGGGTTTACCGAATAGAGAGCTGTTTCTTGATCGGCTTAGCCAGCATCTGGTATTGGCCAAGCGCAATAGAAACCATGTCGCCATCATCTATTGTGATCTCAACCAGTTTAAACAGGTGAACGATACGCTTGGGCATGCGCAGGGTGACGAGTTGCTTAAGCAAGCGGCGTTGCGCTTCCAGAGTGTGGTGCGTGAGTCCGATACGTTGGCTCGTTTGTCTGGTGATGAATTTGTCTTTGCATTGCCCAACCTGGTTGAAGCCAAGGATGTGCTTCCCGTCGTCAAGGGCATACTGGACGAGCTGGCCGAACCATTCACGCTAATGAATCAGCAGTTCATTCTGAGCTGCGGCGTGGGCATATCCATCTATCCGCAGGACGGCGATAGCGCAGAAGAGTTGCTAAAAAACGCGGATGTTGCCATGTATCGGACCAAGAATGAGCCGGGCGCACACTACCGATTTTTTGAAAAGAACATGAATGAAACGCTTGTGGAGCGAATCCAGCTTGGTCAGCAGTTGCGCCTTGCTCTTGCGGATAGACAGCTGCTGGTTGTCTATCAGCCAAAAGTTCATGTGGGAACGCACCGCATTCACTCGGTGGAGGCATTATTGCGTTGGAAGCACCCGGAACTGGGTTGGATTAGCCCCGCCAAATTTATCCCGATCGCTGAGGAAATCGGCCTGATTGAAAGTCTGGGTGAGTTTGTGCTCGAAACGGCATGTGCCGCTTTTGCGCGCTGGCGTTCAGCGGGGCTTGCCATTGAACAGATTGGTGTAAACGTTTCGGCTCGACAGATACTGTATACGGATATCGTAGGAGCGGTAGGTCAGGTACTTGAAACCTCAGGCATAGCGCCGGGTTGTCTTGAGCTGGAACTTACAGAAAGTCTCCTGATCGAAGATTACGCAACAACAGAGCAGGTGCTTTCGGCTCTTCGTAACATGAATGTGGGGCTGGCGCTGGATGATTTTGGTACGGGGTATTCCTCCCTGAGCCACCTTCACCAATTGCCTTTTGATACCTTAAAAATCGACAAATCCTTTGTTGATGATGTTGGCGTCAAGCCAAAGGTCGATGCGATCATCATCGCCATTATTGCCCTGGCGAAAGGGCTGGGCAAGAGCATTGTGGCAGAAGGTATTGAGCACCTTGAGCAGGAAGAGTTTCTTGCACAGCAGGGTTGTGAGCTGCTACAGGGTTATCGCTTCAGTAAACCGGTACCCGAAGAAGAGCTGACAGTGCTATTGGTTGCTGGTGCTATACCTGTGCGATGAGCCCCGACTGACTGGATCAGGACAGGCGGTCCCGAAAGTCCGCATAGCCAAATTCCCTTACCACGCGCAGCTCATCAGTCTCGCTGTTCCATATCGCAATGGCCGGCAGGGCAATGCCATTGAAAGTGGTTGTCTTGACCATGGTGTAGTGCGCCATGTCATCGAACATCAGTCGCTCACCGATTTCCAGGGCATGATCAAAGCTGTAGTCGCCGATCACATCGCCCGCAAGGCAGGTCATGCCGCCCAGGCGGTAAGTGTGGGCGAACTCATCCGGCATGCCAGCGCCAAAAATGTCTGGCCGGTAGGGCATCTCGAGGGTATCTGGCATATGACAGGTTGCCGAGGTATCCAGAATCACCTGGTCGAGGAGATTGTGGCTGCGATCCAGCACTTCGCTGACCAGTACGCCGCTGCGTATAGCGACGGCCTCACCCGGTTCGAGATACACCTGCACGTCATACTTATGCGAGAAGGATTTGATGCGCGCTATCAACGCTTCAAAATCGTATCCCGGAGCGGTGATGTGATGGCCACCGCCGAAATTCACCCACTGCATCTGATGCAGGTACGAGCCGAACTTTTCTTCAACGCTGCTCAAGGTCCTGTCGAGCGCATCGAAGCCCTGTTCGCAAAGTGTGTGAAAATGCAGGCCGGAGATCCCCTCCAGAGACTGCCCCTCGAACGCGGCCAGTGGTATACCCAGCCTGGATCCGGGTGCGCATGGGTCATAGATGGGAACCGTGCCCTCTGAGTGCTCCGGGTTGATGCGCAGTCCGTACGCCAGCTGCGGACGGCTCTCTTTGGCAGCCAGCAGCATGGGCTGAAACCGCTGCCACTGAGAGAATGAGTTAAATACCACGTGATCGGCGATGGGCAGTATCTGCTCCAGTTCCGCTGCTTTAAACGCCGCTGAGAAAACGTGGACCTCACCGCCGTATTCCTCGTAGCCCAGGCGCGCCTCGTTGTAACCGCTGGAGCAGGTGCCAGACAGGTAACGCCGGGTCAACGGGGCCAGGCTCCACATGGAAAACGCTTTCAGTGCGGCCAGGACTTTGGCACCGCTTTCCCGCTGCACGTCATTCAGTAGTTTCAGATTTCGCTCTATGGCAATTTCATCCACCACGAAACACGGCGATGGCACACGCTGTGGATCGAAGTTGCTGAATACGTCAGCTTTCACCGTTTTTATCGCTCCCTGAAAATGCTGGATAGAGGCAACAGGACGTTACGACATCTCATAGCCTGGATTCTCCACCACGCTCCAGGGCAATCCATACTTGTTCATGTCTTCCATGAAGGGGTCAGGATCAAGTTGCTCAATGTTCCACACGCCCGGCTGCATCCACGTGTCCTGCATCATCAGCTTGGCGCCGATCATTGCTGGAACGCCTGTGGTGTAAGAGATCGCCTGTGATTGCACTTCAGCGTAACAGGCTTCGTGGTCACAGATGTTGTAGACGTAAACGGTTTTCTCCTTGCCGTCTTTAACGCCTTCCACCAACGATCCGATGCAGGTTTTGCCCTTGGTGCGTGGCCCCAGGCTGGCAGGATCTGGCAGTAGTGCTTTGAGAAACTGCAGCGGCACGATTTCCTGGCCCTGAAATTCAATCGGCTGGATGCCCGTCATGCCGACATTTTCCAGTACTTCCAGATGCTTGAGATAGTTGGCGGAGAAGCTCATCCAGAATTGGGCTTTTTTCAACGTCGGAAAGTGCTTGGTCAGCGATTCAAGTTCTTCGTGATACATACGGTAGATATCGAAGGTGCCGACGTGCTCCGGGCACGCGAATTTTTGGCTCAGTGACATCGGGGGTGTGGTTTTGAATTCGCCATCTTCAAAGTGCCGGCATTCGGCGGACACCTCACGGATGTTGATTTCCGGGTTGAAGTTGGTGGCAAATTTGTAACCGTGGTCACCGCCGTTCACATCGATGATATTCAGCGTGTGGATTTCATCGAAGTAGTGTTTGGCGATCCACGCGGTGAAGACGTTGGTGGCGCCGGGGTCGAATCCGCTGCCCAGTAACGCCATAAGGCCGGCTTTCCTGAATTTCTCCTGGTAGGCCCACTGCCAGCTGTATTCAAAATGCGCGGTGTCCAGTGGTTCGTAGTTGGCCGTATCCATGTAATGTACGCCCGCTTCCAGGCAGGCATCCATGATGGTGAGGTCCTGGTAGGGCAGCGCGACGTTGATCACCAGCTTGGGCTGCTCTTTTTTTAGCAGGGCAGCAAGTTCCGGCACGTTGTCGGCATCGACCTGCGCGGTCTTGATGGGCCGATCCAGTTGCGCGGCAATCGCGTCGCACTTTGACACGGTGCGGCTGGCCAGGACGATCTCGGGGAACACCTCTGGCAACTGTGCGCACTTATGAGTAACAACGGCACCGACGCCGCCGGCGCCAATGATCACGACTTTAGACATGAGCTTTACTCCTGTGTCTCGTAGTAAGTGTAGCCTCTCAAGCTTGCTGAGTAGGCTTCCATGATTTTCTGCCGGGTCGGGGCAGAGATGACGCCACGGCGTACGGCCTTTTCGGCATTGTTGCGAAACTGCTCCAGAATGTGCTCCGGGCTGTACTCAACATAGCTCAAGACATCGGCGATGCTGTCGCCGTGGATTTCGCGGATGAAGTCAAAGCTGCCGTCTTCATTGATATGAATACTGATGATATTGGTATCACCGAACAGGTTGTGCAGGTCGCCCAGTGTTTCCTGATAGGCCCCGACGAGGAATACCCCCACGTAGTAGTCTTCCGCCTCTTTAAGCGGGTGCAGGGCGACAGTTTTGTCTCCGCCTATAAAATTGTCGATCTTGCCGTCGCAATCGCAGGTGAGGTCGGCAATGATCGCATGGCGGCTGGGTTCTTCATCCAGCCGATGAATTGGCAGTACTGGGAACAGCTGCTCAATCGCCCAGGTATCAGGTAGTGACTGGAACACGCTGAAATTACCGTAGTAAATATCGGCGAGATCTTCCTGCAGCGACTCCAGATCCTGTGGCACACGCTCCATATGCTGCATGAGGCCTGTTATGCGCTGCATGATGTGCAGGTACATGTTTTCGCCGAGCGCACGCTCGCGCAAATCCAGTTCACCGCGACGGAAATGCTCGCGCACCTCATCCCGGTAATGTGCGGCGTTGTTATAACAGCGCTGCGCGTTATCGACGGTCAGCTGTTCGTTTGTCTCGAACAGGCGCTGCACGTGCTCGGAGCAATCCTCCGGCATAACTTCTGGCAAGGGTCCCGGCTCAAAATTCGTGACGTCGAGAATGTTGAACATCAGGATAGAGGAGTAGGCGACAGTAGCCCGACCCGACTCAGACAGGATAACCGGATGCGGCAAGCCCAGTGGGTCCAGCGTTTCCATCACAGATTCGACGACGTCGGTGCAGTATTCGTCAAGGCTGTAGTTCTTGCTGTGCGCGCCGCTGTTGTGCGCCCCTTCGTAGTCCACCGCGAGCCCGCCGCCAATGTCCAGTTGGCCCATGGGGGCACCTTCGCGCGCAAGACCCACATAGTAGCGAATCGCCTCAGCCATTCCGGCGCGAATGTTGCGGATGTTGGGAATCTGGGAGCCGATATGGAAATGCAGCAACTGCAGGGCATCGAGCATGTCCGCGTGTTTCAGCGCATCGACGACGTCGATCAACTGGGTAGCGGAGAGGCCAAACAGGCTGCGATCGCCGCTGTCCTCACTCCAGTGACCGTCCACTTCGGAAGCAAGCTTTGCCCTGACACCGATCAGGGGCGCCACACCAAGGGCCTTGCTGCGCCTGATGATGATTTGCAGCTCAGCGGGTGTTTCGACCACGAAGAAGCATTTGATGTCCATGCGCCGGGCATGCAGGCCAAGGTCGATAAATTCTTCGTCCTTATAGCCATTGCAGATGATGTAGCTGTCGGTATTGGACAGGTTGGCCAGTGCGATAATCAGCTCGGCTTTGCTGCCCGCCTCCAGGCCATGGTGATAGCGAGCACCGAACTGCGCGATCTCCTCCACCACGTGGCATTGCTGGTTGACCTTGATCGGGAACACGCCGCGATAGTGGTTTTGATAACCTGAAGCTGTGACTGCCCTAGCGAAGGATTCATTCAGCAGGCTGATGCGGTGATCGAGAATGTTCTCGATGCGCAGCATGACCGGCATGTGAAGCCCACGCTCCTGCATGCCGGAGACCACATCCATCAGGGAGATGCGTACCGGTTTGTCGTAGCCCGGCGCCACAATCTCCACCTCACCCCTGGCTGAGATGTCGAAATAGTCGGCTGCCCAGTCACTGACTTTGTAGAGCTCGGCAGAGTCCTTGATGTTCCAGTTTGTCACAGTTTTTTGCACCACCATGTTAGCTAGGTTAAAGCCTTAAAGGTGGCGAGTATAGGGGCGGCATCCGCGATACGCTACTGTTTGTAAAGTGCAGTAAGTCGCCCGCGCGTGCGAGCCTGCTCAGGCCCCGATCACTTTACGCGGAGCTGTGCCGGGCGTATCCCTGGCGCCTATTTTGGCGGCAGGGGTATCAGCATAGACACCGAGTCGATGGTCTGCTGATACGCCGGCCGGCGCTCCAGACTGCGCTTTTCCATCATCGGTATGCTGGCGAACACGAACATCAGTGTCATCAGCACAATCCCGGCGCCATACCAGTACCAACCCTGTGGGTACGCTGCTAATCCGAACAGGAACAGTCCAAACCAGAAGCCCAGTTCACCGAGGTAATTGGGGTGTCGGGACCATCCCCACAGGCCGCTGGCCAGTTGCTCACCTTCTTTGCGATCAGCGATAAACTGGTGTAGCTGCCGGTCAGCGATCATCTGCAGGGTGATGGCGGAAAAGGTTACCAGCGCCGCAACAGCGTCCAGCCAGCCAAGTGGTTGATCCCCCAGGCAGTAGACCGCGTAAACCGGCAGCATGCCGGCAAACACCTGCGCGGTCGGGAACAGGTGTATCCCGAACCAGTCGGTCAGGGGCGCCCAACGTGGCGCTTTTTCCTTGAGCATCACGTAGCGCCAGTCCTCATGCTGTATGCCCTGCCAGTGGCAGGCCCAGTTGAGGGTCAACCGCGTCGCCCAGTAGAGAATCAGGCCTGATACCAGCAATTCCCGCACGTCTGAAGTCTGGACGGTATTTATCGACATCCAGTACAGGGCAATGAAAGGGGGAATAACACTCCAGTAGGCGTCGTAAAAGCTGGAGTTCCCATAGGCGCGGCTGAAGCCAAAAATGACGGCCGTGGCGATGATGTCGGCGATCAGGATATCCACCAGCGGGCCGTAATCCAGCCAGTATAAGCTGGCCCCTGCGACAAACAGCGCCACCACGTACGCTACGCATATCCTTGCCAGAGCGTCACTTTTTGTCATCGTTATCGTCTCGTCGTGTGCGTGTCGTTGCAGATTACAGCCATGGTTTACGGTCGTCTGGTTTTCCAGTTCAAGCAATCAAACCAGTGGCGAGACTCAATGCCGGCCACTGGCGAAAGTCTGCTACCGTTAGTGCTGCGCGAATTTTTGCAGGATTCTGGCATGGCTGACATAACAACCAAACATACCTTTTGCCGTATCTGCGAGGCCAGCTGTGGTCTTGTAACAGAGGTACAGGATAACAGCGTGATCTCCATCGCACCCAACAAGGCGCATCAGGGAACGCTGGGTTTTTCCTGCATGAAAGGCCTGCAGCAGCACAAGATGTACGATTCCCCCGACCGTCTGCGCTACCCGCTGAAGCGCGTGGGCGATTCGTTTGAGCGCATTTCCTGGCAGCAGGCGATGAGCGAGATCGGAGCAAAAGTGAAAGCACTGCGCGCGGTGAGCCCACATTCCATCGGCATGTATGTTGGTACGGCTGCCGGATTCAGTATTCTGCATCCCATATTTGCCGAGGGCTTTATGCAGGGTATCGGATCGCGTAATACGTTTTCGTCGTCTACCCAGGATTGTGCCAACCGTTTTGCGGCGGCCAAAGAGATGTACGGTTTCCCGTTCTTCCAGCCGTTTGTCGATCTCGACAATGTTGAGTGCATGCTGGTGATTGGTACGAACCCGGTGGTGTCCAAGTGGACGTTTTTACAGGTGGCGCACCCCATCAAGCGCCTGAAGGAAGTCAAGGCGCGCGGCGGGCGCATTATTGTGATCGACCCGCGCTATACAGAGACCGCCAAGGTGGCCGGCGAGCACCAGTTCATCAAGCCCAACTCGGACGTCTTTTTCCTGTTGTCCTTCCTGCAGGAAGTGTTTGTGCAGGGTGCCTGTGACGAGGCGCAGGTACGCCAGTTCATGACGGGGCTGGACCCGTTGAGCGATGCCGTCGCACCTTGGACGCCAGAGCGCACGGCAGCGGTGACCGGTATCGCCCCGCAGCAATTGCGCGAGCTGGTGCAGACGTTCACATCGGCCAGGGGGGCGGCCATTGTTACGGGCACCGGGCTCGGTATGGGGCAGGATGGCACTCTGGCGCAATGGCTGGCGGAATGCATTACCGCCGTAACCGGTAACCTCGACAGGCGTGGAGGTACCCTGGTTGGCGAGGGGATCTTTGATTTTGCCGGCTTTGCCAAAAAGAACGATATGTTCATGCGCAAGGCACGCTCCCGAATCGGCAATTTCCGGGAACTCAACGGCGGTTTTCCGGGGGGTATTCTCGCCGATGAAATCCTGACGCCCGGTAAAGACCAGATCAAATCGCTGTTTGTCACCGGCGGCAATCCGCTGATGACGATGGCCAATTCAGCTCGCCTCAGCGATGCCTTTGATGAGCTGGAACTGCTGGTGGTGACTGATATTTATCTCAACGAGACAGCCAGCCGGGCACATTATGTGCTGCCTGCGACTTCACCTTTGCAGCGTCCGGACCTGCCATTTATTTTCCCGTTGTTCCTGGGCATGCAGTCCATTCCCTACCTGGCAGCCACCGACGCTGTGGTGGAACCCGACAGTGAGCAGCGCGACGAGGCTTCCATTTATACAGATCTTGCCACCGCCAGCGGTATCGGCCTGTTCGGCTCGCGCATTGCACAATGGGGTTTGCGCGCCCTGAAGGCCGGCAACCGGCTGCGCCGTCCGCGCGCACAGGCGGGTTTGCCGCAGCGCTTTATTCTCGACCAGATGCTGCGCCGTTCAGGCAACGGCACTTTTAAAGAGATGCTTGTTTATACCGAGGGCAAAATGCAGCAGCAGGTTGAGCCGGGCAGCTTTTTGGGCAAACGCCCGATAACGGAGGATGGCATGGTGCACCTTGCCCCGGCCGATTTCATTGCCGAGGCTGCCAGGCTGGAACAGCGCTTTACCGAGCGCGAGCGCGGCGATGCAGAGGGCATTATGCGCCTCATATCCAAGCGTGCGCACAGTACCCACAATTCCTGGACGCAGAACATCGATGAATTGACCAACGGTGAGCGCAACCAGACCAACTATCTCTACATGCATCCTGATGACGGCAAGCGGCTGGGCCTGGCCGATGACGATGTGGCGGATATCACCTCCGCAACAGCAATGATACGGCTGCCGGTGAAGTTCCTGCAGGAGCTGATGCCGGGTACGGTGTCCGTACCCCATGGCTGGGGCCACCAGCGTGCGCAGGGTCTTTCTGTGGCCAGCCAGCTGAGCGGTGCCAATGTAAATATCCTGGCGGCAGATGGCCCGGACGAGGTTGAGCCGCTGTCAGGCATGGCGCACATGTCCGGTATCCCCGTGCAGGTGCAGCGCGCCGCCGGCCCGGTCAATCGCAGTAGTTGGACGGGTCACTAGCGAGGATTTTCGAGCGCTGGCTTTCCGCAAAATTCCCTGTTGCTGGCGCGCAGTGAAGAGCGGATGGCCAATTTATCCGGCAAATACCATGCGTCTGCGCAAGAAGGCAATCTGGGTGGCCAGTGGCAGATCTTTGGGGCACAGGTCTTCACAGCCCAGTAACGTCATACAGCCGAATACGCCGTTTTCATCGCCGACCAGTTCGTAGAATTGCGCATCGCTGCGCTCGTCTCTCGGGTCCAGTTGAAAGCGCGTGATCTGGTTCAGTCCCACGGCACCCATGAAATGGGGATTCATCTGCGCTGTGCCGCAGGCGGCGATACAGCAGCCACATTCGATACAGCGTTCCAGCTCATACAGCTGCTCCGCCAGTTGCGGTTCCATGGGCTGTTCCAGCGCGTCCAGGTCCAGTTGCTCCAACGCCGTGTTGTGTACCCAGGTTTCCAGGTGTTCAGACATGCCGCGCATCCATTTGCCGGTATTCACCGACAGATCTGCGATGAGTTCGAAGGCGGGCAGGGGCGCCAGCGTGATGTGCTGGGGCAGGTCGCGCGTGAGTGTGCGGCAGGCCAATCCGGGGCGACCGTTAATGATCATGCCACAGCTGCCACAGATGCCCGCGCGGCAGACAAAATCAAACTGCAATGTGGGATCCTGCTGCTCGCGTATTTCGGTGAGGGCGATAAACAGTGTCATCGCGGCGGCTTCTTCAAGCTCAAAACGTTGCAGCCGAGGCTTGCTGTTTGCCTCCTGTGGATTGTGACGCAAGATGTCTATGCACAGCGTCCGACCCTGCTCCTGCAAGGGTATGGTGTTCATGAATCATCTCCGAGTCGCCTGTTACGGCCGCGCAAATGCGGCGGCAGCAGGTGATGAAAGGGCATTAACGCGGCCTGCTGTGCGTGCCTGTCGGCATTTGGTAGGCCGGCGATAATTGCCTCTATCTCATGCTGACGCTGCTGGGTCAGCGGATTGTCGATATAGTCTCGAGCGCCATAGCCGCGCCAGCCCGGGGGCATCTCCATACGCAGGATGTCCAGCGCTTCGTAGTTTATTGATGGCAACGTTGCGCCGCTGTCAGGCCAGGAGGCCAGTGTTCGTTGCATCCACTGCAGGTCGTCGCGTCGCGGATAGTCTGCACGAAAATGCGCGCCGCGGCTCTCGGTGCGCTGCAATGCACCGTAGGTAACACACTGCGCCAGCTTCAGCATCCGTTGCAGGCGGTAGGCGGCGACCAACTCCGGGTTTGCACTGCGCGCTGTGCTTTTCAGGCGGATATTTTGAGCGCGGTGCTGCAGTTCTGTTAACGTTGCCACCGCTTGCTGCAGGCCGTCTGCGTGTCGAAAAATACCGACATTGGTGGTCATGGTTTGCTGCATCTGGTGTGTCAGATCAAAGGCACTTTCATCACCGGAGGCGTCGGTGATGGCGGCCATGCGCTGCTCCTCGCACCGTCCAAACTGTCTCACGAGTGCTGTAGACAGCGCCAGGTCTCCGGCCGTCGATTCACAGAAATCCGCAATCGCCTCGCCGACGATCATTCCAGCAACGACGGTTTCTGCGACTGAGTTGCCACCCAGCCGGTTGAAACCGTGCATATCCCAGCAGGCCGCTTCGCCCGCGGCAAACAGGCCCGCCAGTTGTGGACTGTGGCCCTGGTAGTTGGTGCGCACGCCACCCATGGAATAGTGTTGTGCAGGCCGTACCGGTATCAGCTCGTGCGCGGGGTCGATTCCCAGGAAATACTGGCATATTTCCTTCACCTCGCGCAGTTTGGTGTTGATGTGGTCACTGCCCAGCAGGCGGATGTCCAGCCACAGGTGTTCACCAAAACGATTCGATGCTCCCAGGCCCGCAGCTATGTGTTGTTCCATACGGCGCGATACCACATCGCGAGAGGCCAGCTCTTTCTGTTCCGGTTCATACTCGGGCATGAAGCGCTGCTCGTTGCGGTCCAGCAACAGCCCGCCGTCGCCGCGGCAGCCCTCGGTGACCAGAATGCCTGCGGGGAAGATGCCGGTAGGATGAAACTGGATGGCCTCCATGTTGCCCAGGGTTGCGACACCGGTTTCCAGAGCTATGGCAGCGCCCATGCCCTCGTTGATAATGGCGTTGGTGGATACCTTGTAGATGCGGCCGAAGCCGCCAGTGGCAATGCAGGTTGCGCGCGCAACGTATGCCACCAGCTCGCCCGTCACCAGGTTGCGCACAATGGCACCGTGGCAGCGTCCGCTGTCGTGAATCAGCGCCAGCGCTTCCATGCGCTCATGAACCGGAATCTCCGCTGCGATGGCCTGGTTACTCACTGTATACAGCATGGCGTGGCCGGTGCCGTCAGAGACATAACAGGCGCGCCAGCGCTTGGTGCCGCCGAAGTTGCGGCTGGTGATCAGCCCGTGCGCGTCATCGCTTTCGCTGATCACCTGCCGTGCACCATCAACCGTGATCTCATGGTCGCCCCGCTCCACGCGGTTCCACGGCACGCCCCACGCGGCTAGCTCGCGGATGGCCTTGGGCGCCGTGTGCGCAAACATGCGCACCACCTCCTGGTCGGCCGCCCAATCACTGCCGCGCACGGTGTCGGCGAAGTGAATGTCTTCATTGTCGCCGGCACCGCCCGCGCAGTTGGCCAGGCTGGCCTGCATGCCGCCCTGCGCTGCGGCGGAGTGGGAGCGTTTGGCGGGTACCAGGCTGAGGATGATAACGTCCTGACCGCGGCGTTTGGCGCCAATTGCCGCGCGCTGGCCTGCGAGTCCGCCGCCAATCACCAGTACATCGGTATAGATGGTTTGCATGCTTCAGTCACCGCGTCCGCTATGGGTTGCCGGTTGATAACGCTCACCCGCGCGATCAGCGTGGTCGTAGCCGATCTTCATGTAGGTCAGAAGACTGGCGGTTCCCAGGGCCAGAAAGAACCCGATGATGAGCCACATCAGTATTTTCAGGCGCCGTCTCACTGGTGCAGATTGTGCGGCAGGAATGGGCGCCCATTTCATGATCAGCCGATACATTCCTATCCCGGCATGCAGGTGTACAGCGATCAGTAGAGGCGCATAGAGCAGCCAGAACCTGCCGCTCCAGATGCGATCTGATGAAGCGTAAGGGCCAATGTTGTCCGGTTGCATGAAGACGACGAACAAGTGAGCGGACGCCAGAAAGAACAGCGCAAAGCCAGTGACAACCTGCGCATACCAAAGGTGGGTGTCGGTGTGGCGCAAACTGCGCCTGTGTTGTGTGAAGCGATGATGCTGTGCCGCACTGGCAGGAAACTTGCGCAGGGCGAGAAACGCGTGCACAACGATAATGGCGAAAATGATGGCGGCTGCGGCCGACACCAGTACCGGGTATGCCCTGCCGAATACATGGACACCCTCAAACATCTGCGTGACCCACAGCATGGCGTCCTTACCCAGTAGAATACTGGACTCAAAGAACATATGGGCCCAGATAAAAAGCACCAGCGCAAGCCCGCTCAGGCTTTGCAACAGATCGGAGAGTGCGGGCCCCGCAATTCGTTTGGTCAGTATGTTCAGCTGCGATTCCCCCGTCGATTAACGCAAGTGAAGTCAGAATATCCGGTAGCAACTCTCATTCAGCGGTTAGTCTAGACCAGCGTTACCTGCGCCGCCTTGTTCTGGCGCAATGAATTCGGCGTCCTGTCGCGCTACTGGCAGTGAATGACCGTAGAGTGCGCCTTGCTTGCCTCTGAGGCTGCCGAGAGTACAATCTCTGCAAACCTCAACGATAGTCAAGCGTTCCACCCCAAGGTGGCCGCAGGGACAATGTCTATGCTTTTTTCGTATCGGTGTTTGCGCGCTCTGACCCGCTCCGTCATCTTTATCGGCATTGGCCTGGCGGTTGGCTGCGCCAGCCTGCCTGATCCAGACGACTACGCCATGCCGGAAAGTCATGTCATGGAGAATACATCCGACACCCGTTTAGCCAGGGGTGTCCAGGCGGCATTCGGCAGCGAGTTAGAACAGGCCGCGTTCCTGCCGCTTGGTGATGGCATGAAAGCGTTTGTTGCACGTATGGCGCTGATAGCGGCGGCGGAACGCACGCTTGATGTGCAGTATTACATCTGGCATCCGGACACCAGCGGGTCACTGCTGGTCGGTGAGTTATTAAAGGCTGCCGACCGCGGCGTGCGCGTCCGCTTGTTGCTGGATGATCTCGATACACAAGGGAAAGATACTTTTCTCGGCCAGTTGGACGTCCATCCCAACATTGAAGTGCGGCTATATAACGCCTTCGGCTATCGCGGCAGCCGCGGCATTGGGTTCGCGTCCGATCTGAAGCGCCTCAACCATCGCATGCACAACAAATCCCTGACGGCAGACAATCAGGCGACGATTGTTGGCGGCCGCAATATTGGCAATGAGTATTTTAACGCCGTGGCCCATACCGGGTTTGCGGATCTTGATGTGTTGGCTGTGGGGCCTGTGGTAGCGGACGTCTCAAACATGTTTGATCTGTACTGGAATAGCGACATGGTTGTACCCATGTCGGCGTTTGCAGATAAAGACACGTTGAACGAAGAGAGCCTCAAAGATACCCGCGATCGGTTTGCCGCTCGAGTTGATGAGGAAGCCGCCTCGGATTACGTGCAGGCCATCAGGGACTCGCGCATGCTGGAATCCCTGGCTTTTTCTGAGATGCCGATGATTCGTGGCGATGCGACCCTGATCTACGACGACCCACGCAAGCTGCACAATGCAAAGATCACACGCGAGACCCATCTGGCTCCAAACCTGGCACCGATTTTTGATCAGGCGACGCGTCAGGTTGTTGTGGTGTCTCCCTACTTTGTACCCGGCGACAAGATGGTGGATTTTTTTGTCAGCCTGGTTGAGCGGGGCATACAGGTGCGTATCCTGACCAACTCACTGGCGGCTAACGATGTCGGTATGGTGCATGCCGGGTATATGCGTTATCGCAAGGATCTGCTGCGTGGTGGCGTGCAGATGTACGAGTTCAAGGCAGAGCGCAGTGAGCTGACGCGCAATAAGAAGTGGACGGGCTCTTCGTCCGCCAGCCTGCACGCCAAAACACTGGGTGCAGACAGCGAGCGCCTGTTTGTGGGGTCTTTCAATCTCGATCCAAGGTCGGTGGCGCTCAATACCGAGATGGGCGTCATCATTGAAAATAAAGAGTTGGCGCAACAGTTAACAGACGCTTTCAATACCGCAGTCGCTGAACAAGCCTACGAAGTTCGCCTGGTTGATGGCAATTTGCAGTGGACGGAGCCTTCCGCCAGCGGACCAACAAAGACCTACGATAAAGAGCCCCAGACAACCTGGTGGCAGCGTTTTGTGGCAGGAACACTGTCTTATATTGTCCCCGAGAGCATGCTGTAGCGCGGTTACATTTCCGCGCTGTGATAGACCTGCTGCACGTCGTCCAGATAGTTCAGCATGTCCAGCAGCTTCTCCATGGTGGCCACATCGTCTCCCTCAAGCACGACGGTAGCCTGCGGCAGGAACTGCACTTCATCCACGTCAAACTCAATGTCTCCAAAGGCGTCCAGCAGAGCTTGTCGCGCCTTGTAGTGTTCTGTATTGGGCACGAAGGCACTGATCTTACCGTCTTCACACTCGATATCGCTGACGTCCACATCCGCCATCATCAGTGCCTCGAGGGCCGCTTCCTCGTCGCCGCCATCAAACACCAGGATGGCATTGTGATCGAACAGGTGGCTCACACTGCCGGGGGTGCCCAGCTTGCACTTGGTTTTGGTAAAGCACTGGCGAACATCGCCAATGGTGCGGTTGGCGTTGTCAGTAAGGCACTCCACAATCACCATGCTGCCGCCCGGGCCGAAACCCTCGTAGCGGGCGAGGGCAAAATCCTCACCGCCTGAACCGGATGCCTTGTCCAACGCCTTTTCGATCACGTGGGTGGGCACCTGGTCTTTTTTGGCACGCTCTATCAGGCTGCGCAGGGCCAGATTGCCATCCGGGTCGATCCCGCCTGACTTGGCCGTTACATAGATTTCCCTGGCGTACTTGCTGTAAACGCGAGCTTTCGCGTCCGAAGTTTTGGCCATGGACTCTTTTCTGTTTTGGTAAGCGCGCCCCATAGTGGTTTCCAGTAAGAATTCAAGCGCCGATTATAAATAACCTGGACGCTGTGGTAATCCCCTTTTGAGAGCTTGCTAACAAATTGGTCACGTTTCCTTAACCTCCCGGTCACTTGCGCGCCATACACTTCTGCGATTTCAGGTTTGAGCCAGAGGTAAAAAATGCGGTATTGGTTGTCTGTTGTGGGAGTGCTTGTCGGGACATCACTGGTTGCCATTGGCTTTACGGCGTGTGGGGGCGGATCTGGCTCTGGCGGGTCCAACGAGGCGACGTCCGCACCTTCGTCCACTGCTACACCGCAGCCAGGGCTGCCTGCGGTGCCCGAAGAGATGCGCACAGTGGTCAGCTACGAGACACTGCTTAACCAGGAGGCACCGATTCCCCCGCAGTGTTATACCCGCACCCAGGACCAGTTCAACCCCTGCTACACCTGCCATCAGGCCTACGACAGCAGCAGGGGATATCGAATGAATAAGCTCAATGACGGCCACCTGCAGGGGCAGTATGCATTCTCCGAGGTTGGACTGGTCAATCACTGGCAAAACCTGTTCATCGACAAGTCTGCATTCGTTGAGCGGATCAGTGACGATGCCATTCTCAGGTACGTCAGTGAGGACAACTATAGCGGCCTGGCTGCCCGGCTTCACGACAGGCATTGGGGTGGCTTCATTCCTGATCTTGACGATTACGAGAAGGGCGCCGCCGCCTTTGATGATCACGGTTTCGCCAGGGATGGCAGTCATTGGGTGGCGTTCAACTACAAGCCGTTGCCCAGCACTTTCTGGCCCACAAACGGGTCCACTGACGATGTGCTGGTTCGTCTGCCTGCAGAATTCCGTGAATTTTCGGGCAGTTACGTGCGCGACATCTACCTGGCCAATCTCGCCCTGCTGGAAATGGCAATCAAGGACCTGGATGAGATCTCATTGCCGCCAGTGGATGAGAGTGCTCTGCAGATGGACGTGGATGGGAACGGCGTACTTGAGCAGAACGTGCGGCGTATGCTGCGGCGCGATTTTTACCTGGGTGATGCTGACAGGGTGAGCCTGATCCGACAGCAGTTTCCGGAAGGCACGCAGTTCCTGCACTCGGTGCGATATGTTGGCGTCGACGAACAGCAGGGAATTGGTGTCTCGACGCGCATGAAAGAACTGCGCTACATGAAAAAAATCCGTGTGATGAGTGAGGCCGACCTGGAGAGCCGTTATGCGCGAGAGCGCAAGGAAAAGGTCGATCAGCAGCTGCCGCGCTACGTGAGTAGAGGTGATCTCGGATTTGAGAACGGCATGGGTTGGATCATTCAGGGGTTTATCGAAGATTACGACGGAGAGTTGCGTCCCCAGACCTACGAAGAAAGCATGTTTTGCATGGGATGCCATGCAGCGATAGGTACCACGATAGATCAAACCTTTGCCTTTGGCAGGAAAGTGACCGGCGAAGCCGGGTGGGGCTACATCAATCTGCGGGGCATGGTGGATGCTCCCAATGTTGGTGGGACGGAGGGTGAGATACTCGAATACTTCAGGCGGGTAAACGGTGGTAGTGAATTTCGTGAGAACGCCGAAATTCAATCCCGCTGGTTTAGCGACGGTGAGCTGGACGAGGCAGCGGTCGCAGCGGCGGACGTTTATGAGCTGATCACTCCTTCCGCTCACAGAGCGCTGGAGTTGAACAAGGCCTACACCTGGCTGGTGAGACACCAAAGCTATATCTATGGCCGCGATGCCAACACCAGGCCAGTGAAAAACGTCTATGAGCAAGTGGATAACGAGCAGCCGCCCTTAGCCGCAGAGTTTCGTCGCAATGATTGGGATATGCGCCTCTCATGGCCGGCTGAATAGTACTGACACCACAAGTTCATGCTTTCGCAACAAAAGCGTAAGCGCTCTGAAATTAAACGCACCTAAGCTGTCTTCGGGTCGGAATCCTCACACACAAGGAGTGAACTACAGTGTCCACATTTGCTTTCAAGAAGAAAATTATTCCCGCGGTTATCGCCAGCCTAACCCTCACATTGGCGGCGTGCAGCGACGATGGTGATGACGGTAACGATGGGGTCGCGGGCGCCCCCGGCGTGCAGGGTCCTGCCGGGCCAGCTGGACCAGCAGGACCTGCCGGTGAGCCCGCGGCGTCAGCCGAAAAGCTCATTCGTATGGCGACCGTGCCGCTTGGCGCTGAAGTAACGGGTTTGTTCAAGACAGATAACGGCGATCTATTCTTTAACATCCAGCACCCTGCCGACAGCTTGCCGGCGCCCGAGAACAACGCCGCAGTTGGCGTCCTTACTGGTGCAGATATCGATAACCTGCCACTGGATTTAACGCCGGTTGCCGTGCCTGCTTCAGGCAGCGACGAGGCGATGACAACGCAAGCAGCAGTTGGGGAATATCAGGTGCTAGGTCGAGTCGGTGACACCTATGCGGGCGCACTCGGCTTTGGCCTTGGGGCCATTGTGGATGGAGAGGGCAATGCGCTGCTGAAAATCTCGCAGGATCCTGACTTCAACGCCTTTGTTCCCGCCAATGCCGCGGGCACTTCAGGCTATCTGTTCACCGCATGGGAGGATCGCCCGGGTGCAGTGTCGCGCATGGAGATCAACCAGTTGGGTGATGGTTCATGGCAAGTGGCCAACGCGATGAACGTGGATTTCAGCGGCGTTAACGGCACCATGATCAATTGCTTCGGTACATTGAGCCCGTGGGGCACTCCGTTGACCTCGGAAGAGAACTACGAAGCCGAAAACACGGTGCAGTGGAACAATCCTGATTACCCCGGCGGATATCCTTCGTCCAATGACGTTAACCTGATTCAGGACTATCTGGGAGGCACATTTCCCAATCCTTATGACTACGGCTACATCGTGGAGATCACTAACCCCAAGTCAGCGAACCCTGCGCCTGTTAAACATTTTACGCTCGGTAGAATGGCGCATGAAAACCCTGTCATCATGCCGGACGGGAAGACGGTGTACCTGACAGACGACGGCACAGACAAGGCCTTCTACAAATTTGTCGCGGACACATCCGGGAATCTCGGCTCAGGTACCTTGTATGCAGCAAAGCTTACCCAGGATGCCACAACCAAAGTCGACAAGGCGGGCTTCAACATCACCTGGATAGAGCTGGGCAGTGCCAGCAATGAGGAAATTGCAGGTTGGATCGCGCAATACGATGGTATCGACCGGGATGATTATGTGGATGGGCAAACCAGCTATATCACGCAGCAGGAAATAGATGACTGGGCCGACAATGGTAGCGGCGATGATCGTTACGCGTTCCTTGAATCGTTGCGCGCGGCGCAGGCAAAAGGTGCCACGACTGAGTTTCGAAAAATGGAGGGCATCAACATCAATTACAACATGGCGCTCAATGGCACTGTTCCGTACATGTATGTTGCGATGTCTGCCGTGGAGCGCGGTATGTCTGATGGCGAAGGCGATATACAGGTTGAAGAGAATCGCTGTGGCGCCGTGTACCGCTTCCACCTGGATTCCGATTGGAATGTCTCACGCATGGACCCCGTTGTTGTGGGTGGCCCCTACGACGGTGATGCGGCTGTAAACCGCTGCTCTGTCGATGGGATTTCCAATCCGGATAATCTTCTGGTGCTGAACGATGGTCGCGTCATCATTGGCGAGGATACCTCTAACCACGAGAATAATGCCGTTTGGGTGTGGAACCCCGATGCCTGATCGTCCAGGTATGCAATGCTAAAAAAGGGGCGCCTGGCGCCCCTCTTCCCTGGCGACCAGCGCGTTTACTGATCGCCGTAGTCACACACCCCCTCAGGAAAAATCGCTTCCAGCGTTTCGCGCTGCTGCGCATCCGGTGTCCAGCTTCCATACAGGCCACTTTCGATGGCTGTGTCCACACTTTGCAAATCGCACTTGAAGACATCGCCCGTGATGGGGGCTCCCGCAACGATACGGGAGGTGCTGTAAACCGGGAATTGCTCGGCACAGCGTCCCCTGGCTTCGCTGCTATCCAGGATGCCGTTCCACACCTCATCTCCCGATGCGATGAGTTCCCCGCTGGCATCAAAGCAGCTGTCCACCGCATCAGCGGGGCGATTGTCGCCCACTGACAGATCCGGATTGGCGCGGATATTGGCTATCCACTCGTCAATCACTGCGAAGGCATGCAAGGTGTTGTCATAGTTGTCACCGTCTTCTGCTGGCGCAATAAACCAGATCACCTGGTTGCTGGCATCGCCGTCATGGTTGAGCATTCTCTGGCGCGTGGCGAATGACTGATGGCTGTTGTGCATGTCCAGCTGTTCCTCGAGATAGTGCCGGGCGTCGATCATGGGTATCTCGATAGCGCCGGTATTGACCATGCCGGAGTCAATCGCAGCCTGTATTGCGCCGTCGTCAGCGCGGGCGCGCGGAGCGGGATTACCGTCTGCCGCGACCCTCGCGTTGCGCCAGCTCCAGGGGTCTATCTGGTCAGGGTACAGGGGTTGTTCAAAGTCTATGGCGAAACACTGGTCCAGAATGAACGGACAGCCTTCCTGGGACATCTCAGGCTCGTTTTTCCATGAGCCGATGTTGTAGTTAAGATCCAGGAATTCCTCCGCGCTGATATTTCCATCGCGCAGGGCCTGCAAGCCGTACTGAACGCCAATGTTATCCCAGTTGCGACGCGCAAAGCCGTCTTCGGCGCGGCCGTAGATATTGATCAGGTCAGCAAAGTGCGACCATTCAATATCAGCCTGCTGCTCGGGGGTGATCCCCGGCGCCTCACCGAACCTGGGATTGAGCGCCAGCGGCGACAGACCTCGCCAGGCTGCGGTGCACTCGCTGGAACCCGGCGGTAGCCAGGGCGTGAGGCCGAACCCCGTGACGTCGTTGGGAACCTCATTACTGGCGTTGAGCCCAATCAGCCAGGTGCGGTTGTTCCAATCGGCCCATTTGGAAGACGGGTTATCCCTAAGCTGCAGGTCTATCCAGCGTTCGATTAATTCGCAATCCCCGATATGGATGGTTTGCGTAATCATGTCGGGATAGGAGTACTGCGGTACGCCTGCATCGATAAGACCCGGGTGGTTCTGTGCGTAGATATACTGCTGTATGCCGCCGCCAGAGCCGCCCACGCCGACGGTGTAGTCAGGGTCTGCGTAGGCAGTAATGAAGCGCTCCTTGACCATTAACGCAGTCTCACCGCCCAGCTCAAGGTTGTAGTGTGTGCCCGTTTTGGTGCCTGTGGAGTACGCCACGGCGTAGCCAGCGGCCAGTCCGTCGGCATACAGTGCCCGGCTTCTGCTGGGGCCGCCCTGGTAGTGTCCAATCGCCACCCCGCCCTGGAAGTAATAGATCAGGCGCTCGTTCCAGGCACTGAGATCCGGTGTTTCGGTAGCCGCTGGCGCCAGCATTGCAATGGAATAGAGAAAGCGATTGAGGCTGCCGCGCTCCCAGCGCACGATAAAGTCAACGGTATTGCCATCCGTTGTGGTCGTACTCGCCATGTCGGCAGGGCGTTCCTGCCCGGGCGTATAGTCTGCCCATGAACCATCCTCGGTCATATACTTGTAACTGATCACGGTGGCCACTGAGCAATTTTCATCTTGTACAGGGCCCAGCTCGAGGTCAGACAGGTGTCTGTCGGTGGCACAAAAGAACGGTGTCTGCTGCGGGCCGGAGAAGATCGGGCCGGTAGCCGGGTGATTCACCAGTTCAACAGAGGCGGCGTTAACACTGCCGTCGCTGGCGCTGACGGTGAGCATGTTGCTGCCGACTGCCAGCCCGCTGACAACACCTTCTATCTGGTCGCCTTGCTCGTTCACACTGAATCCGCTGGTAACGTCAGTGCCTTGGAGTTCGATCTTCACCTGCTCCGGTGGCGCACCGCCTGGTACAGAGATGGCGACCCGCGCATCGCCACCGCTGACCTGTCCGGGCTCGCTGGACAGTACACGGACTGCAAACTCTGCTGGAGTGACTGTTGTTCCGGGGCTGTCACTGCTGTCGCTGCAGCCTGTGGCAAGCCAGGCAGACAACAACAGGAACAGGCCGGTTTTATGCAGGCGGGACCAGCGGGCGTAGATGCCATTCATTTTATTCTCCTTAGTACTTTTACTCTTTCACAGGACATATTGTGATGTTATTTATAGGAAGGATAGTTGTTGAACTGCAAAGTGCCAGCCCGTCTGGTTTGCTTATGTAAACTGTGAAAAACGTGATGTGACCTTCGCTGCCCGGTTAAAGGAAAGGGACAACAGGAGAATAAAAGCGTGAAACGATTACCTGATGAACGCCGCCTGCAGATGGCGGCACTGATCGGCATGCTGCTTTGTCTGGCGATGCTGTCCGGCGCGCAGGCCGACACTGAATTGATTCAACCGGAGGGTCCTATTCCGCTGGCCACTGAGCAAAGCAATGACCGCCAGATTGAACAGCGCATACGCGGCATTTTTGCGCAGATGGAAGCGATGCAGGAGATTGCTGTGTCTGTTCAGGACGGTGTCGCGTTGATCAGTGGCCAGGCGGCCAATGAAGGTCCGGCGCAGCGCGCTCTGCAAATTGCGGGACGGGTGGAGGGGGTGGTGGCTGTGGAGGATACCATCACGCGCACGCTGGATCTGCAGGACAACCTGAACCCACTGCTGGTATCGATACGAGAGAGCCTGCAGCGCTGGTCACGGGCACTGCCGCTGGTGCTTGTCGCGCTGCTGGTGTTTGCGCTGGTGGCGTTTGCCGGGCACCAGCTGGCCAGGCGTGACAGTCTCTGGGCGCGCCTTACGCCGAATCCCTTTTTAGCCGAACTTGCCTCCCAGGCGGTACGTCTGGCGGCAGTCGTGCTCGGCCTTTTGCTGGCGCTGAACCTGCTGGGAGCAACCGCACTGATGGGCACCATTCTCGGCAGTGCCGGTGTTCTGGGCCTGGCGATCAGCTTTGCCGTAAAAGACTCGATGGAGAATTATATTTCAAGCATCATGCTCAGCGTCCGGCAACCTTTTCGCGCCAGTGATCATGTTGTCATCAACGAGCATGAGGGTGTGGTCATGCGCCTGACTTCCCGCTCGACGGTGCTGATGACCCTGGATGGCAATCACCTGCGTATACCGAATTCCACGGTATTCAAATCGGTCATTCTCAACTACACGCGCAATCCTCAGCGCCGCTTTGAGTTTGCGCTGGGCGTGGATGCGGGCGATGACCCGGCAGATGCCATGGCGGTAGGGCTGGATGCCCTGTCAGGCCTGGAATGGGTGCTCCATGATCCTGCTCCTTACGCCATCATTGAAACCGTCGGCGATTCCAATATCGTTATCCGCTTTATGGCCTGGGTTGATCAGCGCAATTCCGATTACGGCAAGGCGCGCAGTTTGTCGATCAGGGCGGCCAAGAATGCCCTGGAGCGCAAGGGTTTCACCCTGCCTGAACCCATCTACCGTCTGCGTCTGGATGATGGATTGGCCGAGGCCGTTTCGCAGCAGGCGGCGGAGGCGGATCATCGCGCAGGTCGTGAGACTTCAGCTGATAGCAGCGCCGGTACAGTGCCTGCTGATGCCAGGGCAGACGAGTTGGATGTCGCGCCAGAAACCCACGTTTCGGAGAAAGTGCTTCAAGAGCGCCACCTGACCGAAGGTGACGATCTGCTGGACCCAAGCCGTCCTGTTGAGTAGATGCCATCTGGCACAGTTAATGCTTTTCTTCCCGATGTAATGAGCAAAAAAGGGAGAGAAGTATGCAGTTACAACGTATCGAGACACCAGGCATCGCGCACTACGCCTATGTACTTGCCGATGGGGTTGAAGCTGCGGTGATTGATCCGCGTCGAGACGCGGCTGAATATCTCGGCATCGCAGCGGCTATGGGCGCTCGCATCACCCACATTGTCGAAACGCATCGACAGGAAGACTTTGTCATGGGTTCGCAATGGCTAGCGCGTCATACCGACGCGAAAATTGTCAATGGAACGCACTCGTGCTTCGGTCGTGGCGACTTGCGCCTGGAGGACTCAGAGCACTTCAAGCTGGGTGGCCTCAGGATAGAAGCCCTGCACACACCGGGTCATACGCCCGAGAGCATGTGTTATGCCGTGTATGCACGCGACGAGAAGATTCCCTGGTGTGTGTTCACCGGCGATACTCTGTTCTTTGGTGAAACCGGGCGCACCGATTTACCTGATGAAACCAGCGCTCAGGAAAATGCTGCAACTCTATACCGTTCGGTGCACGAGAAACTTGCACCTTTGGGTGACACCCCCTTGGTACTGCCGGCGCACGGTCCGGGTTCAGTGTGCGGCAGCGGTATGCAGGATCGACCGATGTCAACGCTGGGAGAAGAGAAGCGCTATAACCCGGTGTTTACGCACGGTTGTGACGATTTCAGCAGAACAAAGGCCGCCGAAAACCTGCCGCGTCCACCGTATTTCAGGCATATGGAGAAAGTGAACCTGGCAGGAGGCATGGAACCGCAAGTCACAGATGGAGGGCCTCAGCTGCTTGCTGTCGACGCCTTCGTCGAGGCCACTGCACGCGGCAAAATATTTGATCTGCGCGAGCCTGAGGCCTTCGCTGGCGGGCACATATCGGGCAGCTACTCGTTGTGGCTGGGAGGTGTTCCCGCATTTGGTGGATGGATAAGCGATGGTGAGACCCCTGTCTATCTTGTTGGGGATGGTGGCGATGACGTGAAGATCGCGCTGCAGCACCTCGGTCGAATTGGAATCGATTGTGTAAGCGGTGCCCTCGCGGGTGGTTTTGGCAGTTGGCGCAGTTCGGGTAAAGCGATAGCGAGCAGTGGCACAGTGTCTGTCGATGGGTTGCATGACCGGCTCGGAGAGTTCCAGATCCTCGATGTCCGCGAAGCCGGCGAGTTCGATGCCGGGCATATCGAAGGAGCCGAGCATGCCTATGTAGGCGATCTTGAACAGACTATTTCCGAGTTATCGTTGCACCGTGACGAACCTGTTGTGGTGATGTGCAGCGTGGGCCACAGGGCGAGTCTCGCAGTGAGCATATTGCTGCGCAACGGCTATGAGCAGGTGCATAACCTGCTGGGGGGCATGCTCGCGTGGCAGGCTGCCGGTCATCCGATTGTTGATGGCGATGACTGAGCGGCAGATGCCCCGGGGTTTGTAAACTTTACAGGATGGCGCGCAGTTTCTTACCAGTGCAACGGTTGGGCTGGTCATCTTCAGCCCTCAGGGCTGGGCAATGACTCCCACTTGGCGCTCTGGTGGCAGTTGGCACGCTACCTGCTTTATACACACCAGGTTGTTAAACCTGTGAATGAATCTGTGAAACTTGAAAGAAGGAGAGATGTTATGTCCACGACTTCCGTGATACCAGAAAGCAATGGCAGCAAAAACGCAGGATCTCATCATGCGGGGCATTCGCATGACTCCGCCACTGCACGTGTAGCAGAAAAGGCCCATTCTGCGGTCGATATCGCCGCTGCCAATCTGGAACAGGCAGAAAAAGCCTTGCATGAAGCGCGTCTCGCTGCGGGGCACAAGGCAGAGCATGCAGCACAGGATGCGCGCGTTTACGCAGACCAGACGGTGTCATCAGTAAAGAGCTACATCAATGAGCACCCGGTTAAATCTGTCGGGATCGCCCTGGCCGGTGGCTTTTTGCTCTCCGCGTTGCTGAAGAAGTAACAGCAGGCTACGACAGGAGAGACACTGTGACCTCGATGACGCAAACCGATTATGGTGCAGAGCCTGCTGCCTCTGATGAGGCGGCAGGTTTGCCTCCAGCCCCTGACAGTGACGTTGCATCGCTGCAGGAGTGGTTAGTCACAGCGCAGGACGTGCTCAACGAATCAGCGGCTCATGCGGGCGGCATCGTTGAATTGGCTGTGCGAGAACTCACGCTGGCTGTGGCAGCATTCAGGTGGACGGTGCTGGCAGTGCTGGTAGCCGCCGGGCTCACCCTCGTTACCTGGGGTTTTGCACTGGCAGCCGCCATACTGGCATTGACGGCACAGGGAGCTTCACTACCGTTGATCCTGCTTGCCTGTGCGGGTGTGAACCTCGTAATCGTGCTGGCGTTACTGATGGCAATGCGCTGGTTGTCGCAGTTTTTCAGGTTTTCAGCGCTGCTCGGCATAATGGGAGGCAGGCATGATTCCGCTGGCCAGTGAACGCACTGCTGTTGACCAACAGCAACAACAGGTGGTGACGGGGCGGCATGTTCTGCATCACCGCAGCAAGCAACTGAAGCGCACGTCCCTGGCGCTATGCCGTAACCCCTACACACTGGCAGGCGCCTTTCTGACTGGCGGCTGGCTGGGGTGGGAGGAGCGCACAGTGTCACGAACAGCGCAGGGCGCGCGGGATGTCGCAAAAAAGGCGTCTGGAGCCTGGTGGCGCCACCTCAAATTTCAGTTGCCGGTGGCCGCTTTGCATTTTTTCCTGGCTCACAGTGGCAACCCAGATGGCGCCTCATCGTCACCGGATGATCAGTCGCGCGATGGTGCGATGATAAATGAACAAATGAGTTGATTGACTTCAAGCCAGGTAAGACACAACAAGAGGAAGTAAAATGGATATTCTCAGAATCATTTTGTCAGTGCTATTGCCCCCGCTGGGCGTATTTTTGCAGGTAGGTATCGGTCCGCAATTCTGGATCAACATTCTGCTGACGCTGCTCGGTTATATTCCCGGCATCATTCACGCCGTATGGATTATCGCCACACGCTAGCGTTTGCGTTGAGTGAGTTCATCGATCGAAAAACTGTATAGGAAACAATTTCCACCTCTACCGTCAGGGCGCGAACGATGGTCCTGGTTAGGGCCGGGCCTACTGTGGATGCTGTCTGCAGTGGGCACCGGGTCCATCCTGTTTATGCCGCGCGTTGCGGCGGTTTACGAATATCAGTTGCTTTGGCTATTGCTTCTGGTTGTCTTTTTTATGTGGATCATGATCCGGGAGATGGCGCGCTTTACCATCGTTACCGGGCGCACCATGTTGCAGGGAATGAATCGCTTGCCCGGGCCGCAGGGCTGGGCGGTATGGGTTATCTTTGTTCCCCAGTTGGCTGCAGCGGCAATCGGTATTGCCGGGCTTTCAGCGATAGCCGGCAGTGCAGTTGGTGAGACGACGGCAGGCAGCAATGCACTATATGGCATCGGCACTGTCGTGATGTGCACGCTCTTTACCGCCTCGGGTCGCTATGTGAAGATCGAGCTGTTCAGCCGGTTTATGGCCATGCTGTTAGTGCTGCTGGCGATCGCCGCAGCGGTTATCGTGTTTCCCAATGCAGGCAAGATTGCGCAGGGCTTGACCTTTCAATGGCCCGAACAGCCAAGGTATTACGTGATTCTGCCCTGGGTGGGCACTATCCTGGCCGGCTCCATGGGTATCGTCTGGTTTGGCTATTGGACGGCGACGCGTGGCTTTGGTGGCGGCCTGGTGGGCACGCAGCAAGATGATGAAGCCGTTGCGTACTCTTCAGTCACTGAAGGCGACAGGCAATCCCGGGAAGTCTGGTTAGAACGTGGCAGGTCATGGATCAGGCTGATGACCGGGACAGCGACTCTGGGCGTGCTGGGTGGGCTCAGTGTCCTGTTTTCTTTTATGGTGTTGGGTTCTGAGCTGCTAGCGCCGACCGGGACTCTGCCCCAGGGAAGCGATGTAGCGATAGACCTGACCCGCATGTTCTCCGATGTATGGGGCAGTACTGGTAAGTGGCTGCTGTTGGTGACGATTGTCATTGCCCTGGTCGGGAGCGTGCTTGCCAATCAGGATGGATGGGGGCGCAGCTTCTCAGATATGACCCTGATTTTGTTACGCAATAGCCGCCAGACGGAACGCAAGAATGTCCTGATCCGCACACTGGATCGATTGCAGCCGCACCTGAAATTTGATGTATATTCGCGTGTCGTGCTGAAGAGGATATTTATCGTGCTAGTGACAGGGATCATTCCGGTGATTATCATTTTGTTGTTTGAGGATCCGGTTAAAGTCATGTCGGTATCAGGTATCATCGCCGCAGCGCATACGCCATTTATTGTTTTTCTAGCGTTCCTGGTAAATCGGAATGAGCTGCCAAAAACGCTGCAGCCAGGATTTTTCGCCTCCGCCAGCATGTTGATGGCAGGGCTGTTCTACCTGGGCTTTGCAGGCCTTTACTTTGCTGATATGGCAGGCCTGGTGGGCAGCGCATGATCGTTGATGCACCATGCAGTTAGACGGGCTGTATATCTGTTTGATCAGCATACACGGGCTGATCAGGGGAGATGACCCGGAGCTCGGTAGAGATGCCGATACCGGAGGTCAGACCAAGTACGTGCTGGACCTTGCCCGCGCACTGGCTGCGCAGAGCGGTGTAAGTCAGGTGGATCTGGTGACGCGCAGAATTCCAGACAGCGCTGTCAGCGATGACTACTCCAGGATGGTGGAGCCGCTGTGCGAGGGCGCGCGTATAGTGCGTATAGACTGCGGGCCTGACGAATACCTGCCTAAAGAACGGCTTTGGGATTACCTGGACAGTTTTTCCGACAACCTGTTGCTGTGGCTGGGCGAGCAGCCGCGCCTGCCGTCGTTGGTTCACAGCCATTATGCTGACGCGGGGTATGTGGCAGTACGCTTGTCAAACCTGCTGTCAGTGCCTCTGGTGCATACCGGGCACTCTCTGGGGCGCGATAAACGCAAGCGCCTGCTCGCCCAGGGTCTGTCCCGCGCACAAATAGAAGAAACCTATAATATCGAGCGCCGTATCGACGCGGAGGAAGAGGTTCTGGCCAACGCGGACCTCGTTGTCACCAGTACGCATAATGAGATCGAGGAGCAGTACGGGCTGTACAACTTCTACGATCCTGAGCGGATGGCCGTTATACCACCGGGTACCAATCTGGAGCTGTTTCATCCGGCGCAGGATGGCGAGCACTTTGATTTCGTCGATGAGATAAAGAGCTTCCTGCAGCATCCGGAAAAGCCCTTGATTCTGTCGCTGTCTCGTCCCGACGAGCGCAAGAATATTCTCACACTGATTGAAGCCTACGGGGAGTCTCCCGCCTTGCAGCAGGCGGCCAACTTGCTGATCATTGCGGGCAACCGCGACGATATTCGCGACCTGGAGCATGGCGCGCAGACCGTACTGACGAATGTCCTGTTGTGGATAGACAGCTATGATCTCTACGGCAAAGTGGCGGTGCCCAAGCACCACCGGCCTGACCAGGTGCCGGAAATATACCGGTTGGCGGCCAGCACAGGAGGCGTTTTTATCAATCCGGCCCTGACCGAACCCTTCGGCTTGACGCTACTGGAAGCGGCAGCAAGCGGCTTGCCCGTGGTGGCGACCGAAAATGGCGGCCCTGTGGATATAATCCGGAACTGCCGCTGCGGGGAGTTGATCGATCCTCTGGATAAAGCGGACATCACCGCAGCATTGCTCAGGTTGCTGGAATCCAGAAAGGTCTGGAACAAAGCGGCGCGCAACGGCATTGATGGCGTGCGCCGGCATTACTCGTGGCAGGCACACGCCGGCCGATACCTGGAACACATTCAAAGCCTGCCAGCAGAGAACAGCCCGCTATTGTCTTCGCAGGCGCTGCCGCGAACCTTGCGCTACAGGGATCGTATGATCGTGTCGGATCTCGACCAGAACCTGCTGGGTGACGATGAAGCCCTCGCTCGTTTTATCGAACAGATACGCAGCCATCGCAAGTCAGTCACTTTTGCTATCGCCACCGGGCGCCGCGTAGACTCGGCCCTTGCCCTGATGAAAAAGTACAATATCCCCTCACCGGACGTGCTGATCAGCAGTCTGGGAACGCAGATTCACTACGGACAGGCGCTGTCCGAAGACGTACTGTGGACGGATCACATTGACCACGACTGGTCGCCCCGTCGTATCCGGCAGAGCCTGTCTGGATTGGCGGGTCTGGAGTTGCAGGAAAGGCAGCACCAGACGTCCTCCAAGATCTCATACTACACCCAGGTGAGGGGCTCCCCCACGGTAGAGGAGATTAATACCGTGCTGCGCAAGGCGGAAATCAATGCCAATGTGGTGTTTTCCTTCGGCCAGTTCGTGGATGTGTTGCCATCGAGAGCCTCGAAAGGGCAGGCGCTGCGGTACGTTGCGCAACGGCTGGATATCCCGCTGGATCAGGTGCTGGTAGCCGGCGGCTCCGGTGCAGACGAGGATATGATGCGCGGGAACACGCTGGGCGTGGTTGTAGCCAATCGGCACGATGAGGAGTTGTCGACGCTGGCTGACGTGGAGAGAGTGTATTTTGCGCGCAGTGCCTATGCCGAAGGTGTACTGGAGGCGATAGACTACTACGACTTTTTTGGCAATTGCAGGGTGCCGCTCGAATGAACAATGCCGCTGGTGGTAATCGCGTGTGTGTGTTCGGGGAAGTGCTGTTCGATGAATTTCCCGATGGGGCGAAGGTGCTCGGTGGCGCGCCATTCAACGTTGCCTGGAACCTGCAGGCGCTGGGTGAAGCTCCAGTTTTGGTGAGCGGTGTGGGCAACGATGAAAGAGGCGATGAAGTGATCGCCGCAATGCAGCAATGGGGCATGTCTCTTGAGGCGATGCAGCGAGACAGCAAGCGGCCCACCGGACGTGTCACGGTTGCCTTTGAAAATGGCGAGCCGGCCTATGAAATTCAGCAGAATTGCGCTTATGACGCCATCAGCAAGCCGTCTATTGATCCTTGCAGGCTGCTCTATCACGGCACTTTGGCATTACGATCAGCACCATCTGCCGTCACATTGGATTCGCTGCGTGATGAGCACGACGGTCTGGTTTTTGTGGATGTTAACTTACGCTCGCCATGGTGGCAGGCCGACAGCGTTGAATCCTTGCTTGGCCACGCACACTGGGTGAAACTCAATGAGCAGGAGCTGCATTTACTGGCGGCAGAGAGCGGCCAGCTGGATGCAGTGATGGAAAGCTTTGCTGCGCGCTACGGTCTGCAGGGATTGGTAGTGACCTGCGGTGAGCAAGGCGCGCGTGCGCTCACCCCTGATGGAGGCTTGCTGACTGTGAGGCCTCAGGACAACGTTGTTGTCACCGATACTGTCGGAGCCGGAGATGCCTTCAGCGCGGTATGCCTGATCGGCCTGTTACACGCCTGGCCGTTACATACAACCTTGCAAAGGGCGCAATCCTTCGCAGCGCGAGTCGTCGGCCAGCGCGGGGCTACCACGCGCAGCAGGGCATTTTACGAGGCAGCGCGACTTGGCTGGGAGCAGGGAGGCTGACATGTACGAGCAGCAGTCGCACGCTTTGCTCAATCGTATTCTCGATCGTATCGAGCCGGAACTGCGTCTGCACGATTTGCGTCACTTCTACACCCGCCTTGGTGCTAATTTTTACGCAATCTATACGCTGTTTCACCGCCTGTATGGTGAGCGTAGTGACTTCGAGGATGCCCTGGTTGACCTGGTCAATGTGATGGCGGCGCAATACATTGATCGCAACGACACGCTGAAGCAGGTTGATCGGCAGCGTGAGGACGACCACAACTGGTTTCTCAGTCAGCAATGGGTGGGGATGGCCATGTACCTTGATGGGTTTGCCGGTAACCTGCAGGGGCTGCGTTCGCATTTGCCTTACTTGCAGGAGTTGGGTGTCAACCTGGTACACATCCTTCCCATCCTGGAGTCTCCCCCCGGAGCCAGCGATGGCGGTTACGCGGTGAGTGATTTTCGCGCGATCAATCCACGCGCGGGCTCCATGCAGGAGCTGCGCTCACTGGCGCAGACCATGCATAAACGGGGCATGTTGCTGACGCTGGATGTGGTTTTGAACCACACCTCCAATGAGCATGAGTGGGCGCAGCGTGCCAGGGCGGGAGAGCAGCATTATCAGGACTATTACTACACGTACGAGACGCGTGACGTCCCGGATATGTTTGAAGAGACCATGCCCGAAATTTTTCCTGAGACCGCTCCGGGCAACTTCACTTTTGATGAAGCCATGTCGCGCTGGGTGATGACTGTTTTCAACGATTATCAGTGGGATCTGAACTACAGTAACCCTGCCGTGTTCGTGGAGATGGTCGATATCATTCTGTACTGGGCCAATCAGGGCGCTGATATTGTCCGCCTGGACGCTGTTGCTTTTCTCTGGAAGAAAATGGGCACCAACTGCCAGAATGAACGCGAGGCCCATCTGATTCTGCAGCTGCTTAAAGACTGCTGCCAGGTCAGCGCCCCGGGTGTGTTGTTCATCGCGGAGGCCATCGTGGCGCCGGTGGAGATCATCAAATACTTCGGTGAAGACGCCGTTATTGCCAAGGAATGCGAGATTGCCTACAACGCAACGCTCATGGCACTGCTTTGGGATGCCGTCGCAACCAAGAATGCCCGCCTGCTCAATCAGGGTATCCGCAGCTTGCCCGACAAACTTGAGCGCGCCACCTGGTTGAACTATGTGCGTTGTCACGATGATATCGGCCTTGGTTTTGACGACAGCGATATTGCAGCCGTGGGCTATGATCCCCGGGCTCACCGGCGCTTCCTGCTGGACTATTACACGGGTGAATTCGAGACATCCCCGGCCAGGGGGAAACCCTTCGGCCACAACAGCAAAACGGGCGATGCGCGAATATCCGGCTCACTGGCTTCACTGGTCGGTCTGGAGAAGGCACTTGAGTTGCAAGACGAGCAGCTGATACAGCAAAGTATCGACCAGATCCTGTTGTTACACAGCATCGTTATCGCCTTTGGCGGGATTCCGCTGATCTACTACGGTGATGAAATCGGTACGCTCAACAGCAATCGTTATCAATCCGATGCTGCGCTTGCGCACGATACCCGCTGGATACATCGGCCGGTTTACGACTGGGACAAGGCTGAGCGCCGTAAAGAACATGGCAGCGTAGAGCAGCAACTGTTTGAGGGATTGCAGCGTATGATAGCGGTGCGCAAGATATTGCCCGCTTTCGCCGACTTCAACAACCGGGAACTCATTGATGTGGGCAACGAACACCTGTTTGTTTTTACCCGCACCAACCCCGAACAAGTAGATGACTCAGTACTCGTTGTCAGTAACTTCAGTGACACCGAGCAGCAATTGAGCCTGGCGGATCTGCGCAATCGCGGTCGGTTCGAGTTGTGGCAGATTCAGGATGCCTTCACCGGGCAGACGCCTGATGTTGAGAACGAGCGATTGATAGTGCCGCCTCATCGTTTCTACTGGCTCACCGCCGTGCCCTGAGGATTGCTTCTGGCAGTCGATTGCAAGGAGAAGCGTCATACGTATATTGGCCACAGACCTGGACAGGACGCTTTTGCCGAACGGCAGATGGCCGGCTGATGAGGAAGCGATTCCGCTGTTTAACCGCTTGACTGCAGCTCATGACGTCACCGTCGTTTATGTCACCGGCAGGAATCTGGCGTTGACGGAGGAAGCTATTCTGCAATACGGGATTCGCCATCCTGACTTCCTTTGTGCAGACGTGGGCGCCAGCCTTTATCGCCGATCCAACGATCAATGGCAGTTCGATGAGGGTTGGGCAAAACGCATACAACTGGGCAATCCGTCATGGAATACGAGCGCTATCCAGGCGAGTCTGGCAGGCATTGCCGGGCTTCGGGCCCAGGCAGCGGAACATCAGGGCCGCTTCAAGCAAAGCTATTTTGTTGATCTTGAGCGCAGCGACAGCGTGCTGGAATCTGTCAGGCAGAAACTCGCCGGGCAATTCGACGAGGTTTTGATCTACAGTATTGATTCCGCCGCGGGCCGCGGCCTGCTGGATTGTATGCCGCGAGACGCCAACAAGCGCTCAGTATTGGAGTATTTGTGTGACGAACTGGCCGTGCCCCGCGCAGAACTGGTGTTTTGTGGAGACAGCGGCAACGATATTCTTCCCCTGTCGGGTGAATTCTGCGGTGTGCTGGTGCGCAATGCGGATTCCCAACTGCGGGATCAGTTGTTGAGCGAGAAGCGCAGCGACCTCCCACCGCGGATCTATCTTGCGCAAGGCGGCTTCAGGAACTTGAACGGCTATTATTGCTCTGGCGTTATCGAGGGCTGTTACCACTACGATCTCTTTACCGACTAGCGTCATCCGTCATTTGTGCCCGGATTCTTGACCTTTAGTCGCGCCCTTCCGACACTGTAGTCACAAGATTGCTCTGCACCTGGCCTTGTAAAGCCAAACGCAGGGCGCAGGAAAGCGTGATGATGACGCCTTCCTTTATACGCTTTCTGACAAGGATGTTGGTGCGTTTATGATTGTTCGCTGTTATGGATAGCGGCCTGCAGGCCCTTGCGCTGGTTGCACAACTGCATCAGGTCGCGCTGGACGACCAGCAGCTGTGTCACCAGTTTGCGCGAGATGATAGAGCGTGTTCGCCCAATGAGCTTGTATTGGCGGCGCGGCGGGTTGGTCTGAAGGCAAAGCGTATCCATAGTAGCGGCAGATCGATTGATGATCGTGTGCTGCCGGCCATCGGTATTGCTCGCAACGGCGATGCATTTGTTTTCGCCCGAGCAGCCTCTACAGAGCAAAAGCCGCCGTGCTTTCTCGTCCAGACGTCATTCCCGGGCAAGCCGCAGCGAATAGATGAAGCTGCGCTTGAGTTGCTTTGGGGCGGAGACCTGATTCTGGTTCGGCCTCAGGGGAGTGCTAACGCCGGCATTGTGCGGCGTTTCAACCTCCATTGGTTCGTTCCGGCACTGGTGCGTTACCGTCGGCTCTTTGCACAGGTGTTGATCGCCTCGTTTTTCCTGCAGTTGTTTGCCCTCGTTACCCCTTTGTTTTTTCAGGTAGTGATGGATAAAGTTCTGGTCCATCGAGGCTTTACAACGCTGAATGTGCTCGCGTTTGGATTCGTCATTGTTGTGGCGTTTGATGCCATCATCGGTGGACTGCGGAACTACCTGTTCAGTCACACCACGACACGGGTTGACGTCGAATTGGGCGCTCGGCTGTTCCGGCATCTGGCAAGCCTGCCCCTGAGTTATTTCGAAGTCCGTCAGGTGGGCCAGACAGTGGCCCGCGTGCGTGAGTTGGAGACCATTCGAAACTTCATCACGGGTACAGCGCTTACCCTGCTGATCGACCTTTCCTTTACCTTCGTGTTCTTTGCCGTACTGTGGTACTACAGCCCTACCTTGACGTGGATAGTGCTGGGTTCGCTGCCTTTCTATATTGTACTTTCACTAGTCATTACGCCGGTTCTGCGCACGCGGTTAGATGAGAAATTCAATTATGGCGCAGCCAATCAGGCTTTTCTCACCGAGAGCGTTACCGGCATCCAGACGGTGAAGTCACAGGCGCTTGAGCCACAAATGCAGCGCAAATGGGAAGGCCAGCTTGCCAGTTATGTGAGAGCCAATTTCAGGGCCCAGAACCTCAACAATGTGGCTAACCAGGTGGCTGGTTTCATCAGCAAAATCACCACGCTGCTGATTATCTGGTGGGGAGCCCACCTGGTGATTGGCGGACTGCTGACGGTTGGGCAGCTGGTGGCGTTCAATATGATCGCCGGCAGGGTGACGGCACCGGTTCTCAAGCTGGTTCAGCTTTGGCAGGATTTCCAGCAGGCCGGGATATCCCTGGCGCGACTTGGCGACATTCTCAATACTCCTGTAGAGCCCGGTTTCAATTCCACTCGTAGCGCTCCGGGACGGCTCAAGGGCGCGGTGAGTTTTGAATCTGTGAAATTCCGCTACCAGGCCGACAGTGCGCCCGCCATTGATACACTCTCGCTTGCGCTGGAGCCGGGGGAAATAGTCGGGCTTGTTGGCAGATCGGGCTCTGGCAAGAGCACGCTGGCCAAGTTGCTATTGCGGCTGTATGTCCCGGAGTCGGGTCGCATACTGGTTGATGGCAGTGACCTTGCCATGGTTGATACCGCGTGGCTGCGCAGCAATGCAGGGGTTGTTCAGCAGGAGAGTTTCCTGTTCAACCGCAGTGTGCGCGACAACATCGCGCTGGCGAATCCCGGATTGTCCTTTGAACGCGTTGTCGAGTGCGCTACGGCTTCCGGGGCTCACGAGTTTATCCAGGATTTGCCGCAGGGCTACGACACCATCGTTGGTGAGCAAGGCAGTAATCTTTCCGGCGGCCAGCGTCAGCGCCTGGCCATAGCCAGAGCCCTGATGTCAGACCCGCGCATTCTTATCCTCGATGAAGCCACCAGTGCGCTGGACTACGAATCAGAGCGCATTGTTCAGGAGAATATGGGAGCAATATCGCAGGGCCGCACCGTGCTGATTATCGCTCACAGGCTGAGCACCGTAAGGCACTGCGACCGTATCGTGGTGATGGATAAAGGGCAGCTGATTGAGCAGGGTGGCCATGAGTCTCTGCTTCGATCCAATGGTTACTACGCGAAACTCTGTGGCTATCAAAATGAGATCCCGGCCATACGCAGTTGCGCCAGTTCTTCCCGATCGCACATAGCCGCTGACGCCGCGCCGTTTCCCGGAGGTGCATGATGGATGAGCAGGAACAGTTTCTCCCTGAAGCCCTTGCGATTCAGGAGTCGCCGCCGTCACCGGTGGGCCATGCGTTGATTTGGCTGCTTCTGGGGCTGTTTTCTATCGCGGTGGGATGGGCGATGTTTGGAGAGGTCGACATTGTGGTCACGGCATCAGGCCGGGTGATACCCGGCGGCAATGTGAAAGTCGTGCAGGTTGCGGAGGCTGGCAGCGTCAGGGCTATCCTGGTTGCTGAGGGCACGCGTGTAGCGGCGGGTGCGACGCTGGTTGAACTGGACTCAACCTATGCAGATGCCGATGGTACACAGGTCGCCAGGCGACTCCATCACGTGGTGTCGCAGCTGGAATGGAGGCGCGCACTGGAGCAGTGGCTAGCAACAGCGCAGCGCACTGGCACTCACCCGGATCAGGCCACCTACAGTGGCAGCCCCGATGGCGGTTTCGACAATGCGCTATACAGGCAGCACCGCTCCCAGATCGAAACATCGCTTGTCAGCCTGGACCGCGAGCTGGACAGCATCAGCGCCCAGATAGCAACGGTTCGCGCTGAACGTGGCAGAGCCGTTGCAACCCTGCAAATTCTGACCGAACGTGTCAGCGCCTATCAGGCATTAGTGGAGAAGCAATACGGCGCCCGTGCGCAGTACCTCGAAATGTTGCAGCAGCAGACTCAGCTGCAGATGTCGATTCCAATCTTTGTTTCGCGACAGACCCAGCTTAAGCAAACCGCGGCAGGCGTGTCTGCCACCCGGAGGGAAACCTTGATAGAGGCACGCAGGGAAAACCTGTTGGAGCTTGACCGGCTGCAGGCAGAGCGCTTGTTTTTGGCTGAAGACGATAACAAAGCGCGCAAGCATCAGTCATACCAGAGCATTACAGCGCCAGTTACCGGAACGGTGCAGGAACTTTCCGTCCACACCGTTGGCGCGGTTGTTGCGCCGGGACAGCAGCTGATGAAACTCGTTCCGGAAAACAGCACTATTGAGGTGGAAGCCAAGCTACTCAACAAGGATGTAGGATTCGTCACCGAAGGACAGCGCGCCGAAATCAAAATCGATACCTTCAACTTCACCAAATATGGCCTTATCGGTGCGCGGGTAACCAATATCAGCAATGATGCGGTAAAGGACGAACGCCTCGGTTGGGTCTTCACCATGCAGCTTGCTCTGGACGACGACAGCATCACCGTAGAACACAAAGAAGTCCCCATCAGCCCGGGCATGTCAATCACCGCCGAACTCAAGACAGGAAAACGCAGGTTGCTAGAGTTCTTTTTGTCGCCTTTACTGAGAGTACGTCAAGAGAGTGTGAGAGAGCGATGATGGGTGATGAAAGCGCCAAAGATAAGAAGAGTCAGATCCATCCCGGCGCCTGGTTTCCGTGGTTGCTCTTGCATATGTATATGTCCTGGCTACTTCTGCAGGGTGGTGGTGCCCGTGGCGGCGTAATACACGTGTTCTATCTTCTTGTGTCGTTTGCGATAGGACTTGCCGTCTGCTATCGCTTCAGGAAATCAAGAATCAACATGATTGTGGCAGGTACTTTGCTATTTGGTGGTCCCTTTTTTACTGCCAAGTATATTCAGCTTGGTAATCATATCCTGATGAAAAAAAGAGATGTCGCCATGGAGGAGGTGGCGAGATTGTGCGAGCAGTACGGCGGAAAAAAAATATACGAGACCGTAGAGGGTGTGGAAAGTGTGTTTCAGGTGAGAGCAAAGCGAGAAGATTTTTACGCGCAGCTACAAGATCAGTACGGTATGGATGATCCATGGAATACGTCGTTGGGTGACCAGACGCGCATGACTTACTTGTTGGGAATCAAAGGTGATGGTTACTTCCATTTAGAGCAGCAGACGGCTTTTGGTAAGGAAGGGCCGCCGTACCTGAGAACGTCATTGAAATACGAAGGTCCACCCAAGGGATCAAAAAGAGGCCCTTTGGATGAAGTATTTCGGCGAGACTATGTCTATGTGAAGGAAGAAGTTAAAGAGCTGAGAAGTGAATACGGTTGGGTCACGATCGATTTGACAACTGATGCAATGCGTGAGCGTTGGATCTCAGGCGGAACGACGAAGATTCTGAATTTGTCGACGGGTGTTGTATTGGCAGAGCGCACTGGCTTTTTCCTTGCGAGTGGCCCGTTGTCAAAGTTGAGTTGGGCGAGTGGTCGCAACCGCGTGGACTGTAATAATTCGAGCAATATTAGGAATTTCCTGGTGGAGGTTTTGTCTCCACCCAATACGCTGCCCTAAGGATAGGGCTGAGAGTAAATACAAGGAGTAAATACCATGGCAAATGGGGAGATTCAGAAATACTCGCAGATGATTGGTTTTCAGGTTTCAGCCGAAGCATTTATCTCTACACTTGGCGGACCCACAGATATTGTTAGTGTTCTGCGGAGGGGAAACCAAGTCAACTCGATACTGCCCGAAAAGACCATAAAATATTATGAGTCTGGACGATACAGACTAGTTGCTCACACTGACCTTACCCTAAATGATTCTCGCGCAAGCGGGTATCCCGACAGCAGCGGTTTCTCAGGTTCCATCTTTTACGACACTGAACTGGAAGAGTATACGTTTAGCATCAGGAGCACGGAGTTCGCGAAAAAGATACGCGACCCCGGTGATATTGTTGCGGATCTAACGATATTTGAGTTTGGCTGGGCCTTTGGCCAGATTTACAGCATGGAGCAGTTCTGGGGCTACCTAAGCGATAACTCTGTGGCGAATATGCCGTTCGATATAACTGTTCCGGATGCTGGTGCGCTAACCGCCTTCCAAACGGCCATATCGCAAGGAGAGAAAATAAACGTCACTGGCTACTCGCTGGGCGGCAACCTGGTGCATGCCTTTGCAGAACTGCACCCGGAGATTGTGGGCGACGCATATACGTTCAACGGTTCTGGTACAGGTGCAATACTTCCTACATCCAATTTCAAGGAGACGTGGGAAAAGTATGTCAGCGTATATGAGAGCGCCGAATCAGATAGGCCCTACTTTAATATTTCCCCAATTGCTCACCAGGTCAGAACGACTCAGTTGTTATTTGGGTTTCAACATAAAGACAGTTCTATTTTTGAAGATCCTCGCCATCTCAGGGCGCTGGCCGCTGTAGATCGTTCAACGCTGGGAGCCGCGCAGGTCGGGCCTGTAAGCCTGGTTGCCCAAGCATTCAGAACCCCTTTGTCGGGAAGTCAGAACATACATGATATTTGGGCATCCGATCATGATGGAGACTCAGGATTGGAATCCGGAGTGGCAAGAAGTGGATTTCGTCATGGTCGACCAAAGCCAATTTGGTATGAGAACCAGCCGCCGGCATATTGGTCAGAACTGTTGCGTGGTGATGTGGGAGCCTGGGGCACAGGCCATTCCATTGTTCTGTTGCAGGACAGCTTGGCGCTGATGAGCCTTTTTGAAAAGCTGGCTCCTGACGTGACTGAACAGTATCTGGGCGACCTGTTCGATCTCGCATCGCCCCTGGATGCCAATTCTCTTGAGTCTGTTGCCAACTGGTTGGCTGTAATGGTGGGTGTGACGCCGATTCCAGAAGAGGAAATACCGACGTCTAACTACGATTTTACTGACATTGCCAAACGTAATGCATTTCACAATACGCTTTCGGCCATAGAGAGCAGTGCAGTGTTTCAAGCATCAGTCGGCAATGCCGGCGTGGCGTTGGTCGACACTGAAACCGTGGCTTCGGATGCGCGGACTGATTTCAGCAAGTTTCTTGCACTCTACTACATGGCGCCATTTCACCTTGTCCTTAACAGCCAGGAGTCCCAGCAGGCGCTTATTGATAGTAACGCTGAGATCGCTGTGCCGTGGCGGGAGGACGCTACTCTTGATGTTGCGGACTTTGCCGAGGGCGATGGAAACTATAGTAAGCAGTTTCTGGCTGACAGAGCTCTGATGGTGCAATCCCTGTTGCAATGGAGCGGTGAAAATACTCCGCATCCAGCGCCAACCCCCTACGGTGAAATCAATTTTGAAGACGGTATTACAGGTAGAACAGCCCTCGCCGGAGGTGATGCCTCTGGTCAGGGCAACACCAGTACAGTCAGTCCCAGTGAGGTAACGAATGTGCTGTTCGGATCAACGGGTCATGACGAGCTGATTCTGGTGGGCAGCGGTAATGATGACCGTATCTACGGCATGGCCGGTGACGATGTGATTAACGGCCGGGGTGGTTCCGACTATATTGAAGGTGGCACCGGGAACGACACGTTTAAAATTGATTACGCAGACGCTTCTGAATCCCTGCGCGGTGATTTGATTGTCGATATCCAGGGAGATAATCGCCTCTCTATTCAGCACGAGCACCTCGGTGAGTATCAGGAAGTAGACTCTCTGGCCCTGATTGGCGAAAACCGCTATGCAGAAACGGATGCGCAGGGAAGGCCGCTCAACGGTACGCGCTACTCTCTCGCAGGAATCGATCTAGTAGCCACAACTTCAGGTGGTAACTCGACTGTAGTGAGTGGTTTTCTGGTCAGAAACGGAGAGCTTCTGACGGATAAGAATCTCAACAGTTTCGGTATACAGTTTGATGATGCTCCAGTACTGGAGAGTCCGGTGCTGGATCGGCAAGTCACTGCACTTGGCGACAGCCAATCTGCCGTCGACAACGAAATTGCTGCTCAAGCACATTACAGAAACTCGACTTCCCAGGGAGGTAAGGATTGGTCAAGTATTGCGTTGGGGTTCGACGCCACTACGGTAACCAATTACACCTCCGGCGTCCAACACGGAACGCTGGGCGGAGCCTTTGAAGGTGGTCCGCTGGCCGATCAGCTGGCCGGTGACAATGGAGCGAACGCCCTGCACGGTCTGAGCGGCGATGATCATATCGATGGCCTTTCCGGGAATGACTATCTGGCCGGAGGCTCAGGTAGTGATCACATTAACGGTGGCGCAGGGGAAGATATTCTTTTTGGCAGTAGTCGTTTCGGATACGAGGCGTCTTTGGCTGATGTCGGCTCGCTGGATCCAGCCTTTCAGGACTTCTATCTAGGACAGGCGCGCGATGTTGATGGCACGGTCAACTTCCTGAGCGCGGAAGCCGGTAATGACTTCGTCAGCGGCGGTGAACACCGTGACGAAATATTCGGCGGAGCCGGTTCAGACTATTTGCTGGGCGGAACCGGCAGTGACGCAATCAGTGGCGGTGAGGATCGTGATGTCATCTATGGCGATTCGGCGCTTCACTATCGTTTGGTCGAACTGACACCGGGCGTGGCCTCTGAGAAGTTGGAAATTGCCTTCGCAGATGGCTCTGATCCGGTGGGGGACTACAACGATCTCATTTATGGCGGCGGCGGTGCAGATACGCTCTGGGGCGAGTTGGGTGATGACACCATTTACGGTGGCGAGGGCAGTGACAATTTATTTGGCGACAGAGTGAACGAAGCGGCCTATTTTGCAGCGGAGTTATCTGCCTATGACGGTACGGCACCGGCGCTCAATCCTGCATTCCACGGCGATGATCGCCTGTATGGTGGCGCGGGCGATGACCTGATCTTTGGTCACGGGGGCAACGACCTGCTCTCCGGCGGGGCTGATGCCGACAGCCTGCTGGGTGGCGATGGCAACGACGTGTATTTTTCGAAAGCTGGAGATGGTCTTGACTATATCCAGGACAATAACGGTGTCCACACTCTGTTGTTTGCTGATGCTGACTACGACGATCTGGAGGTCGTGTTTCAGGGCGATCAGGCCATGGTGCGAACTCAGTCGGGTGGCGATGGCTTCTACTTCGATCGTGATGAATGGTCCAACGTGCGTCTGGCACTTGGCACGCCGGACTCTTTCCTTGAACGCTCGCGCATAGATGCGCACTACTACAACGTGGCCGGGAGCTTGTTGTTGAGTGTTAACGGCACATCCAGCGGTAGCGAGGGTGAGCGGGATGAGGTCTTCACTATCGACGCCAGTGATCCTGAGAATCCTCAAATACGTTTTGGCGCAATGGCCGATGACGCCCGGCTGTCAGGTTCCCCGGAAGGGGACGCCAGTTTAAAAATCATTGGTGGGAATATCGACCTGCTTATTGATATTGGCCCAGGCAAACTTGTTGATGGACTGGACTTTATTCATGTCACAGGTCAAATGACGTTCGCCAGGGAGGGTTTTGGTGGCATCCTGGTCGGCACAGTGGCGGACGATGTTATTAGCGGTGGGCTGGATCCAGACGTCATCGAGGGACTTTCGGGTGATGATGTGTTGCGCGGTCGCGGTGGTGACGATGACCTGATCGGGGCAGCAGGCGCTGATATCCTGGAAGGTGGAGCGGGAAGTGATTCGCTGAACGGCGGAGCAGGCAGCGATAGCTACGTTTTCGCCAGCGGTGACGGCATCGACCAACTGGACGACAGCGAAGGTAGTCTGGGGTTTGAGTTTGCTGATGATATTCATCCCTCCGCAATCAGCCTGAATTTCACCAATACCGGACTCGGTGGATTTCGTATTGAATATGGCGCTGGTAACGCAATCGTGGCCTCCGGCGCTACGTCTGCCGACAGGATTTCCGGGTTTCGCGTCGGCGGGCAGGTAATGCCCGTTCTGCACAAGTCTGATCTGCAAGACGCAAGCTTCAGCGATCTGCGTACTGACGACGTGTTTGTTGGCGGAGCAGGTAACGATACCTATGAGGCGCGGGGGCGTGGCCAGAATGTGTATCTCTTCGCAGATGGCGATGGCATCGACACCATTGAGAAGCTGGAATCAAATGAGCCAGTGCGGCTGGGTGAGATCAGGTTTGATGCCGACGTGGATACAGCGTCGCTGGCATTTTCCTTCCAGAACGGCGACGCCTCAATCCTTTATGGCAACGGCAATGAAATCAAGCTCGATACGGACACGGTGGTAACGCCTCAGGACAATGCTCTACTGCGATTCACCCTGGCCTCCCAGGACAATCCAGGCTGGATGCCACTCATTCAGGCCAGCGGATATGTCGGCCGCTTTTACGGTACTTTCGGTTCTGATCATATTGTCACCGGCTCCAATAGTGAGACGATTTTCCCGGGTTATGGTGATGACGTCATCGAGAGCGGTGGCAGCATCGACCGCATTGTGCTCAACGATTTCTACCTGGCGCAGGGTGTCAACGGGATTGGCCGCAAGCACATCGACATGGGGCCGGACAACGACGTCCTTCAGGCTCCACTGCACCAGGGACTAACGGTGCACTACGAGCGAGGCGACGGGCACGACACCATTGAATATGACTGGTCGTACTCGAATGCGCACCCCTACCGCTTTAGTATTGATGTGACCGCCGGTATTGCGAGTTTTCGTCCGTTTGGTTTGGACACCATCGCTTTCGGGCAGGACATCGCGCTGGAAGATTTGCGCTTCGTGCGGCTGCAGAACGGCCTGTCCATCGCTCTGCGAGATGGCTCCGGCAGCGTTACCCTGGACGGATTTTTCAATGTTTGGGACCAGGAGGCGGTGTCTGGGCCAGTCGATGTTGAAGCCCTGTTTGGAGAGGGTTCCGCTGCGGCTCTGACCTCATTGTCAGATCCGCGAATTGCAGGGCTGATACCGCGCTCGCCTATCTCGTTACTGTCATTTGCTGACGGTTCGGTACATGATTTGCCAGCGGTCCTGTTAACGGAGCTCGAACAGTCTGATGCCACGATTCTGGGCACGGCTGGTGATGATGACCTCTACGACACGCCCGCAGACGACGTCATCCACGCGCTGGGGGGTGATGATACGATTGAAATTGAGGCCGGGAATGATGTCGTTCTGGCGGGCGACGGTGATGACAGGGTGTCCATTTGGGGAGGTCAACACATTGTTGATCTGGGCGCCGGAAGCGATGCAATAGAGGTCGGCTATGGCTCCGCAGTGATTGCCTTTGGCCCAGACAGTGGCTCGAACACCGGGCTTTCCAACGCTCCATCAAACCTGGTTGAACTCCAATTGCCTAACGGAATCGGCGTTGATGACCTCAGGGTCAGCTGGGTGACCCAGCCGGAGTCGGGAGAGACGCTGGTGATCTCCCTTAATGGCACGGAGGCCGTGTTTAACTGGACGGTGCGTCGCTTTGATATCAATACAGAATCCTGGATGACGGATCGAGAATCGACTATCGACGGGCTGATACTGGGCGACGGGTCTCGCGTAACGCAGGGTCAGCTGCTGGCGCTCGCTGACGCGCCTCCCCCAATCGATATAATCCTTGGAACGGAAAGTGACGACGACCTCAGGGGCACAGGCAAGGCTGACGTTTTCGATGGTGGCGCAGGTAACGATATTTTGCGCGGCAGGGGCGGGGACGACGTGTTTCTCATGAGCGGCAGCTCTGGTGGTGTTGATCGGATACTGGGAGGCGGGGGTTACGATACCTTGCTGGGTGGTGATGGTGATGACATGTTGGGGCTGAGCCTGCACAAGGTCAGCTACAAGCTGGAACTGATCGACGGCGGCGCGGGCGTGAACCAGTTACACGGTGACGAAGCCAGGAATCGGCTCGATTTTTCCGCCACAGAACTGCGTAATATTCAGCAGATCAATGGCCTCGGCGGCGCCGATGTGATCAAAGGATCATCAGGCGATGACGTGATTTCAGGTGGCCTGGGCAATGATCGTTTGTCCGGTGGGCCGGGTGATGATGAGTACCTGTTTGCGCTGGGCGATGGTCGCGATGTGATTAACAACGATGATACCGCAGCGGCCAGCGAAGACGTGTTGACGTTGCAGGGCATTGATTTTGAATCAGTCTGGCTGACACGCAAGGCCGATCACCTGATGGTGGATATTGTGGGCTCCTCAGATAGGGTGAAAATCAACAACTGGTTTCTGGCCGAGGAGGATGAGCTGGACGTCATACAGACCGGCAGTCACCAGCTGTTACGCAACGACGTGGACCAACTGGTAGCGGCGATGTCAGTGTTCTCGGTGCCGCGCGGAGTTGGCGCTGTCGTACCTGAAACGGTTCGCAACAGCCTTGACGGCACATTGACTGCCGTGTGGCGTGAAAGCGTGGTTTAGGCGGTACATTCGTGGGGCCCGGATTGCAAGTGACACAGTGGTAGTACTGCCGCTGTAGGGGAATTTACATTCATCGAGCTGGCGGCTAGAGTTATCGTCTTGCAAGCTTTAGTTGCGCCAGTTCGGGCCAGTATGTTAATTCGCCGTATCAATATTTCACTGTCGGGGCTGCCTTGGGCAGCCCTTTTGTTGTTGGGCGGGTGTGCGGCGTTTACGCCACCGCCAGCGCCGCCTGATCCTCGGCTGGATGAGGTGCTGGCCGGTCTGCAGCGTTGTGCATCGCTGCAGGAGCAGGCTTCAGTCCAGTTGTCTGAACAGACCGAGCGCCTGGTGCAACAACAGACACAGCTGGAGGCGCTGTCCGGGGTTCTGGATGTAGACGTTTCCGAGACGGAGCCTGCGCCCACAATCGTTGCTGAGACGCCCACCGCCATCGTCGCCTGTGAACAGGGTGATGAGCCGCCCACAATGTTGCTGGTGGGTGAGTTGGAGCAGGTGTGGCTGAATGATCTGGATATCGCGGTGGCCGGGCGCGTTGATACCGGCGCTGAGACCGCCTCGCTGGATGCCCGCAATATCGAGATATTCGAACGCGATGGACGCCGCTGGGTGCGCTTCGAGATTCTACATCCGCAGGGCGGTGAGCCCTTCTCGATTGAACGCAAGCTCAAGCGCATGGTGCTGATTACCCAGTCGAACAGTGCTGAACCAGAGCGGCGCCCGGTTGTCTTGATGGGTATCACTATCGGCCATATCAGCCAGACGGCCGAGTTCACGTTGAGTAATCGCAGCCACCTGGACTATCAGGTGTTGATTGGCCGCAACATACTCAAGGATTTCATGCTGGTAGACGTCAGCAAAAAGAACATTGCGCCTTATGTCGTGGAGCCAGCTGACGATGTGGCCGAGTCACCGTGAATCAGCGCACTATTTTTCGCGTGATGGTCTTACTGCTGGCGATGTGCGGCCTGTTACTGGCACTGTTGCGGCATCTGGAGACAGGAACACCATTTCTGCCCAGTCAGGAAAAGACCGTCTGGCTGGTAGAGGCACGCATTGATTTCGTGGCTATAGGGCAGCCGGTCAAGGCCAGCCTGAGCCTGCCAGAGGAGCTGCCGGGGTTTGAGCTTTACGACGAGCAGGCGGCGTCTCCCGGTTATGGTTTCGCTATTGTTACCAAAAAGGGCGATCGGCGTGCCGAATGGACCCGGCGCAACGCTGTCGGTAAACAATCGCTGTACTACACGGCACATTTTGTCGAGAACGACGACAGCGCTCTGCCAGTCTCCTCAGCCCCGAATCCATTGCAGCGCGAAGCGGCTCCGGCCTATCTGGACGAGTCTCATGAGCTGGCCGCCAAACAGGTGTTGGCGCGAGCAAAAGAAACCTCCAGTGATTCAGAGAGTTTCACGCGTGAACTGATCAAGTTGCTGAACAGTGCGTCGCAGGACCAGAATACGGAGCTTCTGCTGTCGGGAATTACCGGTAAAACGGACCTGCTGATTCTGTTGCTGAATCGAGCCGGCATCGACGCGCGGCCTGTGGCAGGTCTCTATCTCGAAGACGCCAGGCGTCGTCAGGCCCTCACTAATATGGTCGAGATCCATGCCGGCGATCGCTGGCTGCTGTTCGACCCTGAAACGGGTGCTACCGGGGTTCCGCCCAACCTGCTGTTGTGGCACCGGGGCGGTTTGTCACTGCTGGATGTCTCTGGCGGACGTAATTCGCGTGTCAGCTTTTCGATGATTGAGCAGACTATCCCGGCGCGGCAATGGGTCATGGCGCGCGATAACGACAGCCTCTTTTTCAAACTGGGCGTGAACCGGCTGCCTATCGAAGAGCAGAGCATGTTCAAGTTACTTTTGTTACTGCCGCTTGGCGCTATCGTTGTTGTGTTCATGCGCATCATGGTGGGCTTGCGTACAGCCGGCACCTTTATGCCGATTCTGATTTCGCTCGCCTTCCTGCAAACCTCACTGATCCCGGGTTTGATCAGCTTTGTCTCTGTGGTGGCGATCGGCCTGGCCATGCGCAGTTACCTGTCGCGCCTGAACCTGTTGCTGGTGTCGCGTATCGCAACGCTGATTGTACTGGTCGTCTTTGTGATATCTGCTATCAGCATCATCGGTTACCAACTGGGGTATAGCACCGGGATGACCATCACGTTTTTCCCGATGATTATTATCGCCTGGACCATCGAGCGCATGTCTATTCTCTGGGAGGAGGAAGGGCCCAATGAAGTGCTGGTTCAGGGCAGTGGGAGCCTGTTCGTGGCAGTCGTAGCCTACGCGTTGATGCAATCAACGTTATTGCAGCATTTGAGTTTCAATTTTCCCGAGCTCAATCTGGTGCTGCTCGCGTTGATTCTGGCGATGGGGCAGTACACGGGCTACAAGCTGTCAGAGTTACGACGGTTTCGCACCATGAGCGGCCCCTGATATGCGCAGCTGGATCAGCACGACGCAGTTGCGAAATTTGGGCATGCTGGGCATGAACTGTCGCAATGTGGAGTTCATCAATCGCTATAACAAGCGTCACCTGTACCCGCTGGTGGACAACAAGCTTAAAACCAAGCTTCTTGCGCAGGAATATGAAGTACCCACGCCCGCGCTACAGTACGTGGTGCGAGAGCAGCATGAAATTCGTCATATCCAGACACAGTTGGCGGCACACCAGAATTTCGTCATCAAGCCTGCCAAAGGTTCTGGTGGAAAGGGCATCCTGGTGGTCATCGGCCGAGACGGTGAGCAGTTCGTCAAAAGCTCAGGCGCGCGCATCGATATCGCGGATATACGTCGCCACATGAGTAACACGTTGGCCGGGCTGTACTCGCTGGGTGGCAACGCCGATGTGGTGATTGTTGAAGATCTGATCGCTTTTGATGATTGCTTTGCGGGTTTCTCGCACGAGGGTGTTCCCGATGTTCGCATTATTGTGTTTCGCGGCTACCCGGTAATGGCCATGTTGCGGCTCGCTACGCATGCGTCCGATGGCAAGGCCAACCTTCATCAGGGCGCCGTGGGTGTTGGTTTGGCATTGGATTCAGGGGGCTGTTTGAATGCCGTACAGCACGGTCGCCCGGTGACGCTGCATCCGGATACCGGGCGCCCGCTGTCTGATATCAGTATCAGTGGCTGGCGGGAGATGCTGGTGCTGGCAGCGCGCTGCTACGAGATGACAGGGCTTGGTTATATCGGCACGGATCTCGTGCTGGATAGGGATAAAGGTCCGCAATTACTCGAGCTCAATGCGCGCCCTGGCCTGGCCATCCAGATCGCCAATGGCGTCGGGCTGCTGCCGCGTCTGCGCTACATAGAGCGGCTGGCAGGTCAGTCCCGTTTTTCTGCCGAGCAACGGGTAGACCACGTTATGCAGCAGTTTGCGGCGGGCAATGCATGACCGGTGAGGGCAGAACAAAGCCTGCAGGCACAATAGCCAATACAGCAAGGGTGAGTCTTCTAAGGCATTCACTGGCTGTCACAGACTGCAATGAAGAGGCCGCGGAGCTGCTGGGCCTGCAAGATGATTGTAAGGGCCATCAATGGCCACATGTGTTGCGTGATGGTCACAGTTTCGACGCCTCGCTGATTCAGGTGCTGACGGCTGGTATTCATAGCCGCTTGCCGGCTTTCGTGGTGCGCGACACCGACGATGAAGAAATTATCGTCGCCGGGATGGTGGTTCCACGCAATCCGCAGTGCATAGAGCTGGTGCTGTGGCCGGTATCGCTTGATGACCAGACCATACTGCCTGTGATGCCGGGGCCGGCTGATACTGTTGCTGTACTGGGCGCGCGCCACCTGGCCTATGGCGAGGATTGGCAGGTCCCGGATACCCAGCGGCTGATGATGGATATTCGCTCCAGTCTGCTGGATATCGTGCGGGCTCAGGACCAGGTAGGCTTGCCGGTTGGAGCGAGTATTGCGATTATTTTCAGTGAGCTGGACGCAGCAGGCGCGCAGGATATCAGCCTGGCGATTCTGTCACACCTTAACGCGGTGTTACGCCAGTATCATGAACACTATGCCGATGCGCATTTGGCGATTGGCCTGGCGCAGGTGACGCCGGAGTTGTCATCACCCATGCAGGCGCTAATCGGGGCGAATGCCGCGATGTTGGACGACCGTGGCAGTGCCGCTGTTGAGGCGATTCATCTGTCTTCGGCGATAAATCGGCGTTTTGAGGCGGGATTTGCGATAGACGGCGGTGGCCTTTTCAGCCACTCGGTATCAGGTACTGGCCAGCGCGCATACCTAAAACAGATTGCCGGCATAGATACGGTTACCGGTCAGCCTGAAGATTACCTGCGTCAGTTGGTTGAAATCACGCTGCAGCAGTCGGGTGTCAGCGCCTGCGCCGCATTTGGCGACAGCTCTGGTCCGCCCTATACCTATGTTTGCGGTGCCGTCCATGCGGATGCCGCCGCAGATTTTCGCACCTTGAATAAAATGCCCGCCGCGATGCGCAGCGAGGTGCGCCGCTTGCGCAGTCATGATTTTGAGGTTGGAGAGAGCATCGCGGCAAAGGCCAGTTCTATCGTCTCAATACCGTTGCGCCACCGGCGCAATACCCTGGGTTATTTGATGCTGGAACATGACGGGGATGTCGCTGCTGAGGGGCGGGCGTTTGTGCCAGACGCCGGCGTTTCGCATTATATCGCGGGCGTGCTGCTTTCTCTTGCCGAGTCAGGGGGCAGGGGCGCAACGAGATCAACAGGCCAGTCGCCGGTGGTGGCTCCTATCGAGACGGGCATTGACGGCTACGTCGGTGACAATATGGAGGGTGCGGTCGACCAGGCCATGTTCCTGGCAAGACTGGACGTGCCGATTGCCATTATCGGTCCTCGCGGTACCGGAAAAATGTATGTTGCCAAAGTGGTGCATCAGGAGTTCGACGGGGCGGCCGACAACCTGCTGGTGATTGACTGTCTTGAATTTCGAAGTCGTAAACAGGCAAGCGCCCGTATTGCTGACATTCTGGCGAATTGCGAAGGCAAGACCCTTGTTTTCAAATCCCCGCAGGCTCTGCACCCGGATGTGCAAATCAAGCTGGCCCGACAGATCAGTACGCGTATTCTGGCCGACGTGACGCCCTCGCGTTACCTGCCCCGGGTAAAACTGGTTGCGCTTTTCCCACAACCCATAGAACGCCTTATGCGCACCGGCGGCCTGACGCAGCAGCTCGCAGGGGCGTTTGCCGGTTATCCCATCCATGTGCCTCCTATCAGGGATCGAAAACAGGCGGTCCTGCGCTGGGCTCACAAAATCCTCGGTCAGGAATGTGCCCAGCGCGAGCGCGTCATCAAAGGTTTTACACCGGACGCCGAGCAGGCCATGTTGCAGCATGACTGGCCCGGCAATATCAGTGAAATGCGCGAGTGCATCGTCGCTGCACTGGACAAGACAGACAAACAGTGGATCACGCCGGTCGATCTGGGCATCTTCAAGGGCCTGTCAACCGAGGGCACGCCGCTGACAGAGCATACCAAGCCATTTCTGGCGATGGTTGAAGAGGTCAGCGACGCCCAGGAAACCTATGTGCCGTCGTCACTGGAGGCGCTTGAGCTGGCGTTGGGTGAGGCGGTCAACAGTTTGCTCAAACTTCGGGTAATCAGGCCCCTCGGTACCTGGCTTGACGATGACCTTGTTGTTGCCGTGACGGATCGCTACCGTCGTGATATCGGGGGTGCTGCGCAGTTCCTGCATACGACTTCGCGCAATATCAACCGCTGGCGGCCGAAAATACAGGCGCGAACAGATGAGCGCAGCAGCAGCGCGCTGTGGCAGGAACCGCGGCGATTGCTGCGTGAGTGGGTCAGGTCATCTCCCCAGATAGACGAATCTCCAATGGAAATGTTACAGGCGGTTCTGTTGCGGCATGTGGTAAAACAGTGCGACGGCCTGGGGCTTGCCGAGAAAGCCAGGGTGATGGGCGTGTCGGCTCCCACCTATCTGAAGCGCCTGCGCAATCTACAAGACGATGATGGATCAGCCTAGGCTGTGAAGGAATGTACGCATGAGTGAGCAAGCATCAAAGCCACAAGCGCCAGCCGGGGTTGCTTTTCCAAAAAGTAAAACGGTGCAGGAGTACGCGATCCAGTATCAGGAGCTGATGGAAGATGATTTGCCTCCCAGCCTGGGTTTTTCTGCTCGCCTGAATATGCTCTGGGATCTGGCCGGCGCCGCGCCGCCGCAGATAGAAGGCCGGGTCATCAGCATTCTTGGTATTAACAGCGATTGGCGTGAGGCTGATGTGCGTAAATGGCTGCAGAAAGACGTCCTGCCGCCGCGTCTGGATCTGCACAATATTGTACGGTTCCTCACGCAGCAGATTAATGACGCTGCCAATTGTGCACGGTGGGAGGCATTTCTGGTCTATGGCTCGCCTATTGTTTCCTCCCCGATTAACAACAGTATGTACCGGCAGGACCAGACAAGGCGTGAGATCGCCTCGGCGATTTTTGCGCAGATCACCGATCAGTATGGTATTCCCCCTTCGGCATACGACGCCGATAAAGTTTTTCAGCGCTGTCTGACACTGATGCACAAATTCAATATTTATGAGCAGCGGGATTTTCAACCGGGGCACCTTGAACCGTTCAAGAATTACATGTTCCCCAGCGAATAATCGCCTGCACAATCGCCGTGTCAGGATGCCTTCTGTGACACGGTTCTCAGTTTATATGCTGCTATTTAAGGGTTATTTCTAATTCAGTTGCCGTGTCAAGCGAAAATGCTGTTTCAGCTGTCAGCGTTTGGAAAAACTTCCGTATTCAATAAATATCAATAATAACAATGACTTGAGCTAATCTGCCTGGGTTCGTGTGGACGTCAGGCCTGTTCCGAAAAATTCAGTTTCTGTAGAAATCTCCAGTTTTCACTTGCTGCAAAACGCCCCGATACAAATACTGTGTTCGAAGCTTCTATTGTGCTCATGACACAAGTTTGGATCTAACGAGGGCGAGAAATATGGATCAGCATGAAGAGTTTGACATCAGCGGTGTGAAGATCGCGATTGTCGATGACGCAAAAACCATTCGGATGATGATGTCACATACCTTGAGAGGTATGGGCTGCGAAGTGGAATGCGCGGAAGATGGTTATAAAGCGTTGGGCATGTTGCGCCGCTTTAAGCCCGATTTGATTTTCCTGGATATCACGATGCCGGAGCTCGACGGGTACCAAACCTGTACGTTGATCCGTAATGCCGAGGACACGCGCAATACTCCCGTAGTGATGCTGTCTTCCTCAGACGGTATCTTCGATATCGCCAAGGGCCAGGCGCGCGGTGCGACGGCCCACGTGACCAAAATACCCCCCGAAAGTGTGCTGCGTGAGTTGATTTACAACCACACCAGCCGGCAGAAGGCGGCCTAGTCATGGCAATTTCAGCTTTACAGTCACTGGAACTGCTCGAACGCACTTATGCGTTTGACGGTGTTGATACGCCCGCTTTCGAAAGCGAGGCAATGCGCTGGGTGGGAACGTCTCTGGGTATCGCGGGCGTGCCTTTACTGGTCGGTGAAGGTGAGTTGGAAGAGATCATAGAAACACCGGCAGTCATGCCCATTCCAGGCACCAAGCCCTGGGTCATGGGTGTTGCGGCGCACCGTGGCGGCATGTTGCCCATCATCAGTGGTGACGTACTGTTCAGGAAACGCCCTTATTCCGGTAAGAAGCGGGACTATTGCATGGTCCTCAGACGTCCTGGCTTCTATTTCGGAATCACGCTCAGCAGCGTCGAGCGTGATCTGCGTTTCCCCATCGAAAACCGCGACATGGAGCACGCGGTGGACCCGGATCTCGCCGGGTTTACGCTGGGCGGCTTTATGTACAACGACAGATTTTTAGCAATTCTTGATATCGATAGATTGGTGGCTGACGAGGATCTTTCCAATGCCTCCGCCACAGACACTTCTGCAAATGAGGGTATGAGCAATGATTAACTTGAAGAAGAGCGGAGCCTCTACCTTTTGGGTCGCGCTGATGACCGTGGGTATCCTGGCATGCCTGGGTGGGGTCGCGTACACCTTTTTTATGGTGCAGCAAGAGGCCGGTGAAGAGGGAGAGTATCGTCTGGCAGCAGACGAAATGCGCCTTCTCTCGCAGCAGATCGTGGTGAAAGCACGCGAATCCGCGCAGGGCGACGAGGTCGTGTTTGAACAACTGGGTGAATATGTCGAGGGCTTTGAAGGTCAGCTGGCCTCACTGCAGTCGTCAGGCCTCGATGAGGAAGTGGTCAATATTGCGCTGAGCTGGAAGACGGTTCGCGATTCGGTCCAGACACTGATGGATGCGGCGCCTGGTATTGTCTTTACTCATGCGGTGTCTGAAGAGCTGGAGCAGAACATCCGCCCCATCCAGAGTGAATTCGCCGCAGTTGTAGACATTCTGGGCGATGAGAGTGTGTCTCCTGAAACGATCGTAGCGGCACAGAAAACACTGTGGCTCACAGAGCGCATTGCGCGCAACATCGAGAAAATCCTTGCCGGTGGCGCCGATAGCCAGCCCGCTGCAGACGAATTCCGTACTGACGCTGCCGACCTCGTGCGCATCACAGAGGCGCTGAATAACGGCAGCCAGCTGATGGGTGTCGATAAGGTCAATGATCGCGATGCAATCGAATCACTGGCCTCTGCTGAGGAGCTGTTCTCGGTAGTATCAGCTTCTATAGACCAGATCGCAGCGGCTTCGCCTGAATTGCGCGAAGCGGCGGTCGCTCGTGATTCCATCATGGCATCCAATGCGGCATTGGCTGATGCCTTGTCTGGACTGGTGCCAGCTATCGATAAGCTGACACTGACACGTCTCTACGACAGAGGCACGCTGATGGCCTTGTTCGGCGCGCCAGGCGTGTTGGCCATTGGCCTGCTGGTTGTGCTCTATCGCGCCCAGCGTCAGCGTGTCCTTTACACTGAAGAGGGTGTATCGGAAATTAACGGTGCACTGGTCAAAATCGCTGAGGGTGACCTTACTGTGCAGGTCCCTGAAAGCAACACGGTCACCCGTGACATCGCACGCGAGATTAACGCGTCAACCCAGCGTCAGCGCGAGCTGATTCGTAACATCCGCACGCCCTTTGAGATCTCTGTAGACGAGATCAACAAGATTGGTGTGACCGCTGAAGGCCAGGTCGAGAAGGGTAAAGAGCTGACCCGTTCAGTTGTAGAGTCCACCACAGCGGCCAATGAAATGGTGCGCACCAGTGAAGAGATCAAAACCTCTACGGCCGAAGCTGCGCGCACCACAGAGCGTAACCGCCAACAGGTTGCCCAGGGCTATGAGCTGACCAAGGATATGTCCAAGGCGTCGGCCAACGTGCGTGAGTCCGTACAGGAAACATCCAAGTCTGCCAAGCGCCAGGGTGAGCTGATTCAGTCAGTGACTGCCGCGGCCGAATATATTCAGGCGCTGAACACGAAGATCTCGGTAGTGGCGATCAACACCCGTATCGAGGCTGAGAAAGCCGGTGAGTATGGCCGCCCCTTCCTGGGTATTGCGGAGGCAATCGGTGATCTGCTGCGTGAAGCGGAAGAAGAAGGTCGCAAGATTATTTCTGAGGTACGGATGTTGCAGAACCTTTCAGCAGACAATCTGGCCAGCATGGAGAACACGGTAGGCACGGTTGTCACCATCCTGGAGTACATCGATCGCCTGGACAGCTCGCTGGAAGAAATCAACGCCGGTTCCTCAGCGATCACCTCCATCATTACCTCTGTGGATGACGCCGCAGCGCAATCTGCTGACACAGCGTTGCATATGAACAGCTCCATGGATGAAATTCGTGAACGTAACATCGAAATCAGCCGCTATAGCAAGTCAACGCAGGCGGGTGTGAGTGGCCTGCGTGAATCGATGCTGGATGTGGCTGAGAACCTGCGTCAGTTCAAGATTGAAGAAGACGCACAGTACAGCACGGTGGTAGAGCATGAAGCGGTAAAGCCTATTCAGAGCACTACGCATGTTTACCGTGAAGAAGAAATGACGGCACTTGAGTCAACAGAGGAAACCAGGGCGTCCTGATGAGCCTGGAAACAATAGCCTGCAAGGCAGCTGATCCCGCAGGGAAAAGTTGCCAGCAGGTACGAAGAACACAACTGACCAGGTTATATCCACATGCGACGCATGCAAAAGCTGGCTGTTGTGCATATCAAAGAACTGGAGGTTGAATTAGTGACTACCAAGACGGACATCGTATCTCTCAAGTGGGTTATCGGCCTGATGAACAAGCAGGCTGAGAACGCCGAGGCCGCGTTGGTTGAGTACGGCAATGACCCCTCCCAGAAGAAGCCTTTGCTGCGCTGCATGTGGGCGGTTCACCAGATTACATCCACTTTGCGCGCGCTGGGGATGAAAAAAGGTGAGATGCTGACGCTGGAAATGGAGCGCAGCCTCAATTACCTGTACAAGGACAAGGTCATTGGTGAGCGCCGTAAGCTCACCATGGGTGGCCTGATGCAGGCGCTGAAGGTCATACCGGCCTATCTTGCGCATACGCAGAACAGCCGCATCGACTCTGGCCAGGGTCTGGAGCAGTACGTGAATGATCTGCGCCGCTGGGTCGGTGAACGTCCACGTCCCCAGGCCTTCTTTTTTCACATGGAGATCGCTCCGGACGCTGCCATTACAGCGTTTGCGTCGCCAGTGGCCGAAGATGAAATCAAGAACCGTGCAAATGTGATGCTGGCGCTTTATCTGGAGATGGCCAAGCAGGCACTGCGTCGGCGCAATGTCAGTGACAGCATGAAGACAGTGGCCCGTATTGCCAAGAAGATGCAGGTACTGTTCGTCGGCTCTGAAACCGAGCGTTTCTGGTTCACGATGGTTGGCCTGTGTGAGGGAATCGCCGGCGGCCTGATTATGCCGGACGAGTGTATCGCGCAGATTTTCAAGACGGGCGCATTCACCATTAAATACGCTCGCGAGAACGGCAGTGAGATAGATCCTGGCATTGATTACGACAGCGCATTGCAGCAGATGTTGTTTTATATTGCCTCCTGCAAGTCGCGCCCTGTGCATATCTCAGCGGTACGTTCCGCCTTCGGTGTCGATGATGACACCATTGAAGCGGCCAGTCGTGGGCTGGTGCACATCGATGCGCTGGTCACGGCGCTGAGTGGCGCCCTGGAACAGCTCAATACGGTTGTCGACTATGTCAATAGCAACGACCTGGCGCAGCTGGCCAAGGATTTTGCCGAGAGCGGCGATACCACCGCTCTTGACGGTGTTGACGGTGCCCAGTATCGCCTCGTTGCAGCAGGTCAGGCTACCCATGCCGACTCGCTGAAACAGGTACACACGCAGCTGAATGACCTTTGTCATGGCAAGTTCAACAGTAACCCCAACAAGGTTCAGCAGGTTATCAGCGAGATCATTCGCGGTATTGTCGATGTGAAGCTTGATCTGGAACACAAGCTGGAACACGGGCTGTGCAGTTCCTTCTCCAGCCGTGAATTCGAGCTGCGCGAGAGCGTTGCATCGGCCACCTTCACCCAGATGAGCCTGGTAGAAAACTACCTGCATCAGATTCTCCGCCGCAAGGCGCTGAAGGCGGCACTTGAGAAGAAGCCGCTGGATGACGAGAGCATCATGCGTCTCACGCTGGCTCTGAACAGGCACCTGAACAAGACAGACAAGGGGAACGAAGCGCTGCGTAAGGCCGTGCGCGATGCCGACAATGGCGAGCCCGATATTGATCTGTTGTATGAACTGGCCAAAGACTTCCTCGACAAACTCGAGGATATTCCCGATCGCAAGGCAATCAGCATGTCTCTGCAGTTGCTGACTGAGATTGCCGGAGCCCTGACCTTTGCGGGCATGGAAAGCGAAGGCGCATTGATCGAGCAGTGCCATCGCTGGTTGGCTGCTGCAAGTAAAGCCGGCAGCGTGCACGAAGACGATGCATTCCGCTGCTTCGCTGACGTATTTGCACAGGTAGAAATGCATCTGCAGCGTTCGGTGATCGACCCGTTGGACGACACTTCGCACCTGATGGCTTTGGCTGAACAGCGCGCGAGCGAGTTGGGCAAGTACATCGGCGAGCTCTCGGCAGGTGCCGATGTGATTGCGGCCGCGGCCACCGGAGCGGGCGCCAGCGTTGCACCTACCAGTTACGTGGAGGACACCGAGATTCCCGCGGCTTTCCGCGAGGTATTCCTGGAAGAATCCGAAGAAATTGTCGCGGAGCTGGCCCAACTGTTGGGCGAATGGCAGAGCGAGCCTGCAGCCAATGCAGTGTTGCGTGATATCCGTCGCCACTTTCACACTTTTAAAGGTAACGGTCGCGCTGTGGGTGCCAACATCCTGGGCGAACTGGGTTGGGCGGCGCAGGATATGCTGGACCGTGTTCTCGACGGCGATCTGGCACCAGGCATCACTGTGCAGCAGCTGGTGAGTGAAGTGATCAAGGAGCTGCCTGCGTTGGTCGCGTCCTATAGCAGTGATAGCGGCCTTGATGTGGCGCGTACCCGCGAATTGACCAACCGTTGTTTCCAGATGGCGAGTGATGGCGTTGCCGATCTTGCTGAAGATATGCCCGACGCTGATGACGTGGTGTCGCTGCCCGCTGAACCTGCAGTTCGCCCGGTGGCGACTGAATCACTGACACACTGAAATTGTCCAGCACACGAGCAGGCGGGATAGGGAGAAGTATCGTGCATACAGAGAACGACCGTACTGAGTCAGATACCGAGCAGTTTAGCGATGCGGTGGATGAGTCAAGTGAACAGGGCCTGCGCTGGCTGTTGGATATGGATTTATCCGAGCCCGAGGACAAGCTGTTCAAAGTCAACGGTGACGACTTCAATGACGAAGGATTGTCAGACTATGAGGCAGAAGTGGCGGCACGTCCGCTGTCTCGCGGCAACGCATCCAGTGACGACCTGACATCAATGGTAGATGAAGAGATAGTGATCTCTTCCGACAATCAAAGCGGCTCCATTTATACCAGTATTGAGGATGCCGTGAGCGCCTCTGACTCTGCCGGTCATGCAACGGCGATCGGTGCCATGGCGATTGATTTTTCTCGCCACCGCAAGCCGACCAACGGCAACAGTGCAGCATCTGTCGAAGACGGCGCTGATATTCTCGGGCTGTCTGATGATGATGACATCGGTGAAAAATTCCTGTCGATCAAGCGGGTTAAGTCGCAGATCGCTGCAGGGGCATCGCAAGTTGATGCAGAGGCTGTGCCGCCCGAACCTGCCTCGGAGAATCACATTGCAGCAAACGCGATGGACCAGGCCGCAGCTGATGCCGTGGCTGCTGACTCACCGGTTGCAAGCGAACCCACCGCAGCATCGCATCTTAAAAATGACGATGGCTTTCTTGATGCGCGTTATAACGGCGGATTTGATGAAGAGACGCCGCATGTAACCGAGCCAGTAGCCGCTGTGGTGGAAGAGGAAGAAGAGCCAACAATGCCCGCAGATTTGCCGGGCCTGGAAGAGTTGGCGCAATCCGCCTTGACGCTGGCGGATGAACCGGAAGAGATTGCTGCAGAGCAGGCTGAAGACTTCAGTCATGAATTTGCAGATCTGACGGTAGATTTTGGCGACGATATCGAAGCGGTTGAGGAAAATGACCTGACGGCCGCTGCTTCCGATTCTGGCCTGGAGCTTCTGTTCCCCGGGGAAGACGGCTATGAACAATGGCTGGAAGGTTCTGGTGATGACGAAGGTCAGGTTAATGACGATGACTCTGTAGACCTGTTGGATACCTCGGGTTTCAGCGATGCGCCTGTTCCCGGCCTGGTGACTGCTGCGAGCGGCCACGATGTCGCCAATGACGAGGATATGACTGCGCCGGATGCTGCCCAGGCCTCTAACCTGGATATAGAGCAGCCGGGCGCAGAGGCTGAACAAGTCGATGCACAGCCGGCGCTGGAAGTCAGCAATGTACTTGAGTATGTGTCCCGTAAGCAGCCACCCAGGGAAGAGGAAGCCTTCGACCAGTATCTCCTTGAGGGGCAGGATCTTGAAGACAATATAGCGGATGTCGAAGAGTTGGAAGTTGCCCGGATCGACGGCATTGTATCGGTGGATCCCTCCAGTGATGTGACGATCGATTACCACGAGGATTTCCGCGAGCTGATGGCTGTTGACGGTGAAACTGTCACGGCTATCGCGGCGGTGGTTCCTGACCTGGTCGAGGAAATTGCGCTGCAGGCGCGGGCTTGCCTTGAAACTCAGGGGCTGCAGCATCAGCACGTCGATGTGAGCGTGATGCTCGGCAGTGATCCGCAAAGTGTAGAGCAGTGTTATGCAGAGGGCTTTGAACCGATAGCCACTGTGTGTCCGCAAACACCGCAGGCCCTGCTGAGCCTCACTGATCGCGATGTCGAAACGGTTTATATCAGGCTGTGCGTCGACAACACTGCCCAGCATTGCAACGATTTGTTAGTCCGGGAGCAGACACCGGCTGAAGCAACGCCAGAGCAGGATGAGACAGAGCTTGCCACGTCTGTTGACAGTGCTGGCGATGACAACGTCGACGCCGCCGATGTGGACGCAGCCGACGAGGAGCAGGTAGAAGGCTTTCTGGATGGAGACCTCGACATCGACGATTTCCTCTCAGTGAATACTGATATCGGTAGTGATGCCGATCTGTCAGGCATTGACGTGGATGAAGCGTTCAGTGGTCTGCTGGACGAAGTGGATGAAGTGTTGCCCGTGGCAGAAGGCCTGGAGGCATTGTCCGGGTTTACTACTGATGACGAAGCTGTCTGTGCGGAAGAGGCATCGATGGACGCGCTGTCAGATGACGCTATGTACATGGATGACGCTGCTGGATCAATGCCAGCAGAGCCTGAAGTGGACGCCGTAGCCAGTGTCGACGAAGTGTTTGAAGCGGTGTTTGACGAAGATCTTCTCGGTGATGGTTTTGACGCGCAACTGAGCGCTGGCGAGTCTGCGCAGGAAGTCGACATTGACGCCGCGTTCGCCGGTCTGGGTACGAGTAGTGCTGATGCCGACGCAATTTGTGGCGTGGATGTCGAGGAGTTCAGCGAGGCCACCCATACAGAAGCAGCTGATGTTGCTGCCCACGATCACGGTGAAATTGCGGTTGCTGCCAGCGCCGTTGCTGCCGGTGATGGCAGCTGGTGTATACCGGCGGGCATTGCGTTCAGCCACACCAGTCGCAGCAATAGCGGCATATTTGCTGATTTTCTCGATGCCTTTATCGAAGAGGGTGCATCCGAGGTAGAAAAGCTTGAGGATGCGATCGGCCGCTGGGAAAAGCAGGTCCATTCTGAGGAAGCCTTTGCGCCGGTTGGCCGCATTTTGCATACCCTCAAAGGTATTGCCAAAGGCGTCGGTCTGCAGTGTTACGGCACACTGATTCACAATTTCGAAACGCTGCTGGAGGCTCTGCCCAAGCCGGCTGAAGATGCCGAGCAGGATTATTTCCGCATCGTTAATGCCTGGTTGGATGCGGCGGTGAAAGGTCTGGATTTTGTGCGCGACAATCGCGCTGACATTGCCAGTGAATTCCCCGAGCAGGAAACAGCGCAAACGGATTCTGAAACCGCAGATGCCGCTGACGACGCAGCGCAAGATGCATCTCAAGAGCCAGCTATGCCCGAAGAGGCGCCGGCGACCAGTGCGCTGCATACGCTGGGCGTTGCCGAGCGTGCGGCCGTCAGGCAGAAGAAGCAGGATCAGAAACTGGCCGACGAAGGTGCCAAAGTATTGGCAGCGCAGCAGTCGGTGCGTATCACGTCCGAAAAACTCGATCACCTGCTAAACCTGACCAATCAGGCGCAGCAATTGGGCGTGCGCTCAGCGCAGCACACGTCTCGCAGCAAGCGCGTTTCTGCTGAACTGCAGGGGCGCCTGACGTCAGTGCGTTCGCATATCGGCAAGATTGCTGATCGGGCATTGGTGAACGTCGCCGCTCGCGGTGGCAAGTCAACGTCCGAAATGGATGCCCTGGAGATGGATCAGTACTCCGAGCTTCAGGAAGCCGCCAACATTCTGCGTGAGGGCGTTGAGGATCTGGCGGATCTGGTGGATTTCGCCAATCGTCAGAATATCCAGATCGAAGCGCTGCTCAAGCAACAGGCGTCGGTGATTTCCACGATCGGTTCCTCTATCCAGGGCGCTCGCGTGGTGCCGGTTTCCCGACTGATGCCGGGATTGCGCCGCATCGTTCGTACCGTCAGTGCCGATCTTGGCAAGTCGGTGGCATTTCGTGTGTTGAATGAAGTCGGCGCGCTGGATCGCGACCACTATGCACGTTGCCAGGTGATTCTGGAGCACATGGTGCGTAACGCGCTGGATCATGGTATTGAGTCACCCGAGGAGCGTTTGTCTGCGGGCAAGGCGACCACGGGCCAGATCACGATGGATGTGCGCAAGTCGGGCGGTGACTATGTCATGACCCTGTCCGATGACGGGCGTGGCATTGACCCCGATGCGATGCGCGAGTCTGCTTATGAAAAAGGCCTGGACGTCGATGTCGATGCCCTGTCAGATGACGAAGTGATTCAACTGATTTTCCACAAGGGTTTTTCCACGGCCCGCCAGCTCAGCGAAGTATCAGGCCGTGGTGTCGGCATGGATATCGTGCTGAGTGAACTGCAGCAGATAGGCGGCGACATCAAAATCCAGTCGGTTGTCGGCGAAGGCACGGTGTTTGAAGTGCGTATCCCGTCAAACGTCTCGGTAAACGGCGCGCTGTTTGTCACCGCTGGCGATAATGCCTATGCCATTCCACTTAACGGTCTGGTAGCTGTTGAGCACGTCCCCGTGGAAGAGTATTTCAGCGCGGTGGAGCGCGGTACATCACTGTCGGTGTTTGACATGGAATGTACTCCCGCCTATCTCGCGACTCTGTGTCATGGCGAAAGCCTGCCAGATAGAGATGCCTGGGGCGAGAGTGTGCCAGTGATCATAGCGGGTTCTGAAGCACGCTATATGGCCATCGCCATCGATAGCGTAGAGGAGGCCCTGGAGCTGGTTATTCGCTCATTGGGTACACAGTTTGCCTCGGTGCCCGGTGTTGCCGGCGCCGCGACCACCGCTGATGGCGAGGCGGTAGTCGCGCTTGACCTCAACGTGCTGGTGGAGAATGTCTCTAATGGCAATCTGTCGCCTGTTGCTGTAGATAACGCGCGCGACAAGACGGTTCTGGCGCTGGTTGTCGATGACTCACGTACGCAGCGGATGGTGGCGACAAGTCAGTTCGATACCGTGGGAGTGGAAACCATTACCGCTGAGAACGGCATGGTGGCAATCGATCTGCTCAACACCACGCACCGTATGCCGGATGTTGTGTTGCTCGATGTCGAGATGCCCGTCAAGGATGGTATTGAAACGCTGCGCGAGATTCGTAAATCACAGCGCTATGGGCACCTGCCGGTGATTATGGTGACGTCACGTACCGGGGCCAAGCACCGGGCGCTGGCCGCTGAAGCCGGATGCAACGGCTACATGGGCAAGCCCTTTAACTTCCCGGTGTTGATTGAGCAGATCAACAAGCTGACCGGATCTCACCTGGAATTATCGTGAGGAATGACAATGAGTGATGAACAAGCCAGGTGGTGCGTGCTGTTACCCTGCTCCGCCGAAGAGTCATGGGCGGTGCCACAGAATTGCCTGGCAGAGATTGTGACCTTGCAAGTGGAGTCCGACGAGCCACCTTCTCGCGTGCGTTGGCGCGGTGAGCCGGTTCCGGTGCTGGATTTTGGCGCTGATGGTGATATCCCCTGGTGGGAAGAGCGTCGCGGCACCGGGCTGATTGCGATCTTTCGTGGCTTGAAGGGCGAGGGATGTGATTTCTGGGGAGTCGCCATTCGTGGGGGTGGTCTGGGCGTTGAAAATATCGCCGGGCATACCATTGAAGACGCCCCGGATGCCGCTGCAGCCTATTCAACCTCGGCATTCAGGTTGCAACAAAAAACCTATCAGGTGCCCGATCTTGCGGCCCTGCAAAAAGACATCGCAGCCAGTCTGGAACTGGCCGCTGAAGCATGACTAAGGAGCAAGGTTTGCAGCTTGATGCTATAGCGCAACGTATAGAACACGCCTTCGGACAAGAGCTTCCCGTGGTCGGCGAGGAAGTGTTGTGCGGCAATGACCGTGCGGCACTGGATCGGGTGATCGATGCAGACAGCTACCAGGCCTACCTGCATGATTTTGCCAGTCGTCGGATTATTCGAGATTACCTGATCAATGCCGTGGTGCTTGGCTTTCTTCCCGAGGACAGGCTTTTGGACTTCCAGGATCAGCTGGCGACGGAGGAAGGGCGCTCGCTGCTCTCTCTGCACATGCTGATGAGCTCAGTCGAGGAGGCTGATTCACTGCCTGTCGGCAGTGATGTCACGCCACTCGAGCCGCTGCAGGCCGAGCCTGGTTCTCCACCACATATGACGCTGGTCCCGCGTTAGCGGTGCCCTGGCCCGGCACGGCTGTGTGCCGTGCTCGGGTATTGATACAGGCGCTGTATCGTCAGGGCAGTTCACTGGTATCAACCCGCCCGAATTAATCCCTACCGCTGGAACCTGTCCGTCACTCGATGGTCATCCTTGTGGGTGCATGCGCTTAAAAAAATGGCATATCAATCACCTAATATCGAAAAAATAATAAACTAGGGTAAAAAAAAGGAACATAAAACGATAAAAAGACCATTAATATAAAAATGTGGCAAGCAATTCGTTGCCTGTAGCCCCCCCGAAACCTATAACTAAATGGAAACCGCCGAAACGACACACTCATCAAGGGTATTGAGTGCCTCCAGGGGATTCGAATCGGTAAACGGCAAGCAAAAGAAAGAAATGGGTTTGGGGGATATTATGTTGACAATAACACCGACAGCAGACATGGATCAGGCGCCAGAATTGGGCCCTGAGGTTTTCGCAGTCATCGATGGCAAGAAAGTGTACCTGCCGGCTGATGCAAAATACGTGATGCAGGATCGTCGCGGGCTTTGGTACTACAGCACGCGTAAGCCGCGTCCGAAGGAAGGTGATTGGACTCCCAATAAAACCAGCATTGCCTGTCGCAATGAGTCCGGTTTTGTTCGGGCGTTGAAAACTGATGCGGCCGGGCAGTGGCTGGAAACCTGTCAGAGAACGATTCGTATGATGCCTAACAAGGCTGGCGAGCGCCGTCCACTGGACGACTGATACGTCTTCCGGGCGCGGGTTCGAACCGGCGCCCCAGGCCTGTCTCTCAGGCCGGCTCTATCTCGGCATACATCGGGTTGCGGGCAAGTTCTGCCCATACCGACACTTCGCTGGCATGTTCCAGCAACAACGCCACCATATCCTCTTCGAGGCGGCGGTAGGCGGTTTGCCAGACCTCTATGTGCATCACGAGCGCACAGCGCTGGCGCAACGGCATACTCTCGGGCAGGTTGAGCGGGTCCAGCACCTGGTTTCTGAAGCCCGCACTGAGCACAGAAGCGACCACCTCATCGGCTTTGCTGTCGTAAAGTTCCCCCTCGAAGCGGCGCAACGGCATCAGCATTTTTTCCCGTCCGGGAAAGTCCGGATCTGAGATCGCGTTATGTACCCATACCGGCAGTTGCTTGCCAAACAAGCTCTTCAGTTCGCCTTGCGGCAGATCGCTCAGCGGTGTTGAGCTGACATGAGGCGTGACCCGGCGCATTGCGAGTTGGTTGCGATCCTGGAAGCCAAAAGGGGCAAACGCGTCCATGCGCGCGCCTACCAGGGCAATATGGGTTAGCTGAAATTCAGGCATGGTCGTTGTCGCCTCTATGCACATGTTGATGGCAGCGTACCACGGTGTGGAAACGCCGCCCTGTTGGGGCAACAAGCCTTGCCCGTTTGGTTGAGGTACCTTTCATTCGGTCAGTACAAAGCTGACTGGCACAGGCACTACCAGCTGGTCCTGCGTATTGCTGTATTCCGCTATCGCTACTGGATCCAGTGCACTCTGTACGCCGCTGGCCAGCGCTTTGCGGGCGGCGGCAAGTGCCGCCTTGTCCAGCAGCGAGTGACCGGAAGAGCGCACAACGCTGACATCAATAAAGCTGCCGTCGCGCCCCAGCAAAAGATCAAGTTCAAGGCTTCCCTGAATGCTGCGGCGCACCGCTCGCGCGGGGTAGTTGATCTGGCTGTAGATTTTTCTCAACAGATTGCTGTTGAAGGCATACAGGCGCTGGGAATAAAGCTCGACACTCAACTCTGCAACCCCCTGAGGCAGCTGTGGAGCGAGAATATCTGGCGTGGCAAGCAGTGTGGCTACTTGCGTTCCCTGATCCAGTGGATTGGGGATCTGTTCATGAGAGTCCCTCGGGCTTTCCAGCGACTGCTCTGTAGGCTGCGGAACTTCAAGCAGGTCACGGTTCTCTGGGGTGGTGCGAATCGCGACGCTGGCGGCACTGACAGGCACCAACATATCGGCCGTCAAGCCAGTGCCAGTGTCCGGATCTGTTGCTGTAACCACCGAACTGGCAGCAGCTTGTTCCTGCGGTGAGGATGAGACAGTGTTGGTCGCGTCAGGCGCTGAAAATGCCGTCTCATCAACTGCAAATTCCTGTGTTGTCGACGTTGTCCGGGGTCGAGCTTCGGCTGTGGTTTCGGTGGCCGCTACCTGGCTGTCCGACCACGCAGAGACTTCCGCTATGCGCTTATCATCGGGTAGGGTCTCATCCCACCTGGATGCCAGATCAGCCGCCGGTCTGTCGGCCAGCAGGCTGCTGCGAAATGCTGTGTTGGGGCCAGATTCATCAACCCAGCCCGCCAACAGGTAGTTGGAGGCTTCCCTGCCATCAGCTCGCGCAATCTCGTGACCATTGAGAGAGGCCGTGGTTGTATCGTTGGCGTTAAGCCTGATTTGTAGAGCATCGCCGGCGTAGAGGCTACCCTGTACGGTGGACAGTATGGCATTTGCAAAGGCGCGGGTTGTAGCGCCCGGTGGCTGCCCGTTGGCGACTTCGCCCTGTAGCAGCATGCTGCCGAGCAAGCTCCTGATACTGGTGCGGCGGGCTACGACGCGGTATTCCATCACCTTTGGCCCAGGCGCGCTGACCAGATCGTCCGGGCGCATGGTCAGGCTGTCCAGCAAAATCCCACCCAGGTAAATATCGCGGCCTGTCTCCTGGTGTAAGCCAACACCGGCCAGATACAGGTCGGCGTCTCGCGCAGAGGCGATGGCTGCGCATGCCGCGAGGGCTGCGCAGAGTATCAATCTCTGTAATGCGTGAACCACTGTGTATTGCATGTCGCCTGTGTGTCTCTGTTGGTTTGGATATCAAGAATTGCAAACCCGGGGGCTGTTGCGCAACAAAAAACCCGAGAAAAAGTCAATTAACGTTTTTTGCCGAAATGTGGTGAAAATGCTTGAAATATATGTCGTTTATAATCTTGTCGTCATCTTCCTGGTTCAGGATTTGATGGAGGCCAGCGATGCGCTGCGCCGAATTTGTTAGAATAGTATTTTGACTGCTCACCTGGGAACACATGGACTCGATTGAACCGCAAAGCGCCGTTCACAATCTGGATGAAACGGCACAGTTGATGCGTCACGCGACTTATGCATCCCTTGCAGTGGCCTTGACGCTGATTGGCGCCAAGGCGTTTGCCTGGGCGCTGTCCGATTCGGTGAGTTTGTTGGCTACCCTGATTGACTCCACATTGGACGCGCTTGCATCACTGCTAAACCTTATTGCCGTGCGCACGGCGTTGTCTCCCGCGGACAAGCAGCACCGCTTCGGGCACGGTAAAGCCGAAGCGCTGGCCGGGCTCGGGCAGTCTGCATTCGTCGCTGGCTCGGCCGGCTTTTTGTTGCTGGAGTCTGCGCGTCGTATCGTCAATCCGGTGCCGATAGACGCTCCCGGGCTGGGTATTGCTGTGGTGGTCTTTTCAATTGTTGCCACGTTGTGCCTGATTCTTTATCAGCAATATGTGATTAATAAGACGAACTCCACGGCCATTAAAGCCGATGCGCTGCATTACCGCACTGACCTGATGGTCAATATCAGTGTGATAGCAGCTCTATGGCTTTCCTATAAAGGATGGGCAGGGTTTGACGGCTTGTTCGCGCTTGGCATCGCCGTCTATATTTTGTACAGCGCCTGGGAAATCGTGAAGCAATCCCTCGATGACCTTATGGATAGAGAGCTACCCGACGAGGAGCGTGAAAACATTCGCAGCATTGCCGTCGCCAATGAAGAAGTGCGCGGTATGCATGATTTGCGCACGCGGCGCTCTGGTATAGACACCTTTATGCAGCTGCATCTTGAGCTGGACGATCACCTTAACCTGCTGCAGGCGCACCGCATCTCAGACCAGGTGGAGTCAAGTTTGCAGACGGCTTACCCCACCGCTGAGATAATCATTCATATAGACCCTGTTTCTGTCGTACCCGACGAGCCCGTTCCTGGTTTTTTACAGGACGAGGAGCCGCGCAGCTAGGTATCTGCTTGTCTTGCGTTTGGGTAATCAGAAATCATAGCTGACGCGTGCGAAGGCATTGACGCCATAGGCAGGCAGGCGTTCACCGAGCTCAATATCCGGATTTGCTGCCCGATTGTAACCGCCCAGATGCTCGCTGTAGCGTCTGTCAAACAGGTTGTCGATACCGATAGCCACCTGCAGCGCGTGGCTTATCTGCCAGGCGGCATTGACGTTAATCACCCCATAGCCGGATGTCTTTTGCTCACTGTTGGTCTGGCTGACCTTGTCTTGCGCCGCGTAAGCAATACCTTCTACCGCTGCTGTCCATTGATTGCGGGAATAGGTGAGCTGAAGTGAGCCATTTAATGGCGCTATGCGGTAAAGGTTGTCGTTCAGGTCGGTATTCTTGCCGCGTACGTAATTGATAAGACCGGATATTCGCCAGCTATCATTCACCTGCCATGCGTAATCCATATCAAAGCCATAGAGTTGCGCATCGACATTATTGAATTGCAACGGGGGAGGATTGTTGGTGCCATTCGCGCCATTCATCATTTGTACCAGCATGTTGGCCGCTCGAATGTCGGAGGGCGTACCCTGGATGTAGTCATCTACACGGTGATAGAACACGCGAGGAGATACCTGCAGATTGCTGACGCTGTAATCAAGGCCGAATTCCAGCTGGTGGGAAACTTCGGGGTCCAGCCGCAGGTTGCCAGTGTAGGTGCGTCCATCGGCAAGCCCGGCAGTCGACTCCAGTGGCAGCCAAAGATAGCGTTCCTGATACGAAGGTGACCGGCTCTTGCGGGCGAATCCAATAAACCAGCGCCGTGCTTCGGTCTTGCCCAGCCAGATTTTTGCGGTCGCGTCGACGTTGTTATCGGTCTGCTTTCTTGGGCCGGCGTTGAATGCATCTCGCAGCTGCGCCCCAGGCGGCATCATTGCCGGGCTGCCGTCCACGGTGTCCGAATTCATTTCCACGCGGTTGAAGCGAATGCCCAGCTCGGTAGTGAGGTAGTCGCCCAGAGCGGTCTCCCTTTCGAGAAATACTCCCGTTACATCGCGCGAAGCGTTATTGAAATGTTGCACAAAGAACGTCGGGTTTTTGGGGTTATCGATATTGGCATCGTGCGCTGAGCGGAAACCGTCGACACCCAGGTGCCATTGCCCGCGGCTGTCTGCCAGGCGTACTTTTACATTGAAGCCTGCATTTTCACTGCTTGCGATGTTGCGTCGCCAGCGCGAGGGCGGCGGTGCCTGCCGCAGGTGGTAGTTGGTCATGCCATGATCAAGATCGCTTCCATACAGATCAATTGCCAGAGTGATACCGCCGCTGCGTTCACCGTTGTAGGACAGCTTGTACAGATCGCCTTCGAAATAGTTTATGTCCATGGGCAGGGCAGGTGTGCCGCTGTTGCCCGTGTCGTTATAGTCATAATCAAATTGCAGCGTGTGATCGCCACTGCGGATGCCATAGCCCAGTGAGTAACGTTTACGCTCGTATTGCGTGGGTGTTATCGAACCTCCGGGAAAATCCGCATCGTCGGCTTGCTGCAGCAGCGCTGCAATTTTGAGTCTATGCTGGCGGCTGGAAGCATACATCGCAGCGTTGATGTCACTGCCGTTATTGATGCTTTGCGCGCTGGCCATCGCCTGCCCCTCGAGCAGGACCTCCCCAGATGTACTGAAGCGCCCGTGGCGTGTTTTTGCTTCTATAGCCCCACCGATCGACTCCTGGGCTACGCCGACGGGAACAATGCCGCGGTAGATCTCCAGCGATTCCAGTTGTCCGCCGACGGCATATGAGATTGGAGGATCCATCCAGTTTGGGCCTGCCGGGGCCAGCTGGCTACCGTCCATGGACGAGGCTATACGTGGCCCAAAGTAACCCCGGTACTGTGGAATGCCGGTGAGCGGACCGTTGCTGTTGACGTTGGCACCGGGTGCTTTCTTCAGTAACTGGGCGATATCCGCTGAGATAACCAGTTCGTCGTGAACATCGATTGTACGCGTGTCTCGCACTGCGGTGACGAGGAGTTCCTCCAGCGTATCTGCTGACGCAGTGATTGCGCCCAGGACGCCCGTCAGGGCAATTGTCAGTATGCGAATCGTCATTGGGCGCGGTCTCCATCGTTAAAAGCGCGCGCAGTATAGCGACTGGTATCACGTTATCCGTGTGGCATGTTGTCGCAGTCGCTCGTGTTTGTCGGTGTATTTGGTGCGTGTGGTTCAAATATTCCCACTTAGCTGGCGTGTGTCGCTCCTGGTCCAGAGCGGGATTTCTAAGCTATTGAATATAAACAATAAAATCTTATTACAAAACGTGATTTCTGTTATTAATTCACACCCGCATAAAGCGACTATTTCGTATATTGGGCGCTGGAAAGTTCCGCTGCGGCAGCCGTGCGCGTCTCCCGCAACCTATGACAAAAATGGAGAAAAACCATGTCGACACATTTTGCCCGCAAGCAATTGTCTATCGCCGTTCTGCTGGCTGGCGGTTTTACCGCCAATCTGGCCTCGGCGCAGTTGGAAGAAGTGATAGTCACCGCTCAGAAGCGCGCGGAATCGCTGCAGGATATTCCCATCGCGATCAATGCATACGATGCCCAGGCCATCGAAAACATGGGATTTACCAACGCCCAGGATGTCGGTCTTGCTTCTCCCAGTTTGCAGATGCCGTCGTATCCACTCAGTGCCAATAACCTCGCACTGTTTATTCGCGGTATCGGTAATGCCGATTCTATCGTAGTTACTAAAGACCCTACCGTTGGTGTGTATTACGATGGTGTTTATGCCGCGCGTTCCACTGGCTTGCTGGCAGATTTGTCTGATCTTGAGCGTGTGGAAATCCTGCGTGGCCCGCAGGGCACTCTGTACGGCCGCAATACTACCGCCGGCGCGGTGAGCTTTATCAATGCCAAACCTACAGGTGAGCTGGGCGTAAAGCAGGTGCTGAGCGCTGGCAACTATGGCGCCTGGCGATCGGTTACCCACCTGAATCTTCCACAGACGGCGGGTTTCTCTGCCAAGCTTACCGGCACGTTTTCCGACCGCGATGGCTGGGTTGAGAACGAAGGGCCCAATCAGATTCCGGGCCTTGAATACAAGGATTTCTACAAAAAGGAAACAGAAGGTTACCGTGTTGCCCTGCGCTTTGACGGCGTAGAAAAATTACTGGTCGATTACAGCTATGATTATTCTGATGTCACCACGACGCCAGCGTATTTCCAGTACGGTGGTCCGGCGGGTGGCTTGAGCGTCGGCTTCGCGCCGATCACAAATAGCTTCACCAGCCGTCTTGAAAATACGCGCACGCCAGAAGGTGGCGGCAAGTTTGCCTACTATCTGCCTGAATCCACCACAGAAGTGCAGGGTCACAACCTGACCGCCAGTTATGAGATTAATGACTCGCTCACGCTGAAATCCATTACCGGCTATCGCGAGTTTGATGACGATAACTCACAAAACTTCGCCAAGTCTTTCGGGGATGCAGGTACCCTGGAAGTCTATACCATGACTGAGCACGAGCAGTTCTCGCAGGAACTGCAGCTGGTAGGTACTGGCAAGCGTTTGAATTACGTGGCTGGCCTGTTCTATTTCGACGAAAGTGCTGATCAGGTTGAGAGGCAGTACCTGGATCGTGCTGTGGTTGACTCCACCGGCATTATCGCGCTTGATCTCACCAATTTCCCGCCAACGCCGTGCAGTGATGGCTCAACCAGCGCCCCGTTTTGTAGTGACTTTACCGCCTTTTTCCCCCTGTATCTGGGTGAGTACGGTATCAAGACAAATGTTGAGTCATGGTCTGCTTTCGGGCAGGCCACGTGGACGCCAGATATGCTTGGCGACAAACTGGACCTGACCCTGGGGCTGCGCTATACCGACGATGAGCGCGACGCCACGCGCACGAACGATGGTTTGTTGTGGAACTCCTTCGGCCCCGGTGAATCCAGCTCTGCGCTGGACAAGGTCGACTACACCGCGGTGGCCGACTACAACTGGACCGACACTGTATCCACCTACGCCAAGATCTCTACGGGCTTCCGCTCTGGCGGTTCCAGCCGCAACGGCATCGACTTCAGCCAGCCTTTCGATAACGAAGACCTTGTGTCTTATGAGCTGGGCTGGAAAACCGAGTTGATGGATCGCCGCGTGCGGCTTAATGGCGCGGTGTTCTATATGGAAGTCAGCGATATCATCCTGGATTACCTCCCGGACCCGGTCGCCAACCCGCAGTTCGTTGAAGTGTTCAACTCGGGTGATGCAGAGATCTCCGGTCTTGAGATCGATCTGCAAGCCTCCGTTACCGAGAACTTCATGGTGGGATTCAACTACGCCTACCTCGACTATGACCTCAGCGATGTGATTTTTCCCGACGGCTCTGATCGTACTGACACTACCGTGCTGGTTTGGGCACCGGAACACGCCTACTCCCTAACCGCTGATTACGAAGTGCCGGTCAGTTGGGGTTTGCTGCGTCTGCATGCGGATTATGCGTGGCAGGATGAGCAGTATGCGCTGGCGAACACCGATTCTGGCGAAGTGCTGGTACCCGATTTCGGGTTGTTGAACGCGCGTATCAGTATCGGTGATGTGGCTATGATGGGTGGTAACTGGCAGTTTGCCGTTTGGGGCCGAAACCTCACCGACGAGGACAATGTGAATTACCAGATCGGATCGACGTCATCGACGTTCCTGCAGCCCCTGACCTGGGGCGGGGAAGTTATTTTTGAATTCTAGCAGCTGTAGTCTTCTGCATTAGCAGGAGCTCAGGCGAAGGTAAGGCGCATTTTCCCATGCGCCTTTTTTTTGGCTGTCGAAAATACAAGATACTTGAATGTCAGTAAAACGTACTGTATGTTCAAATGCGTTTTTTTGTGCAGTCAGGCAGCTGTTTCATGTGCCTTCCCGGTGCGCCTGAACAGGTAGCGTCTGCTGACTACCCGTATTCAAACTGCTGTAACACGTAACAAGAGGTGTTCCCTTGACTGATGTAGACCAGTTTCGCCAGGAGACCAGAGCCTGGCTGGAAGAAAACTGCCCCGCGACGATGCGTGAGCCCGTAAAGAACTTTGACGACTACTACATGGGAGGGCGCAACCCTGAGATTGATCATCCTGATCAGAAGTTGTGGTGTGATCGCATGGCCGCGCGCGGCTGGACCGTTCCGCACTGGCCCAAAGAATATGGCGGTGGCGGGCTGGACAAGCAGGAAGTGAAAGTGCTGCGCCAGGAAATGGCAAGAATCAACGCGCGCCGCCCTCTGGAGAGCTTCGGCATATCAATGTTGGGGCCCGCTTTGCTGCAATTCGGTAACGAAGAGCAGAAACAGGAGCACCTGCCACCGATTGTTCGCGGAGAGATGCGCTGGTGTCAGGGTTACTCCGAGCCCAATGCGGGGTCCGACCTGGCTAGCCTGGCGACCCGGGCCGACGACAAGGGTGACCACTACGTCGTCAACGGGCAGAAAGTCTGGACCTCTTATGCGGATAAGGCAGACTGGATCTTCTGCCTGGTCAGAACGGATAACAGTGGCACCAAGCATGAGGGTATCAGCTTTGTGCTATTCGACATGGCGTCGCCCGGCGTGACGGCGCGCCCGATCAAACTGATCAGCGGTTCCTCGCCCTTTTGCGAGACGTTTTTTGATGATGTGCGGGTGGATAAACGCAACCTGATCGGCGAAGAGGGTAAGGGTTGGTCAATCGCAAAATACCTGCTCACGCACGAGCGGGAAATGATTTCCAGTTTTGGTACGGCTCCCAAAAAATCACTGGGTGAAGTGGCTGTCGAAAATATGGGCACTGATGCAAGCGGCCGTCTGGCCAATAGCGTGCTGCGCACTACTATTGCGCAGTACCAGCTGGATGCAATGGCCTTTGGCGCCACCATGTCCCGCGTTGGCGACGAGGCGAAAGCGGGGCAGGGCCTCGGCGCGGCGTCTTCCATCTTCAAGTATTACGGTACCGAGCTGAACAAGCGGCGCAATGAGCTGAATTTGGCGGTATTGGGAGAGTATGCCCTGGGCTGGGACGGCGATGCTTATGGTGGCGGTAGCACCAGTCGGGACTGGTTGCGCTCCAAAGGCAATTCTATAGAGGGAGGTACCTCAGAGGTACAACTGAATATTATCTCCAAACGTGTTTTGGGTTTGCCGGACGAGTAACAGCGGCGCAATCAAAAAGCTTCCAGAGGATACATGGCCATGGCACTGGTACTAAACGAAGAACAGCAAATGCTGAAAGATTCGGCAGCGGGTTTTTTGGCAGAAAAAGCGACAGTCGCACATCTGCGCGCATTGCGAGACGATAATGACGAGCGTGGGTTCACCGACGCTGTCTATAACGAGATGGTAGAAATGGGCTGGGCCGGGATTGCGGTGCCCGAGGCATTCGGTGGTCTGGGCTATGGCTATACTGGCCTGGGTCTTGTGCTGGAGCAGGTGGGCCGCAACCTCAGCGCCAGCCCGCTGCAGTCAACGGTTTTGATCGGCGCAACGGTGATCGCCCAGTTGGGCAGCGACACGCAAAAAGAACAACTGCTGCCAGCGGTTGCAGCCGGCGACAAGCTCCTTAGCCTGGCATTGCAGGAAGGGCGGCATTTTGCACCCCTGCAAACGGCTATGACGGCACAGCGAGATGGTGACAGCTTCGTGCTCAGTGGCACTAAAGAGTTGGTGCTGGACGCGACGGTGGCGGATGATTTTATTGTCATAGCCCGCACTGCCCAGGAGGCAGGGCAGTCCGGCGGCCTGAGTGCATTTCTGGTTCCCGCCAGTACTGAAGGCCTGTCGGTGCAGGCGCGCAGCATGGTAGATTCACGCAACTGCGGATGCCTGGAATTCAAGGGAGTGCGGGTCTCCGCCAGCTCTGTGTTGGGTGAGGAAGGGCAGTCGTGGGAAGGCCTGGAACGCAGTCTTGATATCGTCAATATCGGTTTGGCTTCTGAACTTCTGGGGCTTTCGGTAGAGGCATTTGAGCGCACGGTGGCCTACCTTAAGGAGCGCAAACAGTTTGGGCGGGTCATTGGCACGTTTCAGGGCCTGCAGCACCGTGCGGCAGAGTTGTTTGCTGAACTGGAACTGGCTCGTTCTATTGTGTTGCAGGGACTTCAGGCGATTGATGCCGACGCCGAAGACTTGCCCTTGCGGGCCAGTGCTGCAAAAGCGAAATTGTGCCAGGTGGCCGAACGTGCAACCAATGAAGCCATTCAGATGCACGGCGGAATTGGTATGACCGATGAACATGAGATCGGTTTTTTTATCAAACGGGCGCGCGTCTTGCAGCATGCTTTTGGTGACTACAATTATCATCTGGATCGCTTTGCGAAAATCAGTGGATTCTAGCGATCCACGATTCGATCCACTCAATCGGTGCGAATAATAGACATGAATTCCGAAATCAATCAGGTAGATGAAACGGTCGCGGCACTGACAGCACCGGGTCAGCCATTTGCGCTGGATGAGGTTGAAGTAAACGGCATTCGTTATCGCAACTACGCGGCGCTGCCAAACAGCTTGCGCGATTACTATCAACATATGCAGCAGCACGCGGATAAGGAATTTGCTGTTTATCTGGATGAACGCTACACCTTCGCACAGACCTGGCAACACAGCGTGGAGCTTGGCGTTGCGCTGCTGCAGCGCTTTGGTATCAACCATGGGGATCGTGTTGCCATTCTAAGCCGCAATAATCCGCAGTGGATGATGGCGTTTATCGGCGCGACGTCGATCGGTGCCGTGGCGGTGCCGATGAACAGCTGGTGGACCACTGAGGAGCTGGATTACGGCTTTGCAGACAGCGGCGCGAAAGTGGTAGTTGCTGATCGTGCCCGGGTAGAGAGACTGGCTCCAATCGCCCAAAAGCACGGCCTGCAGATCATTGCCATTGAGGACTGCAGTGATCTGGCTGTGCCTCATGTTCCGTTCGAAGAAGTGTTAGGCGGCTTTGAGGGCGCTACTCTTCCGGACATCGCTATTGCCGCAGATGACCCTGCAACAATAATGTATACCTCCGGCTCTACCGGGCATCCCAAGGGCGCACTATCGTCACACAGGGGCATTTTGTCCGCTTTGTACAGCTGGATGTTGCTGGGTGTCGCTACCAAAATTGCCAGGGCTGAAAGTGCTGCAGCTGAGTTGCCGCCGGTGGGCTTGCTGACCGTGCCGCTGTTTCACTGCACGGCCAGTCACTCTGCGTTTCTATTGTCGTTGGTGGCGGGCCGCAAGCTGGTGATTATGCACAGGTGGGATGCTGAAGAGGCGTTGCGCCTCATCGAAAAAGAGAAAATCACCTGGTTCAACGGTGTACCTACCATGTCGGCAGAGTTGCAGGCGGCAGCGCGCAACTCCACCAGGGACCTTTCGTCTCTTACCGACATCATGGCCGGCGGTGCAGCAAGGCCTCCGGGGCAGGTGGATGACATTCACGACACGTTCAAGAAGTCGGTGCCCGGCATTGGCTACGGCCTGACCGAAACCAACGCTATAGGCGCGGTGAATGCCGGTGCTGCGTATCTCGCCAACCCACGCAGTACAGGGCGAGTCGTGCCTGCGGTGACAGAAATCAAAGTGGTGCACGAGGATGGTAGCGAGTGCGCGATCGAAGAGCGCGGTGAACTGTGCATCAAATCCCCGGCAAATATCCTGTGCTACTGGAACAAGCCAGAGGCGACAGCGGAGGCATTTGTCGATGGCTGGTTTCATACCGGGGATGTGGCGTATCTGGACGCGGACGGCTACATTTATATCGTTGACCGGATCAAGGAGATCATCATTCGCGGTGGTGAAAACATCAGCTGTATCGAAGTTGAGGCCGCGATTTACGCTCATCCCGAAGTGTCGGAGGCCGCTGTTTTTGGACTGCCGGATGAGCGGCTTGGTGAAGCTGTCGGCGCAGCCATTGTTCTGCGTGAAGGGGGCGATCTGGATGCTGCCGGCTTGAGGGAATATCTTGCTGAGCATCTGGCTGCTTTCAAGATCCCGGCGCATATCTGGTTCCGGGCAGAACCTTTGCCACGTATCGCCTCCGGAAAGATTTTCAAGCGCCAGCTAAAGTCAGATTATAGTGAGGCACTTTTGCAACAAGTCTAGAACCAGGGCACTGCCGCAGCAGCACCGAGCGTTAAGCCCTGGCCTGCAGTATCTTATTCAAATGCAAGTACACGGAGTAAAATGATGGATCTGGGAATCAGCACGAATCTCAAGCCGCTGCTCGAAGAAGTGCGGCGTTTTATGGCGGAAGAAATTGCTCCGCTTGAGCATGAATATCTGGATCAGGTGGGCGTGGGTGATCGCTGGCAGTTTACGGATCGTCAGATAGAGATAATGGAAGGACTGAAGGCAAAGGCGCGTTCGCGCGGGTTGTGGAATTTCTTTCTTACTGATGGCGATGTAGGGTCAGGCCTGAACACGGTCGAGTACGCCTATCTGGCCGAGGAGATGGGGAAATCCCATATCGCAGCAGAGGTGTTCAACTGCGCAGCGCCCGACACTGGCAATATGGAAGTGTTGCACAAGTACGGTAGCGAGGCCCAGAAAAAACAGTGGCTGGAGCCTTTGATGAACGGTGAGATTCGCTCCGCATATGCCATGACAGAGCCCGATGTTGCCTCGTCAGATGCGACCAATATCTGCACCGAAGCGGTATTGGATGGTGATGAGTGGGTGATCAACGGCGAGAAACACTACGTGTCAGGTGCGGGCGACCCGCGCTGCAAGATCATGATCGTGATGGTGAAAACGGAACCGGATGCCCCCAAGCATCTGCAGCAATCGCAAATCCTGGTGCCGATGGACGCGGCAGGCTTTGAAAACATTCGACCGATGCACGTGTTCTCTTTGGACGATGCCCCTCACGGTCATATGCACCAGCGCTTTTCCAACGTGCGCGTGCCGAAAGACAATATGATTCTGGGCTCGGGCCGCGGCTTTGAAATTTCCCAGGGACGATTGGGCCCTGGTCGCATTCATCACTGCATGCGTGCTATCGGTGCCGCTGAAAAAGCATTGCAGCTTCTCTGTGAGCGCTCTGTGTCACGCGTGGCATTCGGCAAGCCATTAGCGCGACTCGGTGGCAATATCGATATCATTGCCAATGCCCGTATGGATATCGAGCAAGCCCGATTGCTCACGCTAAAAACCGCCTGGATGATGGATAACGTCGATCCGAAAGAAGCGCGTGTGTGGATATCAATGATCAAGACTGCGGTGCCAAACGTGTCTATCCGCATAGTCGATGAAGCGATACAGATGTTCGGCGCGTTGGGTGTATCGCAGGATACGCCGCTGGCGGGTCTTTATATGGCGCAGCGCACCTTGCGCCTGGCGGATGGTCCCGACGCAGTGCATCGCATGGTGGTGGGCCGTCATGAGCTGCGCCAGTACGCTAGCCAGAAACCTGTCAATGCAACGTTCCGCGACGGCTAAACCTGGTTGAGCCACAACGCGCTGCTGTTGGCGCGTTTCTTTGCAGGGCATATTTTTTAAATACAGATCACAGAGGAAGAAGGCATGGCGATCAAAGTTGTTCCTAAAGATGAAATGGTAGACGCGGTTGGTACGCGCTTTGAACCCAGCGACTGGATTGTCGTGGATCAGGACAGAATCAACACCTTTGCTGACTGCACAGAAGACCATCAGTTTATTCACGTCGACCTCGAAAAGGCCGCTGAAACGCCGTTTGGTGGCACCATCGCGCATGGTTTTCTAACGCTGTCGCTGCTGTCCAGAATGGTCGAGGGTAACGGCGTGATGCCCGAAAATACGGTGATGGGCCTTAACTACGGCTTCGACAAAGTGCGTTTCCTGGCGCCTGTGCGCGCCGGCAAGCGCGTGCGTGCTCACATTGAAGTGGTGAGCGTGGATCGCAAGGATGAGAATCGCTTCCTGGTCAAGCAGGCCATCAGCGTTGAGATTGAAGGAGAGGAAACACCGGCGTTGATAGCGGAATGGCTTTCGATGGTGATTTCCGGATAAACGTGCGCAGGGCATTCGCTTTCCAACAGTGATGAAATACAACTGACAGCAGGAGAAAAGCACAGATGACAATTCGATATGACGGCAAGGTCGCTATCGTGACTGGTGCAGGACAGGGGCTTGGCCGCAGCCACGCGATAGAGCTGGCAAAACGCGGCGCCAAAGTCGTAATCAATGACCTGGGCGGGGCCAAAGACGGTACTGGTGGTTCCAGTGATGCGGCCAGGTCCGTCGTGGCAGAGATAGAGGCGTTGGGTGGCGAAGCCATCGCTAATGGCGCCAACGTGGCTGTTTACAGTGATGTGGAAGCGATGGTCAAGCAAACCATGGACCAGTGGGGGCGCATTGACATCCTGGTCAACAACGCGGGAATTTTGCGCGATAAGAGCTTTTCAAAAGTGACCCTGGACGACTTCCAGCTGGTGGTTGATGTGCACCTGATGGGCACCGTCAATTGCACCAAAGCCTGCTGGGACATCATGCGCGAGCAATCTTACGGCCGCATTGTCGTCACAACATCTTCCAGTGGTCTCTATGGAAACTTCGGGCAGACCAATTATGGCGCCGCCAAAATGGGCGTGATCGGCCTGATGAATACGCTGGTGCAAGAGGGCGCGAAATACGATATCCGCGTTAATGCGTTGGCGCCGACGGCGGGTACACGCATGACCGAGGGCCTGATTCCTGAAAAGGCGTTTGAGCTGCTGACACCTGAAACGGTGACGCCGGCGGTGCTGTACCTGGTGAGTGAAGATTCCCCCAATCGCACGATTCTGTGCGCGGGCGCCGGTGCCTACGCTGTAGCCAAAATCGTGGAAACAGACGGTGCCTGGCTGTCACCCGACGAACAGACGCCAGAGGGTCTGGCTGCGCACTGGAGCCAGATCACGGATTCCAATGGTGAGAAAGTGCCGCAGGCCGGTTTCGAACAGACCATCAAATTCACTGCCAAGGCTGCTGAAGGTCTCGGTATTTCGCTGGATTAATCAAGGCAGGGAATGGTAATTACGCCAGGACCGACCGCAAGAGGAACAGGACTATGACAGAAGCTGTAATTGTATCAACCGCCCGTACACCCATCGCCAAAGCTTATCGTGGCGGCTTCAACAATCTCGGGGGTGCCAGCCTGGGTGCTGCCGCTGTGGCCGAGGCGGTGAAGCGCGCCGGTATCGATCCGGCTCGCATTGATGATGTCATCATGGGCTGCGCTTTGCAGCAGGGCGCAACCGGTTCCAACGTGGCCCGCCAGATTGCGCTGCGTGCCGGCCTGCCGGTGACGGTGTCGGGTATGACACTTGATCGCCAGTGCTCCTCAGGACTGATGGCCGTGGCGACCGCCGCCAAGCAGATTATCGATGATGGCATGAGCTGTGTTATCGGTGGCGGGCTGGAGTCTATCTCGCTGGTGCAGAACGAGCACATGAATCTGCATCGGATGGTCGATGAGGAACTGATGGCCATGCACCCGAATATTCATATGCCCATGCTGCAGACGGCCGAGGTCGTCGCCGAGCGTTACAATATTTCTCGCGAGGCGATGGATGAATACGGACTGCAGTCGCAGCAACGCACTGCCGCCGCCTATGAAGCCGGTAAGTTTGATGACGAACTGGTTGCCGTGACCTGCAAGCGCACTGTTTGGAACAAGGAAACCGGTGAAGCCTCTGAGGCAGAGGGCACCGTGGCACGCGACGAGGGTCTGCGCGCCACCACCGCTGAAGGCCTTGCAGGTCTGAAAACAGTGATTGAAGGCGGCACCATAACAGCGGGTAATGCGTCGCAGTTGTCCGATGGCTCATCGGCGCAGCTGGTGATGGATGCCAAAGTTGCTGCGCAGGAAGGCCTGCAGCCACTGGGTATCTATCGCGGTATTGCGGTTGCCGGCTGTGCGCCTGACGAGATGGGCATTGGTCCGGTATTTGCCGTGCCAAAACTGTTGAAGCAGCATGGCCTTTCGGTGGACGACATCGGTCTGTGGGAGCTCAACGAGGCGTTCGCAGTGCAGGTACTGTATTGTCGTGACAAGCTCGGCATTGATAACGACAAGCTCAATGTTAATGGTGGCGCCATCTCTGTGGGTCACCCCTATGGCATGAGCGGCTCGCGGATGATTGGCCACGCGCTGATTGAAGGTAAGCGACGCGGCGTGAAATATGTCGTCATTACAATGTGCGTTGGCGGCGGCATGGGCGCAGCGGGCTTGTTCGAAGTCGCCTGACGGTAACTGGTATGAGCGGCGCCTGCGGGCGCCGTTTTTATTTAAAAGCGATATCATAGAACGACAGTCAAATGGCAGGAGCAGGTATGAAAGCGCTGGTATGCACAGAACACGGGATGGCAGACAAGCTGGAGCTGGTCGACGATTGGGCGGCGCCAGAATGTGGTGATCACGATGTGTTGATTAACGTAAAGGCGGTTGGATTGAACTTTCCCGATGTGTTGATTATTCAGGGCAAGTACCAGATTCAACCAGATCTACCCTTTATTCCGGGGGGCGAGTGCTCGGGAGTGGTTGAAGCGGTTGGCGCTAAAGTGACCCGCTTCAAGGCCGGTGACAAAGTGATTTCCATGGGCGGAGCAGGTGCATTCTGCGCACAGCTGGCCGCCAATGAAAATTCCGTTTTTCCCATGCCTCCCGGGTTGAGCTTCGAGCAGGCTGCGGGTGTCAGTATCACCTACTTCACCTCCTATTACGCCCTCAAACAGCGTGCGCGGCTGAAGCCGGGAGAAACACTGCTGGTGCTGGGCGCGGCTGGCGGCGTAGGCACTACTGCAGTAGAACTCGGGAAATTGATGGGCGCACGGGTGATCGCCGCTGCCAGCTCTGATGAAAAACTCGCGCTGTGCAAAGAGCTGGGAGCTGATGACGTCATCAACTACAGTAACACCTCGTTGAAAGATGCGATCAAGGAACTGACTGACGGAAAGGGCGTCGATGTGGTCTACGACCCCGTCGGTGGCGACTATGCTGAACCTGCTTTGCGGGGCATGGCGTGGAATGGCCGCTACCTGGTGATTGGTTTTGCCAGCGGGCCGATCCCCAAGATCCCCCTGAACCTGACCTTGTTAAAAGGCTGTTCTATTGTCGGTGTATTCTGGGGACGGTTTACTGCCGAGGAACCACAGCAGAACGTGCAGAACATTGAAGAGCTGTGGGAGCTTTTCGCCGAGGGTAAAATCAGCCCTGTGGTCACCGAGACCTACCCGATTGAGGAGTATGAGCAGGCTTATAGCTCCATGATTGAGCGTCGCGCGCGTGGCAAAGTGATCATGACGCTGTAAGATTAAAGACTGTTTAATCGATAACTAACAGAGAGGGCGAGCGTGTGCAGGGTTTTGAATTTACGACAGTAGGCCACCTTGTTGCGGGGCAGGGGAGCGCACTGGAGCTGCACAGTCAGTGCCACTCGCTACAGATCACGCGTCCGCTGCTGGTAACGGACCCGGGCCTGATGTCTATCGGGCTCGTCACACCAATTCTGGCAGCGCTGGAATCTGCCGGCTGTGCTGCTGTCGTGTTTGACCAGGTGCGTGAGGATCCTCCCGAAGCCACGGTGCTGGCAGCGGCGGAGCTCGCGCGTGGCCAGGCAGTCGACGGTGTCATTGCGGTGGGCGGTGGTAGCTCGATGGATGTGGCGAAAGTTGTCGCCGTACTGCTGGGTGGCCCGCAGCAGCTGAGTGAGATTTATGGTGTTGGGAATGTCACCAACAAGCGATTGCCTCTGGTGCTGGTGCCGACGACTGCTGGCACAGGTTCAGAGGTCACCCCGGTAGCGGTTATCACTACGGGCGAGACGACCAAGGCGGGCGTTTCATCGCCCGTGCTCCTGCCAGACGTTGCGGTGCTCGATGCGGCGCTGACGCTGGGCCTTCCTGCTGCCGTCACCGCCATGACCGGAGTCGATGCGATGGTGCACGCGATTGAGGCCTATACCTCGCGGCATCAGAAAAACCCCCTGTCTGACAATCTGGCGCGAGCGGCATTGCGCCTGCTGTCACAAAACATCCGCACTGCAGTTGGCAATGGTCAGGATATGCAGGCGCGTGAAAGCATGCTGCTCGGTGCCTGCCTTGCGGGGCAGGCCTTTGCCAATGCGCCGGTTGCAGCAGTGCATGCACTGGCCTACCCGCTGGGTGGCCACTATCACATTCCGCACGGTCTTAGTAACTCCCTGGTCCTGCCGTCTGTACTGTCGTTTAACGCACCTGCTGCGGCCGGCCAGTACGCTGAGTTGGCTGAGCTGGTTGCAGGTGAGCCGATAGCGGGCAGCGACGAGGCAAAAACCCATGCGTTGATAGATACATTGCGCTCGCTGATCTATGACGTGGGATTGCCTGCCACCCTGCGCGAAGCCGGTGTCGATCACGCTTCTCTGGAGACACTGGCCGAGGACGCCATGCTGCAACAGCGCCTGTTGGTCAATAATCCCAGAGACGTTAATTATGATGATGCACTGTCGATCTATCGCGCGTCGTACGGAGCAATGTCATGAATGAGCGCAGCATTCCCGGGCGTGCGCAGTACAAGGTCTTCTATCCGATTACCACGCGCTGGTCTGACAACGATATCTACGGTCACGTGAACAACGTAACCTACTACTCCTATTTCGATACAGCTGCGAACCGCTATCTGATTGAGCAGGGTGGCCTTGATATCAGTGATGGTTCAATTGTCGGCTTCGTGGTGAGTTCGGGTTGCGAATACCATGCACCGATCACTTACCCTGAACCCATAGAAGCGGGGTTGCGCGTTGACCGGATGGGTAAAAGCTCGGTGCAGTACGGGATTGCGATCTTTCGCGAAGGAGAGTCGGAGGCTGTGGCACATGGACACTTTGTGCATGTGTTTGTAGAGCGGGCGCACAACAGATCCGTCGCCATCCCCCACGGATTGCGCAGCGCGCTGGAGAAAATATCCGCCTGACCGGCACCATCACTCATCGCCGTTTGAGGTTTCGCTTTCTTCCAATTGCACCCGCGCAGCAGGTGCCTGGCCCTGTTTGTCCTGCCCAAAGTAGAGCGTTTGGTGAGGGAAGGGGATTTCAATGTCGCGTTTGTCAAACTCCTGTTTTATACGACGGTTGAACTCGCGTCCGATGCGCCACTGTTCCCGCGCACTTGTCTTGGTGCGCGCCTTGATGACAACAGCGTTGTCGCCGAACTGGTCGACCCCAAGCACTTCCAGCGGTTCCAGAATGTCTGCGCCGAATTCATCAGATTGGCGTAGCTCCTCATCAATGATGATAAGGCATTCAACCACCTCGTCGGTATTCTCCCGGTAGGCAACGCCGACATCGAACATGTAGTAGCTGTAGTCTTTGGTCAGGTTGTCGACTATATCTATGGCACTGAAAGGCACCGTGTGGACGGTGCCATCCAGCGCTCTCAAATCAATTTTCCGCAAGGTTATTTTCCGCACGGATCCCGTGCGATCGCCGACAGTGACGATGTCGCCGATCTGCAGCAGATCCTCAATGATAATAATGAAACCGGTCAAAAAGTCTTTTACCAGCGTCTGTGCTCCGAAACCGATGGCAATACCAACGACACCGGCACCGGCGAGTAACGGCACAATGTCGATACCAAGTTCCGACAGAATGACCAGCGAAGAAAGCAATATCAGAAAGAACATGATGATGTTTCGCATCACCGGGATCAATGTCTGGGCGCGCCGGTTTTGCAGTTTGTCCTGGCGTTCAGCGAGCGTTTCCATGCCAGCATTGATGGACTCCCAGATAAGGAGAAACAGGAGCACCACCAGAAACACCGCCAGCACCGTTTCCATCAGGCTGGAAAGCAGCGGGTATGATGACGCAGGCGAGGCATCTTCCAGAGTCACAGCAATCGTAGAGTAGACCAGCGCGGCCATTCCCAGCGTTGCCCCCGCCCAGCGCTGCCAGGCAAACAGGCTGCTGAAGCGGTGCGTGTCCAGGTGCCATTTGGCCCTTCTGTGACTGAGGCGTCTATCCAGTAATCGTGATAGCCAATTGTTGATGAGAACCAATAGCAGTATAGAAAATGTGACAGCAACCATGATGCCAATTTTGCCGATGGTAGTGGCATCCAGTTCCGAGCCATCCACGATGGAGACATACTCCGTGATGAAGCGCTTCACCCGTCCGTCAAGCTCCAGTGCTTCGCTCAGGGCCAGGGATGAGCCCTCATCGCCTTGCGTTTGCGAGGCTTGCAGTGCGCGCAGGTCAGCCAGTATCTGTTGACGCGAAGCGGGATCCTCCAGTCTGGATACCAGATCTTCGATATCTGCTTTTTCCTGTTCACTGGTCGCTTCATCGCTGGTGGCAGTGCCACTGCCGCCCACCTCAGGTGCTCCGTGAGCCGGAGCGAATGCTGTGAGAGTCAGCAACAGCAGCACAGTAAAAAGTTTCATCGTCTGCATCAATGTAAAATACCCTGTTCGTGGCGTCACCTGCGTTAGCGAGTGCCGCATGCCGATTTATTGCGCGTGGCGCTAAACCGTGGGTGAAGCAAGCAGCGTGCCAGACAAGAAACACCTGTTCTGGTAGCTCTCTGCGGTTCTGCGGGGGCGTAACCGGTAAATGTTACCGACGGTCTGGAAGGATTTGGGAAGGGGGTGATGGCGTTATTGGTGACTGCCCGCGCACAGTCGTTATCTGTCTTTAATCACGAGAATCACCAGTGCGACAAAAAATACCGCCGCGCTGAACAGCGGAGCCAATGGCCCGTGCACTTGATACAGCGCGCCCGCACACAGCGGGCCTGCAACAAACCCGATAGCCGGACATGAGCTCACCAGGCCTGCTGCGGCGCCTTGTTCTTCGGGTTCTACCGCCAGAGACGCGCCTGCTGCGATAGCTGGCATGCACAAGCCCAGACCAGCACCGAGAAACGCCATGCCAACCGCCAATACCGCAAAGCGATCGAAAGCCGCGACGATTCCGGCGCCAAACAGCAGCGCAATCAGGCCCAGCTTGATAAATTGAGTGGGCTCAAGTTTCACGCGCTGCATTACTGTCACTTGAATAAAGAAGGTGAAGACCGCCGAGACAAGTAGTGCGGCGCCTGTCATTTGGGCAGTTTGAATACCCGTCAGGTTCAGCTTGTCCTGCAGCTGGAAACCCAGCGTCTGCTGGATACCGGAGAAGCCGATAAAAAGACCCACTGTCGTGACGAGCAACAGCGCAATACGCGGATCACGATAGCGCAGTCTGGCCATGGGCTGATGGCTGGTGCGCGCCTGCGGTGGGGTAAAGGGCAACTGCCACCAGATCACCAGTGCTGCCACTGCTGTCAGTCCTGCGGCGAAATACAACGGCGCCAGCAGGCCGAATGTCGCCAGTGCTCCGCTGACGGCTGGGCCCAGTATCGTGCCCATACTGTTGGCTGTGCCAAGTTTTGCCATGGTGCGAGTGCGCTGCTCAGGCGTTGTATGGTCTGCGGCATAGGCTGTGCTGGCTGGACTGGTGGCAGACATGATCACACCCTGCACACAACGGACCAGCAGCAACAGGCCATAGAGTCCGATGCCGCCGAGCATGCCGGTGAGGCCGGCGTGGAACGCACCGGTAAACATCAGGGTGCCGGCGGTATAACCCAACAGGCCGGTGATGATAATGGGTTTACGTCCGGTGCGGTCGCTGAGCCTGCCCCAGCGCGGTGCCGCGACACCGAAGAGCAGCGCAGAGATGGCAATGATCGAGGTAATCTGCAACTCGCCCAGGTCGACCTCTCTGCCCAGCGGCGCCAGAATGGCGAACACAAGGGATTGGCCGATGCCGGTGGCCATCAGCGCAAGGATGAGTACGGTTAGCTGGTGCCGGCTGAGTTGCCGGCTGTCAGGCACTGATAGGCGCCTGCAAGCCGGCGGTCATGTAGTCAACCAACTGGTTCAACAGGGCATCGTCGTCGAAGTGACTGAGATCACCCAGCGGGGTGTAGGCCAGCAGGCCTGCAGATGCGACGCCGTGGATGACATTGACACTCATGAACATCAGGCGCAGCCGCCGGATATCAGGCGGCAGGTCGGGCAGCAGCCTCGCCAGGCCGGTATCAACCCGATTCCAGAAGGTCTCGTAGATGCGCTTCACAATATCCGCGACTTCTTTTTTATTTTCGCTGACAATTAAAGACATGAATCGCAGGGCATCGTAGCCCCAGGGTCTGGTCCTGGCGAGAACCGCCAGTGGCTTGACCGTGCCGAAACACGCTTCATGCAGTGATTTGGGTGGTCCGTTCTCCAGCTGCAGGGTAGTGTCGATCTGGAGTAACTCCCTGGCGATCATTTCCACGAGCGCTTCTAGAATGCCCAGTTTGTTGGTGAAGTGGTAGTGCATGGCGGCCGAGTTCTTTGAACCCGCTGCGGCGCTGATGCGCCGCAAAGAGACGGATTCTATGCCCTCCCTTGCATAGAGCCGCAGTGCGGTGAACAGCAGCCGGTTGCGGGTATCCAGGCTGTCGTCGACGGCGCTTTCGGTTGCATTTTCGGTATTGCTGTCACTACCTATATTCACACGCTTACCTCATTCTTGGTCGGTGCAACATCGGGAATAAAACGTGTGTATCCCACGGGAAACAGACGAGAAATCAGGGTCACTATCTTTGCATCGGCGCCAATCAACAGGCGTTTTTTGTTCTTTTCCATTGCCCTGATGATCTGCTGCGCCGCTGACTCCGCGGTGGTTCGAGCGAACTTGTCAAAATGGCTGCTGCGCTCATCGGCGCTCAGCAGAGCATCGCCGCCGCGCGAATTGCGCGCAATATTGGTTTTTATGCCGCCGGGGTGCACGCAACAGACACGGACCTGAGTCCCTTCCATTTCCTGACGCAGCGATTCAGTGTAGCCGCGCACGGCGAATTTCGCCGCATTGTAGGCTGACTGTGTGGGAACTGCGATAATTCCAAACAGCGATGAAATATTCACCAGGTTGGCCTGCGGGGATTTTCGCAGCAGGGGCAAAAATGCCATGGTGCCGTAGACAACACCCCAGAAGTTGATTCCCATCAGCCATTCCAGATTGTCATAATCGCTGTCTGCCACGGTAGCCATCAGCCCTACGCCGGCATTGTTGACCAGGATATCGATATGCCCGTGACGTGCCCCGATGTCCTCTGCCCAGGCATGCACGGCCGCTTTGTCCGCGACGTCCAGAACCTGGCCTGCCGCGGGTGCTCCGGGATTGCCCAGTGATGATAGGGTGGCCTGGAGTGTTTCCGGATTGATGTCACTGAGATACAGCTGGCAACCTTCCCGGTTCAGCTGTTGCGCCAGGGCTCGGCCAATTCCCGAACCGGCGCCGGTAAGCACTGCCACCTTGCCACTGCTGTAAGCCATTCTTCGTCCCTGTTATGGATTATTCTCATTCCAATAATACGGCGTGCCCTTGTAATGATATTGCTTTATGTCAATCGACGCCAATAATGAAGACGCGTGAGTATGGACACCCTGCAGGCGATCCCCTACAATCGCTTGCCAGATTTCACACGCCCGGCCAGCGCACCGGGCACCGTGTATCCCTGTGAATAACCAGAGCTGAAATTATGTAGAAAAGGCGAGATGAGGTTTCCCCATCTCGCCTTTTTGCGAGCGCGCGCGGCCGGTGTTGTTCCCCAGTACAGTTGGAGGTTTGCTTGTCCAGTCTGGCCATTCTAGCCCTTGAAGATGGCAGTATTTTCAGAGGCCTGGCAATCGGTGCTGAGGGTGCCGCAGTCGGTGAGGTGGTGTTCAATACCGCCATGAGCGGCTATCAGGAGATACTCACCGATCCATCCTATGCCCGTCAGATCGTAACCCTCACCTACCCCCATATCGGCAATACCGGTACCAATGCGGAAGACGAGGAGTCATCCGGCATCTGGGCTACCGGGCTGGTTATACGCGAGCTGCCGTTGATGGCCAGCAACTATCGCAATGAGCAAAGCCTTGATGAGTATCTTAAGCAGCGTGGCATCGTTGCGATCGCGGATATCGATACGCGCCGGCTGACACGTATCCTGCGCGAGAAGGGCTCGCTCAACGGCTGCCTCATGGCTGGCCCGGATATCAACGAAGATAGCGCTCTGGCGCAGGCACGGGACTTCGCGGGACTCAAGGGCATGGATCTGGCCACAGAAGTCACGGTAGGTGAAAGTTACTCCTGGACGGCGGGCAGCTGGCAGTGGAACGAAGGCTTCTGCGAGCATGACGCCGCCGACCTGCCCCTGCATGTGGTGGCCTACGATTATGGTGTGAAGCGCAATATCCTGAGGATGCTGGTTGATCGTGGCTGCCGCCTGACCGTGGTGCCCGCCCAAACCCCGGCTGCGGACGTGCTGGCGATGGCACCTGACGGCGTTTTCCTGTCCAACGGGCCAGGAGATCCAGAGCCGTGCACCTATGCAATCGACGCAATTGCAGAGATTCTGCAAACAGATATTCCAGTGTTCGGGATTTGCCTGGGCCACCAGTTGTTGGGGCTTGCCAGCGGCGCTGCCAGCGTAAAAATGAAATTTGGCCATCACGGTGCCAACCACCCGGTGCAAAACCTGGATGACGGTACCGTTCTTATTACCAGCCAGAACCACGGCTTCGCCCTGGACGAATCAAGTTTGCCCGACAACCTGCGGGTGACCCACAAGTCGCTGTTTGATGGTAGCCTGCAAGGGATTCATCGCACTGACAAGGACGCCTTCAGCTTCCAGGGGCATCCGGAAGCGAGCCCTGGTCCGCACGACGCCGCACCCTTGTTCGACCACTTTATCGATTTGATGAATGCACGACTGGGAAAGTCCAGCCCCGCGCTGGCTCCCGCAGGAGAAAGTTGATCTCGTATGCCTAAAAGAACCGACATCCAAAGTATCCTGATCCTCGGTGCCGGCCCTATTGTCATCGGCCAGGCCTGCGAATTTGATTATTCCGGAGCCCAGGCCTGCAAGGCGCTGCGCGAGGAGGGTTACCGCGTAATCCTGGTGAACTCCAACCCCGCCACCATCATGACAGACCCGTCCATGGCAGATGCCACTTACATCGAACCCATTGAGTGGCGCACGGTGGCGCGCATTATCGCGGCCGAGAAGCCCGATGCACTGCTCCCGACAATGGGTGGGCAGACGGCCCTCAACTGCGCCCTGGACCTGGCGCGTGAAGGCGTTCTTGAGCTGCACGGCGTTGAGATGATCGGCGCTACCAAAGACGCTATCGATATGGCGGAAGACCGCCAGCTGTTCGACAAGGCAATGAAGCGCATCGGTTTGGAAACGCCGCGGGCAGCGCTGGCCCACAGTCTTGAGGAATCGTTTCAGGTACTGGACCAGATCGGCTTTCCCTGCATTATCCGCCCGTCGTTCACTATGGGCGGTTCTGGCGGCGGTATCGCCTACAACCGTGATGAATTCGAGGAAATCTGCCTGCGCGGTCTCGACCTGTCGCCGACCAAAGAGCTGCTGATTGATGAGTCTCTGATCGGCTGGAAAGAGTACGAGATGGAGGTGGTGCGCGACAAGAACGACAACTGCATTATCGTATGTGCCATCGAGAACTTTGATGCCATGGGGGTGCACACCGGTGATTCGATTACTGTGGCACCCGCGCAAACGCTGACCGACAAGGAATACCAGATCATGCGGAACGCCTCACTGGCGGTGCTGCGTGAAATTGGCGTGGAAACCGGTGGCTCCAACGTGCAGTTCGGGCAGGACCCGAAGACCGGCCGCATGGTGATTATCGAGATGAACCCAAGGGTATCGCGTTCTTCTGCATTGGCCTCCAAGGCAACGGGTTTCCCGATCGCGAAGGTGGCCGCCAAGCTGGCGATAGGGTACACGCTCGACGAATTGCAAAATGATATCACCGGCGGCGCCACGCCGGCGTCCTTTGAGCCGTCGATTGATTACGTCGTCACCAAGATCCCGCGTTTTGCCTTCGAAAAATTCACTGCGGCAGACGCAAGACTCACGACACAGATGAAATCTGTGGGTGAGGTGATGGCTATCGGTCGCACCTTCCAGGAATCGATGCAAAAAGCGATCCGCGGGTTGGAAGTCGGCTCTGATGGTTTCGAACACATGATCAACGTGGACGACCCGGACCAGCTCAATGAGCTGGTGAAGGAACTCACCAATCCCGGCCCGGATCGTATCTGGTACCTGGGGGATGCGTTTCGCGCCGGTATGAGCGTGGACGAGGTCTATCAGTATTCCGGTGTGGATCCGTGGTTCCTGGTGCAGATCAAGGACATCATTGAGACGGAAGACAGTTTGAAGCCCGTTGAGCTTGCGGGCATCGATTACCACCGCATGTACGGACTCAAGCGCAAGGGTTTCTCGGATGCGCGGCTGGCGGTATTGTTGAATGTCACTGAAAAAGACGTGCGTGATCATCGCCACGGCCTGGATATCCGGCCGGTCTACAAGCGCGTCGACACCTGTGCCGCTGAATTTGCCTCCGCCACCGCCTATATGTACTCGACCTATGAAGAAGAGTGCGAGGCGCAGCCGACTGACCGCGACAAGATCCTGGTGCTGGGCGGCGGCCCCAACCGGATCGGCCAGGGTATTGAATTTGATTACTGCTGTGTACATGCGGCACTAGCGATGCGCGAGGACGGTTACGAGGCCATCATGGTCAACTGTAACCCGGAAACGGTATCTACCGATTACGACACCTCCGATCGCCTGTATTTTGAGCCTGTCACACTGGAGGACGTGCTTGAGATTGTCGATCTTGAAAAGCCCGTTGGCGTTATCGTGCAGTTTGGCGGCCAGACGCCGCTGAAGCTGGCGCGTGCACTGGAGGCCCATGGCGTGCCGATAATCGGCACTTCGCCAGATGCAATTGATCGGGCGGAAGATCGTGAGCGCTTCCAGCATATGATTCAGAAACTGGGATTGCGGCAGCCGGCGAACACGACAGTGCGCAGTACAGAAGCAGCCATAGCCGCTGCCAGGGATATTGGTTATCCGCTGGTCGTGCGGCCCTCCTATGTGCTGGGTGGCAGGGCGATGGAAATTGTCTACCGCGAAGAAGACCTGCTGCGCTACATGCGCGATGCGGTGCAGGTGTCGAACGAAGCGCCGGTACTGCTGGATAGTTTCCTCAGCGCCGCGGTCGAGGTGGATATTGACGCCGTGAGTGATGGCGAGCAGGTGGTGATAGGCGCCATCATGCAGCATATCGAACAAGCGGGCGTGCACTCAGGTGATTCGGCCTGCTCTCTGCCACCTTACAGTCTTGATCCTGCGGTGCAGGATGAGATGCGTGAGCAGGTGAAAAAAATGGCGCTGGAACTGGGCGTTAAAGGCCTGATGAACGTGCAGTTGGCCTGGCAGGACAACGAGATCTACGTGATCGAGGTAAACCCTCGCGCGTCTCGGACAGTGCCGTTTGTGTCCAAGTGCATTGGTACTTCCCTGGCCAAAATAGCCGCGCGCTGTATGGCGGGGCAGAGTCTTGCCAGCCAGGGCTTCACGCAGGAAATCGTCCCACCGTACTTCAGCGTTAAAGAAGCGGTGCTGCCGTTCAACAAATTCCCGGGTGTGGACCCGATCCTCGGGCCGGAGATGAAATCTACCGGTGAGGTTATGGGCACCGGCGATACCTTCGCCGGTGCCTTTGCCAAAGCACAATTGGCCGGCGGTGGGCCCGCTCCACGCAGTGGTACGGTGCTGATCAGCGTACGTGATGCCGACAAGCCCGGCGTCGTCGCTGTGGCGCGTGATATGGCCGCGCTCGGTTTTTCGCTGGCTGCAACGTCGGGCACTGCCACTGCTCTGGAGCAGGCCGGCCTCACTGTACGTCGCGTTAACAAGGTGTCTGAAGGGCGTCCGCATATCGTGGATATGATCAAGAACGACGAGGCCGATATTATTATCAATACTACCGAAGGGCGACGTGCCATAGAGGATTCCGCCTCGATTCGCGCCAGTGCCGAATCGCATCGTGTGTTTTACACCACTACCCTGGCGGCAGCAGAGGCCATTTGTATGTCTCTCAAACAGGAAGGTGATGAAAAAGTGCGGCGTCTGCAGGACCTGCACGGGAGTATCGCAGTATGAATAAAGTACCTATGACAGTATCCGGTGAAGCGACATTGCGCGCCGAGCTGGAGCGACTCAAGAAAGTGGATCGCCCAAGGATCACGCAGGCGATTGCCGAAGCCCGTGAGCACGGCGACCTCAAGGAAAATGCCGAGTATCACGCCGCCCGGGAGCAGCAGAGTTTCAACGAAGGACGCATCATGGAGATCGAAAGCAAGCTGGGCAATGCCCAGGTCATCGACGTGACGACAATTCCCAAAACGGGCAAGGTTATTTTTGGCACCACCGTCAACCTGTTGAACGTCGACACCGGCGCCACTGTGACCTATCGCATCGTTGGAGAAGATGAGGCGAATGTGAAAGCGAACCTGATTTCTGTCGGTTCACCAATTGCTCGGGCCCTGATCGGTAAAGAAGAGGGCGATGTGGTGGTGGTCAAGGCGCCTGGCGGGGATGTTGAATACGAAATCGACGATGTGCAACATATCTAGGCAAATCCCACTACGCGCCAAATGCAAATAATTCTTATTTACGGTAACATGCGGGCCTCTTTTTCCCACTCACCAGGCGTGTATGAATCGCTCTCTTTGGTCACTTAAGGCCGGCGAACATTGCGAAATTCTCGGTTTTGACGACAGTCTGGCCGAAAAGTACCGCATTCGACTGATGGAATTCGGCTTCCATCCGGGTGAGGCCGTCACCTGTGTCCAATCGCTGGCCTTTGGCGCGCCAAAAGTCTTTCGAGTAAGTAATACGGTGTTTGCGCTGGACGATGAAGTGGCCAGCCATGTGCGTGTTCGGGTAACTGACCTGTGAGCCGCGTTATTCTGGTGGGCAGCCCGAATTCAGGGAAGAGCCTCTTGTTCAACCGCCTTACCGGGCTGCAGCAAAAGGTGGCCAACTTTCCCGGCATTACTGTTGATGTGGCCGTGGGCAAGTTCAAGGGCCTGGCAGACACGGAGCTGGTTGATTTCCCCGGTACTTATTCCCTGCAGGCGATTTCCGCGGAGGAGAAAGTCGCGGTCGAGTACTTTGAGAAAGCACTGGATGATCCGGCAGTCGAGCACGTGCTTTGCGTGATTGATGCCACCCGCCTCGAAAAGAGCCTGTACTTTACGTTACAGGTGATCCGCGACTGCGAGCGTTACGGCAAGCGCGTTACCGTGCTGGCCAATATGACCGATGTGCTGGATTCCAACAAGCTGGTACTGGATATCGACGGCCTTTCAGCGGCATTGCACACTGTGGTGCTGCCCATCTCGGGTCGTTCGGGCAAGGGGGTGGATGCGGTTCTTGCGAATCTCGAGCGGTCTCGAGAGGAACCGGTAACACCGCCGCGCGCTCATCTGGTAGATGCCCCTGATGCTATTTTACGGGGAACGGCTCATCAGCTCGCTCATCGGTATGGCGCAAACGGCGATATCCTGGTGCGCAGCCAGGCGCGCCTGGATGGCTTTTTCCTGCATTCGCTGACGGGCGGCATTGCGTTTTTCGTAGTGATGTTTCTGCTGTTCCAGTCGATTTTTACCTGGTCGGCGCCAGCGATGGATGGTGTGGAGTATCTGCTGGGTGCGCTTGCCGACGCTATTGTGCCGCACATCGGTAATCAGGTACTCAGCGACTTCACCGCGGATGCCATCTTCAGCGGTCTGGGTGCGTTTCTGGTATTCGTGCCGCAGATCTTCGTGCTGACATTTATTATTGGGCTGCTGGAAGACTCGGGTTACATGGCGCGGGCTGCGCTGATCTGCCATAAGCCACTGCGGCTTTTTGGCCTCACCGGCAAAAGCTTTATTCCGATGTTGTCGGGTGTCGCCTGCGCCATCCCGGCGATTTATGCCGCGCGAGCCATCGATTCCCCACGCAAGCGGCTGCTGACGTACATGGCGATTCCATTGATGCCCTGTTCGGCGCGGTTACCTGTGTATACGTTATTGATTGCCGCCTTTATTCCCTCGCAGACGGCGCTGGGTGGCCTGGTCGGCTGGCAGGGGCTCGCCATGTTCGGCATTTATTTTTTCGGTATGTTGTGCGGGCTGTTAGTTACCAGTGTGGTGTCTCGCACCAGTGAAGATCATTACACCGATCTGCCATTCGTTCTGGAACTGCCTCCCTACCGTTTGCCGGGGCTGAAGCCCCTGCTGCGTAACTCGATCAACCGTGCCATCCATTTTATTACCAAAGCCGGCAAAATCATCTTTACGGTGACTCTCATTGTCTGGGTTCTGGGGTATTTCCCCAATGGCGGTACCGACCTGGGCGCATCGTGGCTCGGTCACCTTGGTCAGTGGGTGGAGCCGTTGTTTGCACCCCTGGGGCTGGACTGGCGTTACGGCGTGGCGATTTTCACCTCATTTCTGGCACGTGAAGTGTTTGTCGGTACCCTGGGTGCGATTTTTGGTATTGAGAACGCCGATGAAAACATGACGCCGCTGGTGCAGCACATCCAGGCCAGCGATATGACGATTGGCTCCGGGCTTGCCCTGTTGGTATTTTTCGCGATTGCCCTGCAGTGTGTGTCAACGCTGGCCATTCTGGCCAAGGAAAGCCGTTCGAACGCCCTGTCAGTGAAAATGTTCTTCGGCTATTTCCTGTTTGCCTATGCAGCCGCTTTTGCCACGTTCCGGGCCGCCAGTTTGTTTACCTAGCCGGCTTCATCGTGCAGCGGGCATTGATTTTGCTGAGCACGCGTAGAGTTCGCTACTTCAGAGGGGACGTATCAGGTTGGACAGGCGCGGGTCTGGTTGGGCCGAACGCCGCAGCAGAATGGCAACGTTACCGATGCTCTGCACCAGTTGCGCGCCCGTCAGCTTGCAGATTTCCCGCGTCATTTCAGCGCGCGCCTCACGCGAGCCCGCCGCCAGCTTGATTTTGATCAGTTCATGGTCGTTGAGCGCTCGGTCCAGCTCTGCCGCGACGCCCTCAGACAGGCCGTTGCCGGCAATGGTGACCACCGGGTGCAGTTTGTGGGCGATCGCGCGCAGCTGCTTTTTGTCCTGATTGCTTGTCTTGCTCATAGTGCTTCCCATGTACAATGGCCCCCGCGGGCTCCCGAGGGGGCGTGCATTCTACACAAGTGCCCCTGGATACGAAATAGACGACTCATGGCGAAGAAAAAATCCTCCAGCAAAGCCTGGTTGAAGGAACACCGGGACGACCCCTATGTGCAGCAGGCGCAGCGGGATGGTTACCGTTCTAGGGCCTGCTACAAATTGCTGGAAGTGCAGGAGAAGGACCGCATTCTGAAACCGGGGATGACAGTGCTTGATCTGGGCAGTGCGCCGGGAGGGTGGTCGCAGGTGGCTGCTAACCTTGTTGGTCACCGTGGCCGTGTTATCGCTTCGGATATCCTGCCGATGGACAACCTCGCGGGTGTGGATTTTATCCAGGGCGATTTCACCGAAGACGCTGTGTTTGAACAGATTCTGTCCGTTATCGGTGATGCGCCGGTGGATGTGTTGATTTCCGATATGGCGCCGAATATGAGCGGGGTGAACGCAGTGGATCAACCGCGGTCTATGTATCTGGTAGAGCTGGCTCTGGATATGGCGCGTAAAGTGCTGGCGCCGGGCGGTGGATTTGTCTCGAAAGTCTTTCATGGTGAGGGTTTCGATGAGTTTTTTCGAGATGCCAGGGACAGCTTCGACAAGATCGTCACGCGCAAGCCCCAGGCCTCGCGACCGCGCTCGCGTGAGGTCTACGTGGTCGCGACCGGCTTCAAAGGGCGCTGAATCTGTGACCGGTCGCGCACTTGAAACATGGAGACATCGCCCCAATTGTAGTAAATTGCAGAGAGACAAATCCCGCTGAAAAGCGTATCTACACCGGGAGCTGCCAGGCAGCTTTCTGATCCCCCGCCGGCACCGGTGGGAACAGGTTTTAACTTTAGGAGCAAGAGGCTGTCACATCCGCTTCGCAGTTGGAGTGGAGCGGTTGGGAACCCCCGGGATTCCGAGCGAGGTAACGGCGTTGAATGATATGGTAAAAAACTTATTACTTTGGATGGTTATCGCTGCCGTTTTGCTGTCGGTGTTTAACAATTTCAATGTGCAAAACCCCACTCAGCAAGTGGGATATTCCAGCTTTATTGAAGAGATCCAGCGTGACCAGGTCAAGAAAGTGGTCATTGACGGGCTCACAATCTCGGGCGAACGCCTGGATGGGTCTCGTTTTGAAACGATCCGCCCGATGGTGGAAGACCCGAAGCTGATCGATGATCTGCTGGAGCACAATGTGGTCGTGGAGGGGCGCAAGCCTGAGCAGCAGAGCGTGTGGACGCAGCTGCTGGTCGCCAGCTTCCCGATTCTGATCATCATTGCCGTGTTCATGTTCTTCATGCGCCAGATGCAGGGCGGTGGGGGTGGTCGCGGCGGCCCCATGAGTTTCGGCAAGAGCAAAGCGCGTCTGCTGGGTGAAGACCAGATCACCACGACCTTCGCCGATGTGGCCGGCGTTGACGAAGCCAAGGAAGACGTGCAGGAACTGGTTGAGTTCCTGCGTGACCCGAGTCGCTTCCAGAAACTCGGTGGGCGCATACCTCGCGGCGTGCTGATGGTGGGGCAGCCGGGTACCGGTAAGACGTTGCTGGCCAAAGCGATTGCCGGTGAAGCCAAGGTGCCTTTCTTTTCTATCTCGGGCTCTGATTTTGTTGAGATGTTTGTCGGTGTTGGTGCATCGCGCGTGCGCGACATGTTCGAACAGGCCAAGAAGCAAGCCCCTTGTATTATCTTTATTGATGAAATCGACGCAGTGGGTCGCCATCGTGGCGCCGGAATGGGTGGCGGTCACGATGAGCGTGAACAAACCCTGAACCAGCTGCTGGTTGAAATGGACGGTTTCGAAGTCAACGATGGCGTGATCGTTATTGCTGCGACTAACCGCCCCGATGTGCTGGATCCGGCGCTGCTGCGCCCCGGCCGTTTTGACCGTCAGGTAGTAGTCGGCCTGCCTGACATTCGCGGTCGCGAGCAAATCCTGAAGGTTCACATGCGCAAGGTGCCCCTGGCCGAAAACGTTGAGCCCTCCAAGATTGCACGCGGTACGCCCGGCTTTTCCGGTGCTGATCTGGCCAACCTGGTGAATGAGGCCGCGTTGTTCGCCGCGCGCTCTAATGTGCGCACTGTGGGCATGCAGCAGTTTGAACTCGCCAAGGACAAGATCATGATGGGCGCCGAGCGCAAATCCATGGTCATGTCCGAGGACGAGAAGCGCAACACGGCCTACCACGAGGCGGGTCACGCGATTGTCGGGCGCCTGTTGCCGGAGCACGATCCCGTGTACAAGGTGAGCATTATTCCGCGCGGTCGCGCGTTGGGTGTCACGATGTTCCTGCCTGAGGAAGATCGTTACAGCCACAGTCGCCGCCATATTATCAGCCAGATCTGTAGCTTGTTCGGTGGTCGTATCGCCGAAGAGATGACGCTGGGTAAAGACGGTATTACCACCGGTGCATCCAACGATATCCAGCGAGCGACGGAAATCGCACGCAAGATGGTGACGCAGTGGGGCCTGTCTGAAAAGATGGGGCCGTTGAAATACGACGAGGCCAACGAAGAGGTGTTCCTCGGCCGCAGTGCGGGGCAATCCCACCAGGCGATTTCCGACGAGACGGCCCTGCAGATCGATCGCGAGGTGCGCCGCATTATTGACGAGTGCTATGTCTCTGCCGAGCGCTTGCTGGAGGACAACATCGACAAGCTTCATGCGATGGCTAATGCGCTGATGGTCTACGAGACGATCGATGCAGAGCAGATCGATGACATCATGTCGGGACGTGAGCCGCGTCCCCCCAGCGACTGGGACAGTTCAGACAGCTCCGGCAGTGGCAACAGCGCTTCGGCAACGGGAACTGCGGCAGACTCCGGTGAGTCGCAAAGCCCGATCGGCGGACCGGCGGGCGAGCACTGACGCCGGCCTGAGCCTTGTCGACCTTCCCCGGGGCGTCCGGACAAGTCATTGACTGTGCCGGGCGCCCGCTTGATCTCTCCCGCCCTGCGATCATGGGCGTCCTCAATAGCACGCCAGATTCCTTTTCTGACGGCGGTACCCTGTATCGCGACTCTCGCCTTGATCTGGATCTCGCTCTCGGTCGGGCTGCGGATATGGTCGAGCAGGGTGCCGCAATCCTGGATATCGGCGGAGAGTCCACCAGACCTGGCGCGGCCCCTGTCTCTGTTCAGCAAGAGATGGATCGCGTGTTACCTGTGCTGGAGCGCGTGGTGGCTGAGTTGGATGTGGTGGTGTCGGTTGATACCAGTTCCCCCGAGCTCATGGCCGCAGCTGCGGCTGCCGGCGCTGGCATGCTTAATGATGTGCGAGCCCTGACACGAGAGGGTGCGCTGGCGGCTGCAGCTGCCTCGCAGTTGCCGGTGTGCCTTATGCATATGCAGGGAGCGCCCGATACCATGCAACAGGCCCCCCAATACGATGACGTAATTGCAGAAGTCTCTGCGTTTCTGCTGGAGCGAGTGGCGGTGTGCTCTCGTGCCGGAATACCGCGCGAGCGAGTCCTGCTGGACCCGGGTTTCGGTTTCGGCAAATCGGTAGCGCACAATCTCTACCTGTTACGACACCTGTCCCAGTTCACAGAATTGGGTTTTCCCCTGCTGGTGGGCTTGTCACGCAAGTCCCTGATCGGCAAACTCATTGGCCGTGCAGTTAACGAGCGTCTTCCGGCCAGCCTGGCGCTGGCGGTACTCGCCGCAGAACGCGGTGCCTCGATTATAAGAACGCATGATGTTGCGGCTACGGCAGATGCGGTTGCCATGTGGATTGCGATGGAGCAATGGGGAAACAAATGACTAAACGTTTTTTTGGTACCGATGGTATCCGCGGTCTCGTAGGGCAGGCACCAATAACCCCGGATTTCATGCTCAAGCTGGGCTGGGCCAGCGGCAGGGTGCTGGCGCGCGCCTCTGGCGGAAAAGGGCGTAGCCTCGTTATTATCGGCAAGGACACCCGTGTCTCCGGCTACATGTTTGAATCAGCCCTGGAGGCAGGTCTGGTGGCTGCGGGTATTGACGTCAAGTTGCTGGGCCCCATGCCGACGCCCGCAGTGGCGTTGATGACGCGGACGCAGGCAGCGGTAGCGGGTATCGTGATTAGCGCTTCGCACAACCCGTTTTACGATAACGGCATCAAATTCTTTGGTGCAGATGGCGCCAAACTACCGGACGAGATAGAACACGCCATCGAAGCGGAGTTGGAACAGGAGCTGGCCTGTGTCGATTCGCGCGATATCGGCAAAGTGCTGCGCGTCGTCGATGCCGCGGGACGTTATATCGAATTTTGTAAATCTACCGTTCCAGAGGGCTTTAACCTGCGGGGCTTGCGCATCGCAGTGGATTGCGCGCACGGCGCAACCTACCACATCGCCCCCAGCGTGCTGGGTGAGCTTGGCGCCGAGGTTTTCACACTGGGCGTGCAGCCTGATGGCTTCAACATCAACGAGGGCGTCGGGTCGACTGACATGGATGCTTTGTCGCGTATGGTGACGGAGCGTGAGGCTGATCTGGGTATTGCCTACGACGGTGACGGCGATCGCGTGTTGTTTGTTGATCACACCGGTGCCATCGTCGACGGTGATGAACTGGTGTACATCATTGCCATGCATCGCCTCGCCAGTGGCACCAGCGATGCGGGGGTCGTGGGAACGCAGATGTCGAACCTCGGGCTGGAAGTAGCGCTGCAGGAAGCCGGTTTGCAGTTTTTGCGGGCCAAGGTGGGTGATCGCTACGTGAAAGAACAGATGGAGTCCAACAACTGGAGCCTGGGCGGCGAGTCATCGGGCCATATCATCTGCTCTGACGTGACCACGACGGGCGATGGCATTGTAGCTTCCCTGCAGGTGTTGCATGCCTTGCGCGAGGCCGGGACAGATTTGGCAACTTTGCGCGCAGGTATGACCAAGTGCCCGCAGACCATGATCAACGTTACCATCAACGGCAAGGTCAACCTGGATGATTTCCCCGCGATTACTGCGGCAGTGGCTGCCGTTGAGTCTGAGTTAGGCGAGCGTGGGCGCGTGCTGCTGCGCCCGTCAGGCACCGAACCCAAAATTCGGGTGATGGTGGAGGGACATGACGAGGAGCAGGTGAAAGCGTTATGCACCTCTCTGGCCGCGCAGGTCCAGGATTTGTTGGGCTGACCGCGGTTGATTCCAGCTGGGTCCTGAATCGCCGGCGATACGCAGTTTTGCAGCCATTGAGCGCAGTCAGTCACCTTGTAAGTCATCATTATCTTGGGTAAGATTGCCGCCGCTTTCGCGCCGGAGGGGTCAAGGATGCGCCAATCACTGGTGGCAGGGAACTGGAAGATGCACGGCTCCAGAGCCAGCACAGATGCCTTACTTGACGGATTACTTGTCGGTGAGGTGAACTCCGCAGTAGAAGTCGTTGTTTGTCCGACCTACGTTCATCTGGCGCAGGCACTGGCACGTTCCAGCGGTTCGGGTTTCGCTGTTGGTGCGCAGGATTGCAGCCAGAGCCCTGATGGCGCCTATACCGGCGATGTTTCAGCGCAGATGCTGGTGGATTTGGGTTGCCAGTGGGTCATTCTGGGGCACTCTGAGAGGCGCCAGTATCACGCAGAATCAGATGCATTGATTGCTGCCAAGATAACGGCAGCGGTGGACGCAGGAATCAAGCCCATTGTGTGTGTGGGTGAAACGCGAGAACAACGCGAAAGCGGTGCAGCTCAATCAGTAGTAGAGCAGCAGGTGCGTGGCGCGTTAGACGGGCAGGGCCGGCTGGATGGACTGGTAGTCGCCTACGAGCCGGTCTGGGCGATCGGCACCGGTTTGACGGCATCACCGCAGGAGGCCCAGGACATGCACGCGTTCATTCGTGGCTGTCTTGATCGGGTTAAGCAGCTGGATGCCGCAAAGACGCGTGTTTTGTATGGCGGCAGTGTCAAACCGGCTAATGCCAGCGAGCTGTTTGCGCAGGCAGATATTGATGGGGCCCTGGTGGGTGGAGCGGCGTTGGTCGCAGATGATTTCAAGGCAATAGTCGCAGCGGCGGCCTAGCCAACAGATACGGTTCCCCTGGAGGAACGTAATGGGTTTAGAACAGATAATATTGGTTGTTCACTTGCTGATAGCATTGGCGATTATCGGGCTGATTATGCTGCAGCAGGGCAAGGGCGCAGATATGGGGGCCTCGTTCGGTGCGGGGGCTTCACAAACCCTGTTTGGCTCCGATGGCAGCGGCAACGTGTTGACCCGCTCAACGTCCTGGCTGGTGGCTTTCTTCTTCGCAACCAGCTTCGGTTTGGCACTGCTGGCAAACCAGAAGTCTGTCGTTGTAGACGAACTCGATCTCGAGATTCCTGCCGCCGAGACCATCGAAGCCGAGGCCCGCGCGGTAGAAGGTGAGTTACCGGTGATTGAGGATGAGCCTCCTGCAGTGGATGCTCCGGTGGAGGGAGACCTTCCCCAGCTGGATTAGCCAGCGACAGAACAAGCCGAAGTGGTGGAATTGGTAGACACGCCATCTTGAGGGGGTGGTGAGCTATGCTCGTGCGGGTTCAAGTCCCGCCTTCGGCACCAACTATGTCAATGCCCGTAAACCGAGCGGCTCGTGCGGCCCTGGGCGGGCCCGTTAAGCCCCGCCTTCGGCACCAACTATGTCAATGCCCGTACACCGAGCAGCTCGTGCGGCCCTGGGCGGGCCCGTTAAGTCCCGCCTTCGGCACCAACGCAACGCAGAGCCCAGTAAACGCTGGGCTTTGTGCTTTCTACGGCAGGGACTTGGCACAAGTTCCGGCAGCGTCATTTCTATAAGCAGACCAACAAAGCTAACACTATGGTCCGCGTCAGGTACGCTTGTATCAGCTGATGAGTTGATGCACGATCTTTGCTTGTTTGGCCAAGAATGAAGAAGCCGGAATCCTGCCTATGATCACACCCGCAGTGCAAGACGACACATTTGATGACGTAACGAAATTACAGGCCAGGTACCGCAATGGAGAGACCACTCCGCTTGCGCAGGTCGAAGCTTGCCTGGCGCGCATTGATGAACTGAACCCGCATCTGCATGCCTTCGTAAACGTGTTCCACGAGTCGGCTTTGAAGGCGGCGCAGGAAATTTCCGCAGCGTTTCAGCGCGAGGAAACTCCGGGCGCGCTGGCAGGTATACCGATAGCAATCAAGGATCTAGCGACGACTGAAGAAGCGCCCAGCGCTGCAGGCACATCTTTTCTGCAGGACTACCTTGCCGCGGGAGATGCGGCAGTGGTAGCCGCACTGCGCCAGGCTGGCGCAATTATCATTGGCAAGACGGCGATGACAGAGGGTGCATTCAGCGAACACCACCCGAGTATTGCAGCGCCGGTCAATCCCTGGTCGCCCGCGCACTGGACGGGTGTTTCATCCAGCGGTTCGGGTGTGGCGGTGGCCGCCGGTATGGTGCCCTTGGCGTTGGGCAGCGACACGGGCGGTTCTATTCGGTTTCCCAGCGCCTGTAATCACCTGGTAGGTCACAAGCCGACCTACGGGCAGGTGAGCAGTGCTGGCACGTTCTTTCTCGCCGAATCACTGGATCATCTCGGGCCTATCGGACGCACAGTCGCAGATTGTGAAGCTATGTATCGTGTGATGTCGGGTAACGCAGCCGCACTGGTGCCGCCCGTCTCCAAGAGAAGAATTGGGGTTGATTTCAGGCAGCTCGCGCAGATGTGCGCCACCGGGGTTCAGGAGGCTATCTCTCGTGTTATCGAGCAGTACCGGGAATTCGGGTTTGAAATAGTCGACATCAATCTTCCCCCGCAGCAAATGCAGCTCGCTGCGGGTTGGCTGGAAAGCGTGGCCTGGGAAACTGCGAGAATTCACGCTCCCTATAGAGCACGGCATCGTGAGGACTATGGCGAGGCCTTCGGCTTGCTGTTAGCGCTGAGCGAGTACGTTACTGCGGAGCAGCTGCAAAGTTTGCAGTCTGCCAAAACGAATTTCTCCGGCCAGCTGGATGTGCTGTTACATATTGTCGATGCCATTATTTGCCCGGTCATGCCGGATCCTGCCCAGACTACCGACGATATGGCCGGTGTTGCGAGCACGCCGGATGCCATTACTCGAAGCCTGGCCTATACAGCGCCATTCAATTATTCAGGTCATCCGGCGCTAACCCTGCCTGCCGGTTTTATCGAGGGTGTGCCCACCGCCTATCAACTCATCGGGCCACGTAACGGTGACCAGCTATTGTTCGATATTGCCCGTTTGCATGAGGCACAATCGAGTTGGCAGTGCCAGCGTCCGGACCTTCAGTGGATCAATCAGGGTGAATAAGTCCGGCCCACCGGCTTACAACAAAATACGCTGGTAAATCCTGTGTTCTACGGTTGACCCCGCACAACTCGATACCTATAATGCACAGCCTCGAATTTGGGCCGGTACGACGAGAACGGTTCATAGTAAAGCGCCAAGGGGCCTTTACGTCGAGAGAGTTTTGATGCGGGGTGGAGCAGCCTGGTAGCTCGTCGGGCTCATAACCCGAAGGTCGTCGGTTCAAATCCGGCCCCCGCTACCAATAATGCATTGCCAGCTCCCAAGACCGGCAATGTGAAAAGAAAAAGCCCCTTTATTGGGGCTTTTTCGTACTTGGAGAAACGTCGGCTGTGGCGACAAAGGAACAACAGATCCAGCAGTTGCTGGAATCCACCGTGGAAGCCCTGGGCTTCGAGCTGTGGGGTCTGGAGTATTTGTCACAGGGTCGGCATAGCCTGTTGCGCCTTTATATAGAGAGCGAAAACGGTATTTCGGTCGACGACTGTGCCGCCGTTAGCCAGCAGGTTGGCAGTGTGTTGGACGTGGAAGATCCGATTGCCGGGGATTACACGCTGGAAGTTTCCTCGCCGGGGATGGATCGTCTGTTATTCAGGCTGGATCAGTTTCCTGCATACGTCGGTGAGATAGTGGAATTGCGTTTGCGTGTAGCATTTGAAGGGCGGCGCAAGTTTAAAGGTTTGTTAAAAGGTATCGAGGGTGAAGATGTCGTCATCGAAGTTGATGATCACGAGTATCTTCTTCCCCACAGCGCAATTGATAAAGCGCGCGTACAACCCCGCGTTTAACAGCGGAAAAGCAACTGGCGAGGCTTGAAATGACAAAAGAAATTTTACTGGTGGCTGAGGCCGTCTCCAATGAAAAGGGTGTGTCGGAAGACATTATCTTTGAGGCGATCGAGCTGGCACTGGCGACGGCAACGAAAAAGCGCTACGACGAAGAAGCCGATATCGAGGTCACTATTGATCGCAACACCGGCGATTACGTCACTGTGCGCCGCTGGTTGGTGGTGCCTGATGATGAAATGGCCTTGCTGGGTACACAGTTCACCACGGAGGAGGCCATAGAGGCCAATCCAAACCTCAAGCCGGGTGATGTGCACGAAGAACAGGTAGAGAACGTCGGCTTCGGCCGTATTGCTGCCCAGACGGCCAAACAGGTGATTGTGCAGCGTGTGCGTGACGCCGAACGCGCGCAGGTTGTAGAGCTGTACATGGATCGTGTGGGCGAGCTGGTTGCCGGTACCGTCAAGAAGGTGACGCGAGACAACGTGATCGTAGATCTGGGCAATAACGCTGAAGGCCTGTTGCCGCGAGATCAACTGGTGGGTCGTGAGACATTCCGTGTGAATGATCGTGTGCGCGCTATTTTGAAAGAAATCAGCACAGAAGCGCGCGGACCGCAGCTTATTCTGAGCCGCTCCTGCCCGGAGATGCTGATCGAATTGTTCAAAATTGAAGTCCCTGAAATCGCCGAAGAAGTGATTCAGATTCGCGCCGCCGCCAGAGACCCGGGCTCACGCGCCAAGATCGCGGTTAAAACCAATGATCAGCGTATCGATCCCGTAGGTGCCTGTGTGGGTATGCGTGGTTCCCGTGTGCAGGCCGTATCGAATGAACTCGACAACGAGCGCGTCGATATTGTGCTGTGGGATGACAACCCCGCCCAATTGGTCATCAATGCCATGTCACCGGCAGAGGTCGAATCGATTGTCGTGGACGAAGACAGCTCTACCATGGATGTTGCTGTGTCTGAAGACAATCTGGCACAGGCCATCGGGCGCAGCGGACAGAACGTGCGTTTGGCGAGTGAACTGACAGGTTGGACCATCAACGTGATGAGCCTGGAAGATGCTGCAGAGAAGCACGAGGCTGAATCCGGTGAAGTGATACAGGTTTTTGTCGAGCATCTGGATGTCGATGAAGACGTTGCCGAGATCCTGGTCGAAGAAGGGTTCACAACGCTCGAGGAAGTGGCTTATGTGCCGCTCGAAGAGATGACCCAGATCGAAGGTTTCGATGAAGATATTGCCGAGGAACTGCGCGCTCGCGCGAAAGACGCGCTGCTGACGCAGGCGATTGCCTCGGAAGAGCAGCTGGGGGCGAATGAACCCGCAGAAGACCTGCTCACTATGGAAGGTATGGATCGTCACCTGGCGTATATTCTGGCCAGCCGCGCCATCATCACCATGGAAGACCTCGCCGAACAAGGCGTGGACGACATAATGGATATCCCGGATATGACGGAAGAGCGTGCGGGTGAATTGATTATGACCGCAAGAGCACCCTGGTTTGCCGAGGCAGAAGAATAGTCTGGTACGGCAAGGTAGTTGAGAGAAAGACAGGGTACTAAGGAGAATATTGCATGGCGCAAGTGACAGTACAGCAACTCGCAGAAGTCGTCGGTGCGTCCGCAGAGCGTTTGCTAACGCAAATGAAAGAAGCGGGCTTGCCTCACTCGAGTGCCGAAGAAGCTGTGTCTGATGAAGACAAGCAAACGTTGCTGGCTTTTTTGAAGCGCAGCCATGGCGAATCAGAGGCTGCTCCCAAGCGCATCACGCTGAAGCGCAAGACGATCAGCACGCTGCGCACGGCTGGCTCACAGGGGCGTAAAACGGTTAACGTCGAGGTGCGCAAAAAGCGTACTTACGTCAAGCGTGACCAGGATGAACAGGCCGCAGAAGATGCACCTGAACTGGTCTCTGTTGAGTCTCTCGAAGAGCAGGCGGCCCAGGAACAGGCCGCCGTGCAGGCCCGTGCGGAAGAAGCGGCCGCTGCCGCAAAAGCGGAGGCTGAGGCAGCTGAGGCGGCTGCTGCGGCGCAGCAGGCAGAACCTGAGCCCGAGCCGGAGCCTGAAGAAGACGAAGACCCCGCCAACCTTGACCCTGAGGTGTTGCGTCAGCGCGCAGCGCAGCGGCGGATGCGTAAGGAAGCGGAGGAGGCCGAAGCTCGCAAGGCTGCTGTAGAGGCACGTAAGGCCGAAGAAGAGCGGGTCAAGGCTGAGGCGGCTACCAAGGCGGCTGACCAGGCAAAAGATGTCACCAAACGGCCCAAACGCTTGCACGATGCGCCGCCGGCGCCAGGTGCTGCCGCGGATGATCAGCGACGCAAGCAGCGTGGCAAGCTTGCGCGCAATGCACCATTGGGACGCGGTAAACAGCGTGGTCACAATTTATCTTTGTCGGACCTCGACGCTGCAGAGTCTGGTCTTGCAAGACGTCGCGGTGGTCGCAAGAAGATCAAAGCGTCTCACGCCGAACACTCCAAACATGGATTCGAGATGCCCACAGAACGAAAGGTTCACGAGGTGGAAATCGCCGACATGATCACTGTCGCCGGGCTTGCCCAGCAAATGTCAGTGAAGTCCGGCGTGGTCATCAAGGAGCTGATGAAGTTGGGCGTGATGGCGACCATCAATCAGTTGATTGATCAGGATACTGCCAGTCTGGTGGTTGAAGAGCTTGGCCACAGTGTGAAGTTGATCAGTGCCGACGCGCTGGAAGACAAGCTTGAAGAAACGCTGGCGCAGCACGAAGGCGAGCAACAGGCTCGCGCGCCGGTAGTGACGGTGATGGGGCATGTCGACCACGGTAAAACATCACTGCTGGATTACATTCGTAAAAGCCGCGTAGCGTCGGGCGAGGCTGGCGGGATTACGCAGCACATCGGCGCATATCACGTCGAGACCGGACACGGCATGATCACCTTCCTGGATACGCCGGGGCATGCTGCATTTACGGCGATGCGTGCACGGGGTGCCAAGAGTACCGATATCGTGATTCTGGTGGTCGCTGCAGACGATGGCGTTATGCCACAGACGGAAGAGGCTGTGGCCCACGCTCGAGCAGCCGGTGTGCCATTGATTGTCGCAGTCAACAAGATGGACAAGGAAGGTGCAGATCCAGAGCGGGTCAAGAACGAGTTGTCTGCCAAAGAGGTGATTCCAGAGGACTGGGGTGGTGACACACAGTTCATCCCGGTGTCGGCTCACACAGGCTCCGGTATCGATGAGCTGTTGGACGCGGTTCTGCTGCAGGCAGAACTGCTGGAGCTGACCGCGGCAGTAGACGTGCCTGCACAGGGTATCGTGATTGAATCACGCCTGGACAAGGGCCGTGGCTCCGTGGCTTCGCTGTTGGTACAAAGCGGTACGCTGCGTAAGGGCGACGTCGTGCTGGCTGGCCTGCACTTTGGTCGGGTACGCGCCATGCTGGATGAAAACGGTGAGCCTGTTGATGAGGCCGGCCCCAGTATTCCGGTTGAGATACTCGGCCTCGACGGCACTCCCGATGCCGGTGATCAGTTCGCGGCTGTAGAAAGCGAGAAGCGCGCCCGTGAACTCGCTGATTTCCGTCAGGAGAAGAGCCGCGACAGCAAGTTGCAGCGGCAGCAGGCAGCGAAGCTCGACAATATGTTTGAGAGCATGACTGCGGGCGAGAAGAAGACGCTCAACGTGGTGGTCAAAGCGGACGTACGCGGTTCTCTGGAGGCGATCCAGACGGCCTTGTTGGATATCGGCAATGACGAGGTCCAGGTCAATATCGTAACGGGCGGCGTTGGCGGAATCACTGAAAGCGATGTAACGCTGGCAATTACTTCCGGCGCGGTGGTCTTCGGTTTCAATGTTCGCGCAGACAATGCAGCGCGTCGTCTGGTGGAGAAAGAAGGCGTCGATCTGCGTTACTACAACGTGATCTATGACTTGATTGATGACGTGAAGGCAGCCCTGACAGGCATGCTCGCACCTGAACTGCGTGAAGAAATTGTTGGCATCGCCGAAGTGCGCGATGTATTCCGTTCCCCCAAGTTTGGGCAGATTGCCGGCTGTATGGTTATCGAGGGTACGGTTTACCGTTCCAAGCCCATTCGAGTGCTGCGTGACAACGTGGTGATTTATGAAGGTGAACTGGAATCCCTGCGACGCTTCAAAGACGATGCAACGGAAGTGCGCAACGGGGTCGAGTGTGGTATCGGTGTCAAGAACTACACCGATGTGAAAGCCGGTGACCTGATAGAAGTGTTTGAAGTGAAGGAGATTGCCCGCTCTTTGTAGGCGGCAATAGCATGGCTAAGGAATACAGTCGTACCCAGCGCGTTGCAGATTTTCTGCAGCGTGAGCTGGCCTCCCTGATACAGCAGGAAGTGCGTGATCCGCGGGTGGGTATGGTCAGCATTACCGGCGTTAACGTGAGCCGGGATCTGGGACACGCCAAGGTCTATTTTACCCGCCTGGGCAGTGATTCAAGCGATGAAGCGAAAGAATCCACCGAGGCACTGAACCGTGCCTCGGGCTTTCTGCGCAGCCAGCTGTCAAAAGACAGTTCCATGCGCAGCGTGCCGCAACTGCGTTTCTATTTTGACAGCAGTGTGGGCCAGGGTCGTCATATGGAGGACCTGATTCGTCGCGCGGCTGAGTCCGATCGCGAGCTCGGTTTGCGCTCGGATGATTCTGCAGAGGAGAGTTAGGGTTTGGGCAGACGCCGGCGCGGCCGGGCAGTGGACGGTATCCTGGTACTGGATAAACCACTCGGCTTGAGCTCAAACCATGCCCTGCAGACGGCCAAGCGGCTGTATTTTGCGGCGAAGGCGGGCCACACAGGAAGTCTGGATCCGCTAGCAACAGGCGTTTTACCCCTGTGTTTTGGTGAGGCGACCAAGTTCTCCCAGTTTTTGCTGGATGCGGACAAGGCCTACGACAGCACGTTTGTCATTGGTGAGAATACGACCACCTGTGATGCAGAAGGTGAGGTGATAGAGTCGGTAGACGCGTCCGCCCTTGAGCAACATGATGTGGAGCAGGCGCTTGTGGCCTTTAGGGGCGAGATAGAGCAGGTGCCGCCGATGTATTCTGCGATCAAGCAGGGCGGACAGCCGCTGTACAAACTGGCCAGGCAGGGCCAGGAAGTGGAACGCAAGGCCCGCAGCGTGGTCATAGAAGAGCTGGTACTACGCGCGTTCCGACCGGGTAGACGGGCCGAAGTCGATATTTCGATGATCTGCAGTAAAGGCACCTATGTACGGTCTATTGCAGCGGATCTTGGGCAGGCATTGGGTTATGGCGGGCATGTCAGTGCGCTGCGCCGCACCCGCGCCGGGCCGTTCAGTATTGCGCAAAGCGTTAGTATGACAACGCTCGAAGCGCTGAAGAACAATGACCAAATGGCGGAGATGGATGCGTTACTACTGCCCGCCGATACCGCTTTACAGGGCCTGCCGCTGGTTCGCCTGAGTGAATCGGGTGGTTTTTACATGCGCCAGGGGCAACCTGTCCAGGTGCCGAATGCGCCCTGCGATGGTATGGTACGTGTCGCGCTGGAAACCGGTGAGTTTCTGGGCATAGGAGAGATATTGGACGATGGGCGCGTAGCGCCGCGTCGACTGATAGTTACCGGAAGGTAACGCGAACCTGTCTGTTAGTCTGCACGGACAGGCTCTTTTTTTAATGAGGGGTGCAATGGCATCTCACGCAGATTACTGAAGAGGATATCAACATGGCTTTGAACGCCGAACGTAAGGCAGAGATCGTAAACGAGTATAAGGTAGGCGAGGGCGACACGGGTTCCCCGGAAGTACAGGTAGCACTGCTGACCGCTAACATTGAGCAGTTGCAGGGGCACTTTGCGTCGCACAAGGCTGATCACCACTCGCGCCGCGGCCTGATTCGCATGGTCAACCAGCGTCGTAAATTGCTGGACTATCTCAAGCGCAAAGATGTAGCGCGTTACAGCTCGCTGATCAAGCGACTGGGCCTGCGTCGATAAGCTGTCTCACATACCGGGGCCCAGTGGCCCCGGTAGTCATATAAAGCATTGGAGAAAAATTGTGAATCCAGTAACTAAAACGTTCCAGTATGGTGGCCAGACGGTCACTCTGGAAACCGGCCGCATCGCCAGACAGGCGACAGGCGCGGTTCTTGTCACGGTAGAAAATACCTCGGTACTGTGTACCGTTGTAGCAGAAAAAACCGCTCGCGAAGGTCGCGACTTCTTTCCTTTAGCAGTGCACTACACAGAGAAAACCTACGCCGTGGGTAAAATCCCCGGTGGCTTCTTCAAACGCGAAGCCCGTCCCAGTGAAAAAGAAACACTGACATCACGCCTGATTGATCGTCCTATCCGCCCGCTGTTCCCCAACGGGTTCATGAACGAAGTACAGGTGATCTGTACTGTCATGTCTGCTGACAAGCACATCGATCCTGATATTCCTGCGATGATCGGCACTTCCGCCGCGCTGGCTATTTCCGGTTGTCCGTTTAACGGCCCTATCGGTGGAGCGCGTGTCGGCTTTACCGAAGCCCAGGGCTATCTTCTGAACCCAACCTACGCGCAGCTTAAAGACAGCAAGCTGGACATGGTTGTTGCGGGCACTGAAGATGCCGTGCTGATGGTTGAATCTCAGGCGCAGGAGCTGAGCGAAGACCAGATGCTGGGTGCCGTTTTGTTCGCACACCAGGAAATGCAGGTTGTTATCAAGGCGATTCGCGAGCTGGTGGCTGACGCTGGCAAGCCGCGTTGGGAATGGGAAGCGCCTGCGACCAATGAAGAACTGGTTGCCGCGGTTGAAGGTCAGGTGAAAGCAGACCTGGGCGAAGCCTATCGTATTACCGAGAAAGCCTCACGCTACGAGCGTGTGGGTGAAATCCGCAATGCCTGTGTGGAGGCTCTCGCGGTTGAGGGCGGCCCCTCGGCTGACGAAATCAAGGAGGTGTTTAAAAGCGTTGAGAAAAACCTGGTACGTAAGCGCATCCTGGCCGGCGAAGCCCGTATTGATGGCCGCGACACCCGCACTGTGCGTCCTATCGCCTGTGAAGTTGATGTGCTGGCCAAAGTACACGGTTCTGCGCTGTTCACCCGTGGTGAGACGCAGGCGATTGGCGCAGTGACCCTGGGCTCCACCCGGGATGCGCAGATCATCGATGCGCTGGAAGGCGAGCGTCGTGATCCGTTTATGCTGCACTATAACTTCCCTCCCTACTCAGTAGGTGAAGCGGGCCGGGTGGGTTTCACCAGCCGCCGCGAAGTCGGTCATGGGCGTCTTGCACGTCGTGGCCTGACGGCTGTACTGCCCAATGAAGAGGCGTTTCCCTATACCATTCGCCTGGTGTCTGAGATCACTGAATCAAATGGTTCAAGCTCGATGGCATCTGTCTGCGTGGGCTCCATGGCGTTGATGGCGGCGGGCGTGCCGTTGAAGGCACCGGTCGCCGGTATCGCGATGGGTCTGGTGAAGGACGGCAATCAGTTTGCTGTTCTGACAGACATCCTGGGTGACGAAGATCACCTCGGCGATATGGACTTTAAGGTAGCCGGTACTTCCGAAGGTGTTACTGCCCTGCAGATGGACATCAAGATCGAGGGTATCAACGAGCAGATCATGCATGTCGCGCTGGAACAGGCTCAGCAGGCGCGCTTGCACATCCTTGGCCAGATGAACGAGGTGATGCCAGAAGCTCGCCAGGTAACGTCTGAAAACGCGCCAAGCATGGTGACCCTGAAAGTCGATTCCGACAAGATCCGCGACATCATCGGTAAAGGCGGCGCCACCATTCGCTCCATCACTGAGCAGTCTGGCGCAACGGTTGATATCGACGATGATGGCACTGTACGCGTCTTTGGCCAGGATATGGCCGCGCGTGACGCCGCTGTTGCCATGATCGAGGAGATCACAGCAGAAGCCGAAGTCGGTGCGGTATACACCGGCACTGTTGCTCGCATCGTGGACTTTGGTGCATTCGTCAACATCCTGCCGGGCAAAGATGGCCTGGTGCACATTTCGCAGATCGCCAATGAGCGGGTTGAGAATGTGTCCGATCATCTTAAAGAAGGACAGGAAGTGCAGGTAAAAGTGCTGGACGTCGACCAGCGTGGCCGTATCAAGCTGTCCATCAAGGAGCTGCTTGAAGACGAGGCTCCCGCTGCACAGGATGCTCCTGCAGAAGAACCTGCTGAGTAAGTACTGGTAGGGCAAGTCTGGCGCCCTGCTCGCGGGGCCCATTAAAAAAGGGATGCACTTTAACAGGTGCATCCCTTTTTTTGTGCGGCGGTAGCGTTAGCCGGGACGATCAGCAACCAGGCTTTCGACCACGGATGGGTCAGCCAGCGTGCTGATATCACCGAGACTATCTAGCTCATTTTCTGCGATCTTGCGCAAAATGCGTCGCATGATTTTCCCCGACCGTGTTTTCGGCAAGCCTGGCGCCCACTGAATGACATCCGGCTTGGCAATGGGGCCGATTTCCTGCACACACAGGGCGATCAATTCCTGCCGCAGTTCTTCACTGGGCTCAACGCCCTGCATGGGCGTTACATAGGCGTAGATGCCCTGGCCCTTGATATCGTGGGGAAAGCCTACCACTGCAGCCTCGGCAATCTTCTCATGCAGGACTAGCGCGCTTTCCACTTCAGCGGTGCCCATGCGATGCCCCGACACGTTGAGGACATCATCGACGCGCCCTGTGATCCAGTAATAGCCGTCAGCGTCGCGTGTCGCGCCATCACCGGTAAAATAATAGCCCGGGTAGTGGCTGAAGTAAGTGTCTACCATGCGCTGGTGATCGCCATAGACACTGCGGATCTGGCTGGGCCAGGAGGATTTGATCACCAGGTAGCCTGAACCGGGCCCTTCCACTTCAGAGCCGTCTTCATTGAGCAGCGCGAGATCCACGCCAAAGAAAGGCACCGTCGCTGAGCCAGGTTTCAGCGGGGTGGCGCCAGGCAGCGGTGTGATCATGTGTGCGCCTGTCTCGGTCTGCCACCAGGTGTCGATAATCGGGCAGCGCGATTCTCCCACAACGTCATGGTACCAATTCCAGGCTTCTGGATTGATGGGTTCACCCACCGTGCCCAGCAGGCGCAGGCTGGCGCGAGAGCTGCGGGTGACTGGCTCATTGCCCACTGCCTGCAGCGCGCGGATGGCCGTTGGAGCCGTATAAAACGTGTTGACCTGGTGCTTGTCCACGACTTCCCAGCAGCGGCCCGCGTCCGGGTAGGTGGGTACACCTTCGAACATTAATGAAATCGCACCATTGGCCAGTGGGCCGTACACGATATAGGTGTGTCCCGTGACCCAGCCTACGTCCGCGGTGCACCAGTAGATTTCTCCCTCACGGTAGTCAAAGACGTATTTGAAGGTCATCGCAGCCTGCAGCAGGTAGCCGCCGGTGGTATGCAGAACGCCTTTGGGGGTGCCTGTTGAGCCCGAAGTGTAGAGGATGAACAACGGATCCTCGGCATCCATGGATTCCGGAGCGCATTCTGCATCAGCGGCGTCTGTAGCCTCGTGATACCAGATGTCGCGCCCGTCGTTCCAGTCGATTTCCCCACCGGTGCGTTTGACCACGAGGCAGGTATGCACGTTAGGGCAGGCCGCCAGCGCTTTGTCAGCGTTGACTTTGAGCGGGATTGAGCGGCCTCCGCGCATGCCTTCATCGGCGGTAATCAGTGTCTGGCAGTCAGAGTCCAGAATCCGGTCTTTAAGTGCTTCCGGTGAGAATCCGCCAAACACGATGGAGTGCACTGCGCCGATGCGTGTGCACGCCAGCATGGCGTAGGCGGCCTCGGGAATCATTGGCATATAGATACAAACGCGATCTCCCTTCTTTACGCCACGCGCTTTCAGCGCGTTGGCAAGTTTGCACACGTGCTGGTGGAGTTCGCCGTAGGTGATGTGTTTGCTGTCGGCGGGGTCATCACCCTCCCAGATCAACGCGGCTTGATCGGCGCGCTCAGGCAGGTGCCGATCGATACAGTTATAGCTGACGTTCAGCTTGCCGCCGGCGAACCATTGGGCAGTGCCCTGCACAAAGTCGAAGTCTACGACAGTATTCCACGGTGCATCCCAGCTCAGGAATTCGCTGGCTTTCTCGCCCCAGAAACCTGCCGGGTCCTTGATGGAGCGTTCGTACATTGCCTGATAGGTGGACGCGTCGATGTGCGCGTCCTTGAAGTTGGCGGGGACCGGATGGACAGAAACTTCGGACATGGTGACCCTTACCTCTATAGCGTTGGTTTAGTCACGATAATAGCGCTTCGCCTGCATGGCGCAAGCCGACCAAGGTCGAATGAGACAGATGTCTGGTGCTGAAAGCGGCCTCAGCCGTCGGCCAGCATGCCCCAGTCAGACACGGGATTGAGGGCGAGGCGCACATTGTCTATCAGGCGCGTCGCGCCCAGCCTGGCGGCCGCCAGAATGGCGACTTCCTCGGTATCTTCGGTAACAGCCAATAAGGTTTTGGCGTCCCTGATCGCAAAGTAGTCAGGCTCGAAACCGGCCTGCAGCAGTTGCATGCGCGCGTGTGATTCCAGTTGCAGGAAGTTGTCAAAGCCACAGGCGATGGCCTCGCGACAGCTGTTCAGCGTCTGGTGCAAGACAGGGGCAACGCGTCTCTGGGCTGCGGTGAGGTAGCCGTTACGAGAACTCTTGGCAAGGCCATCGGCGTCGCGTGTTGTGGCAACACCAACGATACTCAGCGGCATGCACAGGTCTGCGACCATCTTGCGCACGATAGACAGTTGCTGGAAATCCTTTTCGCCAAAAACAGCGATGTCTGGTTGTACGATATTGAACAGCTTGGTGACAACGGTCGTAACGCCGTCAAAGTGGCCGGGCCGACTGCTACCGCACAGGGTGTCGCCAAGGTCAGGCACCTGAACCTGTGTCTGTGCTTCCATACCGTTCGGGTAGATTTCCTCGACACCAGGTGCGAACAGCATCTGAACGCCTTCACTAAACAGCTTTTCCTTGTCCGCTGCCAGGGTGCGTGGATAAGCGTCAAGGTCCTCGCCAGGGCCGAATTGCAGCGGGTTGACAAAGATACTGACCACCACGATATCGCACAGCTGCCTCGCCTTGCGCACGAGATCCAGGTGCCCCTGGTGCAGGTTGCCCATGGTAGGAACGAATCCGATACGCTGGCCGTTAGCGCGGCAATCGCGCAGCGCAGACTGAAGTTGACTGTTGCTGGTGTAAGTTCGCATATCTACCTTATCCCCGCAGTACGGAAGGATGACGCTGACCCAGGTAAAGAATGGTTCATTTCCCGGCGGCTGATATCCGACGGGAACGCGAGTATGCCCCATGCAAGGAAGGTGGGGCAATGGCTATTTATGAAAAATTCACACTCAGATGTTACCAAAAGAAGCACAAAAACATGTCGCTTTTGTGGGCATATTTCAGGAGTAACTGTGCTCTTCTTTGGGATAATCGCCCGCCTTCACCGCCGCGACGAATGCCTGCAGAGCGCCCTGGATGGTATCTTGGCCCTGCATGAAGTTTTGTACAAAGCGCGCGGTGTGGTCCGATAGCCCAAGCAGGTCATGCATTACCAGCACCTGCGCGTCTGTGCCCGGCCCCGCGCCTATGCCGATAACAGGAATATCGAGTTTGTCACTGATATCGGAGGCCAGCGCAGAGGGTACGCATTCCAGCACCAGCAAGCTGGCGCCTGCGTCCTGTATTTCCACCGCATCGGCGAGTATCGACTTGGCTTCTTTGGGGGTGCGGCCCTGGACCTTGAAGCCACCAAACGTGTTGACGGACTGGGGAGTGAGGCCAAGGTGAGCGCACACGGGGATGCCGCGTTCGACCAGCATGCTGATAGTGTCACTCAGCCATGTGCCACCTTCCATCTTCACCATTTGTGCCCCGGCCTGCATCAAGCGTGTGGCGTTGCTCATCGCCTGTTCCGGGGTAGGGTAGGTCATAAACGGCATATCAGCGATGACCAGTGCATCGGTGTTCGCACGGCATACGCATTCTGTGTGGTAGGCCATGTGATCGATAGTCACAGGCAGTGTGCTGTCGTGCCCCTGCAGTACCATACCCAGTGAATCACCGACCAGGATGGTTTCAGCGCCAGCCCGACTCACGAGAGTGGCAAAAGTGGCGTCGTAGGCGGTAATACAGACAAACTTCTCGCCCGCGGCTTTTAACTTCTCGAGGGTGCTGATCGTCGTCTTGCCCATGGTTGCCGCTATCCGAAAAACGTGGGATTGAAGTAGTGGCGACCACTGCGAATGTCCAGCAGGTAGTCAACCAGGTGCCGATAGTCTGTCTCGCCATTGGCCAGATCGATTTCGCTGGCATTCACAATCAGCAGAGGGGCGCCATCGTAATATAGAAAGAACTCACTGTACACTTCGTTCAAACGCTCAAGATAGTCGCGTTCTATCGACTGTTCGAAGGGGATCCCGCGGTTGTCGATACGCGATAGCAGTACATCGGTTGAAGCCTGCAGGTAGATCACCAGATCGGGCCGAGGGGCATCAATGGTGAGCTGCTGATAGACCTTCTCATACAGCAGGTATTCATCCCGTTCGAGGTTCAGCCGGGCAAACAATGGGTCTTTCTCTATCAGGAAGTCCGCCACACGGACGGGGGAGAAAATGTCCGCCTGGCGCATATCCTGGATCTTCTGGGTGCGCTGGAAGAGGAAAAACAGTTGAGTGGCCAGCGCGGCCTGCTTGCGGTTGCGGTAGAACTTCTCCAGAAAGGGGTTATCTTCTGCATCTTCAAGCAGGGTGTCATAGTTAAAGCTGGCGGCCAGTTTTTTGGCCAGGGTTGTCTTGCCGACGCCTATCGGCCCTTCTACGGCAATAAACGGCGGTGGTGTGCGGCCTTTGAGGTCGATTTTGACCGGTGTCATATCTGCGATCAATGCCTGGTTTCCCTACAGTCTTGCTGGTCCAGCTCGCCGCAGCGTAGCGTGTCATCGGTTTTGGTCAGGCCTGCTGTGCCGCAGGTTGCGACTAATGTACCAAGAACTGCGCCATCAGGCAGCACCCAATCAGGGCCGGCGACATCCATTAAGGGTTGTAACACAAAGTTGCGCTGCTGCATGGCCGGGTGGGGTACGGTCAGTCGCGGGGTGGCGATCACTGCGTCGCCAAACAGCAGGATGTCCAGATCCAGCGTCCGCGGGCCCCAACGTACTTCCCTTTCACGCCCCTGCCGGTTTTCGATGTCCTGTAAGGCATCCAGTAATGCTTCACGTGACAGATCCGTTGCCAGTCTTACCGCTGCATTGAGGTAGTCAGGTTGCCCGGCGGGGCCGACAGGGGCACTACGGTAGATATCTGAGCAGGCTTCAACATGCGAGTCAGGGAGCAGGCTTAGTGCTGCGACTGCAGACTTCAGCTGCTCCAGCGGATTGTGCAAGTTGCTCCCCAGCGCGATAAAAGCGGTGGTCATTGCGCCGGATCGCGGCGCCGTGTGCGAGGTTTACGCGGCCCCTTGCGAGCCCTGCCACCGCCTGAGCCCACCTCGGCCAGCCGTTGTTCGAGTGATAACTCCTGAAAGTCAGTCCACCATTGACCGAGTTGGCCTGTCTCCTCTCCCGCCTGTTCGCGTAGCAGCAGGAAATCATAGGCGGCGCGAAAGCGGCGATGATCGACCAACTCGGCGCATTTGCGGCCGCGGCGACGTTCAAGGCGCAGCTGGAACTCCCAGATTTCGCGCATAGGCTGGCTGAACCTGCGCGGTATCGACAGGTGTTGTGTGGCTTCTGACAGCGTGTCCTGTGCGGCGTTGTTCATGGCGATCATCGGCGGCTCACCGCACTGTTCCAGGTGCGTGGCCTGCCGTCTCACCACGGGCCATAGCAGAGCAGCCAGAATGAAGGCGGGCGTCACCGGTTTATCGTCTGCGATGCGGCGGTCGGTGTTGAGCATGGCTGCTCGCACCAGTGCCAGTGCGTGTTCATCATGTTGTACGCATTGGCTGGTCTCGGGAAACAGGTAACGCAGCAGGTCGAAGGCGAGCAGCTTGTCCAGTGTCGCGCGGGCGTGCCCGGCCAGGAACAGCTTGAGGAACTCATCAAACAGTCGCGCGGAGGGGATGTGTTCAAGCAAGTGAGCGCACTGGGGTATCGCATGCGCTGTTTTATCTTCGACTGAGAATTCCAGCTTTGCTGCAAATCGGGCGACGCGCAGCATGCGTACCGGGTCCTCGGTGAAGCGCACCGCGGGATCGCCAATGATACTGATGCGGCGCCCATTGAGATCGTTCAGGCCACCGACGTGATCATAGACTTCAAACTTGCCGGAATCGTAATACAGCGCATTGACGGTGAGGTCACGGCGCACGGCATCCTCTTCAAGAGTGCCGTAGACGTTGTCGCGCAGTAACAGGCCGCTGGCAGACTGACGAGAATGGTTGCCTCCGCGTTCGTCGGTGGCAGGCGCTTCATTATCATGATGCCCGCGGAACGTGGTGACTTCGATAATTTCCCTGCCGAAGCGGACATGCACAATGCGAAAGCGTCGCCCAATGATGCGTGAGTTGCGAAACAAACCATGCACTGCTTCAGGCGTCGCGTCAGTGGCGATGTCAAAATCCTTGGGGTGACCGCCCAGGAGCAGATCGCGCACGGCGCCGCCGACCAGATAAGCCTGATAGCCTTTCTGGCGCAGACGAGACATTACCTTGAGAGCACTGTCGCTGATATTTTTGCGGGATATGCAGTGTTGATCCCTGGGGATTACGTTCAAGCGCGAGTGAGCCTTGTGCCGTTATTTAACCGCGATAAGTCTATCACAGAAGCTTCGGTGGTGCCCTGATGGGGGCGGTGGGGCTCGCGAAATGAATAATGGGGAAAACAGTGTTTTCCCCATCCAGGTCTCACGTCGAGAGTTATTGTTATTTCTGGGTGCTGTTATTGTTATCCGCTAAATATGAAAACACAGTTTTCATTCATAACCCAAGTACTGTAAAGCGTAAATAATTCGCCCTTTGGGTTTTCAGGAAATTGAAGGGGAAGCGTGCTTCCCCATCCAGGTCCATAGTGTGAATGTTATTTTTATTACGGTAGCTGTTATTTTTATTTTTTGTACCGCGTATCTAACTGCAGGAGCTGTGCCAGCCGCAGGAAATTCGTTTTTAATCAATAGTTTAGCTTTTTTCTGTTCTGGGTCTGACCAGCTTTTAAGACGCTTTTGTTACCGATATACTCCGCCTTATGTAACAAGCGGTGGTCGAGGTAACGTTCATTTGGACGCAGCTGAGCTCCTTTTACGTCGGCTGGTTGTGGCGCTTTTGCTGCGCGGGATGTCGAACCGCTGGCGCCGTTCCCACAGGCACTTGCGACTGACCCCCAGTTTCTGCGCCAATTCGGTTTCGCTCATGGAGTCCTGGTGTTCCAGCACGAAACGCTGGAAATAGTCTTCCAGTGACAGGTCCTCCTGGGGCTCCTGATTGCTGACACCCAGTTTGGAGGCGTGACTACTGATGCCCTGCTGACCTCGGATACGGTTGATGTTGACCAGTTCCAGGTCGATACCCAGTGCTTCGTTGTCTATCTCGTCGTCGTCGGACAGGACCACCGCACGCTCTATCGCATGTTCCAGCTCACGCACATTACCGGGCCACTGGTAGGTGGTGATCGCCTGAATGGCGCGCGGCGAAAGCTGCATCAGGTTCTTGCCCAGTTTGCTGGTCTGCGTTTGCAGCATGCGCTCGGCCAGATGCAGAATATCCTTGCCGCGATCACGCAGGGGGGGCAATGACAGCCGCAGTACATTGATGCGGTAGTACAAATCCTGGCGAAACTTACTCTCTGCAGACAGCTGTTGCAGGTTGCGGTGCGTGGCGCAGACCAGCCGCACATTGACCTTGCGCGAATGCACGGAGCCGATGCGTCGAATTTCGCCCTCCTGGATAAAGCGCAGCAACCGCGCCTGCGCCTCCATCGGCAGCTCGCCAATCTCATCGAGGAACAGCGTGCCCCCATCTGCCGCTTCTATAAGGCCCATTCGGCTGGTGTTCGCCCCGGTGAATGACCCTTTTTCGTAGCCGAATAATTCAGATTCAATGAGCGTGTCCGGAATCGCTGCACAGTTGACGGAAATCAGTGTCTTGTCTGCGCGCCGGCTGTGTTGATGCACACTGCGCGCAACCAGCTCTTTGCCCGTTCCGGTTTCACCCAACACGAGAACGGTGGAATCTGTAGGGGCAACTTTCTCGATTTGCCTGAACAGGTTTTGCATGGCGGGACAGTTACCCACAATGCCTGCAATGCCCTTGGTCTCTTCACCACCGGCGGCACGGTCGCGCTCCTGCAGCGCGCGCGGCGTCGGGTGATCCGAGATGATGCGTTGCACGGCTGAGACCATGTCTTCGTGATCAAATGGTTTGGCTATGTAGTCGACAGCCCCCATACGCATGGAATCTACTGCTGAACGCAAACTGGCGTAGCTGGTCATGATCAACACCGGAACATCGCCGGCTTTTTTAATGAGATCTGTGCCTGGAGCACCCGGTAAACGCAGGTCGCTGATGACGAGGTCAAAGGCGGTCAGGTCATGCTGCGCTTCTGCTTCCTGCACAGAACCCGCTTCACTGACTTGATAATGATGGCGTTCCAGCAGGCGGCGCAGGGCGTTCCTGATAACGGACTCGTCTTCAACCACGAGAATGTTCTGCATGGGTGTTACCTCTGTGTACTTACTACACAACATACCGTGCCTGTCGCCATTATTCCAGCACGCGTCTTAATCAACAAATTGCGGGCCATAGCTGGCGCGCGGCAACTGCAGGCTGATACGGGTGCCCGCATCGGGCGGCGGGTAGATGGGGCTGGTGAGGCTCACATTGCCGTGCATATCGTCCATGATGCTGAAGACCAGGGCGAGTCCCAGACCGGTTCCCTCACCAGGGTCTTTGGTGGTGAAGAAGGGTTCGAAAACCTGGCTCTGCAGGTCACCCGGTATTCCACAACCGTCGTCTTCTACGTCGATGCAGACCTGGTCGCCTTTTAATTGGGCGCTGATTATGACGTGGCCATGCTCGGCGCAGGCATCGCGCGCGTTGCCCAGCAAATTGACGAATACCTGCAACAGGCGTTGGCTGTCTGCCATCACCACCCACTCACGGTCGCAAAGATTGGAAAACTGCACTGCACGGGCATCGCGGTCCAGTTGCAGCAGGTGAACGGCCTCATCGACACAGTCCGCGAGATTGGCAGGCGCGAGCTGGATGTCTCCGGCGCCAGAGCCAGTGTGCGAAAAGTTCACCAGTGATTCCACGATACGACTCACACGCTGGGTTTGTTTGAGAATATCCCTGGCCATGTGGCCAATTTCCACTGGATCTGTTTCGTACTCCAGGTTCTGTGCAAGACAGGCAATGCCGGTAACAGGATTGCCGATCTCATGTGCCACGCCGGCGGCCAGGCGACCAATGGATGCGAGACGTTCGTTGTGCAGCAATTCAGATTCCAGACGTTCAAAATCGGTAATGTCTTCCACCAGAATCACGGTGTTGCGCACGCTTGCCGCTTCATCCTGGTTCGCTGCGGTGCGATGTAATGTAATCCAGCGGGATGGGGCGTGTTCCATGATCACTTCGGTTTTCAGTACGGTATCGGCATCGCCGTCACGGAATGCCCTCAGGATCTGCTGCCAGGGGTGTGGCAGTGCCTCCAGCAGTGACCCGAGCACGATGTTGGCGCTGATGCCGGTGATGTTTTCCATACTGCGGTTCCACATCAGCAGTTCGCCATCGGTGCCGATAGAACATACGCCGATAGGCAGATCATCCAGCGTTTGACGATGATGGCGTCGCAGGTTATCGAGGTCTGCGGCCAGGCCGGTGAATTGGAACCTGGCGCGGTCAAGATTGCGTTCGATCAGGTTGATGTCTTCTTTCGCCCCCGGCAGGTTGGGCTGCAGGGGGATGCAACGTTCGATAATGCTGTGGGCGACTGCTGGTCCCAACAGGCCGGAAAGGTTGGCTTCAATGCGTGCGCGCAGCCGGCGTAATGCATAGGGCCGGTTTTCGTATTCATCGAACTGCAGTTCCTCCAGCGCTCGACGTACCTCCTGGTCGGCTGTGTTTTGGCCCAGGGCGGGTGCAAGGTGCTGGCTGAATTCCCGGGCACTGTGCACCGAGAGTGTCTGCAGGGTGCGCCGGGCGATGTTGTCCATGGAGCAGATTTCCGCCGCGACCTTTTCATCTGTACCGCGTTTCGTCAGCAGCGAGAGCATAATAAACAGGGCTGCGTTAACGCCCAGTGACAGCATCGTGGCGATGGCCCAGGGCTCGTCGCCAGCCCGTGATAGAAGGCCCCACAGCGGTGGTTGATAGTCACTGGTCAGCGGCAGCAGGATAGTCGTTATCCAGATCAGCAGTCCTGCCCCTAATCCGGTCAGCAGCCCGATGCGATTGGCCCGCTGCCAGTAAGGCGTGGCGATGATGCCAGGCAGAAACTGCAGTGTGCCGGTAAACGCAACCATCGCCAGTTGTGTCAGGCTCTGCTTGCCGCTCAATGCCACAAAAAAGCCATAGCCGGCCAGAATCAGAATCGCAATCAGGCTGCGCCGCAACCACTTCATCTGGTTGTAAATGCTCTGTTCGCGATCAATCTGCAGCAATCTGGAGGGCAGGACCAGATGGTTAAGGCACATATTTGCCAGCGCCAGCGTTGTAACGATGATCGTCGCACTGGCGGCGGAGAGGCCTGCGACGAACGCCGCTGCGCTCACCGGCACGGAATGCAGTGCCAGCCCGATGGCTAAACCGCTGTAGTCGATGGGCAGGCTGTGATCCAGCTTGATACCGGCCCAGGTCACGGGTAAGACCGGTAAGCTCAGCAACAGTAAATACAGTGGCAAGCCCCAGGTAGCGGTGCGCAGTGAGCGGCTTTCGGTATTTTCTGCAAAGGTCATATGAAAAATATGTGGCATGCAGACGGCCCCGGCAAAAAAGATCAGCAGCAGGGCGCGAGCAGTATCTCCGTGCACGGGCTGCTCCAGAACCTGTCCCATTCTCGGGCTTTCCTGCAGCCACTGCTCCAGCGCGCCGAAGCCGCCCAGAACAGGATAAAGAGCGGCAAACATGAGGACGATAAGAGCGGTTAACTTCACCACGGATTCGAAGGCAATGGCCGTAACCAGACCGTTATTGCGGTGTTGGGAGGAGGCGTGCCGCGTGCCAAACAGGATAGAGAAAACAGTGATGATGAGACAGAACAGCAGGGCCAGGCCATCTTGTCTATCGGCATCAGAACTGAGTGATTGTGCGTCTCCGGCCAGTATATGAATGCTGTCGGCTACCGCCTGGATTTGCAGTGCCAATAGCGGCAGCAATGTGACGCACATGGCAAGCGTAATGGCAGCGCCTACCCAGGGGCTGCGAAAGCGGAACGTGAGTACGTCTGCGAGTGAGGCCAGTTGATAGACGCGACACAGTCGTAGCAGAGGCACCAGTAGCAGAGCTGCCATGACAAACATCAGCACGACACCGGTGTAATAAAGAAAAAAACTGTAACCGTACTGCTGGGCCAGCGCGATGACACCGTTACTGGCCATCGCGCCGGCAAATACCCCCAACGACAGCACGTAAGTCGCGGGGTGGCGGGTAATGCGTTCAGGAATCACGCCGCGGTCAGCAAAATGCGCAACCGCAAACAAGCCTGAAAGATAGACGACGATAAAGCCCAGGATTTGTATCAGGCTAAAGCTCATCAGGGTACCGGGTGCGTTGGTTCCAGTAGGCGGCAACGATCACCAGCAGCCATAACAGGTAAGGTCGATGCCAGTCGGTCTCTGAGCTGATCACCCACTGCTCTATCGCGGGAAAAAAAATGAGGGCGACGCCCACCATCAGCAGCAGTATGCGGTTGATATACATGGTATTTCTGTCTCCGCTGCGATGCGCGCGAGGTTGCAGCTCGTTGATACTACTGAAGCACCGCTGGAGCGTAAAGCTCAGTGGTGCGGTGAAGGGCTCGCCGCAATGCCGGTTTTTGCCGGAACCTGGCGTAATGACCAGTGCTGCATAGCGAAAGCCAGTATCTTCTGCACGTTATTCAATGCCGGGGGTGGTGATGGCTGCTGCAGGAACGCCAATGCGTCACGCAGGTTGTCGCAGGGCCGGCTGTCGTCCAGCGCCGGGGCATGATTCTGCTTGCTGAGTTTCTGGCCGTCTGCACCGGTAATGACCGGGATATGGCAGTATTGCGGCGTGGGGTAATCGAGGGCTTGCTGCAGGAAGATTTGTCGCGGTGTTGAATCCAGCAGATCCGACCCACGTACTATGTGGGTGATGTGCTGTGCGGCATCATCGACGACAACGGCCAGTTGGTAGGCAAATAACGCGTCTTTGCGCCGCACGACGAAATCAGGCAATTGCTCGCCCAACCCTGCGTGCTGGTGCCCCTGCAAGCGGTCGTCAAACTCAATCACGCACTGGGCAGGAACGCTCACTCGCAGCGCCACTGGCTCGACAATGTCTGCCTGCCGCGGTTTGCAGCGACCATTGCAGGCACCGTTGGGTCCGAGCAGGGCGCGCGTGCAGTCGCACTTGAACAATTGGCCTTCGGTGTTCAGTTGCTGCAGGGCACTTTGATACGCGGCGTAGCGTTGACTCTGGTAGACAGGTGTTTCATCCCAGAACAGCCCGTGATGTTGCAGGCTGTGCAGGATTTTCTGTGTCGCCTCGGGTTCTTCGCGGGGCGGGTCGAGGTCTTCCACGCGAACTAACCAGGCGCCCCGATGGTGTCTGGCATCCAGATAACTGGCGAGTGCGGCAATCAATGAGCCAAAATGCAGTGGCCCGGTAGGTGAGGGCGCGAAGCGCCCCCGGTATGTGGTTGTAGCATCAGGCATGGGCGGTCTTTGCCCCGCCGGGTGATTAACCCAGCTCTTGCCTTTCCTTGATCTCGGCCAGCGTTTTGCAGTCGATACACAAGGTTGCGGTCGGGCGCGCTTCAAGACGTTTGATGCCTATCTCCACGCCGCAGGCGTCGCAGAAACCATAGTCGTCCTGCTCGATACGCTCGATCGTTGAATCGATCTTCTTGATCAGCTTACGCTCGCGATCGCGGGTACGCAGTTCCAGGCTGAATTCTTCTTCCTGGGTGGCGCGATCCGCTGGGTCTGGAAAGTTGGCTGCCTCATCTTTCATGTGGCTGACGGTGCGGTCAACTTCCTGCATCAACTCGGACTTCCAGTTGAGCAAAATGGCTTTGAAGTGCTCGCGCTGCTTCTCGCTCATGTACTCTTCGCCCCGTTTTGGCTTATAGGGCTGGAAATTTTTGAACTCAACGCTGGCGCTGGCTGCTTTTTTGGCTGCTCTAGGCATGGTCATTTTCCCATACGACGAAGGTCACTAGACAATACTCACAGGTTAATGGATCGGGCCGGGAGTGTGGCCTGAATCCAAGGGCGGTGAAACTACCAGATAAGTTGAGGTGGTGCCACTATTTATTGCCGGTAGCGGACGTCGTTTAGCGGGCACGTCAGGGCCTTGTTACTATAAAGCATGCAGATTGGAAACGGTCGCCATGTGACCCTGGTCAACACGATGAAATGGAGCGCTTCATGGTCGATTCACAACGCGTGAAACCTGTGCGGCATGGCAGGTGTCCCGCTGGAGGCCCGTTATGGAGTTGGGGACGCTGACGCGTGGTCGCCTGCTGCGACGATACAAGCGGTTTTTGGCCGATGTTGAGCTGGATGATGGTCAGGTAATCACGGCGCACTGTCCGAATACCGGCGCCATGACGGGTTGCGCAGAGCCTGGTTTCCCGGTCTGGTTGGCCCACAGTGAATCGAAAACACGCAAGTATCCTTTCACCTGGGAACTGGTGGAAACACCGAAGGGGTTGGCCTGTATACATTCGGTGAAGGCCAACAAAGTGGTGGGAGAGGCGCTCGCCGCACAGAAAATACCGGGTCTTGAAGGCTGCACGGAGATTCGAACAGAGGTGAAGTATGGCAGCGGCAGCCGTGTGGACTTTGTGTTGGCGGGGTGCGATGAACGCATTTTCATAGAAGTGAAATGCGTAACCTTGTGTCGCGAGGAAGGCCAGGGGGTGTTTCCCGATGCGGTGAGTGATCGCGGGCGTAAACATTTGCTGGAGCTTAGCTCAATGCTGCAGCCTGGAACCCGGGCCATGCTGCTGTTCTGTGTGTTCCACAACGGGATCCAGCGGGTGAGTGCTGCGGGTGACATCGACCCGCGTTATCGCGACACGCTGGCTCAGGTGATGGCCGATGGTGTGGAGGTCATTGCCTGGCGCGCCCGGGTGAGCAAACACGATATCCAGCTGAGCGGGCAACTGCCCTTCAGCCTCGACCCGGTTGCAAGCTGATCAGTCGAGATAGATATCGCCGTTGCTCAGGGTAAATGCGATAGCGTTGAGGTGTTCGCCCATGCAGGGGCCGCCGACGCATTCGCCGGTGTCGGGCAGGAACTCTGCAGCGTGGCGCTGGCAATGCAGCAGCAGGCCGTCAGCGCTGCATACCGAGCCTCCCATCGGGTCCAGCGTGTCGTTAGCGTGTGGACACTTGTTTTCATACAGAAACAACTGGCCAGCGCGCTTGACGAGTAAGATATCCAGATGATCGACTTGCAGGCTGCAACTGCTATTGTTGGGCAGGTCTTCGATGTTGGCGATGCGACTCATGGTAGTTCCATTCTTGCTGGGATAGTGCTGGGATTATGCTGAAATGATGCTTGCGTTGGCTTTAGCGTGGTGCGTGAGAGGGCGTATTGTGCCGTTTTGGTGATGACAATCAAGTTTGGGGAGTGAGGCAGTCTGTGACAGATCGGCTTAACGAGAGGCAACTGACCGGCCGCGAGATGACACACCTGGTGACGCTGGCAGAGGGCCATCGTTTGCAAAAGCCCGTAGCGTTGGCTTTTGCCGCCCTGCAGGCGGATGCCCGTGCGCAGGGTTTTGATCTGGCCATCGCCAGTGGCTTTCGTTCGTTCGAGCGTCAGCTTGGCATCTGGAACGGTAAATTGTCCGGGCAGCGTCCCGTGCACGACGATGCCGGTGAGTGCATCGCGCTGCAGGCATTGTCGGATCAGGAGCGCCTGCACGCTGTTATGCGGTTTTCTGCAATTCCGGGCACATCGCGACATCACTGGGGTACCGATCTCGATGTCTATGATCGAGCAGCGATGCCGGCCGACTATACCCTGCAATTAACGCCGGATGAGGTGGCAGCAGGGGGGTTGTTTGATCCCCTGCACTGCTGGCTGGACCAGCAAATGCAGGCGGGCCTGTCCCACGGTTTCTATCGGCCCTACGCACACGATCGTGGCGGCGTTGCCTGCGAGCGCTGGCACCTGAGTTACGCTCCATTGGCGCAAACCTGTGAGGCGCATCTGGATCTCACCCTGTTGCAAGCGTGTTGGGACGACTGTTCTGCCACTGAGCCGCTGCTGTTGCGCGAGGCCATAGAGGCACAGTGGCCGGCGTTGTGGTCGCGGTATATCGCAGTAGAAGAGGGGTGGTGTTTGAAAGGGCAGTAGGGTTTGCCCTGTAGTCGTGAGCCAGCGAATCGGTAGACGATTCGCTGGCTGATAGTTGCAGTGATACCGGTGACTAGCCTTCTTGCTTGGCCTGAACGTGCAGGTGGCCGAAATGGTTCTGGTAGTCCTTTTCTGCAGCAGCGATCACTTTCAGCGCTTCTTCGCGGCCATAGACAAAATCAACTTTGATGTCGATCTCTTTGCCGGGGATCATTTTGTAAGTCGAAAAGTAGTGCTGCAGGCGCTCTGTCTTGATGGGAGGCAGGTCGGCAATATCGTGCACATCGCCCCAGATGTTGTCGCCGTCCAGAACTGCCACGATCTTGTCATCAGCTTCACCGTCGTCAATCATCTGGATACCGCCTACCACGCGTGCCTTGAGCACGATGTCTGCGCGGGTGATGTGGCGCTCCGAAAAAACGCAGATATCCAGAGGGTCGCCATCGGCAACGTCAACGTCCGGGCAGCGCTTTGCCACCTCTTCTGCGCAATAGGTGCGTGGAATAAAACCGTACAGTGCGGGAGGGCTGGAGGTGGTGCGCTGTGGACGATCAACCATCAGGAAGCCTGAGCTCTTGTCCAGTTCATACTTGACGACGTCGTCTGGCGTCATCTCAATGTAGACTTTAACGATATCTTCCGGCGAATCTTCTGAGCGAGTGTGCAGGCCGTGCCAGGGATGACGACGCCAGCGGTTGAAATCGCGATTGCTATACATAAAAACCCCTTACTGTTCTCGAGTCTGTTGCGTTATTGCTCACTATGGGAGGCGCGCATTGTACAGACAAAGGGGGGTAAAATCTTGCGCGAAAGAGGCAAATATTCCCGCCGCTGATTAACGCTGCCAGGCAGCTGCGCTCACACCTTGAAGCGCTGCTTCAGCTTCCTTGGAACGGCGACATTTTTCAGCCGGGTGTAGCGCGGCATGCCCTTGCGGTATTGCGGATAGGATTCGCCCTGAACGAGCGGCGAGAGGTAGTCATGGGCAGCCTGTGTGATGCCGAAGCCGTCACGGGTAATGAAGTTCCGCGGCATTTTTTTCTCACGATTGGCAACCTCTTCCAAGGGCGCTTCCCCGATCGACCAGCGATAGGTTTTGCCTTTGCCGCGCACGATACTGGGCATGATCGCGTTCTTGCCCTGCAAGGCAAATTCAACCGCAGCCTCACCCAGCGCGTAGGCCTGTTCGACATCAGTTTGAGATGCAATATGGCGCGCGGAACGCTGCAGATAATCGGCAACAGCCCAGTGATATTTGTACCCCAGCTCGTCCTTCACCATTTGCGCAAGCATGGGGGCCAGACCGCCGAGCTGGCTGTGGCCGAAGGCGTCCTTCAATCCAGACTCAGCCAGGAACGTGCCGTCTTCATACTGCGTCCCCTCGGAAGCCACGATCACACAGTAGCCCACTTTTTTGACGGTGCGTTGCACGCGCGCCAGGAACTTTTCGCGGTTAAACGCAATTTCCGGAAACAGGATGATGTGAGGGGCGTCACCCTTGGTCTCGGCGGCAAGCCCGGCGGCGGCGGCAATCCATCCGGCGTGGCGGCCCATTGCCTCCAGGATAAAGACTTTGGTGGAAGTGGCGCACATAGAGGCGACATCCATTGCTGCCTCGCGGGTGGATATCGCAATGTACTTTGCGACCGAGCCGAAGCCGGGGCAACAATCTGTCAGCGGAAGGTCGTTGTCGATGGTTTTGGGAATGTGGATCGCCTGCAGCGGGTAATCCATCGCCTCGCCCAGCTGCGAGACTTTCAGGCAGGTGTCAGCGGAGTCGCCACCGCCGTTGTAGAAAAAGTAGCCGATGTTATGGGCCCTGAAGACTTCGATCAGGCGCTCGTACTCAGCCCGGTTTTCCTGCAGCCCCTTCATTTTGTGTCGACAGGAACCAAAGGCGCCTGACGGGGTGGTTACCAAACCGCGAATTGCTGCGGCACTTTCCTTGCTGGTATCGATCAAATCTTCCTGCAGGGCGCCGATAATGCCGTTGCGTCCGGCGTAGACTTTGCCTATCTGCCCACGGTGGCGCCTGGCGGATTCGATAACACCGGCAGCCGATGCATTGATCACTGCAGTGACGCCACCGGATTGGGCGTAGAAGGCGTTTTTCCTTGGCATGACGGGATCCTTGTCTGGGCGGGCAGCGCCGTTCGTATAACGCAAATCAGAAAGAGGCGCCTATGATACGGAAAAAGCCGACACTTGTGGACCGCGATGCGGCGTTTTCACGCAGATCAGTGTGGTGGGTCTGCGCTGCGTGCTAAACTGCGCGCTGCATCGGGGAGGTGTTTTTTGAAAGGCCATATTCATATTCTGGGCATCTGCGGCACCTTTATGGGCGGCATTGCGCTGCTCGCCCGCGAACTGGGTTATCGAGTCACCGGATCGGACGAGAACGTCTATCCGCCGATGAGCACACAGCTGGTTGAGGCGGGAATATCCCTCACCCAGGGTTACAGCCCGGAGCCTCTGCAGGCGCGCCCTGATTGTGTGGTAGTCGGCAACGCCATGACGCGCGGCAATCCGGCAGTAGAGTACCTGTTGAATAGTGGCTTGCCGTATACCTCCGGTCCGCAGTGGTTGGCTGAAAACCTGTTACGCGATAAGTGGGTGCTGGCGGTGTCTGGCACCCATGGCAAGACCACGACCAGCAGCATGTTGGCGTGGATACTGGACTACGCCGGCATGGCGCCCGGTTTTTTGATTGGTGGCGTACCCGCCAACTTCGGCCTGTCGGCGCGCAGCGGAGGCTCTGACTTTTTCGTCGTGGAAGCCGACGAATACGATACCGCGTTCTTTGACAAGCGGTCCAAGTTCGTACATTACCGCCCGCGCACCCTGGTGATTAACAATCTTGAATTTGATCACGCCGATATATTTGATGACCTCAGGGCGATACAGCGCCAGTTCCACCACCTCGTGCGCTGTGTGCCTGGCGAGGGCCTGATTATTGCGCCACAGGGTGTAGCCGCTATCGAGGAGACGCTGGCGATGGGATGTTGGACGCCGCTGCAGACGTTTACTACACGCGCTACGGAGGCAGCCCAGTGGCAGGCCGATATCAATACGGCTGACGCCTCGGTATTCACCGTACGTCACGAGAATGATGTAAATCTGCAGATCGATTGGCCCTATTGCGGCATGCACAACGTACAAAACGCATTGGCCGCGATTGCCGCGGCCCGGCATGTGGGGGTTGCACCGGCAGTTGCCGCGCAGGCGCTGGCCGCGTTTAACGGGGTCAAACGTCGGCTGGAGTTATTGGGTGCGGTACGTGACATTGCGGTTTATGACGATTTTGCCCATCACCCCACGGCGATTGCGACAACGCTGCAAGGGCTGAGGGCGCGCGCCGGCAGTGGTCGGGTACTGGCGTTGCTGGAGCCGCGCTCCAATACCATGCGTATGGGCCAGCATCGTGCCGCGCTGGCCGCCTCTACCGCGGACGCCGACAAGGTATTCTGGTACCAGCCAGCGGCGATGGACTGGTCGCTGGAGTCGGTGCTGGCGGACAGTCCGGTGCCTTGCGTGCTGGTAAACGATATCGATGAGATGGTGCTGCGGGTGGCCGACGAGGCCGCGAGTGGCGACCAGGTTGTTATTATGAGCAATGGCGGTTTTGGTGGCGTGCATCAGAAACTCATGGCTGAACTGGAGTCCCGAGCACAATGAATCATTGGCTGTTGCGTTCATATGATGCGCTGATATTGCGTCGCCCCGTGTTGACTTTGCTGCTGGTGTTGGCACTGGTGGCCGGCTTTGCAACACAGTTATCCAGGATCAAGCTGGATGCGTCCGCAGATTCACTGATGCTGCAGGGCGATCCGTCCCTCGAGCTGTTTCGCGACGTTAGCACGCGGTATAGCGCGGAAGATTTCCTGCTGCTGACATGGCAACCACAGACGCCCTTGCTCGCCAGTGAATCACTGCAACCGCTGGGGCGGATGGCAGACGAGTTGCGCACCTTGTCCGGTGTGTCCAGCGTGGTGACATTACTCGATGTGCCCTTGCTGGAAAGCCCTCCGGTGTCGCTGTCTGACATCACGTCACCTGAACCCCTGCCAAGCCTGCGCGATGAAAACATGGATCGTGAACTGGCGCTCAGGGAATTCACCACCAGTCCGATCTATGCTGATTTACTGGCCAGCCGCGATGGCGAGGTGAGTGCGGTGCAGATCAATCTGCAGCGTGATGAACTGTACTTCGAGCTGTTGGGTGAGCGCGATGCGTTGCGTATCCAGCGGGACAAACAGGGGCTTTCACCCGATCAGCAGCAGCAACTGGAGCAGGTAGAACAGCGCTTTAAAATGCACACTGCGCAACTGCTGGAGCAACAGGCGCAGCTGGTTGAGCAGGTGCGTGAAATAGCGGCTCGCTATGAGCAGTATGCCGATATATTTGTCGGCGGTGTGCCCATGATTGCCGTCGACATGGTCAGTTTTGTGCGCAGTGACCTGGTGACCTTCGGCTCAGCCATACTTGGCGTCATGCTGTTTGCGCTGGCGATTATTTTCCGACGTGTGCGCTGGGTGGTTATTCCGCTTGTCACCTGTACCGCCACGGTGACGGTGATGCTCGGCCTGCTGGGGGCACTGGACTGGCGAATGACGGTGATTTCATCCAACTTTGTTGCCGTGTTGCTGATTATCACCCTGGCCATTGCGATCCATCTGGTCGTACGTTACCGGGAATTACACGCGCAGGACCCCGATGGTGATATTCACGAGCGCGTGCTGGAGAGCATGCGTTTGATGTTCGTGCCCTGCTTTTATACGGGTATCACGACCATCGTGGCTTTCGTGTCACTGGTTGTGTCGGGCATCCAGCCGGTGATTGATTTTGGCTGGATGATGACTGCGGGTATCGTCGTGGCATTGCTGATGTCATTCAGCGTGGTTCCCTGCCTGATGTTGGTATGGCCAGCGGGTCGCCCTCATCATCACGCTGGTACAGATCCGGTGTTAACCGCGCATTTTGCGCGGTTTGCGGATAAGCACGGTCGCTCGATCCTGGCGCTGAGCGTTGTTCTGGTCGTGCTCACAGCGGTCGGTATCAGCCGCCTGCAGGTGGAGAATCGGTTTATTGATTATTTCCATAAGTCCACGGAGATCTACCAGGGCATGGAGCTGCTCGACCGGCGTCTTGGCGGCACTATTCCCCTGGATATCGTGATCACAGCGCCCAGTAATGATGCTCCCCTGCCGGGTTTGGAGTCGATGGGTGATGCTGCCGCGAGCGCGCAGCCAGTGGAGCCGCTGGATGCGGATGACCCGTTTGCGGATGACACAGACTTTTTCAGTGGCTCGCCTGCAGGCTCGGGCGCCAGTGCAGCCGATGACGAGTGGGGTGACGAATGGAGCGATGAGTTCGATGAGGACTTTGGCGCTGAAGCGAACAGTTTCTCTGGCGCCGGGGAGTCCTTTACACCCAGCTATTGGTTCAGCCTTGAAGGCATGCGCTCAATTGATGCTGTGCATGACTACCTGGATTCGCGCAGTGAGACCGGCAAAGTACTCTCATTGTCTACGGTATTCAGTGTGGTCAAGAACCTGTTGGGCGATGATATCGGCGGTGTAGAGCTGGCGATTGTGCAGAAGAGCCTGCCTGAGGATATCAGTGGCATGATGGTCGACCCGTACTTTTCTGCCAGTCAGGCGCAGGCCAGGGTAACCGTACGCGTCAAAGAGACCAGCAAAGACCTGCGTCGCGATGAGTTCCTGGACAGCGTGCAATCACATCTCGTCAACGAGCTGGGCTTCGAGGCAGAGCAGGTGCAGCTGACGGGGATGCTGGTGCTCTATAACAACGTACTGCAAAGCCTTTTCCGCTCACAGATTTTGACGCTGGGAGCGGTGTTCCTGGCGATACTGGTGATGTTTTTACTGCTGTTTCGTTCGTTGTCGTTGGCGTTGATAGCGCTGGCACCCAACCTGCTCGCCGCGAGCCTGGTACTTGGCGTAATGGGGCTGGTGGGTATTCCCCTGGATATCATGACCATCACGATTGCGGCGATTGTTGTGGGCATTGGCGTGGACGATTGCATTCACTATGTGCATCGCTACCAGCGTGAATTTGCGCTGGATCGCAATTACACGGCAGCCCTTTACAGGAGCCACAACAGTATTGGCCGTGCCATGTACTACACCACCGTTACGGTAGTGATTGGCTTTTTGACCCTGACCTTGTCCAACTTTACACCCAGTATCTATTTCGGACTGTTAACCGTGTTGGCTATGATTACCGCCGTACTGGGAGCGCTGTTGCTGTTGCCTCGCCTGATTGTGTTAGTCCAGCCGTTGGGGCCTGAGGGCACTGCCTAGTGCGCAGGGTGAAGGGAGTTCGCTGAATGCAGTGTCGCAGCGGCTGTGGCGCCTGTTGCATAGCGCCCTCGATCAATCAGCCTTTCTGGGGCATGCCGAACGGTAAGCCGGCTGGCGTGCGATGCGTGCATCTGGACAGTAAGTGGCAATGCTCGCTGTTTGGTGATCCCCGGCGCCCAGCCTTGTGCGCCGCGTTTGCTGCAGAGCCAGACGTATGTGGCGCTGATCGCGGCGAAGCCCTTGAGTTACTGCGCGTTATGGAGCAGCTGAGCCAGCCCGACGCCATCCCGCATGGAGGTTTACATTGAACGAAATGCCACTTTTCCCACTGTCGGCCGTGTTGGTGCCGCGCGGGCGCATGCCTTTGCAGATTTTCGAACAACGCTACCTTGATCTGGTGCGCGAATCCATGAAGACAGACACACCCTTTGGCGTGATCTGGATTCGCCGTGGGGCTGAAGTTGCCGAAAAAGGCCGGGTGGCGCCCGATCTGGGCGACTACGGCACGACCGCGAAAATTGTTGACTGGGATCAGCTGCCCAACGGATTGCTCGGTATCACCATTGAGGGCGGAGAGCGGTTTGAACTGCTTGAAACAGGGATGCGCGCCAATGGTCTGGTGACAGGTGAAGTCTCTGTGCGCGATACACGTGACGCCCAGCCCATGCAGGAGCAGTGGCAGTCGATGCTGGATGTGCTGCATTCCCTGGAGCATCACCCTCATGTGCAATCATTGAACCTGCAGGTGGATTATAAGGATGCCTGGCAGGTGGGCTACACACTGGTGCAGCTTTTGCCGTTGGACGAGGCACTAAAGTATGAGTTGCTGGGAATGGAAAACGTTGCAGAGTTGATGTCCGAGCTGGATATTATTCTCAATCAGATCAGCGGCGCTGATTGAACCCTGGCCGGTGCTTATTCGAAATCCGGCATCCAGCCGCCAGATTCTTTCCAGCGATTAACGATCTCGCAGAACAGTTCAGCGGTGCGCTCTGCGTCATAGGCGGCTGAATGTGCCTCGTTATTGTCAAAGGCAATGCCGGCTTCGCTACAGGCTTTGGCCAGTACTGTTTGCCCGTAGGCCAATCCAGACAGCGTTGCCGTATCGAAGAACGAGAACGGGTGAAAAGGGTTGCGCTTGATATTGCAGCGCTCTACGGCTGCATTGATGAAGCCGGCATCGAAATGCGCATTGTGTCCCACCAGGATAGCGCGATTACACTGTTGTTCCTTGATTTCCTTGCGTACCACACGAAACAGTTCGCCCATGGCGTCTTCTTCGGAAATGGCCTCGCGAAACGGGTGCCAGGGATCAATGCCGGTGAAATCCAGCGCCGATTGTTCCAGATTGGCACCCTCAAACGGCGCCACATGGAAATCGTGCGTACGATGCACGCGTAACAGGCCGTCTTCGTCCATGCGCACGATGGTCGCCGCGATTTCCAGTATCGCGTCGGTGCTGGCGACAAACCCGCCGGTTTCAACGTCGATGATAACGGGCAAGAAGCCGCGAAAGCGGTTACAGATCTGTGGGCCCTCGTCATTATCCACGCGCTAGTTGCCCTGGCCTGAAACGCGCCACTGAATATGCCCGCTGGCGCGCATTGGCGTGAGGTGGCTGTTGGCTAGCGGTATTGTAGCCGGCACTTGCCACGCCTCTTTGCGCAGGGTGATGGTGTCTGGATTGCGTGGCAAGCCATAGAAGTCAGCGCCGAACTCTGCGGCAAATCCCTGCAGCTTATCCAGCGCGCCCTGGCCATCGAAGACTTCCGCATAGAGCTCGATTGCGGCATGTGCGGTGTAGATACCTGCGCAGCCGCAGGCCGTTTCCTTCGCCTGTGTGCTGTGTGGCGCGGAATCCGTACCCAGGAAGAAACGCGGATTGCCCGAGGTGGCCGCCACCAACAATGCCTGTTGGTGTGTATTACGCTTGAGTACTGGCAGGCAATAGTGATGGGGTCTGATGCCGCCCACCAGCATATCGTTGCGATTCAGCAGCAGATGGTGAGCCGTGATGGTCGCTGCGACGTTGTCGCCGGCCTGCTCCACAAAGCGTACAGCGTCGGCGGTGGTAATATGTTCCAGCACCACGCGCATTCCCGGGAACCGCTCCACGATTGGCGCCAGGTGGCGATCAATGAATACCTTCTCACGATCAAAAATATCGATCTCGCCGTCGGTCACTTCGCCGTGGACAAGCAGTGGTAGTCCGGCTTCTTCCATAGCGGCCAATGTGGGGTACAGAGCCTCCAGCTGGGCAACGCCGGCATCGGAGTTGGTAGTGGCGCCGGCTGGGTACAGCTTTACGGCGTGCACAAAATCGCTGTTGGCGGCGCGAAGCACTTCCTCGGCGCTGGTCTGATCCGTCAGGTACAGGGTCATCAACGGTTCAAAGGTGCGCGGTAATCCGCTCATTGCCTGCAGTATTCGCTCACGATACGCTGCGGCATCCGCCACGGTGGTGACAGGCGGGCTGAGATTGGGCATGACAATGGCGCGGCCGAAGTAGCGGGCCATATCGGCGCAGGTGTGGGGCAATGCATCGCCATCCCGCAGGTGGACATGCCAGTCATCCGGGCGGGTTAAGGTCAGTTCGGTCACGTGGGGCCTGTTGCCTAGCGGAGAAAAGAACGCCCATGCTACCGCAAAGGAGCGGGCTCTGGAACACGCGGTACCGCTTGTGGGCTGGGAATTGTGCCCACCCGGGAGTAGAATACGCTGCCATTTTCAGCACAGCCCACAGGAGCACAAGATGTCTGACGCCAACAAAGTAGTTCTTGCCTATTCAGGAGGTCTTGATACGTCCGTCATCGTGCGTTGGCTGCAGGATACCTACAGCGCCGAGGTCGTCACGTTCACGGCTGATATCGGCCAGGGTGAAGAAGTGGCTCCGGCCAGGGCCAAGGCTGAGGCGCTCGGTGTGAAGGAAATTTACATTGATGACCTGCGCGAAGAGTTTGTGCGTGACTTCGTTTTCCCCATGTTTCGCGCCAATACTATCTACGAAGGCGAATACCTGCTGGGCACGTCCATCGCACGTCCGCTGATTGCCAAGCGCCTGATCGAAATTGCCAATGAAACCGGGGCTGATGCCATTTCCCATGGTGCAACGGGTAAGGGTAATGACCAGGTGCGTTTTGAGCTGGGCGCCTATGCGCTCAAGCCAGGCATCAAGGTGATTGCGCCATGGCGTGAATGGGATATGAACTCACGTGAGTCACTGATGGCCTACTGTGAGAAGCACAATATATCGGTGGATTATTCCAGCTCGAAGAAAAAGTCGCCGTACTCGATGGACGCCAATCTGCTGCACATCTCCTACGAGGGCGGCATTCTGGAGGATCCCTGGGCCGAAGCGGAGGAAGATATGTGGCGCTGGAGCGTCAGCCCGGAGGCCGCACCTGATAAAGCGACCTATATTGAGCTGGACTACGAGCGTGGCGATATCGTGGCGATTGATGGTCAGGCCATGAGCCCGGCAACGGTATTGGAAACCCTGAACAAGGTGGGTGGCGCTAACGGTATTGGCCGTGACGATATCGTGGAGAACCGTTACGTGGGTATGAAATCGCGTGGCTGCTACGAAACGCCCGGCGGTACCATCATGCTTAAAGCACACCGCGCTATCGAATCGTTGACGCTGGATCGCGAAGTCACCCATCTCAAGGATGATTTGATGCCGCGCTACGCGAATATGATTTACAACGGCTACTGGTGGTCGCCAGAGCGCAAAATGCTGCAGGCGGCAATCGACGATTCGCAGACTGTGGTGAACGGTAAAGTGCGCCTGAAGTTGTACAAGGGTAATGTGATCGTCGCCGGGCGGCAGTCTGATGACAGCCTGTTCGATGAAAGCATCGCGACCTTTGAGGAGGACGCCGGCGCCTATGACCAGGCCGATGCGGAGGGGTTCATCAAGCTGAATGCCCTGCGTATGCGCATCGCTGCAAACAAGGGCCGTTCGCCGCTGTAAACAAGCTGCCGGCCTGCGTGGGCCGGCTGCTGGCTTTTTGTTGATTCACCACATCGCCATGTCACGGAGCAAATGATGAAACGTGTATTAAAAGGTCTGGCGGTGCTGGTGATGTTAGCGCTGTTTGCGTTCATGCTCACCGCCTGGTGGTTCCTGCGCTGGGATGAGATAGACCCCCCTGAGTTGCCCGGCATGGTGGCTTCCGATTCGCTTGTGCACGATGGTCTGTCGCGGACATGGACATCGTATGTTCCGTCGAGCAGGGCCGATAGCCCGGCGCTGCTGATTTTGCTGCACGGTTCACTGGGTAATGGCGATTTCATGCGCGCCAGCACTTTTTTTGAATTTGATATTCTGGCTGAGCGCAACGGTTTTGTGGTGGCCTATCCCGATGGTTTTGAGCAGCACTGGAACGATTGCCGTGCCAGCGCGGCGTATTCCGCCAATGTCAGAAAGATTGACGATGTGGGTTTCCTGCAGGCCATGATCGATAAGCTGGTTGCGGAGCAGGGCGTTGATCCAGAACAGGTGTATGCCGCCGGCTTGTCCAATGGTGGGCATATGGCGTTCCGCCTGGGTCTGGAGGCGCCGGAGCTGGTCGCTGGTATCGCGGCCTATGCGGCGAACCTGCCCGTGGCTGACAACCTGGATTGCGAGCCCCGCGGTGTCGCCCTGCCGGTGCTGGTGATCAATGGCACTGAGGATCCGGTGAATCCTTATGCGGGGGGGTTGGTAGAAATTTTTGGTGATGCCAGTCGTGGCAGTGTGCGCTCGGCTGCCCAGACGGTGCAGTACTGGGCCGAACTGGCGGGTTACGGCGGCGCGGGCCAGCAAGTTAACTGGCCAGAAACCTCCGCTGATGACGATACCTCGGTGCGAAGCCTGTCATGGTCTGCACCGGGATTGCCTGCAGTGCAGTTGCTGAGCGTCGTTGGCGGCGGGCACACATTCCCCCATCCATTGTATAAGCAGTCGCGCTTTGCCGGTACAACCAGCCATGAGTTCAATGGCGCACAGGTGACCTGGCAATTTTTCTCGCAAGGATTGCCGGTTGCCGCGGGCGCTCAGTGAAAGCCCGTTCAATGAAAGCCTGTTTAATGAAAGTTGCGTGACTTCACCGGCAGTTCATTCAGCGCCTGTGTGTAATCGAATAATGCGCCGGCGATAATGTGCGTGACATTGTCTTTGGTTTCTACCGTGCCTTTTATCAATAGCAGCTTGCCGGTCATCAGCGCCTGGCGAAAATGTTCCTGAGTGCGGCGCCAGACCACGATGTTGCTACTGCCGGTTTCATCTTCCAGCGTTAAAAACAGTACGCCAGAGGCACTGCCCGGTCGTTGTCGGCAGGTCACCAGGCCAGCGATGCGCACGAAACGATTGTTACCCAGCGCCGCCAGATCGGCATAGCGTTTACAGCGGTTAAACGGCGCGCGGTCACGCAACAGACTCATGGGATGGGCTCGCAGGGTGAGCCCTGTGGCGCGGTAATCTGCCAGCACTTCTTCGGCCACGCCCGGCGCGGGCAGTTGCACCTGATCGTCAAAGAAGTGCCCCGGCTGGCGCTGTTCGTCCTGTAACAAAGGGCGTGGCTGCTCCAGCGCCATGATCTGCCACTGTGACTGATGCCGGTGGCCACTGAGTGATGCCAGTGCGTCGGCATCTGCCAGTGCCTCCATGTCACCCCGGTTAAGCCTGGCCCGCTGGCGCAGGTTGCTCACCTGCCGGTACGGGGCCTGCTGCCGTGCTTCAACCACCCGCTGTGCTCCCTGCTTGCTCAGGCCTTTGACCAGGCGTAGTCCTAACCGCAGAGGCGGCTGTTGTGCACTGTTGCCGGGTTCCAGCAGTTGGTGGTCCCAGCTACTGTGGTTCACATCAACCGGCAGCACTGTAACGCCATGGCGGCGGGCGTCCTGTAACAGTTGTGACGGGCTGTAAAACCCCATGGGCTGGCTGTTGAGCAGGCCGGCAAAAAAAGCGGCCGGGTGGTGGCGCTTCAGCCACGAAGAGACGTAAGCGAGAAGGGCGAAACTGGCCGAGTGCGACTCAGGAAAACCGTAGCCGCCAAATCCTTTGATCTGCTCAAACAGGCGTTGCGCAAAATCAATCTCATAGCCACGCGCAATCATGCCCTGTATGAGCTTCTGCTCAAAGCTCAGCAGCTTGCTGTTCTTGCCCCAGTTGGTGATCGCGCGACGCAGCTGGTCGGCCTCGCCACCGCTGAAGCCGGCTGCGACCATGGCCAGCTTGATCACCTGTTCCTGAAAAATGGGTACGCCCAGCGTGCGTTCCAGTACCGCCCTGATCTCTTCATTGGGGTAGGTGATAGCTTCCTTGCCCTGCTTGCGGCGCAGGTACGGGTGCACCATATCGCCCTGTATGGGGCCGGGCCGTACGATGGCGATTTCAATCACAAGATCGTAAAAGCACGACGGGCGCAGGCGCGGCAGCATCGCCATTTGTGCCCTGGACTCTATCTGGAATACACCAACGCTGTCGCCCGTCTGCAGCATGCGATAGGTAGACTGGTCTTCTTTGGGAACATCGCTGATGGTGCGAATATGCGGACAGTAGCGGTGCACCATCTGCAGGCTTTTGCGAATCGCCGACAGCATGCCCAATGCCAGAATATCCACCTTGAGCAGACCCAGTGCTTCAATGTCTTCCTTGTCCCATTGAATGACAGTGCGATCTGCCATGCTGGCGTTTTCTACCGGTACCAGCGTGGAAACAGGATTGCGTGTAATAACAAAGCCGCCGACATGCTGTGACAGATGCCGGGGAAAACCGAGAATATCCTGTACCAGGCGGTAGAACAGTGCGGCCTGCTGGCTGTGGCCGCGTACGCCCTGTTCCTCAAACCGTTTGGCCAGATCTGTACTGCGGTCCCACCAGGCCAGTGATTTAGCCAGATCATCAACAAACACCGGATCCAGTCCCAGGGCTTTGCCCACGTCACGCACCGCACTGCGCGAGCGGTACGTGATCAGTGTGGCAGCCAGGGCGGCACGCTTGCGGCTGTACTTGCGGTAAATATACTGAATGACTTCTTCGCGCCGTTCGTGTTCGAAATCAACATCGATATCCGGTGGCTCGTCGCGCTCTTTGGAAATAAACCGTTCAAACAGCAGCGAAATCTGCTGCGGTGACACCTCGGTAATAAACAGGCAGTAGCACACCACCGAGTTGGCCGCTGAACCGCGCCCCTGGCAGAGAATGTCCCGCTCGCGGGCGAAGCGCACAATGTCGTATACGGTGAGAAAGTAATACTCGTAAGACAGCTCCTCAATCAGCTGCAGTTCGTAATCAATACGTTGTTGAATGTCCTGTGGCACGCCCTGCGGCCATCGCACAGCGCAGCCCTGGGCCACCAGTTCTTGCAGGTAGCCGGTGGCGGTATAGCCCGCTGGCACCACTTCTTCGGGATATTCGTAGCGCAATTCATCCAGGCTGAAATGACAGCGCTCGGCAATACGCTGCGTTTCATCCAGCAGCGTCTGTGGATAGAGGCGTTGCAGTTGCCTGATTGAGCGCAAGTGGCGCTGGCTGTTACCCAGACGGCGCTGCCCGAGCCGCTCAATGCTGGTGTTGTAACGCAGCGCGGTCAGCGTGTCATGCAGTGGCTTGCGCGCGGCATGGTGCATCTGTACGTCGCCACAGGCCACCATGGGTAAGCCCAGTTCAGTCGCCATCTGTTGCAGGGCCAGATAGCGCGTAAAGGCATCGTTGCCCAGCAGATGGTTTACCCCGAGCCAGACACGCTGCTTGCACAGGCGTTTGAGTTGCAGCCCCCAGGCACGATTACTGCTGCTGGCGTCCTGTGGCAGCCACAGCAGCAGGCAGCGTTTCAGGTGGAAAATGACATCGCGCAGGTTGGCCTCGTACTGGCCTTTTGGCGAGCGGCGCCGGGCCAGGCTGATCAATCCGGAGAGTTCACTGTAGGCTTCGCGTGTCGGCGCCAGGGCGACCAGCTTGAGACCTTCCACCAGGGTAAATTCGCTGCCGATAATGAGCTGTAAGCCGTGCTCTTTGGCGGCCACGTGGGCTTTTACTACACCTGCCAGCGAGCACTCATCGGTAATGGCCAGTGCGGTGTAACCCAGATGGGCGGCACGTTCCACCAGTTCATGTGGGTGTGAGGCGCTGCGTAAGAAGCTGTAACAGGACAGGCAGTGTAGTTCGGCATAATACATATACTGTATATTTATACAGTATATTGAGTGGTGTCAATGACCCGCTGGCCGGTATTGCAAGAGCCGTCTATGGTTGCTTTTACGGCGGCGGTTAGACCGCCCAGCCGCCGCAGAACGGAAATACCTGCCCTACGAAAAAGTCGCTTTCATCGCCGCACAGAAATGCGACGAAGGCGGCGTCTTCCTCACCCGTACCGAGTCGTCCGGCGGGCACCTGGGATTTCACCAGCGCATCCCACTTGGGGTGTGCCTGCATCTCTTTGGTGAAGTAGGTGGGGTTATCGACCCAGTTCTGCGCGATCAGATTCAGTTGTATGCCCTTGGGCGCCAACTCTGCGCCTACTGCCTTAACGTAGGACACCTGTGCCCCGCGTGCTGCCGAATACGCCCCCTGATTCGGCATGCCGCGCAATGCCGACGCGCTGCCAATCACAATGATCTTGCCAGCGCCGCGCGCTAGCATTTGCGGCGTGACGGCTCTTACCAGGCGGTGCAGCGGATGTACCAGTCGGTCAAATGCCTGATGCCAGCGTTCGTCACCCAGTTCCTGCACGGGTAACGCCTCGGCCGGGTCGGCCAGGTTGGGAATCAGAATATCAACATCGCCCGCATCCCTGACCAGGGTCTCGCAGGCGCCAGGCTGTGTCAGATCGCTATTATCGGCAATCACCTGTGCGCCTTCGCGCGTCAGGCGTTCATGGATGGCGGGACCCATGAAATGGTCGCGTTCGGTGAGAAGAATACGCTTTCCTTCAAGACTGCTCATAGTGACTGCCCGGTTGGTATGAAAAGTGCTGTGCCTCACAAGCCTGTCGCCGGCGGCTGTGGCGTAATGGACACTAGCGAGACAAACATAAGGTGTCCTGGCAGCAAGTACAAGGTAGCGTGGCGTTGGCCCGAGTCGATTCTGGAGCCAAGACAACGGCTCTACTGAAAACGATCTGCTAGACTGGTAGGCATTGACCTTCTGCTCGAAAATCTACTTTCAGTGTGGTTTTAAACGATGAAAAAACTCAGCATTCTTGATAGCGCCTTTCTGATGATAGAGAAACGCGAAACGCCGATGCATGTCGGTGGCCTCAATCTGTTTTCGTTGCCGGACGGTGCGGATGAGCAAACGTTCCTGCATACACTGGCGGAGAGCTTGCGCACAGCCGATGAGTTGCAGCCACCTTTCGGGCAGCGTTTGAATACGGGGCGTCTGGGTGTGCTGGGCCCGATGTACTGGCAGCGCGATGATTCGCTGGATCTTGATTATCATATTCGTCATTCGGCATTGCCCAGGCCGGGTCGGTATCGCGAGCTGTTCTCGCTGGTGTCGCGCCTGCACGGCACGCTGCTTGATCGCAATCGGCCGCTGTGGGAAATGCACCTTATCGAGGGACTGCAGAATCGTCAGTTTGCGATCTATTCCAAGTATCACCACGCGGCAATCGATGGCGTGAAGTCGGTGCATCTCACGCAAAGTATGATGTCTACCAACCCGGATGATCGTATTCATCAATCGCCGTTATCAATGGCTGCGATGGAGCGCTATCGTGCCAGCCTTGCCCTGCCACGCCCGCCGACAGAGCAGGAAATCAGGAATGTGGCAGACTTCCTCAAGGCTACCTATGACAGCAGCGTTCATCTCACGACGGCACTGAAACGGTTTGCTTCGGTATGGACAGGCTCAGGCGGTGCGCTGGCGATGCCCTGGCACGACGTACCGCATACCTCATTGAATACCACGGTGGATGGTGCACGGCGTTTTGTGGCGCAGTCATGGCCGTTTGCGCGTATCCATGCCGTCGGCAAGGCACTGGACGGCACCTTCAATGATGCGGTATTGGCCATGTGCGCGGGCGCGCTGCGCATCTACCTGCAAAGCCGTAATGAGTTACCGGCGCAGTCGCTCAAGGCCATGGTGCCCATTTCGCTGCGTCGTGAGGGCGACATCGATTCCTCCAATGCAGTGGGCGCAATCAGCGCTGATCTGGCGACGCATATTGCAGACCCTATCAAGCGCTTTATGACGATTCAGGCGTCTACCCGCGCCGGTAAAGAAATGTACAAGGATATGTCGCCGCAGGAGGCATCGCTGTTCATGCAAATGACGCAGATGCCCGGCTTGCTGCTGATGCCGCTGGGTTTGATTGCCCGGTTCCCACCGTTCAGCACAGTGATCTCGAACGTCCCCGGACCGCGTAAAACCATGTATTGGAACGGTGCCAGACTGGAGGGCGTTTATCCAGCCTCGATCGTCACTGAGGGTATCGCGATGAATATCACGCTGGTCACCTGCGGCGACCAGGTTGATTTTGGCATCATCGCCTGTCGGCGCACGATGCCCCAGGTACAGCGGCTGATTGATGACATGGAAACGGCTCTGGTAGAGCTTGAGGAAGCAGCCGGGCTGGCTTCGTCGAAGAAAAAGCCCAAAGCAAAAAGCGCATCCGGGGCGGCTGCAAAGGCGAAAGCGAAATCTAAAGCAAAGGCCAAGGCAAAGCCGAAAGCAAAAACCAAAGCAAAAACATCAGCTGCGCCAAAAACCAGGGCGAAATCTACTCAGACCAGAGTGAAATCCAGAGCCAAAGCCAAAGCCAAAGCCAAAGCCAAAGCTACATCGAAAGCCAGGCCCAAAACGAAAGCGGCAACCAGGGCATCTGGCACGTCGCGGCCCAGGACCGGGCCCGCGGCAAAGAAGCGTCAGTCAGTGAGACCCAAAAGCGTCGCGAAGTAATTTGAAGGAACGTTTCCGATCTTCAAAATAATACATGTTGGTCACGGCCATAATCTCATCAGCCTGATGCTGCTGCGCCAACGATTCAATTTTCGCGGCTACCTGGGCTGGTGTACCAGAAGCACGGCTGGCTTCGCGGCTGGCGATAAAGGATCGTTCCTGCATCCCAAGTGGATAGTTGAGCGCTTCCTGCGGCGTCATCGATTGACCATTTGATTGTCCGGTAAAAAACCGGAACAGGTTCAGGTCATGGGTGAGCTGCAGTGCGAGAGCCTGTTCCTGCGTGTCTGCACAAAAGACACTGATCGCAAGAATCGCATAGGGTTCGCGCTGATGCTTGCCGGGTTGAAAGTGCGATTTATAGTGCCTGATCAGGCGCTCATCCGCCTGCGGGTTGATAAACAGGCCCAGCGTATATGGCAAGCCACGTTCGGCGGCCAGCACGGCGCTGTCAGGACTGGATCCCAACATCCACAGTGGCATTGCTTCAGGCGGCTTCGGGCTGACGATCGGCGTGGTATTTTCCTGCCAAAGATAGTCGCTCAGTGTGGCGACCAGTTCCGGGAACCTGTCGAATTTGGGTTGGCCGTCTGTAGCCAGTGCCATGGCTGTCGACATGTCTGCGCCGGGCGCGCGGCCTACGCCGAGATCAACGCGACCGGGATAGAGATTCGCCAGCACTGAAAACACCTCCGCCACCTTGTAGGGACTGTAGTGTGGCAGCATAATCCCGCCCGAGCCGATGCGAATGGTCTGGGTGGCGGCGCCGATAGCGGCCAACAATACTTCAGGTGCACTGCCCGCCACTGCAGGAAAGGCGTGATGCTCTGACACCCAGAAGCGTTCATAACCCAGGGCCTCGCACCACTGCGCCATGCTCAATGTTTCATTGAGCGCAGTTGAAGCCTCGGTGGGCGTTCGAGTCAGTGACTGATCCAGTACCGAAAGTTTCATCGACATTGCGCAGCAGGGCGTCCCTTGTTGGCCAGATTTGCAGGCCGCAAGAACATAGCCTGTTGCCTTGCCAAGTGCAATATGCACGTAGACACTACGCGGCGTGTGAAACCGTGGCGCGGTAGAATAGCTGTATGGATTTTATGACAAAGCACTGGGAGCAAATTCTGTTGTGGGCCAGTCTGGCCTCACTGGTGGCGCTGGTTATTGCGCTGATCGGTGTTCCCTGGGTGGTAGCCCGCCTGCCAGCCGATTATTTTGTGCAGGAAGAGCGCGCAGTGTGGCGCGAGCACAACGGCCAGCCAGTGTTCGCCATGGTGCTGGGTCTTGTTAAGAATCTGTTCGGATTTATATTTGTGTTGTTGGGTCTGGTGATGCTGGTGACGCCCGGGCAGGGTTTGCTCACGCTGCTGGTTGGGCTGTTGTTGATGAACTTCCCCGGCAAATATGATGTTGAGCGCTGGGTGGTTCTGAGGCCAGGCGTTCTGCGCGCTCTCAACTGGCTGCGCCGCAGAGCGAAAGAGGAGCCGTTTATCACGCCACCCACCAGGAGCAGGCAGTAGGCTCATCGGGCTGGAATGACACCGCTAACAGGAGTAAAGCAATGATTGGAAGATGGGTAACGCTGGGATTCAACGTGGCTACGCTGCCGGCAAGAGTCACCTATCGAAGTGCTCGCGCCGTACTGGCAGTGCCGGCCGATCTGGAGGCTGTTGTTGCCGAGCTGCGCTCGGTGTCAGAGGAGGCGGCGCAGGATCTGCAGCGCGTGTTGGCCGGTGTAGACGCTGAAATGACCGCAAAAACCGCGCACCTTGATGATCAGCAGAAACAGCAGGTCGCTGAACTGGCGTTGCTGGCCGCGGAGAAGCACCTGAGCCTGGCGGCCATCAATCTGTTGCGCGCTCTGTGGCTGGCGGTAGATGCCGAGCGCACACATTCTGCCAAGCGGCAGCCGGTGACGGTCGACCACCAACCCTGAACAACCTTACCCGGTGTTATCGCGCTCACACCATACGCAGTGCAAAAGGAGCGCTGTTTTCAACCCTGGGCGCTCGATTGACGATGGTTTTGATGACATTCATAAGCGGCAGGATGTGATGCGCCACCAGTGGCAGGCCAGTGGTGAGAAGGGCAACTGAGAGCTCACGCTCCGGGTCTGCCCAGGCAAATTTGTTGATCAACCCCAGGTGGCCAAAGGCCTGTGAGGAATCCGGGCCCCAGATGCCGGCCGGCTTGTCGCCCAGCATTAGTCCCGCGCTATAGCGCATGGGTAGCATCAGCGTCTGGTCGATGCTGCGGGTACCGAACTCCTGCACCGCGCGGGCTATGGTTGTGCTGTCACAAATGCGGCGCCGGCCGTATTTGCCGCCGTTCAGCATCATTTGGAAAAATGCCGATGTTTCATCGGCGCTACCCACCAGGTTGCCAGCCGGGATAATGGCTTCCTGGAAACGCGGATCGTTGCACATATCGGCAAGCCCTGCGATATCCGGCGTGCCAAGTGCTCGCTTCAGGAGAGCACGCAATAAAAGTCCGGGCCTTGGCCCGGTAGCATAGGTGGGCGCCATTTTATCCCGATGCTCGCGTTCGATGCCGTAGGTGAAATAGGTCATCCCCATGGGCTGCCGGATTTTCTTGTCGATGTAGGCGTTGATGCTGTCGCCTGTCACTTCGCGAACAACGCGTTCCAGTACAAATCCACCGGTAATGGCGTGATACGCAATCTTCGAGCCGTCAGCGGTGATGGGTTTTGCATCGCACAGCAGCTCCCAGGTTTTGTCCTCGTCCCATAGCGTGTCCAGCGGTGTGTCGCTGGGAAGCCCAGGAATGCCGCCCCGGTGCGCCAGGATCTGGTGTATCGTGATGTTCTGTTTCCCCCTGCGAGCGAACTCGGGCGCATAAAAAGACACGGGGTCCATGGTTCTGATCAGCCCGTCTTCCGCCAGCATATGGATCAGCAGTGCGGTGATGCCCTTTGACGTGGAGTACAGGCACACGGGAGTTTGCGGCGTCATCAGTACTTTTTTCTGGTCCGGGTCGTCGTCTGGACCATTGCCAATGGCATGACCAATGCCCCGAGACAGGATGAGCTTGCCGCCCCTGCGCACACTCAGCGCAATGCCTGGATGTACACCGCAGCGATAGAGTTTTCTTACCTGCTGCCAGATTTCGTCAACATCATGATGCGTCATTTCCACCTGATGCGGATCTGCCTCGCGTTTTTGCTCAATCGTGGTGACTTCATCCAGGTCCCTGGGAATGGTGCTCAGGTGAAGGAGGTTTTTTCTGATCAGTTCCATGTCATTCTCACTGCATTAAGCGGTTATTGTCTGCGACGAGCGTTGTTCGAGCCAGGTATGAGGCTGTGCAGGATGTACGTTACCTGATACTACGCTGTTCGTGCGGTGACCAGCCAGATAGCGGCGTCCAGCCACAACGCCTCATCGCGATAAAACGGCGCCATTGCCGCTTCTATCGAAGCCCACACTGGCGCCAGTGTGGCCTCGTCATGCCCGATCAGTAGCCGGCCAAGCGGACCAATCTGCGCCAGTTTGCGCACCGCTTCTGGCAGCGTGGGCGCGTCACCAAACTGGAGTGTCAATGTGCGAGGCTCGGCTTGTATGTCAATGAAGCCACTTTTCCTGAGTATGCTTTCTACCCGCTGCGGATCAGCAAAGGCAAATGGCCCGGGCGCGTGAGGGTCTGTGGGTTCAGGGGGTGGCAGGTGTTGCAGGGCTGCTTGTACCGCAAGCCACGTCCAGGGGTTATCGCGCAACGGTTGCCAGCAGCAGAATGCCAGTTTAGCGGAGCTGCGCATCGCCGGGCGCAAGTGGCTGAAGGTGGTCACGGGATCGTCAAAGAACATCACGCCGAAGCGTGAAAACAGCAGGTCAAAGCTGTCTTTTTCAAACGGGTGTGTGGAGGCGTCGGCCTGCTGAAACTCAATCGTGGCGCAACCATCAGGTCGTTGGGCAAGTTTTGCGCGGGCGACTTCCAGCATCGGCGCAGAAATATCGATACCCAGTACCTTGCCATCCTTCGTCATGCTTTCTGCCAGCATCAGCGATTGGCTGCCGCCGCCGCAGCCGACGTCCAGAGCGCTGACAGAGTCGCCGATGTCGGCGTGCTCCAATAGCGCTTCAGTCGCCGGAAACAGCAGTTTTTCCATCACCGAGTCGAACGCCGCCCATCGTTGGCCAGCTTCGCCGTTCCAGTATTCGATTTGCTCTTCGTTACTCATAGTGCGATTCCGTCATTGCCAGCACCAGTATGCCTTGCGCCGTCGGTAGTCTCTTTGATCGTGATCATGGCGCGTGCCGATGGTGCTTGCGGGCCATGCTGTCGATCAGTATTCTCGAGCAGTTTATCACTGCTGCAGCGTGACTGTATGCGTCGCGCTTTTGAAGGAGGTCGTTGTGGTCAAGTCATGGTTGTTCAGAATGCTGGTGGCTGCAGTTATGAGCTTGTCCGTTACTGCAATGGCGCAGGCTGCCCAGGAAATGCTCCAGACGGACTGGATGGATCTCGTCAAGGGGCATACAGATGTTGGCTCCGGCACGCAGTTGCGAGAGCTGGAGGATGACGAAGCCCCAGGCATGCAAAAAATAACGCTATCCATTCCCAAGACCTACAATATCGATCCCGCCACGATTGAAGAAGTCGTCGTGGTTGGCAGGATGCCTGAAAAACCCGAGCCATTGCTGGATGTTAGCTACGAGTGGGTGAACGATTACGACAATGATAACTATGGCCTTGTCATCCGGTTCAGCAAAGACTCCAACTGGCCGATCCGGCTCTACCTCTATTCTGATACCGGCTTCACTGACTAGCAGGCGCACCCTGCGGAGATACACCAATGAGTAACAGCAAAGGCAGCGCATTAATTACGGGCGCGTCGTCCGGCATCGGCGAAGCACTGGCGTGGATTTTCGCCGAACACGGTTATGACCTGATTCTGGTGGCGCGTAGTGCAGACAAGCTTGATGCTCTGGCTGACGAGCTGGTAGCGGCACATGCGGTGAGCGTGAGTGTGCGACCCGCCGATCTCGCGGTGGCCGGCAGTGCCCAGTCGCTGGCACGCACGCTACAGCGTGAAGGCCTGACAGTCGATGTTCTGGTCAATAACGCGGGTGTGCTGCAGCACGGCAGATTTACCGACATGGACGCTGAAGAGCACCAGCGCATGATCGCCCTGAACGTGGCCGGCCTGACTGAATTGTTGAGCAGTTTCGTCCCGCAGCTGGTCGAGCAGGGTGCGGGACGCGTGCTGAACGTCGCCTCGATTGCGGCGTTCCAGCCAATACCCAGTATCGCGACTTATGCTGCTACCAAAGCCTATGTGCTGTCGCTGTCTGAGGCGCTGGGTGAAGAGCTGCGCGGCACCGGGGTTACCGTCACCACGTTGTGCCCCGGCGTTACCGAGACGAATATGGTTGCGCAGGCAAAGCAGAGTAGTGCCGGTGTTAACAAGTTGCCTGCCATGCTGATCGGTGACGTGGAAACCGTGGCTCGCGAAGCATTTAGAGGATGTATGAAAGGCACGCCAATCATTGTGCCGGGAACACTCAATCTGGCGGGCACGTTGTTGGCCAGGACCACACCCAAGTGGTTGGTGCGGCGCCTGACCGGAGCGATGGGGCGCTCAACCTTGTAGTGCTTCAAAGCACCGATTAGACCTGTCGGTAATTGGTCAAATCGGCAGGCGTATTGGCCTTGACTAAAAACGACTTCCTCCCTATAGTACCGCCCCTCAACGCGCCCGTAGCTCAGCTGGATAGAGTACCTGGCTACGAACCAGGCGGTCGCACGTTCGAATCGTGCCGGGCGCGCCAATCAAATCAAAGACTTACGCATTCGCGTCCATCTTCTTAAGAACCTAACGTAGAGTTTTCGTAGAGTTCGACTCTACGATTTCCCACGTCCGCTCTATGCGCGCCGCGGCATGACTCAGATGATCCGGTGCCAGGTGCGCATAGCGCAGCACCATCTCATACGACTTCCAGCCGCCCAGTTCCATCAGCTCCTGTAACGACGTACCGTTGGTGACATGCCAACTGGCCCAGGTGTGGCGCAGATCATGGAATCGAAACGCCGTGATCCCGGCCCGCCTGAGGGCACGTTTCCAGCCAGAGCCCACGCGCTCCATGCGCTTGCCCTGGTACGTAAAACACCAGCGGCCGTGATCTCCCTCGACCGCCCTGAGGGCGAGAATGGCATCGTTGTTCAGGGGGATGCCACGTCCCTCGCCGTTTTTGGTGGTGCCATGGTCCAGCCAGGCCACACGACGGTCAAAATCCACCCGGTGCCATTCCAGGTTCAGGATTTCGCCCATGCGGCAACCTGTTGCCAGCCCAAACGACACCACCGGGCGCAAATGCGCCGATAGTGCCTCCAGCAGAGCATCGGCTTCCCGGCGTGAGAGAAAGCGCACACGGCGCCTCGGTTCACTCAACATCCGGATGCGGGGAAAGCGTTCCAGCCACCCCCACTCATCCCGGGCCAGGTGCAGAATACGGCGCACAATCTCCAGCGCCCGGTTCACCGTCGCGTTGGTTACACCCTCAACGTCCTTGCGATGGCGGATAAACGGCTGCAGGGACTCCATCGATATCTCATTGAGCATGAGCTCGCAGAGAAAGGGGTCCAGCTGCCGCAGGTGGTCGCGACTGGATACGAGGCGGCTGGGGTTATCCAGTTCACCGACGTAGCGCAGCACGGCCTCCTTCCAACTGCGATCGGGCTGCAGTGGTTTTTGTTGTGCATCGTATGCGTCTGCCTTGAGGCGGATCAGGAACTCGGTGGCAGCGTCTCGGTCTTTAAGCCTAGTGCTCTGGCATACTCGGCGTCCGTCTGGCAAGACAACGTCGATCCACCAGTAGGGCGAGTCCTTACGCTGGTAGAGTCCTCTTTCTCGGGCCATAGATTTTCCTCCCTGGCCCGCCCTCGACGTTTATAGTCGTCAAGCCAGGCGTCCAGGTCAAGTCGATCCCAAATGTTGCGGTGGCGCACCCGGATGGGGGGTGGGCCGATCTCTCGGAAGAGGGTGACACCCAGTCCCACATAGGCGGCGGCTTGGGCTTCGTTGAGGCCGCGGATAGTTGGGGGCTGTAATGGGTGAGTAGGGGGTTGATTCATCGTATTCATCCAGGCAATCACCGGCCCAGGTAGACCGCAGTCACCTGCTCACGCTGGTGGCCCAGCTCCTCGCTGATAGTGAGTCGGGCCTGTTGATCGGTCTGTCGCTGTGCCGTGTTCAATTGCTGTTTGGTGGGCCCACCCGCATGGGGCGATGGCCAGCCGGTGAGTTCCCGGTACCGCTGCTGGGCATAGGCATGACGCAGGCCGTGCATTTTCGACAGCCCGGCATTGGCGGTGTGGCGCTCGTAGATCCTGAGCTGCTCAATGTATTGCCGGCTTCGGGGGATCAGGGAGCCGAAACCGGCCAGTCGCTTGGCCTGTTCCAGCAGGGCGCGTTGTTCCATTGTGCGGATCGGGACGGTTCGTTCCCGCCCGCCCTTGGTCCAGCTGGCCTTGAGCTGCAGGTGATCGCCACGGTCTGCCCAACGGGGCTGGATCTTGAGGGCTTCCTCCCGTCGAAGTCCGAAGGCCTGTTGCAGCCGCAAGCTCATCCTCACGTACTCGTCTTTCACCCGCGCGAGTTGGTCCCTTTTCAGGTTCTTGGCCTTGCTGGTGTCGGACACGAACTGCCGGTCCGGTATGCCATAAAAGTCGTTGGAGCCGGCAACCACGCCCCGCTTGTTAACCTTCTCGGCCCACCAGCGTAAACAGCTCATCCGGTTCTTGATGGTGCCGGGGGAGAGATTTTGGTCCAGCCACTGGTCTACCAGGGCCTGGACGTGCTTTTGTTTCAGGGACGTAGCCTTTAATTGCCGAAATCCCAGGTCGTGTAACTGGTTGGCGATGGCGCTCAACTGGCGCTCCCGGCCCACCCGGGTTTCAAAGCTGCCCTCGTGGCTGTGTTTGCATAACATTTTCAGTTGGTAGTTCAGGTCGCGCATAGTGTTGTTTCCTTCGGTGAGTGTTTCTGATCACCTGGCAACAATGCTGCGCAGGTCCGGCAAGCGGTACGATCACGGGACACCAATCCCGGTTGACCTGAATGTGTCTGGCCATAGACAACACGGTGTGTTTTCGAAAGAAAACTGGCCCGTGCCAACCAACGGTTATCCAGCCTGGGGCTGGGGTGGAATTACCTCCTCTTTTAAGAAGAGCAGAACGCGCTGACCGCCAGTGCGTTTGCGGGCTTGAAGAAACTGTCTTTCAGGCCGGCATATCTGCCCGGCCATCCACAGCGCTTATGGAACCGATCCCCGTACCAAGCGGGACGGATTTGAAGGTGCGCTACCCGGACGAAGCGGTATCGCGATGGTTCGAAGATGGACCCGGTCATGACAGACCGTTGCGTCTTAGTGGCCCTGAGTGACGCGTTCAACAGATTCCAAAACAACCGGATTCTGCCTACCCCGTTTGCAAATGCAAGGTGAGGTCCTCCTTGCCACTTTAAGCGCAGTGGCAGCGACAAAATTCAGCGTTGGGACAGATTATAGGAACACAGAATACGAGTGTCACAGAGAACTCCGCCTGAATCGGGCGTGGTTTCTGCCAGGCAGCGCAAAATCTTGTTGCCATCAATGGTCCGGAAAGCTCACTTCAAGGCAGTTTGGCCATATTTGACTGTGTTTGCACAACCAAATCCGCCTTTCAGGGGGTGGTTCCACTGTAACCACCCCTGAAAATACCTTGTCCCGACCTGGTACTGACTTTATTGCCGGAGCGTGCGCCCCCCACGTCACTACTCGCTTCGCGCCTTAGTGACGTGGGGTTTTGATGCGGAAAACGATATGCTCCGCTGTGAAAAGCCTATCAACGCCGGACGAAAACTGCACATTTGTACCCGCAAAAATCCACCGTTGCCTTGGGGGGAGAGTGTTCTTCCAGGCTCTTATCGAGAATTCTCTCGGGCGAGCGGCTAATGAGCTCGCGCCGGAACGTAGGCGGTACGGGATGTTTTTCGTGAATTTAGCGCTAAATCGAACATCAGGATGGTGACTAACTACGTCTTGCAAAAGTCAGTGTTGCCGCAGCA